>Ga0066709_100002470_pt1 | contig 13497 bp, 11 predicted proteins | sample GraSoiAngelo_158_FD_79665 | JGI IMG/M metagenome (GOLD analysis project Ga0066709, IMG submission 79665) | Grasslands soil microbial communities from the Angelo Coastal Reserve, California, USA - 14_1009_16_30cm | ecosystem: Environmental > Terrestrial > Soil > Grasslands | place: USA... | reverse complement strand
GGATCTTCAGTGCCAGCGAAGTCGCCCGGGGCAAGCCGGCTCCGGATCTCTTTCTTCACGCCGCGAATCGCATGCGCGTCCACCCCGCGGGCTGTGTAGTCATCGAAGACAGTCGATATGGAGTCGAAGCCGCCCGAGCCGCCGGGATGCGCGCGTTCGGCTACGCCGGGGGGCTGACGCCGAGGCATCGGCTCGAGGGGCCGGGAACCGTCGTGTTCGAGGACATGCGGGAGCTCCCGCGACTACTCGATCTTTAGCCCCACCCGATCCCTTTATTGACTAAACTATTAATCTAGTCAAATGGAGCGAGGGGACGGTATGAGCACGCGGGCGAAGCGATCGACGACGACCGAGGCCCAGCAGATGCTGGAGCTGCTGAACTCGCTCGGCGGCACGATCTTCCGGCAACTCCTGTGGCAGAAGGCCTCGGACCTCGATCTCACCTACGCCCAGTCGCAGGTCCTCTTCCGTCTGGCCGAGCACCCGGGCTCGCACATGGGCGACGTCGCCAAGGCCTTCGGCGTGACCCTTCCCGCCGTCACCCACATCGTCGATCGCCTCGAGGAGAAGGGCCTGGTGGCCCGCGGCGACTACCCGGCCGACCGGCGCGTCTACGTGCTCGATCTCACGCGCGCGGGTCAAGCGCTCGTCGAGGAGCTCGAGGCGATCCGCCGGCGCGGCATGGAGCGCGTTCTCGCCCGCATGTCCGCGGGGGACCGGCGGCAGGTGCTGTCGGGGTTGGAGGCGCTCGTCGACGCCGCGGCGAACGTCCCCGAGGACGACGCGCGGGCCGGTCGCGGCCGGAAGGTCTCGCGGTGATCCGCCGCGTGATCCGCTTGAGCGTCTGGGTGCTCGCCGGCGCCGTACTCTTCGCCGGGTGCTCGGACAACGCAGCGGGCAAAGCCCCCGTCCAGGCGCCGCGGGTGCCCGTGACGGTCGGCGACGTTATGGAGAAGACCGTGCCGGTCCAGCTCACGGCCGTCGGCAACGCGCAGCCCTACACGTCGGTCGGCATCAAGTCGCAGGTGAACGGGCAGATCATGGAGGTGCGGTTCAAAGAGGGCCAGGACGTCCGGAAGGGCGAGCTGCTCTTCGTCATCGATCCAAGGCCCTTCGAGGCCGCCCTGCGCCAGGCCGAGGCGGCGCTGGGCCAGCGTCAGGCCGAGGTGCGACAGGCGCTCGCCAACGTCGAGCGGGACGCCGCGCAGCTCGCGAACTCGCGAGTGCAGGAGAAACGCTACCGGGACCTGGTGGAAAAGGAGCTGATCGCGCGCGAGCAATACGACCAGCTCCGCACGAACCTGGCGGCCATGGAGGCGACGGTGGACGCCGACCGGGCGGCGGTCGAGAACGCCCGCGCCGCGCTCCAGGCGGCGCAGGCCAACGTCGACAACGCCAAGCTCCAGCTCGCCTACACCACGATTCGCGCGCCGATCGAAGGGCGCACCGGCAACCTGCTCGTGCAGAGCGGCAACATCCTCAAGGCCAACGACGACAATCCGATCGTGGTCATCAACCAGGTCCATCCGATCTACGTCTCGTTCGCGGTCCCCGAGCAGCATCTGACCGCCATCAAGAAGTACTATGGGGCGGCCGGCGCGCTCAAAGTGGTGGCGCGCCTGCCGCGCCAGCAGGAAACGCTCGCGACCGGCGAGCTCACGTTCGTGAACAACGCGGTGGATCAGACGACGGCGACCATCCAGCTCAAGGCGACGTTCGAGAATGCCGACAACGCGCTCTGGCCCGGCCAGTTCCTCGACGTGGCCCTGGTCCTCACGAGCCGGACCGCGATCGTCGTGCCCTCGCAGTCGATCCAGGCCGGTCAGCAGGGCCCCTTCGTCTTCGTCGTCAAGCCGGACCAGACGGTCGAATCGCGTGCGGTCGCGCCGGGCACGCGGCTCGGCGCCGAGACGATCATCGAGCAGGGCGTGCGGCCAGGAGACCGCGTCGTCACCGACGGCCAGCTCCGGCTGGTGCCCGGCGCCAAGATCGAGATCCGGCCGGCCAAGACGTCATGAGCACCGATCTCTTCATCCGGCGCCCGGTCCTCACCACCTTGCTGATGGCGGCGATCCTGCTCTTCGGGATCATGGGCTTTCGGCTCCTGCCGGTGAGCGATCTGCCCAACATCGATTTCCCGACGATCCAGGTCTCGGCCGCGCTTCCGGGCGCGAGCCCCGAGACGATGGCCTCGGCGGTCGCGACGCCGCTCGAAAAGCAGTTCACTACGATCGCGGGCATCGACTCGATGACCTCGTCGAGCGCGCTCGGCCTCACCCAGATCACGATCCAGTTCAGCCTCGACCGGAACATCGACGCGGCCGCGCAAGACGTGCAGGCGATGATCACGAAGGCGGCTCCCCTGCTGCCGCCGAACATGCCGACGCCGCCGAGCTTTCAGAAGGTGAACCCGGCGGATCAGCCGGTGCTCTATCTGGCGCTCAGCTCACCGACCTTGCCGCTCTACACGGTCGACGAGTACGCGCAGACCAACCTCGCCCAGCGTATTTCCACGATCAACGGCGTCGCCCAGGTGCAGGTGTTCGGCTCGCAGAAGTACGCGGTCCGCGTACAACTCGATCCTCGCGCGCTCACCGCCCGGGGCATCGGTATCGACGAGGTCCAGCAGGCGCTCGGACGAAGCAACGTCAACCTGCCGACCGGCACCCTCTACGGCGCCCACCAGATGTTCAACGTCATGGCGACGGGCCAGCTCCAGGACGCGGCCGCCTTCCGCCCGCTGATCGTTGCCTACCGCAACGGCTCGCCCGTGCGGCTCGAGGAGCTGGGGCGTGTGATCGACGGCGTGCAGACCGACAAGGTGGCCAGCTGGTACAACGACGAGCGCGCGGTGATCCTCGCGATCCAGCGCCAGCCCGGGACGAACACCGTCGAGGTCGTCGATTCGATCCGGGCGCTCCTGCCGCGCTTCCGCCAGGAGCTGCCCGCGTCGGTGAACCTGAACGTCCTCTACGACCGCTCGGTCGCGATCCGCGAGTCGGTCCACGACGTCGAGTTCACGCTGGGGCTGGCCATCGCACTGGTCGTGCTGGTGATCTTCCTGTTCCTGCGCAACGTCTCGGCGACGATCATCCCGAGCCTCGCCGTTCCCCTATCGATCATCGGCACCTTCGCGGTCATGTACCTGTTCGGCTACACGATCGACATCATCTCGCTGATGGCGCTCACCCTATGCGTCGGCTTCGTCGTGGACGACGCGGTCGTGATGCTCGAGAACATCGTTCGGCACATGGAGGAGGGCAAGAGCCGGCTCGAGGCCGCGCTGGTCGGCGCCAAGGAGATCGGCTTCACCATCCTCTCGATGACGCTCTCGCTGGCCGCCGTCTTCATCCCCGTGCTGTTCATGGGCGGGGTCGTCGGCCGGCTCCTCCACGAGTTCGCCGTCGTGATCACCGCCGCGGTGCTCGTGTCGGGCTTCGTCTCGCTGACCCTCACGCCGATGGCGTGCAGCCGCTTCTTGAAGCCGCCGGGAACGTCCCACGGGCGCCTCTACGCCACATCCGAGCGCTTCTTCGACGGCATGCTGCGGACCTACGACCGCTCGCTCCGGTGGACGCTCCGCCACCGGCGCACGACGATGGTCGTGATGCTCCTGACCTTCGCGCTGACCGCCGTGCTCTTCTCGATCATCCCCACGGGCTTCATTCCGACCGAGGATACCGGGCAGATCTTCGCGTTCACGGAAGCCTCCCAGGACATCTCGTTCGACGCGATGCGAGACAAGCAGCGGGCGGCGGCCGCCATCGTCATGCAGCAGCCGTACATCGATCAGATCATGTCCTCGATCGGCGCCTCTACCATCAACGTGGTCCCGAACACCGGGCGGATCTTCATGCGGCTCAAACCGCGCGACCAGCGGCCGCCGGCCGACAAGATCATCGCCGACCTTCGGCCCAAGCTGGCGGCGGTGCCCGGACTCCGGGTGTATCCGCAGAACCTGCCGATCATCCGGATCGGCGGCAGCCTCACCAAGGCGGTGTACCAGTACACGCTCCAGGCGACCGATCTGCAGGAGCTCTACCGCTGGGCCCCGATTCTCTTCGAGAAGATGCGCACGCTTCCGGGGTTCCAGGACGTCAACACCGACCTGCAGATCTCGAGCCCGCAGATCACCGTCGACATCGACCGTGACAAGGCCTCGGCGCTCGGCGTGAGCGCCGAGCAGGTCGAGAACGCGCTCTACAGCGCCTATGGCTCGCGCCAGGTCTCGACGATCTACACGTCGACGAACCAGTACTGGGTCATCCTCGAGCTCGATCCGCGGTACCAGCGCGACCCCACCGAGCTCTCCCTGCTCTACGTGCGCTCGCAGTCGGGCAAGCTCGTGCCGCTCTCTTCCGTGGCGAGCCTGCAGCCGACCATCGGGCCCCTGACCATCACGCACCTCGGGCAGCTGCCGTCGGTGACGATCTCGTTCAATCTGGCGCCGGGCGTCTCGCTGAGCCAGGCCGTGGCGGACGTCGCCCGGGTCCAGCGCGACCTCCAGATGCCGGCCACGATCAACGGGAGCTTCCAGGGAACGGCGCAGGCGTTCCAGGCCTCGCTCAAAGGCCAGGGCCTGCTGTTGCTCGTCACGATCCTGGTCATCTATCTCGTGCTGGGCATCCTCTACGAAAGCTTCGTCCATCCGCTGACGATCCTCTCCGGGCTTCCGTCGGCCGGCGTCGGCGCGCTCCTCACGCTGATGCTCTTCCGGACCGAGCTCAACATCTACGGCTTCGTCGGCATCATCATGCTGGTCGGGATCGTCAAGAAGAACGCGATCATGATGATCGACTTCGCCCTCGAGGCCGAGCGCGCGGGCGCGACGCCGCGCGACGCCATCTACAAGGGATGTCTGCTCCGGTTCCGGCCGATCATGATGACGACCATGGCCGCGCTCCTCGGCACGCTCCCGATCGCGCTCGGTATCGGCGCGGGCGCCGACGCGCGGCGCGCGCTCGGACTGGCGGTCGTGGGCGGGCTCCTGGTGTCTCAGCTCTTGACGCTCTACATCACGCCGGTGCTCTACACCTACATGGAGTCGGTCCAGCAGTCCCTCACCGCGCTGCGCGGTCGGCTGACGCGCGGCGTCCCCCGCGTCCGCCGCGCGGGCGCGGGCTAGCCGAGAATTTCCGGCGTCGCTCGGCGCGAGTGTCAATCGATCGAGGTGGGGAACCTGGCCCGGGAGGTGCTGGAGGACCTCGGCTACACCGTGCTGGCGGCGCGCGGCCCGCTGGAGACGGTGGCCCTGGTCGAGGGCTACGCTGGACCGATCCACCTGCTCGTCAGCGACGTGGTCATGCCCGACATGAACGGACGACGGCTCGCCGATCGGCTGCTGGCGCTCCGCCCGACGCTGAAGGTGCTCTACATGTCCGGGTACACGGACAACACGGTTGACCGCCACGGTGTCCTGGACACGCGGATCTCCTTCCTGCAGAAGCCGTTCACGTCGGACGCGCTCGGGCGGCGGGTGCGGGCGGTCCTCGACAACTCCGACACCCGCGCGCTCCAGCTCGCCCGCTGACCCGCTCCCAGTCCCGCCGGCTCGCGTGTGATAAATTGGCTCACCACGATCGGGAGGTGGACCATGTCGCTGAAGCCGAATCGTCAGATCGCCTTGCTCGTTTGCGCGTCACTGGCGCTGGTCGCCGCGAGCGCGCTCACCGCCGACGCGCAGCGCAAGGGCGGCGTGCTCCGCGTCGGCAATCTCGGGGAGCCGCCGTCACTCGATGCCCACTGGACGACCGCCAGCATCACCGAGATGCTGACCAATCACATCTACGAGGGGCTCTATAGCCTCGACAGCGCCAACCGTCCGATCCCGATGCTGGCCGAGAGCCACACGGTGAGCAAGGACGGCCTCACCTACACCTTCAAGCTCCGGCAGGGCGTCAAGTTCCACAACGGCAAGGAGATGACCTCCGAGGACGTCGTCGCCTCGCTCGCCCGCTGGGGCAAGCAGTCGATCTACGGCAAAGCGCTCTTCGCCCAGATCGCCGACTGGCGGGCGGTCGACAAGTACACCGTCGAGATGAAGCTGAAGGAAAAGTCGGCGATCGTCCTGATCTCGCTCGCCGTGCCGAACAACTTCGGCGCCATCTATCCAAAGGAGATCGCTGAGAAGTTTGCGCCCGAGGTCAAGGCGACCGAGTACGTGGGGACGGGGCCCTTCAAGCTTGCCGAGTGGAAGCCCGACCAGTACATCCGCATGGTCCGCTTCGACGACTACAAGTCGCGCACCGAGAAGCCGAACGGCTACGGCGGTGGCAAGACCGCGTACGTCGACGAGATCCGCTTTCAGCCCGTGCCCGAGGTGGCCACCCGCGTGGCCCAGGTGGAGACGGGCGAGCTCGACTTCGCCGATGACCTGAACCTCGACGCCTACGATCGACTCAAGAAGAATCCGAATCTCCGCCCGATCGTCTCGAAGCCGTATTACTGGCTCGTCGCCGTCCTCAACAAGAAGGAAGGCCCGATGACGAACCAGAAGCTGCGCCAGGCCTGGCAGGCGGCCATCGACATCGAGCCCATCATGAAGAACGTGGCGGGTGGCCACACGGAGTTCTACCGGATGGACTCGAGCCTGGCCCCCGTCGAGATCACCGCGTGGCACACGAAGCTCGCGGGGCTCCCCTGGAACGAGCACAACAAGGAGAAGGTCAAGCGGCTCCTGCAGGAGGCCGGCTACAAGAAAGAGCCGCTCCGCTTCATGACGACGCAAGAATACAAGTGGATGTACGACTTCGCCCTGCTGACGAAGCAGCAGCTCGAGGACGCCGGCTTCAACATCGACCTGCAGGTCGTCGACTGGGCCACGCTGGTGAAGCGGCGCAACAACTCCAAGGAATACGACGCGTTCACGACCGGCATGGGAGCCTTCTACGATCCGACGCACCACATCTATCTGACCTCGAGCTGGCCGGGCTGGACGAGCGACGAGGACATCCTGAAGCTCCAGGCCGAGCTGGCGCGCGAGACCGACCCGAAGAAGCGCATGGCGCTGTGGGAGCAGCAGACCCGGCAGTTCTACGAGAAGGTGCCGGTGATCCGCTACGGCGATCTCTTCGGGCTCCGCGCCATTCGGAACACCACGAAGGGCTTCAACGAGAAGACCGAGCGCATCCGCTTCTACAACGTGTGGGTCGAGAAGTAGCGGCGTGAGGTCGCGGGCGCCGTCCCGGGCGGCGCCCGCCCAGACTCGGTGACCGTCTACCTGGTCCGGCGGCTCCTGACGCTCGTTCCCGTGCTGGCGGTGGTCGTCACCGTCGTCTTCCTGCTGATTCACCTGATCCCGGGTGATCCGGTGAGCGTCATGCTCGGCCCCGACGCGACCCCGGCCCAGATCCAGGGGACGCGCCAGGCGCTCGGGCTCGACCGTCCCCTGCACGAGCAGCTCTTCAAGTTCTACGCGCGTATCCTGCGCGGCGACCTCGGCCAGTCGTACTTCCTGGACCGCCCGGTGGTGACGGCGCTGCTGGAGCGCGCCGAGCCCACGCTGGTGCTGACCTTTTCGGCGCTGCTCGTCGCGGTCGTGATCGGCGTGCCCTCGGGCATCATCGCCGCCGCCTATCCCGGCTCGCTCTGGGATCGCGTGCTGATGCTGGGCGCGCTGCTCGGCGTCTGCGTCCCCGGCTTCTGGCTTTCGCTGAATTTCATCTATCTCTTCGCGGTCCGCCTGGGCTGGCTGCCCGCGGCCGGCTACGCGTCGATCTTCACGGACCCCCTCGCGGCACTACGGTACATGGTGCTGCCCGCGGTGTCCCTCGGCTTCAGTCAGTCGGCGCTGATCACGCGGATCAGCCGGTCGTGCATGCTGGAGGTGTTGCAGCAGGATTACATCCGCACGGCGCGCGCGAAGGGTTTGTCCCAGGGCGTGGTCACGTGGGTCCACGCGTTCCGAAACGCGCTCGTCCCGGTCGTGACCGTGATCGGCATCACGATGGCGATCCTGATCGGCGGCGCCGTGGTGACGGAAATCGTCTTCAACATTCCCGGGCTCGGCCGCCTGATCATCTCGGCGGTGCTGCGTCGCGACTACCCGGTGGTGCAGGGCGTGATCCTGGTCACCGCGACGGCCTACGTGCTGATCAACCTGATGGTCGACGTGCTCTACCTGTTCATCGACCCGCGCATCCGCTATGGCTGAGGCCTTTTCGGATAGCGCCGCCGTCCGTCCGACGTGGCTCCGGCGTCTGGCACGGAACCGGAACATCGTCATCGGCACGACGATCCTCGCCTGTGTGGTGCTGGCCGCGCTGCTCGCCGGTGTCATCTCGACCCACAATCCAAGACGGCTCAACCCGGCCGAGCGCCTGAAGGCGCCGAGCGCCGTGAACTACCTGGGCACCGACGAGTTCGGACGCGACGTCTACAGCCTGGTCCTGCACGGCGCCCAGGTCTCGCTGCTCGTCGGCGCGACGACGATGATCCTGACCTCTCTCTGGGGCATCGCGATCGGGCTCATCGCCGGGTACTACCGCCGGCTCGATCTGGTGGTGATGCGCGTCATGGACGGCCTCATGGCCTTCCCCGCGATCCTCTTGGCGATCGCTCTCATGGCGGCCCGCGGCCCCGGCGTCGGCAACGTCATCTTCGCGCTCTCGGTCGTCTACACGCCGCGGACGGCTATGCTGATCCGCAGCACCGTGCTCAGCATCCGCGAGCTCGACTACGTCCAGGCGGCGCGCGCGCTCGGGCGCCGGGACCTCGTCATCGCGTTCCGCCACATCCTGCCGAACTGCGTGGGGCCGCTCCTGGTGCAGGCGAGCTTCATCTTCGCCTACGCGATTCTGGCCGAGGCGATCCTGGGCTTCCTCGGCGTCGGCGTGCCCCCCTACGTGCCCTCGTGGGGCAACGTCATCGCCAGCGGCAAGAACGTCATCCGCGAGGCTTTCTGGGTGAGCCTCTTCCCCGGCCTCGCCCTGACGCTCTCGGGCCTGAGCCTGAATCTGTTGGGCGACGGCCTTCGTGACGTGCTGGACCCGCGTTTGCGCGTACAGTAGGGATCACGGGAGGAGCCATGGCACTCGAGCAGCAGCTCAACGACAAGCTGACGCAGGCGATCAAAGAGAAGGATGCGCGGACCGCCGACGTGGTGCGGATGATCAAGTCGCGCCTCGGCGAGCGCCGGACCGCCAAGGGCTTCTCCGGCACCGTGGACGACGCGCTCGTCCTCGACGTCATCGGCGCTTATCGCAAGCAGCTCCAGAAGGCTCTCGTCGAGTTCGAGAAGGTCGGTGAGCGGGGCGCCGCCCACGTCGCGCAGCTCCACTTCGAGCTCGAGTTCTGCGAGCGCTATCTGCCGAAGGGCATGGACGAGGCCGCGCTACGCGCGCTGGTTCGCGAACGTCTGGACGCGCTCAAGATCGCCGACGCCAAGCAGGTGGGACGGCTGGTCGGCGACGTCATGAAGACGCACAAGGGCCAGGTCGACGCGGCGGAGGTCAAGCGGGTCGCCGAGGAGATGTTGAAGGGTTAGAGTACGTCCCTGCGATCTTTCATATGGCACCTCCTTGCGTGAGCTTCATCTGCTCCAGCACGGCGCGCCCGAGGAGCCCGTACGGGCTCGTCAGCGTCTCGATGATCTCGAAGTGGTTGTAGCCGTCGCCGACCAGCAGCTGCACCGGCTTGCCGGCCGCCGTCACCGCGGCGGCGAAGTCGCGCGCCTGGCGCTGGAACTCCGGAGTCTCGAGCGTGCCACAAGCGACGATCACCGGGGCGGTGAGCGTGTCGAGATGGCGTTGCGAGCTGAGCGCCTGCTCCATCTCGTCGGTGAACTTGACGTAGGCGTTGCGCGCCGACAGACGCACGGGCTTGAGGTCGTACATGCCGCTGCAGCAGAGCCCACCCTTCACCGTGTCCGCCGGCAGATTGAAGTCCCGGCGCCAGTCGGTCGTCAGGATCACGCCGGCCAGATGCGCGCCCGAGGAGTGGCCCGAGACGTAGATGCGGTCGGGATCGCCGCCGAAGCGCTGGGCGTTGTGCTTCACCCACGCGACGGCGGCCCGCACCTGCGCGGCCATCGGCATGAGGCTGCCGCCCACGTCCTGGACCGCGGCGAAGTCCGGCACGACGAAATGGGCGCCGGCGCGCACGAACAGCTCGGCCGGGAACGCGTAGTTCCTGGCGAGGCCGAGGCGCCAGGCGCCGCCATGGATGAAGATGTTGATCGGCGCGTTGCCGCGCCTGGTGACATACACGTCCAGCCCTTCGACGGGCGTAGCCCCATACGCGAAGCGCTGGGGCGCGCCCAGACGCGCGCGGACGCCTTCGCTGTTGGTGGCGTAGCGTTTGACCATCTGCTCGCGGTTGGGCGCCCAGGCGCTCTGATCGTAGGCGGCGTCGAGCTCGGCCTGATCCAGGTCGAGCCACACCCGCGGCCCCTTGACGCGGGGCGCGGGCTGCGCCGGCGAGGGCTGCTGGCCGAACGCGGAACCCCGCGCCATCAGAGTGCCCGCCGCCGCCGCGCCCAGCGCACTTCTGCGCGTGATCCGGACCGGTTCCGGACTCGTCGCCATGTGGCCCCTCCTGTCAAAGCCGTTGTCTCTCGCGAGGCGCTGTCACCCGACCGCCTACCCGACGGTCGAATCCAAGATACTATGTCACACGCGAACGGACGGGCGGACGACCTGTTGAGCCGTCGTCGGAGGAGGGCCCCATGATCAAGCGTCTCCTTCCGCTCGATCGAGCGCAGTGGTTTCCGGACCGAATGATCCTTGGCGACCTCGTTTTTCGCTTGGAGCACTACAAGAACGACGACTGGGATCTCGGAGATCAGTGCCTGGCGTTCTTCAAGGTCCGCGGGCTTGTGGATCAATACCAGGAGTTCTGGGCGCTCAGGCCGTCGTTTCGCGCTGAGAACGTGGTCGAGCTGGGGATCTGGGACGGCGGCGGCGCCGCCTTCTGGTTCGAGATGCTCGATCCGAGGAAACTCATTGCCGTCGACTATTCACCCCGCGGCGACAGTGACTACTTTCGACGGTATGTCGCTCGCCGGATCCTGCAGGAGCGCCTGAAGACCTATTGGGGCACTGATCAAGCGGACCGCTCGCGACTCCAGCGTATCGTCGAAGATGAGTTCCAAGGGCCACTCGATCTGGTGCTCGACGACGCCTCCCATGTCTACGAGCCAACCCTGGCAAGCTTCGAAACGCTGTTTCCACTTCTCCGGCCCGGAGGATTCTACATCATCGAAGACTGGGCATGGGCGCACTGGAAGGAGTTTCAGGGGCCCAGATCGCCATTCGCCGGCCGGACCGCCCCGACCAAGCTAATTTGTGAGCTGGTGGAAGCTGCTGGCGGTGTAACGGGCCTGATCGCGAGTCTGACGGTCATGGTAGGGTTCACCGCCGTCGAACGCGGGCCAGTGGCCCTGGACAGGCCCCTGGCATTCAGCCTTCGCGATTACATCTCACGCGAGCCTTGGCCCAGAATAACGCGCGTGCGTGCCCTCGCCCGGCAGAAGCTACGGCGGCTGACCGAGCGTATGAGACTCGCTGGCTAATTCAGCATCGGCTGGCGCTGAGCCCACGGGCGGGCCGCTTCGAACGCCGCCGAAGCCTGCAGCACAGTGAGGTCGGCGAAGCGCCGGCCGACGATCTGGAGGCCCACCGGCAGCCCGGCGGAGGTAAAGCCCGCGGGAACGGACGCCGCGGGCTGACCCGTGAAGTTGAACGGATAGCTGAACGAGGCCCAGCGAATCCAGTCCCACGGGTGCTGGGGCCAGTGCGCGGGGTTCAGGCGGCCCACCGGGAACGCCGCGACCGACAGCGTCGGCGTCAACAGCAGGTCGAATTTCTCGAAGAGCGGCCGCACGCTGTCCCAGTAGGCGAGCTTCTCGCCGCGCGCCTCGACGTAGTCGACCATGCTGTAGTGCTGGCCGTCCTCGATGCACGCGACCAGCCCCGGGTCCATGCGGTTGCGCCACTCCCCGAGATACTGGGCGTAGTTCCCGGCCTCGTGGGCGCTCCAGAGACAGCGGATCAGGTCGTGCGAGTCGGCGAAAGTCGGCTTGACCTCCTCGACGACGCAGCCCAGATCCTCGAACGCCCGAACCGCCTGCTTCACCACGGCGGCGACTTCGGCGTCGACCGGGAACCGGCCGAGGTGGGTGCTGAATGCGACCTTCAATCCCTTGATCCCCGCGTCGAGTTTTCCGACGTAGTCGTCGGGCGCGGCCTCAAGCGAGGTGCGGTCCCAGTCGTCGGGACCGGCCATGACGGACAGCATCAGGGCAGCGTCGGCTACCGTCCGCGTCATCGGGCCCAGGTGCGAGGCGTAGTCGTTGTTGGACGTAGGCCACATCGGGACGCGGCCGAAGGAAGGCTTAAGCCCGTAGATGCCGCAGAATCCGCTGGGGATCCGGATCGACCCGGCGCCGTCCGATCCCTGATGGATCGGCCCGAGCCCCGCGGCCGCCGCGGCGCCGGCGCCGGCGCTCGAGCCACCCGTCGTCATGTCCGTGTTCCAGGGATTGCGCGTGATGCCCGTCAGCGGGCTGTCGCCGAGCCCCTTCCAGCCGAACTCCGGCGTCGTCGTCTTGCCCAGCATGACACCGCCGGCCTGCTTCAGACGTCGTACGACCGGCGGGTCCACGTCGGGCACGCGGTGCTCGAAGATGAACGACCCGGACATCGTCCGCACGCCCTTCGTGTAGAGCAGGTCCTTGATCGAAAAGGGGATCCCGTGAAGCGGGCCGCGGACCGGGCCTTTCATCACCGCCTGCTCGGCCTCGCGCGCCGCGGCGACCGCGGCGTCGGCGGTGACGGCGCAGAACGCGTTGACGATCGGGTTGATCCGCCCGATGCGATCGAGAACGGCGCACGTCAGGTCCACCGGTGACAGCTTCTTGGTGCGGATCAGCCCCGCCAGCTCGGTCGCCGGCATGAAGGAGAGGTCGGATGCGGTCATCGGATTCCCCCGCTACTTCTTGGAGATCAGCCAGTGCCCGAGCGCCAGGTGCTGAAGCCCCGAGCGCTCGAAGGTGTCGACCGCGTCCTCCGCTGAGCACACGAGCGGCTCGCCGTGGAGATTGAACGAGGTGTTGAGCACGGCGCCGATCCCCGTCCGCCGCTCGAACTCGCGGATGACGCGATAGTAGGGGGGGTTCCACGCCTCGTCGAGGATGTGGGCGCGAGCGGTTCCATCGTGTGGATGGAGCGCCGCGACGATCTCGTCACGGCCCTTGGGGTTCGACTGGAACGCGAGCATCATGTACGGCGAGGCGAGCCCCTTGGGGTTGATCAGATAGTCGGCCTCTCGTTCGCGGAGCACCGTCGGGGCGAACGGCATCCAGAAGTCCCGGTTCTTGATCATCCGGTTGATCCGGTCGGCCACACGGTGGTCCGACGGATTCGCGAGAATCGAGCGGTTGCCGAGCGCTCGCGCGCCGAATTCCATGCGGCCCGCGCAGCGCGCGACGACACCGTCCGAGACGAGCAGGTCGGCGATCTTCTCCTCGATGACCGCGGGCTCGCTCACCCGGTAGCGGCT
>Ga0066709_100002469_pt1 | contig 13498 bp, 15 predicted proteins | sample GraSoiAngelo_158_FD_79665 | JGI IMG/M metagenome (GOLD analysis project Ga0066709, IMG submission 79665) | Grasslands soil microbial communities from the Angelo Coastal Reserve, California, USA - 14_1009_16_30cm | ecosystem: Environmental > Terrestrial > Soil > Grasslands | place: USA... | reverse complement strand
TGGCCGATGAGAAGGGGTTCGACCTCGTCGGCATCCAGGATCATCCGTACCAGTGGCGGTTCCTGGACACCTGGACTCTGATCTCGTGGCTTGCCCCGCAGACCTCGCGGATCCGTTTCTTCCCCGACGTGGCGAACCTTCCCCTCCGGCCGCCCGCCGTACTGGCCAAGGCCGCGGCGTCACTCGACGTCCTGACCGAAGGGCGAGTCGAGCTGGGGCTGGGTGCGGGGGCGTTCTGGGAAGCGGTCGAGGCGATGGGCGGCTCGCGACGAAAGCCGGCCGAGGCGCTCCGGGCCACCGAGGAAGCCATCGACGTCATCCGTTTGATCTGGAGCGGCGAGCGCGGACGAAAGTACCAGGGGCGGTTCTACCGGCTGGCCGGCGTCAACACCGGCCCCCGGCCCGCGCACGACATCGGGATCTGGGTCGGGGCGTACGGGCCGAGGATGCTCGCCCTGATCGGGCGCAAGGCGGACGGATGGGTCCCGTCCCTGCGTCCCGGCGTCACGTTCCAGTGGCTTGCCGAAGGCAATCGCGTGATCGACGAGGCCGCCACCGGCGCCGGCCGCGATCCTCGGCGCATCCGTCGCGTCCTCAACGTCGGCGGTTCGATCCAGCCGAACCGCGGGGAAGGCTTGGCCGGTCCCGTCCCGTTCTGGGTGGAGGAGCTGACCCGGCTGGCGGTCGAGGTCAGGATGGACGCGTTCGTGTTCTGGCCGGCCGACGACCCAATCGAGCAGATCGAGCGTTTCGCCGCGGAGGTCGTTCCGGCGGTTCGCGAGGCGAGCGGAGCCGCCCGCTAGCCCGCTTGTCCCGCTTGGTCTGCTTCCACACGACCAAGGAAGCCGCGAACGAGGTCCAGCACGGCCTCGGGCTCTTCGCCCTGGGACGTGTGCGAGCTCTGTTCGAAGATGACGAACTCGGACCCGGGGATGCCCTGGTGCACGCGCTCCATGGTGGCCGGCGTGACCTCGTCGTACCGGCCGGAGAACAGCAGGGTGGGAACCCGGATCCTACCGAGGTCTCCGGTGACGTCGAAGTCCTTGATCACGCCGATGACGTGGAACTCACTCGGGCCGTTCATCGTGTAGTAGACCTCGGGGTTGGCCAGCAGCGCCTGGAAGGTCCGGTTCAGGAAGTCCGGCCAAGGGTCGGCCCGGCAGAGGTGCCGCATGTAGAAGACCATCACCGCCTCGTCGTATTCGGGCGTGTCGGTGGTCCCGGCTTCCTCGTGCATGACCAGCGTGGCCTGCACCTCGGGCGGCAGCTCGCCGCGAAGACGGGCCAGTTCGCCCATCCACTCGGGAACGCTGGCCGGTGAGCTCTCCACGATCAGGCTCGCCAGTCCTTCCGGTTGGCCGATCGCGTAGAGCATCCCGAGCATGCCGCCCCAGGAATGGCCGAGGACGTGCACGCGGTCGAGCCCGAGGGCATCCCGGACCGCTTGCACCTCACGCACGAACAGATCGGTCGTCCACATCGACGGATCGTGGGGATCGTCGACCGCCGATTTCCCGCATCCGAGCTGGTCATAGAAGATCACCCGCCGGCCCTCGGCCAGCGCTTCATACGGCTCCATGTGGTGCCAGGTCGCGCCCGGCCCGCCGTGAAGGCAAAGGAGGGGCAACTTCCCCGCCCCCTCTTCCTTCCCCACCACCCGGAACCAGGTCCGGTGTCCCTGGAACGGGATGAAGCCCTCGCTCACCGGCGGAGTGGTTGCCATTCGAACGCCTCCCATCAGATCCTCGGGAACGGCAATCGAGGGCTCGGGCGGTTCTCCCGCTCGGCCTCCTCGATCGCATCGGCCTGCGCCAGAGTGGTCCTTGCCAGCGCCCGGACGTCGACGCCGCGATGGGGGCTGGAGTATCCCTCGATCCGGCCGGCCCCCCGGCGGAGCAGCGTGTAGGCGCCGTGCTGGTTCCCCCGCAGCAGGTGCACGTAACCCGCGCCCAGCTGCGAGAGTCCCTTGAAGAACTCTGCCTCGCCTGTTCCCTTCGTCTGCTTCCAGCACGTCTCCCAGGCTTCGTGCGCCTGGAAGAACCGTTCGGCGTCGAAGTGCGCGATGGCCAGCCGGTGGTTCTCGTCGACCGGGAGCGAATCGAAGTCCTCCAGGTGCATGCGGCTCTCGGCGCCACGAGAGAGGGGGCGCCCGAGCTCGTCCCGTGGCCGTTCGGCCTTGGGCGGCGCGTCGGGATCTCGGGGCCGGTTCGGCTTGGGCGCCGGGGTTCGCTGCGGCATGGCGACCGCGATGCTACCGGCTGCGCATCATCCGGACGCCGCGGAGGAACACGGGCAGGCCCAGCAGCACGAAGAGCGCTCCCATCCAAGCCCAGAACGGCCGGCCGGTCATGAAGCTCCCCTTGAGCACGCCCGCTCCCTGGAAGATCCACACGATCCCCACCCCGATCAGCACGACCCCAGCGATGAGGAGCGCCACGCGCATCATGGTGCGGGCAACGCTTTCGGGTCGGCACGTGCGATCGTTATGTCCACACCCGGAGTATGCATAGAGAGCGAGGTGTTCGATGCTGTGGGTGACCAGAGCGCGGCCGAAGACCGACCGGATCGCGTGCCCCTGGCTGATCCGGAAGTTCATCGATCCCGGTGCGGAGTTCGTCTACGTGCCGCCAGACCAGGTGTTGCACTACGCGTCGCTGCATGGCGCTCGGTCGTTCGACGCGCCCGGCGCCGAGTTCACGCACCAGGACGGGAGATGCACCTTCGAAGTCCTGGTCGACCGGTTCCACCTCGCCGACCCTGCCGTTCATCGTCTGGCCCGAATCGTGCACGGGGCGGACATCGCCGGCGAGGTCGACGCGACACCGCAGTCGGCCGGCCTGCTCGCCATCGCGGAGGGGTTCGGCGACGTGGAAGCCGACGACCAGCGGCTGCTGGCGCTGGAGCTGCCCGTGTACGACGCGCTGTACGCGTGGTGCCGGCGTCAGGAAGGAGCCGGCGCCTGAATCGCTCCCACCTCTGATGGAGCGCCCGTCCCGTCGCCGTCCGGCGGAACCGGCGGAACCGCCGGCTCGGTGGGGACCCGTCCGAGCACCATCGTCCCCTCTCCGGGTATGGAACGAACGTCGAGCTCGCCGCCGATCGCGGACAGCCGGTCGGCCATGTTCTGGAGGCCGGAGCCGGTTCCCGTTCGCTCGGGGTCGAAGCCGACCCCGTCGTCTCGGATCTCGAACGTCAACACCCCGTCGGTCGAGCGAAGGGTCACCGTGACCCTGGACGCCTGGGCGTACTTGGCGATGTTCTGCAGGGCCTCCAGGCAGCAGAAGTACACCGCCGCCTCGGTGGCTTGCGGGTATCGCCCGAGCCCAACCGCCTCGACCTCGACCGGGACGGCAACCTTCCTGGCTTGCGCGCTGAGCGCTTCCGCCAGCCCGCGGTCCGCCAGGAGCGGCGGATAGATGCCCCGAGCCAGCTCCCGAAGCGTCTCGAGCGTCTCGGTGGTCTCCGTCTGCAGCTGCGAGATGAGCTGGCGCTCCTTGTCGGGATCGCGGCCAATCAAGGCCTCCGCCAGCCGCAGCTTGACGGCCATGGCTACCAGCTGCTGCTGTGCGCCGTCGTGGATGTTGCGCTCCAGCCGCCGACGGGCCTCGTCGGTGGCGGCCACCAGCCGCTGCCGGGACGCCTGGAGCTCCTGCAGCTTGGCCTTGAGCTCCTCGGTCAACCGGACGTTTCGAAGGACCAGCCCGGCCTGCGCCGCCAGGTCCTGGGCGAGCTTCTCCTGCGCCGGGCCGAACGGCTCGGAGGGCGGCATGGTGACGGCCAGCGCGCCGAGCAGCTCGCCCTGGTGCCGAACCGGCAGCGCGCCGCCCGCTCCGGCGACCGGGAGCGGCGGCAGGTCGTCCCCCCGGATCGGGACCGGCGAGGTGGTGCGCCCCGACTTGCCGTCGGGCCAGTGGGCGGCAGGACGAAGCTCCGACCCCACCCGGAGCCACACCTCGGCCTGGGCCGCGCCCGTCCCCGAGCCCAGGATCTCCGCGATCCGGGGAAGCACTTCGTCCGTCGAGTAGGACCCGGCCACCCGCTCGGAGAACTCCGAGAGCACCTCGTAGGGCGTCGCCCGCTTCCCGTACACCAAACGGTTGGCGAAGCGCCGCGCTCGCTCTCGCACCGGCTGGAAGGCGACCGCGATGACGACGGCAGCGGCGATCGTCAGGAACCGGTTCGACGTCGACCCGAGCGCCGTGCCGATGCCGACCACGATCGCCACGTACACCGCTGTGAAGAAAGCCGCCAGCACCCCATACACCACGGTCCTGTTGATGACCACGTCGATCTCGTACAGCCCGTGCTTCAGGATCGCGATCCCGCACGCGATCGGCAGGGCGATGCCGAACCCCACCAGGATGATCAGGTCGAACGGACCGCTCGGGACGTTGTTGTCGAACAGCGACGCGACCACGTACGCGAGGAGGCTCCCGACCGTCGCCGCGACCACGTAGGCGAACCACTTGACCTGCAGGCGCTCCTCGCCCCTCGACCGGCGAAGCCGGAACACCAGCGAGAGCGCGGCACCGGCGAGGATGAGGATGCCTCCCAGCCACCCGACCGCCCCAGCTGGTCCGTTCGCCGAGGGAAACCCGTGGATCCCCACCGGATTCCGGAACTCCGGGAGATGGACCCGGACCTGGATCGGCGACGGATCGAACATGTTCACCACGCCGAAGAGGATCGCGTGGACCACCGCGACCCATCCGAAGATGCGCCACCGCCGCGACAGGAATCTCCCATCAGGGAACAGCAAGAACAGGAACGTCACGACACCTGACGGGAAGATCACGGTGACGAGCCAGTTGTTCACCCACGCCGCCCGCTGTGGTCCCGGACACGATCCCGGATGCAGGACGTCGCGAACGACGTACTGGACCGCGATCCCCGGGATGGCAGCGACGAACGCGATCGCCAAGAACATCCATCCGATCGGGCTGTTCGGCCGCCGAGAGGCGATCAACGCGCCGACGATCGACAGCCCGATCGGAAGGATCGACTCGATCGGCTGGATGTCCTCGACCGAATGGATGGACGAGCGGTTGATCACCACGAGGGTGACCACGGTCGCGACCATGGCCAGCGTCACGGCGGTGATCGACCAAGCCAGGCGAGAAGCGGTGCGGCTCGTCATACGAGGACCCATTGTGCCAGGCCAGGTCCCCTCGCCGGCAAGGGTGCGAACCGCCTCCTCTGGCCGTGAAGTTCCCTCGGCGCCAGGGATGCTGGCACCCCTGCCGGGCCCGCCCTTGCCCTCAGGTCCTGCCCACCACCACCCGGCTCACCGGCACCGGCCCCTTCGTGCTCCGGACCACGCCGAACCCTGCCCGCCGCAGCACGGACGCAACCGCCCTGGACCGGTCGGGCGACACCTCGACCAAGAGCCACCCGCCCCTCCGGAGCCAGCCAGGAGCCTCGTCGGCCACCCGCGACAACAGGCCCAACCCCTGCGGCGACCGGTCGGTGAGGGACTCGTGCGGCTCGAACCCCGCGATCTCGTGAGGCAGCTCCCTCATCTCACGGCGGCCGACGTAGGGCGGATGGATCGTGACCACGTCCACCTCTCCCCTGAGCGACGCGGGAAGCGGATGGAACAGGTCACCCCGCAAGAACCGGACGTTCCGCAGGCGCAGGCGCTCGGCGTTTCGCCGCGCCATCGCCACGGGCCGGGGAAACAGGTCGATGCCGAACACCCGGGCCCCTCGAACCGCGGCGGCGACGGCCAGCGCGACCGGCCCGACGCCGGTGGCCAGGTCCACGTGGACAGGGTGGGGCCGCCGGCGCAGCCTCCTGATGGCCTGCGTCGCCATGAACTCACTGGACTGGCGGGGGATGAACGCCCCCCGCCCCACGTCGAGCGTCAGGTCCAGGAACGTGGTCCTGCCGGTCAGGTAGGCGGGCGGCTCACCTGCCGCCCGCCGGGCCAGCAGCCGGCGGAACGCGCGCAGGGCGGCCGGAGGAACCTCAGCGTTCGTCTTCGGAGGCCTCCCCAGGACGTGCTCGAGGATCTCTTCGGCGTCCGCGAGCTCCTTGCCGGCGTGAGCATGGTCGACCGCCTCGGAGGCCTTCAACATCCGTTCGGCGGCTCGAAGGACCTCCTCGGCGGTCGGCACGGCGACCCATGATACGAAGCCGTCGTGGCCGAACCGCATCAGAACATCGACGCGTGGACCGGATCGCTCACGAGGAGCCGGTGACCCTCACCTCAACGCCCGGGATCCCCTCGGGGATGGCCACCCGGATCACCCGCGTGACGGCCTCGGACGGATCGAGGAGGACGATCGGCCCGAGCCCGCGCTCGGTGGCCTGCTTGGCCAGCCTGATCAGCATCCTCAGTCCCTGGCTGTCCATGAAGCTGACCCCGGCCATGTCGATGGTCAGCGCATGTCCGGCCGCGAGCTCCGAGTCGAACCGGCTCATCAGTGGATCGAGGCTCGACATGTCGATCTCCCCGATCAAGGACAGGCTTCCGGGTTCGTCGCCCTCAACCAGATGGCCGGGCGTGCCCGCGAGGGTGGGCGCGGTGGCCGCTTGCTGGATCGCCGCCACCACCCGTTCGCGAAGGGAGACGACGTCTGAGGGAAAGCGGGGAACGGTCAAGCCGGCGCGGGCCACCCCGCGGAGCCAATCACCACGCCGGTCGCTGTAGTCGAGGCTCCGCAGGAACGTCTCCGGCTCCCCGGTGAGCTCTGGACCGACCTCCTCGCGACCCTGCCGGAAGGCTTCCCGCGCCTGGACCTCGATCAGCCGGATGTGGATTGGAAGCAGCCGCTCGACGGCAGGCTCGGTCGGACCGGTTCCGACGTTCGCCACCGCCTCATGGGCCAACCCGGCGGCGAAGCCTTCGACGTCGCGCCACCAGGCGACCCATCGCAGGTACAGATGAGGGGAAGCAGCTGGCAATCGGATGGTGACCTGCACATGCCCTCCCGTCCGGGCGTGACTGTAGGGAGGACGGCGAGGGCAGGTCAAGGCAGCGATGCGTTGCTTGCTCGCGTGAGAAAGGAGGCCAACGGGGTAGTTATGTGACAAACGCGCTCAGGGAGCCCAGCAGAGGTGGAATTTGTCCGCGTGTACCCGATCGGCCTGCTCGCTCCGCGGGCCGCTCGGCACTCCCTCGACCTCCTGATCGGTCTCGTCCGGCCCGCTCCGCTCATGGACCTGCGCGTCATCGTGTCCGAGTTCGTGACGAACTCAGTCAGGCACGCCGGACAGCACGACGGCGACCCCATCACGGTCCGGGTCGACTGCACGGAAGCGCGAGTGCGGATCGAGGTCGAGGACGGCGGTCCGGGGTTCACGCCCGTCTTCCCTCGCCCCGACCCCGAGCGAGACAGCAGATGGGGGCTCTATCTGGTGGACCGGTTGGCCGATCGATGGGGAACCGGACCGAGTGGGCGCGTGTGGGCCGAGGTCGACCTCTCGCCTCAGCCCGGGTGACCCGTCCCGTCGGATCGACGCTTCATTCCCCCGTACAATCGCCGGGTGGCCCGACCGGCGAAGCTCCGCTCCGTTCCCGAACCCAAGATCGCCCCGGCGGACCTCGCCGCGAAGGTCCGCCTGACGGCGGACCGTGTGTTGGTCCGCATGCCCGACGAGAGCGAGCGAAAGTCGAAGGGCGGCCTGGTCATCCCGGCCACCGCGGTCTCGCCGCTCAAGCGATGCGTGTGGTCCGATGTGGTGCTCGTCGGGCCGGAGACGCGCAACGTGAAACCGGGCGATCGGGTCCTGTTCCTGCCGCAGACGGGCCTGGAGATGGACGTGGACGGCGATGTCTTCCTGCTCCTTCGAGAACGGGACGTGCAGGCCATCACGTCCGATCGTGTGGACCACCAGACCGGCCAATACCTGTAGCGCTCAGCCCTCTGACTCGGAGAGTGCCATCCGGTAGCTGACCTCGTCGCGCTCGACGTCGACCAGCTCGACCTCCTCGATCCCCCGCTCCCGAAGCTCGCTCCAGGCCGCGGCCATCCATTCCTCCGCAGCCTCCGCGTGTTCGAAACGCTCGGATTCGCCGACCAATCGGTCGGATCGGTCGAAGTAGCGCCACGCCATCACCGGGGCTACCTGATGAGCCTGGACAGGCGACGGTCGGCCAGGACCCGTCCACCGGTCTGGCACCGCGGGCAGTACGTGATCTCGTGGGACTCGTAGGACACGCGGCGGAGGTCCTCACCGCACCTCGGGCACGGGGTGCCCGCTCTGCGGTGCACCGTGAAGTGCTCGCCGAGCTTGGGCGGAAGGCCCGCCGGCCGTCGTCGTTCGGCCTGGAGTGCCTCCGAGAGCACCGAACGGATCGCCCGGAGGAGCTCGTGGCGTTCGTCCTCGTCGAGCGAGGACAGCGAGCGGAACGGGGAGATGGCCGCGCGATGCAGGATGTCGTCGGCGTACCCGCGCCCGATCCCCGCCACCCGCCGCTGGTCGCGGAGCATCGGGTGAAGACGGCCGGCGTCGGACCCTGTGAGGACGAAGGCCCTGAATTCCTCGGAGAAGGGATCGGGGCCCAGCTTCGCCAGCGGTCCGTCGTCACCCGGCCCGAGCACCCACCACCCCGCCTTGCGTTCGGTGCCGAACTCCTTCACCAGGAGCCCAGGGTCCCGGTCGAAGCGAAATCGCGCCACGGCGCCCTTTGGCCGAGAGGTCACCGATCCCTCCTCGAAGATGATCCGTCCGCCTTGCGACAGGTGCACCAGGACGCGAAGACCGTCGAGCGAGAAGACCAGGAACTTGCCCCGGCGGCCGACCGCCTCCAGGGTCAGGCCTTCGAGGTCCTGGGGAGAGGGGGCCACCGTCTTCAGCGCCGAGAACGCGAGCGGCGACGCCCGGAGCAAGCGACTGCCCGCCAGGCGCGCTCCGATCCTTTCGGCGACGGCCTGGACCTCGGGGAGCTCGGGCATCGAACCGAGTGTAGAGGCTCGCTTCGCTCAGGGGTCCGACGGGGGGAGCCGATAGCTGAATGGTGAGGGCAACCGCGCGTCTGGCCGTCGTCGTGGCCGCATTTTCGCTGGTCGTGGCGTTTCCCGCCCGCGCCGCGTTTGCCTTCTCCGACGTCCCGCGCAGCTACTGGGACATGCCGCAGATCAGGTTCGCGGCCATCACCCATACGTGGATGCAGGACTACGGGCGCGACCTGTTCTACCCGACCAGGCTCGAGACGCGGAGCTTCCTGGCCCGCACGCTCGTCACCGTGTACGCGCCCGAGGAGCCGGTCGATCCTTCGATCCACTTCTCGGACCTCGCGGACGACGATCCCTTCTACCCCTACGCCAACGTGGCCGTGAAGCTGGGGTGGCTGGGCACGTACTCGCAGCAGCGGTGGGCCGGGGGGGCGCCGGTCCGAACCTTCGTGTTCGACAAGGCGATCGTCCTGGCCATGGGGACGCTGTCCGAGCCGCTGGCCGGGCTGGCGTCCATCCATCAGTCGGACGGGACGCCCTACGCCGTCGGCGCGACGTTCCCCCACCAGCAGCTGGCACGATGGCTGGGGCTGCACTTCGACCACGGGGACGAGCGACTCGACCTCGGGTCACGGACCCGGATGAAGCGCGACGAGGTCGCCTACTCGCTGTGGGCCGCGCTGACCTTGCCCTCGTGGCGGATCGACGCCGCGCAGAAGTTCGCCGACGTTACGCTCCCGGTGGCCACCTCCATGCAGCGCAAGGTGACGAGCTACGCCCTGAACCAGGTCGGCTATCCGTACATCTACGCCGGCGAATGGGGCGCGCGCAGTCCGTCGGGATATTGCTGTGGCTATCAGCCGCAGGGCGGATTCGACTGCTCCGGGTTCGTGTGGTGGGTGCTCAAGAAGAACGAGGGTGGCTACAACGCGGCGCAGTTCCGCGACTACGCAGGATGGTCGTTGCCGCAGCGCTCGAGCTACGAGATGGCCGAGTTCACCAAGACCAAGCTCACCTGGCGCCAGCTCAAGCCGGGCAACGTCATGATGTTCGCCGACGACGGCGGCACGCGATGGCAGGACGTGTCCCACGTCGGCATCTATCTGGGGAACGGGTGGATGATGCACTCCACCCGCGGCGGGCCGCAGCTGCAGTGGGCGGGGGACGGGTACTACCGCGACCACTTCGTGTGGGGCCGCGCCCTGTAGGCCAAGGCGGAGCGGGACCCCAGCAGGTTACGGCTCGCCGATCACCTTCTTCACCGCGCCGACGAGGGCGCCCAGGCTGAACGGCCGCCGGAGCTCCGCGTCGACCGGCACCAGCATCAGCTTCCCGGTCTCACCCTGCGGAGCCATGAACACGATCACCTTGACGCCCCTGAGCCCGGGGTCCTGACGAACCTCGCGGAGGACGTCCCAGCCGTCTTCATTGGGAAGCTCGGAGTCCAGGATCAACAGATCGTAGTGATCGCCCCGAAGCGCCTGGAGGCCCTGCTGCCCGCTCGGCGCCTCGTCGACCTCGTACCCGGCCAGCTGCAGGCGCAGGACCGGCTGGCGGATGTTCTCGGGTCGGTTGTCGATGATCAGGATCCGCTTCTTCGCCATCGCCTGTAGGAGAGTACCCGCGAGCCGACCGCAGCGAGCATGGGGATCCGCGGCCAAACGGTAACGAAGGGGGAAAGGGGAGGCTCGGAACGTAACGCGCTGACCGCCGGTTTGAACATTGGTCCGAAGGGCAGTTAGCGTTACGGATTGCGAGCCTTCGATCTGCCGCCCAGGGGCGCCCGTGGATCGCTCCCGGCAGATAAGGCGCGAAGGAGGAGTCATGCGAGGAGTTGCTCCTGGCGATACGACCAAGGCCATACAGCGCCAGATAGGGCGCTCGCTGCCATTCGGGCTGGTGCCCCTGGCCGTTCTCATGATCGGCCTGTTGCTCTCGGGGCCCTCATGGGCCGCCCGTCCGGTGGACAGGAACGCCTCGCCCACGGTGGACGGGCCCGGGGCCTACCTGGCCGATCAGGCTCTGGTCCGGTTCCGGTCCGGATTGGATCCGGCCGCAATGGCCCGAGTCAACGCCAGCATGGGAGCAACGGTCCTGAAGTCGTTCTGGGTCGTGCCCAACCTGCAGCTTGTCCGTCTTCCCGCCGGCATCTCCGTTCCCGACGCGGTGGCCCGGTACGGCCAGCACCCTGAGGTCCTCTACGCGCAGCCTAACGGGATCTCCCGCATCCTCGGGACGGACAGGGTCCCCAACGACCCGCTCTATCCTCAGCAATGGAACTGGAACAACACCGGCCAGAACGGGGGCACGCCCGGCGCCGATGTATCAGCGCAGAAGGCCTGGGACCTGACCACTGGCCGGAGCTCCATCGTGGTGACCGACATCGACACCGGCCTGGACTACAACCACCAGGACCTACAGGCCAACGTGTGGAAGAACGTGGCCGAATGCAACGGGGCCCCGGGGGTGGATGACGACCACAACGGCTACGTCGACGACTGCCACGGCATCGACACGATCAACCACGACACCGACCCCATGGACGACAACAACCACGGCACCCACACCGGGGGGACCATCGGCGCGGTGGGCAACAACGGCGTCGGGGTGACCGGGCTCAACTGGAGTGTCCAGGTCATGCCGTGCAAGTCGCACGACGCCTCCGGCAACGGCAGCATCGCGAGCATCATCGAGTGCTACCAGTACGTGGTGATGGAGAAGACGCAGTTCGGCTACAGCATCGTGTCGACCAACAACTCCTACGGCGGATGCCCCGAGGCGTGCGGGTTCGACCAGGCCACCATGGATGGCATCGCCGCCATGGGCAGGGCCGGGGTGATCTTCGCCGCGGCCGCCGGCAACAACGCGAGCGACAACGACGCCACCCCCTTCTACCCGGCCAACTACTTCCTGCCCAACGTGATCGCCGTCGCCGCAACCACCAACCGTGACGCACTGGCCAGCTTCTCCGACTACGGGGTGCGGACGGTCTCGGTCGGAGCGCCCGGCGAGGGCGTGCTGAGCACGGTCCGGAACAACGGGTACGCAAACTTCAGCGGCACGTCCATGGCCAGCCCGCACGTGGCCGGGCTGGTCGCACTGATCCAATCGCGCGGGGCCACTCCCCTGAGCTACACGGCCGTCCGCAACCTCATCCTGGCCGGCGGGGACAAGATCGCAGCGCTGGCCGGACGAACCATTACCGGCCGCCGGCTGGACGCCTACGGTTCATTGACCTGCAGCAACCAGACTGTGGCCGGTATGCTCCGCCCGCTGGAGAGAGTGCCACCCGGCACGCAGACCGTCGCCTACCTCAACATCAACTGCGCCAATCCGGCCGGGGCGCTCAACGTGACGATCACTCCCGGCGGAAAGGTGCTCTCGCTGAAGGACGACGGCGTGGGGCCAGACCTGGCCAAGAACGACGGGATCTACTCGGCCACGTGGGCCCCTTCTGTAGGCGGCGACTTCACCTTCACGTTCTCCAACGGCGACGTCCAGATGGTCCACGTGGGGTGAGAGGGCTTCGAGTCTCGGGTCGGTGATTGGCGGCGTCCCGGGTAGCGAGCTGAGCCCTGAAGGCGCAACGAGACCACGTCCTTGCGGCTGAACACGGCCAGGGCCGCCGGCAGGGACAGCGCCGTGTTTTCTCGGAAGCGCCGGAAGGGACCGAGTTGGACGTGGCCGCCGGCGCCCCCGTTACCGTTTGGCCGCGGGACCGCAGCCGCGCACCCCTCCCCTTCCTTGTTTGACATGCCCGGTCCGGGCCCGTAGGGTTTGGCCCGGACTGCTACGGCAGTCCGTTGTTTTGGAATGGCTATGAGCAGGAGCCGAATGAGCCCCCGGTTCCGGGCGGAACAGGCCCGGCTCGCTGCGCGGATCTCCGTTGCGGCCATCCTCGCGATCACGCTCTCGGCGGCGCTGGCCGTTCCGTCGCTGGCCCGCCCGACGCGCCAGCAGCTGGCCGAGGCGCAGTCCCGGCTCGACAGCCTGAACCGAAACCTGTCGCTCCTGGTCGAGCAGTACGACCAGACGAACATCAAGCTGCAGGCAGCGGAGCGGCAGCGCCAGGATGCGCAGGCGAAGGCTTCGGCGGCCGAGGCCGCGGCGGGACAGGCTCGAGCCGAGCTGTCGGCCCGCGCCACCGCCGCCTACGAAGGCGCGGGCTCCGAGATCGACATCCTCCTCGGCTCGACCTCGTTGTCGCAATTCTCAGAGCGACTTGAATTCCTGAACGCGATGGCTCGGCAGGACGCCAACGCGGCCACGCAGGCGGAGGTCAGCCGCCAGGCTGCCCTATGGGCTGCCCAGCAGCTGAAGGTGGCCGTGCAAAAGCGATCCGCCTTGCTGGCGACGCTGGGCGAGAGGAAGCGCCAGATCGTCGACGCGATCGCCGAGGAGCGGGGACTGATCCATGAGCTGCAAGCGAGCCTGGCCCGCCAGGCGGCCGCGGCAGCGGCGGCCGCCGCGGCGCTGAGGGCGCAGGCTCCCGCCCCACCGCCCCCCCTCCCCGGTCCGGGGCAAGGCGGCGGACCGGTTCCCCCCAATCCGGGAGCCCGAGCGGCGCTGGCAGCCGCCTACTCGGTCATCGGCGCCCC
>Ga0066709_100002468_pt1 | contig 13501 bp, 10 predicted proteins | sample GraSoiAngelo_158_FD_79665 | JGI IMG/M metagenome (GOLD analysis project Ga0066709, IMG submission 79665) | Grasslands soil microbial communities from the Angelo Coastal Reserve, California, USA - 14_1009_16_30cm | ecosystem: Environmental > Terrestrial > Soil > Grasslands | place: USA... | reverse complement strand
TGGCGCGGGCGATGCATTCGCGAGCGGGTTCATCTACGGATACCTCGCCGGTTTGACGCTCGAACGCGCGGTGCGCATGGGCAACGCGTGCGGCGCAATCGTCGTGACACGTCACGGCTGCGCCAACTTCATGCCGACACTCGACGAGATCCAGACGTTCGTCGCCGCACAGGGAGGCTCACTAGAGTGTCGGACCGAAGCGTAAGGCGGGTCGCTCCGATGTCGCGACCCGTAAAAGATTCTCGGGCGTTCGGATTACCCGCTGCACAAATGCTCCTGACGGAGAGCTGGGAATGGGCGCCACAACACGCCTGACGATGGCGCAGGCGCTAGTCCGGTTCCTGACGGAACAGCGGACCAGCCGGGACGGCGTCGAGCAGCCGTTCATCGGCGGCGTGTTCGGCATCTTCGGTCACGGCAACGTCGCGGGCGTCGGCGAGGCGCTGCAGCAGCATCGCGCGACGCTGCGCTATTACCTCGCCCGCAACGAGCAGGCGATGGTGCACACGGCGGCCGCGTACGCGAAGATGCACAATCGCCTCCGCGCGCTCGCGTGCACCTCGTCGATCGGTCCGGGCGCGACCAACATGATCACGGCGGCGGCTGGCGCGACGATCAACCGCCTGCCCGTCCTGCTCCTCCCGGGCGACATCTTCGCCACGCGGCGTCCCGCGCCCGTGCTGCAGCAGCTCGAGTCGAGCCACTCGCAGGACGTGTCGGTGAACGACTGCTTCAAGCCGATTTCGCGCTACTGGGACCGGATCAACCGGCCCGAACAGCTCGTCACCGCGCTGCCCGAAGCGATGCGCGTTCTGACGTCTCCCTCCGAGACCGGCGCCGTCACGCTGGCCCTTCCGCAGGACGTGCAGGCGGAAGCGTTCGAGTATCCGTCCGCTCTGTTCGATCCGCGTGTCTGGACCATCCCGCGGCCTCGCGCCGATCTTGCATTGCTGCAGCGCGCGGCGGATCTCATTCGCGCGAGCCGCCGGCCGATGATCGTGGCCGGCGGCGGTGTGATCTACAGCGATGCGATCGACGCACTCCGGCGCTTCGTCGATGCGACGGGGATCGCCGTCGGCGAAACGCAGGCGGGCAAGGGCGCGCTTCCCCATCCGCACCCCCTGGGGGTTGGCGGCATCGGCGCTACCGGGACGCGCGCCGCCAATCTGCTCGCCCGCGACGCCGACATCGTGCTCGTCGTCGGATCGCGTCTGAGCGATTTCACGACGGCCTCGAAAACCGCATTTCAAGATCCGGCTGTCCAATTCATCGCGGTCAACGTTGCCGAGTTCGACGCGGCGAAGCAGGCCGCCGTGCCGCTCGTCGGCGATGCGCGCGCCGTCCTCGAGGAGCTGACGGCGTGTCTTGCCGGATACCGCGTGAGCACGGCGTACGCGGAAGCCGTCACCGCCTCGATCGCCGACTGGCGCGCCGAGGCCGATCGAGTATGTGCGGAAACACCGGCGAATACTGGCCGCCCGGTGACGCAGGCGCAGGTGATTGGCGCGCTACAACGGGCGCTCGGGCCCACCGACGTGATCGTGTGCGCAGCCGGCAGTCTGCCGGGCGATCTGCACAAGCTGTGGCGGCCGCGCGATCCGAAGAGCTATCACCTCGAATACGGCTATTCGTGCATGGGGTACGAAATCGCCGGCGGCGTCGGCGTCAAACTCGCCGCGCCGAATCGAGACGTATACGTCCTGGTCGGCGACGGATCGTACCTGATGATGTCGCAGGAACTCGCGACCGCGATCCAGGAAGGCATCAAGATCACGATCGTCCTGCTCGACAATCACGGCTTCGCCAGCATCGGCGGACTGTCGGAATCGGTCGGCAGCGGCGGCTTCGGGACCCGATACCGGTATCGCAGCGAGCGGACCGGCGATCTCGACGGCGATCTGATTCCGATCGATTTCGCAGCCAACGCCGCGTCGCTCGGGGCGCGGGTGTACCCCGCCGAGACGATCGCGCGCTTGCGCGACGCTTTGGCCGCAGCCCAATCGGACAGCACCACAGCGGTGATCGTCGTGCCGGTCGATCGCGACCAGCGCGTGGGCGGCTACGAATCGTGGTGGGACGTGCCGGTCGCCGAAGTGTCCACCGAACCCGCCGTTCAGCGCGCGCGCGCGTTGTACGAAGAGGCGCGGCGCAAGGAGCGCGATTTTCTGTGATCTGCGTGGGCGACACAGAGGTGGCGGAGCTCACCGAGGATCTCAGCCACCGAGACACAGAGACACAGAGAACATTTTTCCTCTGTGTCTCTGTGTCGCCGTGGCTGGTCCTTCTCCGTGGCCTCTTGCCCGCTCTGTGTCGGAACCAAAGTCTATGTTGAACCCGAACCGCGTCTACATGCTGGCCGCCGATCACCGCTGGCAATGGGAAGAATGGTGCGACGCGCATGGCGTCTCGCGTGACCAGATCCCCGAGGTCAAGCGGCTCGCATATCGCGGGTTTCTGCAGGCGCGTCGCGACTCGCCCGCCGTCCGCCAGTTCGGTGCGCTGCTGATCGACGAGCAGTACGCGTCGGCCGTGATTGCGGACGCCGTCCGTGAAGGCGTCGACGTCGGCACGCCGGCTGAGCGGCCCGGCAGCTTTCCGCTGACCTGGACCGCCGAGCCGTTCGATCGTGCGCTGACCGGCGCATTCGCGAAAGTGCTCATTCGCGATCGTCCCGATTACCCTGCGACCACTCGCGACGAGCAGTTCGCGAAGCTAGCGACGCTTCAAGCCTGGTGTCGCGCCGCGAACAAGCCGCTCGTGATCGAAATCCTGGTGCCGCGGCAGGACGAACCCGAAGCGGAATTCGAATCCTCGGGCCGGCCCGCACTCGTAGCGGCCGTGATCCGCGGCGCCTACGGGCGCGGCCTCGCGCCTGATTTCTGGAAGATCGAAGCGACACCCGCTCCAGAAGGTGCCCGCCAGATCGACGCGGCGATCGCCGAACACCAAGGCGGACGACAAATCATTCTGGGAAAGGGCGCAGATCACGCGACGATCGATCGGTGGTTCGCGGCCGCCGCCGCCTGCCGCACGGCCGTGGGATTCGCGATCGGACGTTCGGTCCTGTGGGACCCAGCGACGGCATTTCTTTCGGGCACGACGACTGCAGTTCAGACCGCGACGAGCATCGACGTACCCGGCGTCGAGGACCGTCTGAATCGTGCGCCAGCGGATCCGTCCACCGCTCAGCCACACGAACGGCCGCAGCCGCGCGGGGAGCCGCGACACATCCAGGTTCTCCGTCGGCGCGAGGGTGTTGAAATCGCCGGCAAGCACGTGGAAGCCGTGCTGATGCCGCTCGACGCTGCGCAACAGCGATCGCAGCTCGAACACACGCCGTCGCTCCGTCCACGCCGCGTGCAATGCGCTCAGATGCACCCCGAAGAAGCGCGCGCGCTCCCGCGGGAGCACGATCTCGATGAATGCGTGGCGCGAAAAGCGCGGCCGATACGACGTCGCGCCGGCCATCGGCTCGTGGCTGAGAAACGCGAGCGATTGTCGCCGGTACGCGCGCCACTCGCCCATCCCGGTTCGTCCGGCGATGTCTTCGACGATGTGAGGGAGCGTGGCTTCCTGCAGCAGCACGACGTCAGGCGCGCAGGAGGAAATGACGCGCGAGATCGCCTCCGATCGACCGGCGCCGCCGTGCCGGATGTTGTACGTAAGAAGACGCAGCGTCACGTCCGTGCCGGCTTCACAAACAGCGTCAAGTACGGCTGGCCGAGGAGATCGCCGCGAAACTGGATCACGATCTCTCGCGACGCCTGGATATTCACCGGCCGATTCACCATGGACATCAGCTTCTCGCGCAGGGGCACGAGCGCGGGCGCGATCTCCGGATGGTCGTCGCTCAGCGGAATCGAGTGGACATCCGGAACATAGAAGCCCGTCAGCGAGAAAAACTTCACCACGTCGGGGCCGACGAGCGTGAGATCCAGGTCGCTCGTTGCAGGTCCGTCTGCATCAAAGGACGCGCGATCGTCCCACCGGTAGCCGGTCACCGCGCTGCCCCTGAGCACGACCGTGGTGCCCGGCGGCACGATAGCTTCGATCTCGCGGCAGAACCTGTCGAACAGCGCCCGCTCGCCGCCAAACGCCAGCCGGATCACGTTCTCACGCTTCTGCTCCTCGTTAAGTCCGCCTTGAACCGTCTCGTCTGGAACCGGATCGACCATGGATCGCAAAAATCTTCAAACCGTACGCCCAGTTCGTGACAAAGTCACCGACTCAGGGGCCGTCTCATCTGTTTATAATGTCGAGCTTGTATCCCCAGGTGACCCGCGAGCAGACGACAACGGGCGCGCCGGACTCAGCGGCGGCCTGGAGCTGTGTCCGCACGATTCTCGTCCCGCCGGACATCGTAGGCGTACGCCCGCGGTCGCCAGCCTGCGTCCGACGCCGCACGCCGTGGCGGCCGCAGTCTGAGGAGCGGGCGACGACGGTCCGGGCCGGCGAGCGGGAGTGGTTCAGCGATCGGTTGTTCGTCCAGGCGCAGAAGGGACACGGCCGGACCGGGTTCGGAACGTCCATCACGGTACATGTCGCCGGCGTCGCGGCGCTGATCGTTTTTTTCATCACCCGGCCCGATCGCGTGATCGCTACCGTTCATCCACCATCGCTGCCGATGCCCGTGATTGTGTCACCGCCTCCGGCTGTCAGCGTACCGACGGCACAACCCGCAGAACAGCCGAAGCTGCAACCTGCGCTGCGGCCGCCAGCGCCGCCGCCTCCGCCCACCCATATGCCGACACCGGCCGACAGCGCGGAACCGGTTCCGGCGCCCATCGAGGCGCCGGCCGGCATCGCTCGGGAAACCGGCGCCGAGAGTCGCGTCGCGAGCGGCGTCGAAGGCGGCGTTCCGGGAGGAATTCCAGGCGGCGTGGTCGGCGGAGTTGTCGGTGGCGCACCACCATCGGGCTCTGGCACCGGGAACGTCGTCCGCGTCGGACCGACCATGCAGCCGCCGCGAAAGATCAAAGACGTGAAACCGGTCTACCCGGCAGGCGCTCTGCCCTCCCGGTCGCAGGGTGCGGTGGTGATCGAGGCGACCATAGGCACCGACGGGAAGGTCCAGGACGCGAAGGTGCTGCACTCCGTGGCGGGCCTCGACCAGGCGGCGCTCGATGCGGTGCGGCAATGGGAATACACGCCGTCGCTTCTGAACGGCGTCGCCGTCGCCGTGATCATGACGGTGGTCGTCAACTTCGCGATGCAGTAGTCCAGCATGAAAACTCAGGGGTACAAGCTTTGAACCACAAAGACCACGAAGATCACAAAGAACACACACCAGCCTTTGTGGCCTTTGTGTGCTTTGTGGTTCGGAAATCTGTGTCGTCTGTGGTTCGGACGATCGTTGCAGCGGCGATCCTCTTCCTGCCGCGAATACTCAACGCGCAGGCGCTGACCACGGAGGTTCCGATCGTCGGCGGCACGGCGGCAACTGCGCGGTCGCTTGGCATCGAATCGGTTCCGGAGCGGCCGCGATTCCTCGCCGAGCTCGTGCGCGTGATCTACGATGGGCGTGAAGGCAAGAGCGCCGAGGTCGATGCGAAGCTGGCGCGTCTCGCCCGGCATCGTGACGTGACGGAACGGTTCGAGTCGGCGCTCGCCGCGGTCCAGCCCAGGACGGGCGGCATCTCGCTGGTCATGGCTTCCTCGAAAGACGACCGCGGGCGGCTGAAGGATTTCCTCGATCTGGTCGGTCTGAAGCTCCGCGAGAAGAACAAGACGTTCACCGTCGAGCGAACGGACAACAAGCAGGCCGCGGACCGCGTTCGGCTGCTGAGCGGGCTCGGCATCGATCTCGCGCGGCTCGCCACGGGGCTCAACGCGCGCCAGACAGTTCGAATCGAGGTACCCGCCGAAACGATTCCCGTACCGCTCACCGCAAAATTGTGGAGCGAGGCGATCTTCCAGAAATCGGTGAACGACTCGGAGGTGTTCGCCGCGATCTTGTCCGATCGCCGGGCGGCGCTCCTCGCGCACGGTCTCGCCTCGCTCGATGACACGACGCTCGGATACCTCGCCGACCATCCCGTCATTCTCACGCGTGTATACGATCACGGGGCAGCTGCCTTTGCCGCGTTCGCCGACGCGCTTCGTATCAGCGACGGCCGCGTGGTGCCTCCTGGCGGCGCCGATGGTCTGCGCGCGTGGGAAGCGGTCCTCGACGAAAAGGTGACGCGGCCCGAACAGTTCATCCACGAGCTGTTCGGCGCAAAGCAGGGACGCGTCGCGCTCGTCTACCAGACGCTGGCACATCTCGATCCGCCGCATCTCCGCTTCGCGCTCGGCTCGTGGATGCCCGATCCCGCGGCACGCGTGGATCAATTCAAGCAACTCGTCACGGCGGAAGGCGCGCGGGACGAATGGGACGTCGACATCCGGCCGTTCGTGCGACCCGTCCATGATCCCTCGCTCCTGCTCGCGCGCGTACGTGTGACGCCGACCGGCGCGCCGGCGCGTCCGATCGCCCGCCTCTTCTGGCACCGCGCATTCGAGAGCGCCGATCTCCCTGACGATCCGGCGCGGCGGCTGCGCAATATGCAGGAAGACGGCATTATCGACGCGGGCTGGCTCGCGCAGAACGCCACCGAAGGCGACATGCGGATCCGTGGCGACCGCCTCGATCAACTCGCGTTCGGCCAGCGCGCATTCGCGGCAACGCCCGACGCGCAGTTGCCCGATGCGTTGCTCGCCGTGCGGTCGCTCGATCGGTACCGGATGTTGATGCTGACGCTCGATCGCATCGGCGTTCGGAATGCCGCCGTCTACGCCGCCGCGGCGCGTCAGGCGGAGCGGTTGACGTCTCTCGGCGGGCAGCGCGGGTTCACCGCTCTCGCGCAGTTCCAATCGGCGATCGGCCTGGTCGCGCGTCTCGTGCGGGTCCACAGTCTGTTGCCTGCGGCCGCGGAATCGCTCGTGAGCGGCATTGCCGCGGTTGCGCCCACCGACGAAGGCAGGTATGCGGGCGCGATGGCGCGGTGGCTCGAACGCGCACTGGTGCCGGCGCTCGCCGGGTCGCCGGTTTCCGATGTCGACGCGCAGCTGGCGCGTTCGTTGTCGGGTCCCCCTGATCGGGACGCCGTCGCGAAAACCGTGTCATGGGAAGGACGCTCGTACGCAGTCGACCTCGTCGCGCCCGAACAGCGCCGTCTCGCGCGCGCGCTCGAGAAGATGGGCGCGCCCCCGCTTCGCCTCGCGCTCGATCTCGAACACCTGGCGGCACGAATATCGGCGCCCTCGGCATCGGTGGCCGACGTACGTGAATCGATTCTCGTCGTGAAGACAATCGCGGTGACGCTCACGCCGAAAGACAAGAAAGCTGCGGTGCCGGTGCCACCGGGATTGGATGTACCGAAAAGCCGCGCCGACGTCGCCGCCAAGGTCGTTGACGAGCTCACGCAGGTGAGCCGTCCGAAGGATCTGAAACGCGCCGCGCGCGCTGCCGAAGCACTGCTCGAACTGAGCGACGACGTGCTTGCGGAGGCGATGCTGTCGATCGTGTACGCGCTCGACATCGGCAGTCCCGACGGCACGACCCTGCTCGGCGGCAACGTCAGCCGCCGCCACGATTTCGGCTTGGCGATCAAGGACGGCGAAAAGCGGGCTCGCACGGCATGGGCAGCGCCTGCGCGCGTCACAGAGGCCGGCGTGCCGTGGCACGTCGCCGGATCCGTGCTTGGCCTCGACGGCGCCCTGGCGTCGCTCTCGCTCCGGCGCATCGATAGCGGCGACCTGCCGCAGGCGCCGGTGTTGATGATGCCCGATCGGGAGACGTTCACGAAAACCCTGGCGTGGATGAATCCATTCGAGCTGACCGATCCGCACCGCGACGCCATCGTCGCCGCGATTGGACGCGGACGATCGCGCGTAGCCGCAATCGGCGCCGACGCGGCCGCATGGGACCGTGTGGCCGAGGAGATCAGGATGGACGGCTGGCGCCGCCGCGCGGGACGCTGGGCGCTGATCCACGACGCGCCGCTCGTGCCGTCGTTCTTCTCGCTCGTCGAGCTGATGTATCTCGGCGGCCCGCCGGCGGATCTGCCGCTGGACGAATGGGGCATGGCGAGCGACGTCAGCGACGCATGTGCCTGCATCGAAGCGCCACTGCCCGGCCGGGCGGCGATCGTCGTCGGCCGACCCCAACTCGGTCTGCTCGCAGCCGAAGTGGCCGACATCAACCTGCGCGTGGCGGAGGTCCTGGGCGCGCGGCAACTGCCCGCGAACCTGGCGCCCGGCGTGCTCGCCGCCGCGATTCAGGATTACATCGACGCGGTCAGGCCGATGCACGCAAGCGACTGGCTGACGCTGGTGCGCGCGGCACAAGCGATCTCCGACGATCGCCTCGATGACTACGTTGCCGCGCTGACCGCCGACGGTCCGCTCGCACCCGATCGAGCCACGAGCTCGCCGGATCGGAGGCAGCGATGATCGTCCGTCGCGTGCTCGTGGCGGCGGCATGTCTGTGCGTTTGCGTCAACGCTTTTGCTTCGCACGCGCAGGAACCTGCCGCGCAGGCACTCACGGTGAAGATTCTCTCGCCGGCAGACGACAGCATCGCCAGCGGGCCGACAACGTTGCGCGCGCAGGTCGATCCGCTGGATGCTGTGGCGGCAGTGATGTTCTTCGTCGACGGGCGGCAGGTGTGCCGGCTGACGAAGCCGCCGTTCGAGTGCGAGTTCGACGTCGGCGCCGCCATTGCGGCGCACCAGGTCCGGGCCGTTGCCACCGGCTCGGGCGCGCGTGCGGTCCACACCGTCGCGACGAAAGGCATCGCCTTCGCGGAAACCGTGGACGTGGAACTGGTGCAGGTGACGGCGACCGTCAGCGACGGGAAGAACCGCTACGTGCGCGGCCTCCAGCGGACCGCGTTTCGCGTGTTCGAAGACGGCGCGCCGCAAGCCATTTCGCACTTTGCGTCGGAGGACATTCCGCTCGATCTCGTGCTCGCCGTCGACGTCAGCTCCAGCATGAAAGACGCCATGCCGGCCGTCAAGGACGCGGTGAAGGAGTTTCTGAAGGCTCTGTCGCCGAAGGACGAAGTGACGCTGATCGGATTCAACGACAGCATCTTCACGCTTACGCGCAGATCGACCGACGCGTCGCAGCGACTGAAGGCCGTAGACCGCCTTGCGCCGTGGGGCGCCACCGCGCTTTACGACGTCGTGATTGCCGGCGTGGAGACATTGGGGCGCGCGCCCGGCCGTAAAGCGATGATCGTGTTCACCGACGGCGAAGATCAGGGCAGTCACGCATCGCTTACCGACGCCGAGCGGCGGCTCGAAGCGAGCGACGTGACGCTCTACGTGATCGGCCAGGGTCGCGGCACGAAGATGGACAAATTGAAGAAAGTCATGAATCAGCTGGCCGGCGCGAGCGGCGGACGCGCGTTGATCACGGAAAAGATCGACGAGCTGCGGAGCGCGTTCGGCGATCTGCTGCAGGAGCTGTCGAATCAGTACCTTCTCGGGTATACGCCGACGAACGGTCGCCACGACGGGACGCTTCGGAGGCTGAAGGTAGAAGTCGACGGCCACCACCAGATCCGCGCGCGCGAGGCGTACCGGGCACCCGAATTGAAATGAAGGCAGGAAAGGATTGTGAGGCTGTCATGAACACAATACGACTCGCATCCGCTGGATTCCTCGTGTCGATACTGTTCGGATCTTTTCTTCTCGTCGCACAGCAGCCTCCGGCGCCGCCGGCTGGCGGGCGCGGCGCGCAGGCGCCGCCGCAGCCGATGTCGTTTTTCGTCACCTCCACCGGCAAAGGTGACGGCGCGAATCTCGGTGGCCTCGCGGGAGCGGATGCGCACTGTCAGGCGCTGGCGGCCGCGGCCGGACGCGGCAGCGCGACGTGGCACGCCTATCTGAGCACGCAAGGCGGAAACGCCGTCAGCGCACGCGATCGAATCGGGAACAGTCCGTGGTACAACGGCCGGGGCCAGCGCGTGGCGATGAACCTCGCGGAGCTGCATGGCGACACCATCGAGCAGGCACGACTCGGCAACGCGCTCGGCAAGCAGTTTTCGCTGACCGAGAAGAGCACGACGGTGAACGGCGTCGGCGACACGCCGAACCAGCACGACATCCTCACCGGGTCGATGCCCGACGGTCGCGCGTACACCGACAGCGCCGACCACACCTGCAGCAATTTCTCCAGCAACGCCGACGGCCGCGGCTCGGCCCAGCTCGGTCACTCGGACAAGCAGGGCGGCGGCAACAGCTCGTGGAATTCGGCGCATCCGAGCCGGGGCTGCAGCCAGCCCAACCTCGTCGCCACTGGTGGTGCCGGGTTGCTTTACTGCTTCGCGATCAACTGAGGGTAGGGCGGGGCTCATGAGAAGAGTTCAATCGGCGCTCCTACTATTTGCATTCGCAGCACCGGTTTTCCTGGTCGCCGCTCCACATCCAACTCAAGATAAGGCGGACCTGGATGGCCGGCGCGCGCAGTTGAATCGCCTGCTCGCGGAGCAATGGGAGTACACGCTGCAGGCGAATCCTGAATTCGCGACCATCCTCGGTGACAAACGCTTCAACGACCGGCTCACCGACTTCTCCCAAAAGCAAATCGACCCACGATCTGCGGATGGCGAAAACGTTCCTGGAGAAATTTGACGCCGTCGACATTTCCGGATTTCCAGAGCAGGAGATCCTCAACAAGACGTTGATTGTCCGCAACCTGCGCGAGCAGGTGGACAACTCGAGGTTCAAGGATTGGGAAATGCCGGTGAACCAGATGAACGGCGCGCATATCGACCTGCCGCAGCTGGTCTCGGTTTTGCCGTTCGATACCGTCAAGGATTACGAAGGCTACGTGTCGCGCTTGAAGCAAATCCCGCGCGTGCTCGGCGAAAACGTGATCCAGATGAAAGCCGGCATGGCAGATGGACTGATGCCGCCCAAACTGATCCTCGGCAAGGTCGCGGCGCAGGCGCAGGAGATCGGCGCGACCGCACCAGAGAAGAGCCCGTTCGCGCGGCCGTTGCAGCAGTTCCCCACGCCGGTCGCCGAACCCGAGCAGAGGCGATTACGTCAGGAAGTGCTGGACGCGATTGCCTCCTCCGTCAATCCGGCCTACTTGAAATTCGCTTCTTTCGTCCGCGATGAGTACGCGCCGCACGGCCGGCTCGATCCCGGGATCTGGTCGCTGCCCGATGGCGACTCCCGCTATCGTGCAGCCGTAAAGCGGAGCACCACCACCAACCTTACGCCAGAAGAGATTCACCAGCTCGGGCTGAAGCAAGTTGCCGATATCGAACTTCAGATGATGGCAATTGCGAAAAAGCTCGGCTACGACGATTTGAACACCTTGAACACAAGAATCGAACACGATCCCAAGCTGCACGGACAATCGCGCGAGCAGATTCTGGAGGAGTATCGGAAGTACATCGACCAGATGTGGCAGGAGCTGCCCAAGCTTTTCGGACGTCTTCCCAAGGCAAGGCTGGAAGTGATGCCTATTGAGGAATTCAACGAGAAGACATCCGCCACTCACTACAACCAGGGCACGCCCGATGGATCGCGCCCGGGGCACGTCATGGTGAATACGGGCGATTTCACACAGCGCTTGTTGATTACCGACGAATCAACCGCGTATCACGAAGGTGTGCCGGGCCACCACCTGCAGGTCTCGATCGCGCAGGAACTGCCGACATTGCCGCCCTTTCGCCAACAGGCCGGATACACGGCATATGTGGAAGGCTGGGCGTTGTATTCGGAACGGCTCGGCAAGGAGCTCGGGTTCTATCAGAATCCGTACAGCGATTACGGCCGGCTTCAGGATGAAATGCTTCGCGCTATCCGATTAGTCGTCGACACCGGATTTCATTACAAGCACTGGACCCGCGATCAAGTCGTGGACTTCTTTCACAACCACTCCAATACCGACGAACCGACGGTTCAGAGCGAGACCGACCGGTACATCGCATGGCCGGCGCAGGCGCTGGCATACAAAGCAGGGCAGCTGACGATCCTGAAACTGCGCGAAGAGGCGCAGCGGGAGCTTGGAGCGAAGTTCGACATCCGCCGATTCCATGACGAGGTATTGGGCGCCGGGGCGCTGCCGCTGGACGTACTCGAAAAACGGGTACACGACTGGATCAACGCGCAGGCGGCCCCTGCCACGCCGAAGCTCGGGAACGGTGATGGGCAACGGCTGGTTACGGCTTCGACTTCTGAATTTTCTTGGTGACCCGCAGCTTGTGCTCGGCGCCATCGCCGTCGCGGATATAGACCGTATTCTTCTCGAGCGCGAATGTGACGGATTCGCCGACGGTCGCGGCGACAGATCGGTGTCCGACCTGCACCACGTCTCGAAGCTCCAGCCGCAGGTTGGGTGTCTCGATGACGTAAGTGCGCACATCGGCCATCGCCCGCAACGTCGGCGCCGACGGGTTTGGCCGCCCGAATCCGCTGGAGCCCGGACCAAAATCGACAACCTGCCGCTTGACGTCGCTATCGGTCCACTTTCCTGTCTGCCAGTGGCGTTCCCCGGCGCTGGCGACCGAAGCGACCAGAAGAAGGACGAGAATTCTGCGCATCTTCCAATCCTAATCCCTAACCCCTAACCCCTAATCCCTGTCCCCTGTCTAGTTTTTCTCGCTCCCACTGCAGGATTGGTGGCAAGATGTTGCCCCAACGTCACCGCCACGTTCATGGACGCTCGTCTACGACTGGAGGCCATCATGGTCCGGAGCGTGTTTTCGCGCGCTAGCGTCGTCGTCGCCGTCGTAATCGTGCTGCTGCCTGCGGCCGCATCGGCGCAGAGCGCCATCACGGGACTCGTGAAAGACGTCGACGGCGGCGTCGTTCCCGGAGTGACGGTCGAAGCATCGAGTCCGGCGCTGATCGAGAAGACGCGCAGTGTTGCCACCGACGCGCAGGGCCGGTACACGATTGTCGACCTGCGTCCCGGCATCTACAAGGTCAGCTTCGCCCTGCAAGGCTTCAAGACCGTCATTCAGGACGGCATCGACTTGCCTTCGAATTTCACGGCGACCGTCAACGCGGACCTGAGCCTCGGCGCGATGGAGGAGTCCGTCACCGTCACCGGCGAGTCCCCGACCGTCGACGTGCAGAACGCGGCGAGGACGACGGTGCTCAGTCGAGCGCTGCTCGATGCGGTGCCGGGGCCGCGGATGTATCAGGCCGAAGGCGCGCTCGCCGTCGGCACGAGGCAGAGCGATCAGAACGTCGGCGGCGCGCGCAGCGCCGTCAACCCGCGCCTCACCGCGCACCGAAGCGCGACCAAAGACACGACGATTGACGTCGACGGCATGAAGATGAACACGCTCGTCGGCGGCGGCGACAGCCATCCCGATCACAACGACGCGATGACGCAGGAGACAACCGTGCAGACCGCGGCGCTCGGCGCGGAGGTGTCCGCCGGCGGTCCGCATCTGAACCTCATTCCGCGTGAAGGCGGCAACCGCTACAGCGGCGCGACGTACCTGGGCTACACCGACAAGTCGTTCCAGTCGGACAATCTGGGAGATCTG
>Ga0066709_100002467_pt1 | contig 13502 bp, 13 predicted proteins | sample GraSoiAngelo_158_FD_79665 | JGI IMG/M metagenome (GOLD analysis project Ga0066709, IMG submission 79665) | Grasslands soil microbial communities from the Angelo Coastal Reserve, California, USA - 14_1009_16_30cm | ecosystem: Environmental > Terrestrial > Soil > Grasslands | place: USA... | reverse complement strand
GGGCGGGGCCGAAGCCGGGCCGAGGCCGCCGCCTTCTTCGGGGGGCTCGCCGCGGTGGTGGTGGCGCTGGCGTCGCCGCTCGAGCACCTGGCGTCGAGATCGGTCTCGGCGCACATGACCCAGCACCTGTTGCTGGTGCTTGTCGCCGCGCCGCTCCTGGTGATGGGGCGGCCGGTGCTACCGGTCCTGATGGCGCTCCCCGCGTCAAGGCGAAGGACGGCCCGCAGGCTGGAGCGCTGGCCGGCAATCGCGGTCGCCGCCAGGATCCTGTCCCGCCCCACGGTCGCGTGGCTGCTCCACGTGAGCGTCCTGTGGGCCTGGCACGCGCCCGGCCCGTACCAGGCCGCGCTGGGGAGCGAGGCCATCCATGCGCTCGAGCACGCCAGCTTCCTTGGAACGGCCATGCTGTTCTGGTGGGTGGCCCTGGAGGCCGAACCTCGGCGCAGGCTGGCGCGAGGGACCGACGTCCTCTACGTGCTCCTCGGGTGGATGCAGAGCGGGGCCCTCGGGGCCCTGTTCACCTTCGCCTCCTCCCCGATCTACCCTTTCTACGCCGCGAGGGCCGGGGCCGCGGCGGCCCTGGCGGACCAGCAGGTGGCCGGACTGATCATGTGGATCCCGGCCGGCGTGGTGTACCTGGGGGCGGCGTCGTGGATGTTCGTGGGGTGGCTTCGGGCGGCCGAAGCGGACGCCAGGCGGGCCGAGGGCGCGACCGCCGGCGTGGCCGCGGCGGCCGGGAGGCCCGGATGGTGAGGGGCCGTGCCCTGCTCGCCGCCGTCGTCGTGGGGATCCTGGTCCTCGCGGCGTGCACCTCGACGCCCGGCAGGGAGCCGCCACCGCAGGTTCCCGGCGGCGACCCGCAGCGGGGAGCCCAGCTCATCGAACAGCTCGGCTGCGGCTCCTGCCACGTGGTGCCCGGCGTGCGTGGAGCCGACGGCCTGGTCGGTCCACCCCTGATCCACTGGAGCCGGCGGGGGTTCATCGCCGGCGAGCTGCCGAACAACGCCACGAACCTGATCCGGTGGCTCATGGACCCCCAGTCCGTGGAGCCTAGCACGGACATGCCGAACCTCCACGTGAGCCAAGGGCAGGCGCGCGACATCGCCGCGTACCTCTTTGGCATCCAGTAGATGGGCGGGTTCAGGCGCGTGGCGCTGGCGGGGGTGGTGGTGGCCTCCGGCATGCTGGTGTTCCTGCTCACGCGGCCTCCGCCTTCTACGGGGATCGCCCTGGCGCAGACCCCCAGCCCTCCGGCCACCCAGCCTCCCAGCCCCTCGCCGACCCCCACCGCGGGACCGGGCCGCGACCTGTTCCTTCGCGACTGCGCGTGGTGCCACGGCTCGCAGGGCCAGGGCACCAACCGTGGGCCCTCCCTGATCGGCGTGGGCGCGGCCGACGCGGACTTCTGGCTGTCCACGGGTAGGATGCCGATCCCCCAGCCCGAACGGGACCCTCCGCGCCGGCCGTCCCCCTACACGCCGGCCCAGATCCGAGGGCTGGTGGGGTTCGTGGCCGGCCTGGCCCCCGGTCCGCCCATCCCGACGGTGGACGTGGCCGGGGCGAGCCTGTCCGAGGGGGCCCAAGCGTACCGGGACAACTGCGCGGCCTGCCACAGCTCGACCGGGGCCGGCGGCGCGCTGACCTCGGGCCTCCAGGCTCCCTCCCTCCGGTTCGCCACCCCGGTCGAGGTGGTGGAGGCGATCCGGCTCGGTCCCGGGACCATGCCGGCGTTCGGTCCCGACGCCATCGCCGACTCCCAGGCCGCCGCCATCGCCCGGTACGTGCAGACGCTGCGGTCACCGGAGGACCGGGGAGGCAACGGCCTGGGCCACCTTGGCCCGATCCCCGAAGGGCTGGTGGCCTGGCTCGTGGGGTTGCTGGCCATCCTGTTGGTGGTCCGGTGGATCGGGGAGCGGGCGTGAACGGGCGGCCGGAGCGGCGGTTCCAGCAGGGGCTGGTGAACGCCAGCTTCGCCGCGTCGGCGGCCGCCTCCATCGGACTGGCCGTGGTCTACGTGCGCGGCGGCCAGCCCCAGCTCGAGGGAGCCCTGCTGCTGGTCGCGTTGGGCGCGATGGGCGTGGGCCTGATCGTGTGGGCCAAGCGGTTCCTGCCGCCGGGCCCATTCGTGCAGGAACGCCACCCCCTGTCCTCCACGCGCCGCGAGCGGGAGGCGTTCGCCCGTGGGTTCGAACGCGGAGCCAGGCCCATCGAACGCCGGACCTTCATGGCGAAGATGCTCGGGCTGGCCCTGGGTGCATTCGGCGTGGCAGCGATCTTCCCCATCCGCTCGCTCGGCCCGAGCCCCGGACGGTCGCTGTTCCGGACCGCCTGGCGTCGCGGGTCGCGGCTGATCACTCCCGACGGCACGCCGGTCACCGTCGACCGCCTCAACGTCGGAGGCGTGCTCACCGTCTTCCCCGAGGGCTCTCCCGGCAGGGCCGACTCGCAGACGCTGCTGATCCGGGTGGATCCCTCCCAGCTGCAACCACTGCCGGGCCGCGGGACATGGTCGCCCCAGGGCTACCTGGCCTACTCGAAGATCTGCACCCACGCCGGGTGTCCGGTCGGCCTGTACGAGGCCGAGACGAACCGGCTGTTCTGTCCCTGCCACCAGTCGGTGTTCGACGCCATCGACGGGGCCAGGCCGATCGACGGCCCGGCCACCCGCCCCTTGCCACAGCTCCCCCTCGAGGTGGACGAGGCCGGGTTCCTCCAGGCCCAGAGCGACTACCAGGAGCCGGTCGGTCCGGAGTTCTGGAACTTCGGGTCGGTGGGATGAGGAGCGACGCGTGATCGTCAAGCGGATCGCCCGGTGGTTCGACGACCGGCTGGCCGCGTCGTCGTTCGCCAGCAGCGCGCTGAACAAGGTCTTTCCGGACCACTGGTCGTTCATGCTCGGCGAGGTCGCCCTGTACTGCCTGGTGGTCCTGATCCTCACCGGCACCTACCTGGCCTTCTTCTTCAGCACCGGCACCCACGAGGTGATCTACCGGGGGAGCTACGCGCCGCTGCGGGGCGCGCACATGTCCGAGGCCTACGCGTCCGTGGTCAAGATCAGCTTCGACGTCCGCGCGGGCATGGTCATGCGCCAGACCCACCACTGGGCGGCCGACGTGTTCGTGGCCGCCATCGTGGTACACCTGATGCGGATCTTCTTCACCGGGGCGTTCCGCCGGCCCCGCGAGATCAACTGGCTGATCGGCGTGACGCTCCTGCTGCTCGGGATCCTGAACGGCTTCACCGGCTACTCGCTCCCCGACGACCTCCTGTCCGGAACGGGCCTCCGCATCGCGTACTCCATCGCCCTGTCGGTCCCGTTCGTCGGGACGTGGCTGGCTTTCCTCGCCTTCGGGGGCGAGTTCCCGTCGGACCAGATCATCCACCGCCTGTTCATCATCCACGTGATGATCGTGCCGGCGCTCCTGGTGGCCCTGGTCTCGGTGCACCTGGCGTTGATCTGGCACCAGAAGCACACCCAGTTCCCCGGCAGGGGCCGGACCGAGACGAACGTGGTGGGCTCGACCCTGTGGCCGACCTACACGGCGAAATCGGTAGGGTTGTTCCTGGCCATCGCCGGCGTGCTCGCCGCGCTGGGCGGGCTGGCGCAGATCAATCCGGTCTGGCTGTACGGACCGTTCGACCCCTCGTCGGTGTCGTCACCGGCCCAGCCGGACTGGTACCTCGGGTGGATCGAAGGAGCGCTGCGGATCTTTCCCCGGTGGGAGATCCGAGGCTTCGGCCACGTGATCCCCAACCCGTTCTTCCCCGCGGTGCTGCTCCCGGGGATGACGTTCATGATCCTGTACGCGTGGCCGTTCCTCGAGGAGCGGTTCGCCGGTCATGGGCTGGTGCACAACCTGCTTGACCGGCCTCGGGACCGGCCGGTCCGAACCGGCATCGGCGCTGGCGCCTTCGCCTTCTACGGGGTGCTGTTCTTCGCGGCGAGCAACGACGTGATCGCTCGACTGTTCCACGTGTCGGTGTCCGGCGTCACGTGGACGTTCCGGATCCTCACCGTGGCCGTCCCACCGGTGGTGGGTTTCGTGATGTACCGGGCCATGCGGGCGCTCTCGGAGAGCGGGGCGCCCGGGTTCCTCGAGGTGCCGTTCCGTGCCGTCCTCGGCAACGGCCGCCGCGGGCGCCAGGTCCCGCCGGAGCCGGAGGCGGAACCGGGGCCGGTGACCGAAGAGCTCGAGCCGGCGGCCGAGCCAGAGACCGGCTGAGGGTCGACGTGAGAAAGATCGAGGTCTGGCAGGAGCCCGACGGGTTCTGGCGGTGGCGATACCTCGACTCGGAGGACGGTACCGACCTCCTGGCCGCCGAGGTCTACGAGCGGCGAGAGGAAGCGATCCGCGGAGCGACCCTGGCCTACCCGGGCGTGGCGACGGTGGTCCTGGCCCGTCCGCGACGGCCTCGAGGGCTGATCCGCAAGTTGGCGAAGCTGGGGGCGATCGTCGCTGTGGCGCTCTGGCTCCCCCGGTTCCTGTTCCGCGCCATCCGTCGCATCCGCAAGGTCACGAAGTTCGTCTCCACCACCAGGAAGCTCGCCGGCATCATCAAGCGCGAGCCCGACGAGAAGACGAAAGGCCAGAGGTAGCGCGGCGGTCCCGACCTTTTCGTCCGTCACGTTGGCAGCTTCCCGGGGTAGTCGACAGACGAGCACGTCGCCTCGAACCGGGCGATCGGCCGGGTCACCACCTCACCGGGGATCCGGTCGTCGGATCGGTAGGTCTCACCTGGCTCCAGGTAGGGATCAGCGCCAGGACCAGGGGGGGCGGGCTCCGTGAAGATCTCTCGCCCGGCGGCATCGAAGGCGGTTGCTTGACACCTGACGTACGAGGGGCGACCACCGACATTCATGATTTCGATGTGGTACCCGAGGGGATCGAGCGGCGTCATCTGAACCTCGAACCGAGCGCCCGTCACGTGGTGATACACGCCGAACCCGGCCAGCCCAAGGACCAACGGGGTGACGACCACCAGCCAGCCCTTCACCAGATGACCTCCTGCGGAGTTCTACGACTTCGGTCGTCGACATGGCTTCCGATCGAACGATCGGCGCCGGCGATCCGTCGTCTTCTCAATGAACCGGATGCTGGTCATGCCGCTGGCGGCCGCGCTGATGCTGGCGATGAGCTGCACGCCCCCTCCTCAGCCCGGTTGCGGCTGAAGGAGCGCCGAGCATGTCGGGGGCCGCGATTCGGCACCATCTACCAGCAGCATGATCGAGGGGTGTGGCGATCTGAGCCGACCCAGCCCGCTTGGATGCGCGAAGATCAACTCGCGGGCCGAAGGAGGCCCTCCGGTGGATCTTGGTAGCAGCTGGCGTTTCCTGTTCTCGAATCGCCTCAGTGTGCCGAAAGACGGCTTCTCGCATACCCGATTTGCGATCTCACCCCAAATCCCCAGAGCCATATGCGCTGCACCCGCTGCGGTCAGGATGGGAGTCGTTCGACCCAGGCTCACCAGACGAATCGTATCCCGACGCTCCAAGACCGGTCGGAGTTCGGCCCACACAGCTTCCACGACGAAGCGTTCGGCATCGTCGTACCGGCGGAGGGCATTGGCCATAAGGCCGCCTCGGATCCCAGTCGCTCGGCGCTTTCACTCGGGGGGTCGCGATGAATGGCGGGGACCCCAGAGTAGCTCAGCGACCCAGGCGAGGCTTGCGCCCGACACCGCCAGGACAACAAAGCTCACTTCCCCAACAGTCACCAGTGGCTTCTGGTCGGCGACAAGTCCGAACCCCAGAGCGACCCCGGCGACCATCACCAGGAAGGTCGTGATCCGAAGCACCCAGTCGACAACTGGGTGGTTCGCTCTCCAGATACGCGAGCGATCGCGGGGGCGTCTCGCAGCGGGCACCAAGAGCCCCACCAACGCAAAGGTCAGGATCAAGAACCCGAAGCCCTTGTCTCGGACCTGAGCGCCGTCGACCCGGCTGACCACGAGCATTAGGCCCGTCAGCCGATCCCCGTGAAGATACACAGTCTCGGTGGGATGCCCTCTCCCTTTCCAGTCTCGGACCTGGCCGCGCTTCCGTCATTCGTAGAGCCGGCGTGAAAATGGGCAGGTCCCTGGGAGGCTACCGTAGGCTACCCTCAATCACCACCTCCAGAGACCGAGCACGAAGGACACGGAATGGACGAATGGCGATGGCTCGATCAACTTGCTGAGGCGCTCGGGGAGCCTCCCGTCGACCGGGCGCAGATCGGGGCCATGCTGCGCTTGTCGCGGGACGTGGCCCACGGGGTCGAGCGCAAGCTCGCCCCCTTGTCCACGTTCGTCGCCGGGATCCACGTCGGCCGGCGGACGGCGGAGGGAGCGACCCAGGAGGAGGCCCTGCGAGAGGTCCTCGACGCGGCCGCCCCCATGCTCCCCGAGCCGGAGGAGAGCGTCTAGTCAGAACGACCGGACGAAGAAGAACGACACGGCCATGATCAGGTAAGCCCCGACCAGCTGGGCGCCCTCCAGCCAGTTGCTCCGGCCGTCCACAACGATCCGAGCCACGATCAGCGTGGCCAGGCCAACGGCGGCCACCTCGAACGAGGTGAACACGAAGTCCATGGGGTGCCCCACCGCCAGGCTGATGAACACCAGCAGCGGCGCCACGAACAGCGCGATCTGGGTCGACGAGCCGATGGCGACCTCGAGCGTCACGTCGACCCGGTTCCGCAGGGCGAACATTACCGCCGAGCTGTGTTCGGCCGCGTTGCCGATGATCGGGACCAGGATCAGCCCGACGAAGAACTTCGACAGCCCGATGTCATGGAGGGCGGGTCCCAGCGAACCCACGAGCAACTCCGACTCCACGGCCACGAGTGCGGTGGCCCCCAGCAACACCACCACGGCAGTGCGCGTGGACCACACGGCCTCTTCCTCGGCCTCCGGCGCGCGGAACAGGTGCTCGTGGGTGACGGTGGTGAACACCAGTGCCGCCGCGTACAGCAGCATGAGGACCCCCGCCACCACGCCGCTCACCACCTCGCGTTCGACGAACCCGTGCTGCCCCGTGGTCAGCACGAACAGGGCCGGCATGAGCAATCCGATCACGGCCAGAGTCAGCGACGACGAATGCACGCCCGCCGCCTGCTGGTTGTAGCTCTGCTCCTTGTGCCTGAGGCCGCCTGCGAGGAAGGACAGCCCCAGCACGAGCAGCAGGTTCCCGAGGATCGAGCCGGTGAGCGAGGCCTTCACCACGTCGAGCTCGCCGTCCAGGATGAGAAAGATCGAGATGACCAGCTCGGTCACGTTGCCGAATGTCGCGTTGAGCAGCCCGCCCACCCGCTGGCCCGCGTGGATGGAGAGCTGCTCCGTCGCGCTGCCGATGATCCCGGCCACCGGGATTATGGCCCCGGCCGCGGTGAGGAAGGTAAGCAGGTCCTGGTGCAGGGCAAGATCGCTGACCCACGAGATCGGGGCCAGCACCAGCAGCCAGTTGAGGGACGGCCGAAGCCAGGACTTCACGGTCCATAAGCGTAGAGAGTCGGCCCCCTCGGCGGGAACGCCGCTTCCCCTGTGCCGGAACGGTTACGGCGAGGCGAATCCCGGGTTACCGCCCTCCTGGACCATCCAGGTCACAGTCCACCGAGGGAAAGGAGCAGCAAGATGAAGCGCCTCAGCATCTTCCTGATCGGGGCGGCGTTCCTGAGTGCGGCATGCGGAGGAGGCGCCGCCCTCACTGCTGCCGGGAAGGCTCGGCCCCAGCAGTCGCCCGCCCGGTCCATCACCCCCGCGGCCACGCCGACGGCGTCAGCGGCCCCCGCGACAACCGTCGCGATCCACAAGACGAGCGATCTCCCGGCTATCGTGGTGAACGGACCGAAGCCCGGAGACCGGGTGTCCAGCGCGGTCCACATCTTCGGAACCGCGGACGTCTTCGAAGACGTGCTCACCGCCCGGATCCTGGACGCGGACGGCACGCAGATCGCTTCCACGCATACCGATGCCACGTGCGGTTCGGGGTGCCGCGGCGACTACTCGGTGTGGATCGCCTACTCCGTGCAGTCCGAGCAGAAGGGGACGGTGGAGATCTACGAGGCGTCGGCGAAGGACGGCTCCGCGCTGCACAAGGTGAAGGTCCCGGTGACCCTCAGCAAGTCCGGTCCCGATTGCGGGTGCGGCGACCTGGAGAAGCCCATCTGGATCGTGACGCCGCACGACGGGGACACCATCTCGAACCCGGTCACGATCAGCGGCCACGCGGACGTGTTCGAGGCGGCGCTCGTCCTGCGGATCCTCGACGAGGACGGGAAGGTCCTGATCGAGGTCCCGGTGCAGGCGACGTGCGGAACGGGATGCGTCGGCGACTTCTCGGCCACCCTTCGATACCAGGTCGACCACGACCAGCCCGGCAAGATCTGGGCCTTCGACTACTCGGCGAAGGACGGCTCGATCGAGAACCTCGAAGTCGTGTCGGTGACCCTCACGGCCTGACGGCCGGATTTGATGGGGGCCCTCCCCTTGCGAGGGGTCAGTTGGGAGGCGCGGCGACCGCTGGGCGCCCGGTGGCCTCGGCTCCCCCGAGACCGGCACGCTGCTGGTGGAACGTGGCCCGAGGATCGGCCGCCGACGCCGTTCCTGCCTCCATGATGCCGAACTTCACCGCCACCGCCCCCAGCGCGCCGAGGATCCCGGCGAGGACCCGCTTCCAACGCCACCGCCCCGGCGCGAGGTTCATGACCAGCGAACCGGCGATGAGCGACTTCGACGCGGTCAGGAGCGCCCCGCTCCGGCCCTCGTGGAGCGACTTGGCCACCCGTTCGACCCGGCCGGCCTCGCGCTCCAGGGCGAACTCGGAGGCGAGGTCGGCGGCCGCGCCCATCACGGCGAACCGGCGGACGATCCGCTCCTCCCGATCGGTGAGCTTCATCAGCTGGAGCAGCGATGCGGCGGCGCTCATCGCCGACGCCACGAACACCGGCGGGGCCGTCCGGCGAGCGCCCTGCCAGACGGGGACCGCGGTGTTCGCCACCAGGACCGCCGTGTATCCGGCCAGCGGCAGCCCGGCCGCGCCCGACATCAGACCCGAGAGGTCGCCGGCGAATCCGGTGATCCCTCCCGGGCGGGACAGCGCTGCCGAACCGGCCGCCGCGGGAGCCACAATGGCCAGGACCCAGGAGCCGACGTTCATCGGCGACGAGGGCCGGACCACCCGAAGCATGTTGAGGAACCTGCCGGGCTTGCCGAGGTCCGCGATCAGCAGGACCGTTCCGACGGCCCCGCCGGCCGCCGCCACCCACCGGCACCGCCGGATCAATCCGTCGAGCCCCCTCCGGTCGGCCAGTTGGGCCGCCGCTCCCAGCGCCGCCGCCGCGCCGGCGGCGCCACCCACGGCGAAGTAGGCCGGCACGTACCACTTCCACACGGGACGCTTGAGCACAGGGCGGTCGAAGTAGGTCGGATCGTCCCGGCCCCCGCCGTCCGACGAAGGCATCCGGTCCCACACCTCGAGCGGAGGCCCACCTTTGGTCACCACCCGGTCGGACGGTGTCGCCTGCTCGGCCCCCTCGCCTTCGAGGACGCCCAGCGAGGGGTCGACGTTGCGCCCGTCGCCAGAGCTGCTCACTGTGGCTTTTCGTCCCGCCCGGCCAGCACCGCGGCGAACGCGGCGGCGGCCATCCCCGCGGCCGCGAGGACCATCGACGCCCACGCCGCCCCGACCTTCTTCGAGGGGACCACCGGATCGGGAGGGAGGTTGTACACCTCGGGCCGGTCGACCAGCAGGAAGAACGCGTTGAGCCCCTCGGTCCCCGGCTGGTTCGCCTGGTCAACCCCGTACAGGTAGGCCTCGGAGACGCCGCGTTCGTGCAGGGTCTGGAGCCTGATCCGCGCCGCCTCCTGGAGCTGGTCGAGGTCGCCGAACTGGATCGAATCGGTCGGGCAGGCCTTAGCGCATGCCGGGGTCATGTCGTCCTTCAGGCGGTCGTAGCACATCGTGCATTTCCAGGCCCGGCCGTCTTCCTCCCGCCGGTCGATCACCCCGAAGGGACACCCCACGATGCAGTACCCGCACCCGTTGCACACGTCCGGCTGCACGTACACGGTGTCGAACTCCGTCCGCACGATCGCCCCGGTGGGGCAGTTCTCCAGGCATCCGGCCCGCTGGCAGTGCTTGCACACGTCGGACATCAAGAGCCACGAGAAGTTGCCCGCCCCCGTGATCTGGCCGCCCAGCGGGACCGGCCGCTCGATGAACTCCACGTGGCGCCACGTGGAGGCGCCAAGGGCCACGGTGTTGTCGTAGGACATGCCGGTGAAGAACATCCCGTCGTCGGGTAGCTGGTTCCACTCCTTGCAGGCCACCTCGCAGGCCTTGCACCCGATGCAGACGGTGGTGTCGGTGAAGAACCCCACCCGCCCGGACCCGGGCGTGGCCTCCTCCCGCTGGGGCAGGCCGGTGCGCTCGCTCTCGAACACGCTCACGCCTGCTCGCTCTCCTTCTCCTCCCCCGCCTCGACCCCATGCTTGCCCCTGGGCCGTTTACCCACCACGGGGAGGTCTCGCAGTCCGGCCCGCTCGTCCGGCAGCGGGCCGGCGAACGGCCCGCTGGTCACGACCCGGCGCTGCCGGCTTCGGCGGCCGGATTCGATGTTGCCGGTCAGGACCTTCGACTCCTGGATGGACACGTTGGGGTCGGCCACGAACGCGATCAGCTCATTGGTGGCGTCGCCCCGGACGAGCCCGCGCGAGCCCCAATGGTAGGGCAACCCGATCTGGTGGATCAGCCGGCCTCGAACCTTCAGGGGAGGGATGCGCTCGGTGACCAGGACCCGGGCCTCGATCTCGGCCCTCGCCGTGGTGATCGTGGCCCAGCCCCCGTTGGCCAGGCCCCTCTCGGCCGCCAGCGCCGGCGAGACCTCACAGAACATCTCGGGCTGGAGCTCCGAGAGCCACGACAGCCATCGGGTCATGGCTCCGGCCGTGTGGTGCTCGGTGAGGCGGTAGGTCGTGATCACGTAGGGGAACCGGGGGTCGCCGTGGGCCCGGTGGTAGGGGTTGTCCTTGCGGGCCCACTCCATGCGCGCCGGGTTGCACTGCTGGCCGTACAGCGGGTTCTCGCACACCGACTCCTGGGGCTCGTAGTGCGTTGGGATGGGCCCGTCCAGCAGCCCGTTCGGCGCGTACATCCAGCCCTTGCCGTCGGCCTGCATGATGAACGGGTCGGTCCCGGAGATGGTGTCCGTGCCTTTGGCCTCCCTCTTCGGCCGGTAGGAGGGCGGGCGGTCCTCGATGAAGTCGGCCACGTCGAGACCGGTCCATTTCCCCTCGGTCTCATCCCACCACACGTACCGCTTCCGGTCGGACCACGGCCTGCCCTCCGGGTCGGCCGACGCCCGGTTGTACAGGATCCTGCGGTTCGCCGGCCACGCCCACGCCCACTCGGGCGCCACCCAGTGCTGCTCGCGTCCAGGCTTCCTCCGGGCCGTCAGGTTCACGCCGTCCTTGTAGCAGCCCGAGTAGATCCAGCAGCCGCAGGCGGTGGACCCGTCGTCCTTCAGGTCCTTGAAGTCGCCAACCGGCTTGCGGTCCGCCACCGTGTACCCGTGGATCTCGGCCAGCACCGCTTCGGCGTCGGGCTCTTCCTGCTCCCCGAACGTCGGGTAGTCCCAGGTCAGGTTCAATACCGGCCGGTCCTTCGGATCCTCCGACCCCGCGTACAGGGCTCGCAGCCGCACTCCCAGGTGGTACATGAACCACAGCTCGCTTCGGCAATCGCCCGGCGGCTCCACGGCCTTGTGGTGCCACTGCAACAGCCGCTGGGTGTTGGTGAACGATCCGTCCTTCTCCGTGTGGGCCGCGGCCGGGAAGAAGAACACCTCGGTCCCGATGTCCTCGGGCCTGACCTCCCCCCGGGCGATCTCGGGGCCGTCCCGCCAGAACTCGGCCGACTCTGTCGGGGCGAAGTCCCGAACGACCAGCCAGTCCAGCCGGCGGAGGCCCTTGCGGTGGAGGGCTCCGTGCATCGAGCCCACGGTGGGGTTCTCGCCCATCAGGAAGTAGCCCCGGATCTTCCCGTCGGCCATATCGGCCACGGTGACCATGTGGGAGTGGTCTCCAGAGAGATGGGGCAGGTTGTCGAAGCCGAAGTCGTTGGCCTTCGTGGCGGCTTGGCCCCACCACGCCTTCAACAGCGACACGATGTACTTGGGGAACTCGCTCCACCACCCCACGGCCGACTCGTTGTACTCGATGTACTTCCGCAGGTTCAGGTCGTATCCAGCCTTCGGCATCGACAGGTACCCGGGGAGGAGGTTGTAGAGCGTCGGGATGTCCGTCGAACCCTGGATCGAGGCGTGGCCTCGCAGCGCCAGGATCCCGCCGCCCGGCCGGCCGATGTTGCCGAGCAGGAGCTGGATGATGGCCGCGGTGCGAATGTACTGGACCCCCACCGAATGCTGCGTCCACCCGACCGCGTAGGCGAAGGCCGAGGTTCGCGCTCGCCCCGAGTTGGCGCATAGGACTTCCGCCACCTTCAGGAACAGGTCCCTGGGGATCCCGCACACCTCCTCCACCATCTCGGGGGTGTACCGGGAGAAGTGGCGCTTCACGATCTGGAACACGCAGTTGGGGTCCTGCAGGGTCCGGTCGAACCGCTCCGCGGCGATCTGGGTCCCACGCTCGGACTTGGGCTCGCCGGAGAACATCTCCCGCTGGCCGGCCGCGGGGGCCACCTCCACCCCTTCGTACTGCCAGCTGTCGATGTCGTACTGGCCCTTGTCGCCGTCCCATCCACTGAACAGGCCGTCGAGGTCCTCGGTGTCCCGGAATTCCGGGCTCACGACGGCGGCCGCGTTCGTGTAGTTCAGGACGTACTCGGGGAACCAACGCTCCTTCTCGATGATGTGCCGGACGATCCCGCCCAGGAAGGCGATGTCGCTCCCGGCCCGTATGGGCACGTGGATATCGGCCATCGCGCTGGTCCGGGTGAACCGGGGGTCGACGTGGACGATGGTGGCCCCCCGGCGCTTCGCCTCCATGACCCACCGAAAGCCGACCGGATGGCACTCGGCGAAGTTCGAACCCTCGATCACGATGCAGTCGGAGTTGGCCAGGTCCTGCTGGAACGTGGTGGCCCCGCCTCTTCCGAACGAGATCCCCAGACCGGGGACCGTGGAGCTGTGTCATATGCGGGCCTGGTTCTCGACCTGGATGATTCCCAGGGCCGTGAACAGCTTCTTGATCAGGTAGTTCTCCTCGTTGTCGAGGGTGGCCCCGCCGAGCGAGGCCATGGCCAGCGTTCGCCTCAGCGGGTGCCCCCCACCGTCGGTGTCCTCCCAGTTCTCGTCCCGGGCCTTCTTCACCCGCTCGGCCACCATGTCCATGGCACGGTCGAGGGGGATGGTCTCCCACCCCGTCCCGAACGGCCTGCGGTACAGGACGTCGTGGACCCGGTGGGACCCGGTGACCAGCTGGAACGTGGCCGCCCCCTTCGGACACAGGCAGCCCTCGGAGATCGGGGAGTCCGGATCGCCCTCGATGTCGGTGATCCTGCCGCCCTT
>Ga0066709_100002466_pt1 | contig 13502 bp, 18 predicted proteins | sample GraSoiAngelo_158_FD_79665 | JGI IMG/M metagenome (GOLD analysis project Ga0066709, IMG submission 79665) | Grasslands soil microbial communities from the Angelo Coastal Reserve, California, USA - 14_1009_16_30cm | ecosystem: Environmental > Terrestrial > Soil > Grasslands | place: USA... | reverse complement strand
CGTGCTGTCGAGCTGTGCCCGTCCGGCGGATGATCTGGCAGGCGTCGATGTCGACCGCGTCATCGAAAAGCCGGTCCGCGTCGAGGACGTCGACGCGGTGCTCCAGGGCTCGTCTCGCTAGCTCGGGCTTTTCAGCGAGCGCCGGCGCCGGCCGGGAACACCTGGATGTGCGGATGCGCCCGTGGTCTGCCGCGCGGCCGCGTCGGACGCCAGCGCCACAGTCAGACGGCAGACGCCGACGTCGATCATCTGTCCCGCCGCAAGGCGCCCTGCGGCATTCAGTCGCGTCCCATCCACCCACGTGCCGCTCGTGCTTCCGAGATCGCTGATCCAGTAGCCGCCCTGGCGGTACGAGATGCGCGCGTGGCGACGCGAGACCGAAAGGTCGTTCAGGCGGATCGAGTTCTCCTCGCCGCGTCCGAGCGTCGCGCCTGTCTTCGTCACCTCGAACGCCGCGGCCGGTCCGTCTTCCGATTGCAGCTGAAGGATCAGGCCGGCCCCGGTGGCCGCCAGCGTCTGGTGTTGGTCCGCGCCGACCGACCCGTTCGTCGGCGGCGGACTGGTGGCCGGGATCTCAGCAACTACCTCTCCGAGATCCGAGCTGGGGAGCTCAGTCGCCGTGATCGTCGGGTTTTCGACGGCGGGGGTGGCGGCCACGGCCTCGGTTGTCGGCGCGGCCGCAGTCGCGGGTTCGGACAACGCCGGCTCGACGCTCGGCCGGGACGCCGGTCGGAGCTGCGCCTCGACGAGGCCCCTGATGTCCGCCAGCAGCTGTGCGTCGCGCTCCGGCCCGGCCAGACCGGCGAGCACGCCGAATAGGCCCCTCGCGTCTGCACTCACTGTCACTCGTGTCGTCGCCCCGAGCGAAGCGAGCTCCAAGCGTGTGCGTCCGCTGCCTTCGAGCAAGCCCCCAGAGGCCTGGAATTCGATGACGCGTGGAGGCTCGCACGCGGTGATCCGCTGCTCCGAGCCCACCTCGATGGGACCGAACCGGCGCCGGAGCGCGACGACGGTCCCGTTTTCGAGTGAACCATCCTGCGGCGCCATGACGCTCACAGTCCGCGGAAACCAGGTCGAGATGTTGTCGATCGCGGCGAAGAAGGCCCAGACCTCCTCGACCGGTCGATCGATCACGATGGCGCCCTCGATCTTTGTCAACGGCGACCTCCTTCGATCGCGACACCCTACGCCCGCCTCGCCGACTGCTCAAGGCCGCGAGCCTGCGCGCGCGAGCTCGGGGCGCGACATGGCTCGCGTGGCTAGTGTCTTGACGTGGTCGCTGAGCCGGCGAACGTCCGCATCGTGCGCGCCGGGCATGAAGATCTCGATGACCTCGTGCCGCTATTCGACGGCTATCGGCAGTTCTATGGTCAGCGGTCCGACTTCGACGGTGCGAGGGCGTTTCTCGGCGAGCGTCTCCGCCGCTCGGAGTCAGTGATCTATGTGGCCCGCTCCGATCCAGATGCGCCTGTGGGGTTCACCCAGCTCTACCCCTCGTTTTCGTCGGTGTCGATGAAGGCGATCTGGATCCTCAATGATTTGTTTGTCCGGCACGACCTCAGACGGTCGGGTGTCGCGCGCCGGCTTCTGGAGCGCGCGGCGCAACATGCGATCGAAACGGGTGCCAGAGGCCTGTGGTTGGCGACCGGCGTCGCCAACGTCGCGGCGCAGAGGTTGTATGAGTCAAGCGGGTGGCGCCGCGACAGCGAATTTCAGCACTATTACCTGCTGACAGAACCTCCGTAAGGCGGTCAGCTCTTGGCAGCCGCCTTCAGCCAGCGCTGAATGCTTCCAGCGTCGATGTCAGCGGCATTGCGCACCTTCAACATGCGACTGCCCTTGCCGCTGCCCTCGAGCTTGCCGGCGGGGTCGACGAGCACATCCGGCGAGGCGAAGAAGTTCAGGCCGACGTGGTCCTTGAATGCCGCCAGGGCGCAAATATTCCGGCCGTTTCGCTGGTAGATCGGCACGCCCCACTTGATCGCGGCCTCGGCATCCGGCACGTTCTTCGCGACAAGGGCGCGCAGTTTTTCGAGCAAGATGCGCTTGTCCGGCGGCTGTTGCTGGAAATAAGCGTCGACCGGATCCTTCGACTTGCCGCCGGCCGTCGTCTTCCTGGCTGTGGTCTTCTTCGTCGTGGCCTTTCGTGTCGCGACCATCAAGTCACCTCATGTTGCGTCGCCTCGTCGCGGTTCCGTCTATCCGATCCCTCGCGGATCGAGAACTCATCGGTCACCGCGGACGAAGGCCGCGGCTAAGTCTGCGCGTCTTCGAAGAGGTGCTGCAGGAAGCGCTCGAGATCCTCGAGAAACGTCCGCGTCAACCCGACGATATCGGTGTCGTCATAGCTGGTTTCGGCGATCCCCTCGCCCGAGAGGATGTAGATCTTCGCCCGCGGATAGCCAAGAAGTATCGGCGAGTGCGCCGCAACGGCTCTTCCACGCGCCGAGTCTATTGACCCGACCAGGACCGGCTCGGAGACGATCGATCTCACGATCCCGGCAGGAAAGGTTGGTGGTGCGCCTATGCTGCCCCCGAAGGGGAGGCAGATCATGAGTGACAACACAAACCGCGCGATCGTCGAGAGCTACGCACGTGCCGGCGAGAGCAACGACCTCGACGAGATGGAAAAGCATCTCGCCGATGACGTTCTCGAGGAATACCCGCAATCCGGCGAGCGCTTCCGTGGCAAAGCGAATCGGCGCAAGGTTTTCGAAAACTATCCGGGACGCGAAGCCGGCGGCGGGAATCTCAACCTCAAGGTGCTGCAGATCAACGGCAGCGGCGACGAGTACACGGCGGTGGGCATCGTCACGTACCCGAACGGCGAGCGATGGCACATGGTGTCGCTCATCGGGCTGCACGGCGGCAAGATCGCAAAGATCACGAGCTTCTTCGCCGCCCCGTTCGAGGCTCCAGCGTGGCGGCAGCCCTATCTCGACAAGGTGCCCGTAGCGAGTCGGTCATAGCCGTTCGGGATTCATCCGAGTAAGAGCGCGTCGACGTCGTCAGCGCCAACCCGGGACGACCTCGACGCGCTCGAAGGCTGAGAGCCACCGCTCCCCTGGCCGGCCGCGGCCCGTTGCATTCGAGGCGCCCTTGACATCGTTTGAGTGGTGTTGTATTAAACCACTCAGTTATTTAACCGGGAGGTGTAGGACAGCAGGCAGATGCAGCAGCCGGAGCGATTGAGCCTCACCTTCGGCGCGCTCGCAGACCCCACGCGGCGCGCGATCCTGTCGCGGCTCGCAAAGGGCGAGGCGTCGGTCACGGAGCTGGCGAAACCGTTCGAAATGAGCCTCCCCGCTGTGTCGAAGCATCTCCGGGTGCTCGAGCGAGCCGGACTGATCACGCGCGGCCGCGAAGCGCAGTGGCGGCCCTGCCGGCTCGAGGCCGAGCGGCTCAAGGAAGTCGCCGATTGGGTCGAGCGCTACCGGCGCTTCTGGGAAGAGAGCTTCGATCGTCTCGACGAGTTTCTGAGAGACGTGCAGAAGGGGCAGAAGCGGACCGGCCGGCGGAAGTAATCGCGACAGAGAACCGAGACAAGAGGAGAAGAAGAATGCCCGCGACAGAAAGCTCCACCAAGTTCAGCGCGCGTGGCGACCGTGAGATCGTCATCACCCGCGAGTTCGATGCGCCTCGCGAGCTCGTCTTCAAAGCGATCACCGACCCGACGCTCATCCCGAAGTGGTGGGGGCCGAGGCGGTACGAGACGATCGTCGACAAGATGGATGTCAGACCAGGCGGCGCCTGGCGGTTCATCAACCGCGCGGCCGACGGTGGCGAGCACGGGTTCAATGGTGTGTATCGCGAGATCGTGCCGCCAGAGAAGATCGTCCAGACCTTCGAGTGGGAAGGCCTGCCGGGTCACATCTCGGTCGAGACACTCATCCTGGAGGATCTTGGCGGCAGGACGCGAATCACGACCACCAGCGTCTTCGACACCAAGGAAGACCGCGACGGCATGATGCAGTCCGGTGCGGAGTCTGGCGCCCGCGAGACTTGGGAGCGCTTCGCCGAGGTGCTCGAGGGTCTCAAGCGGAAGACCGCGAGATAACCGATCAGGCACAGAGAACGCTCCCCGCCGAATGGCAGGGAGCGTTCTCATTTCCGGTCACGATTGAGATCGGTAGTTGAACCCTCGCGCGGCTAGCGCCAGCGCACCCTCTTCGCTCCGACGAAGTCGGCAAGCTCCTTGACCGCCGTCCTGATCGCCGGCATCGCCGTCCGTGGCGCGTCGGGCTGGAGAACGACCTTGTTCACCACGAGCTCCTCGCGGTCGCGATCGAAGCGCGGATCGACGCTGCCGACGATCCGATCGTCGTGCAGCGCAGGCATCGCCCAATATCCGAGCTTGCGCAGGTGCAGCGGTGTGTAGATCTCGATGCGGTAGCGGTATCCGAAGAGCTGTTCGGTACGGTCGCGGTCGGTGACGAGGTTGTCGAACGGAGAAAGAAGCGTGGTGCGTCCCCGCCACCCTTCGCGCACCGCGAGCAGCCGCTTCGCGATGTCTCTGGGCGCGTACCAGGTGCCGCGCCAGGTGCCTTCGCGATCGAAGACTTCCACGCGCGCGACCGAGCCGTCGCGCTCGCACGCATCGAGCGCCTCGCGCGTGACAAGCGAGCCGAAAGCGTGGTGCCAGCGCAGCTGCTTCAGCGTCGCTATCCCGAGTGAGCCCAGCGCTCGCGTGATGGCCTCACGCGCGAGCGCGGGGGGCGCGAGCGGGGCGCTCTTCGGCAGCCACGCCTCCGCGACGGCCCAGAGCTTGTGTCCGCGCCGGCGCCCGGCGACCACAACTTCGCCGCGGCGCTGGAGGATCGCCAGCATCAGCGTCACGTTCCGCTCGTCGTCCCACCGCCCGGACGTCCAGCTGCCGATGGCACGGTCTTCGAACGCCGTCAGCGGGACCGGTCCGTCGCGCTTCAGGCGCGCGATGACGCTCCGCCGTAGCTGCGGGTTCCGGGCGAGCATCTCTGCCGCGCGCTCCGGCCAGGTGCCGCCACCGGCCCCCTCGAGACTTCCGCGGGTGAATCGCGCCGAGCGGGCCGACGTGGCCGCGCGGTACGCCCGCATCGACCCGGAATGGATCGCCAGATCGCTCATGGGGACGATGAGCGACACCGTCTCGAACAGCTCGCGCCGCTTCCAAAGGAGATCCTCGAGAACGGTGGGGTCGTAACGACCGAGCCGGCTCCACAACACCAGGAGTGGGTTCCGAGCAACGACGTTTGTTGGGTCGAGCTGCAGGTACCCGATCTGGCGCGTCACCGCGAGCGCTCCGCTTCTCGTGCTCTTGGCCTGCGGTCCCGCCAGCCACTGTGCCGCTATCGCGAGGCGCCGGGCGTCGACCGCGCTGATACGCAGTACGTCGCGATTCAGTTTTTCTTGCCCTGCGCCGTCACCAGTGCGAATGCTCTCCGCAGCACACGCCGCACCGGCGGTCGGCCGGCGTCCTCCGGCGTCCGCAGCCTGACGAACCGGAAGTCCTTTCCCGAGCCTTCGAGCAGACCGCTGCCGTCATCGAGCTCGCTGCCACGCGAGAAGAACAGGACGGCGTACGTCGGAAACGTGCCGATCGCGACCGGGTACTCGTCTTCGACGGCGTAGCGGACGAGTTTCCACATCGCCCGGCTCGAACGCGGCGGCCGGCTGTTGTACGTAACTTCTTTCGCGCGCGGAGCCACGTCCTTCACCGTGCGGCGCGCCGACTGCACGATCGGACGCACTGCCGGTGGCATCTTTCTCAAATGCTCCGAGATGGGGATCACGGCCAGCCGGATCTGGCGGCGGGCGCCTCAACGGTTAGGACCGTACCCGTTCGTGCCGTGTCGGCCATGCTCTCCGGACCGCGCCATTCGCGTGCCACGAGGAACAGTGTCTTCCCCTCGCTGCCGCCCAAGGCGCAAGCGAAACAGCCGAGATCCAACTGCACCGTCTGGAGCACGCGACCCCCTTCGCGAACGCGCACGCAGCGTTTGTTCGGCACGTCGGCGTACCAGATCGCGCCTTCCGCGTCCAGGCAAATACCGTCGGGAGCGCCATCGCCCAGATCGGCCCAGACCCGGCGGTTGGCCAGGCTGCCGTCGGCCGCAATGTCGAAGGCGGTGAGCCTCGCCGCATAGGACTCGGCCAGGATCAGCGTGGTGTTGTCGGGCGTTACGACGAGACCATTGGGAAATGCCACCCCGTCCGCAACCTGACGCGCCGAGCCATCTGGCGTGACCAGTGCGACGATGCCAGGGGCGAATTCGGCGACTCCGAACTTGAAGCCGATGTTGTCGACGTAGGCGTTGCCGCGACCGTCGACCACGATGTCGTTCCACGGCTGTTGAGAGACGCCGCCGAGATCCGCTTGCGTCACGAGCGAGCCATCAGGTTCTCTGCGGAGGAGACGCCGATCGCTCGCGAGACGATCAGCAGACGCCCGTCAGGGAGCCAGTCGATGCAGAAAGGGAATGAACGCACTCGGGCGACGATCTCGCTCCTGCCATCGAGATCGACGGCAAGAACTTCTTGCGCGCCCCAGTCGGCGAGCCACAGGCGGCCCTCGTGCCAGCGCGGCGACTCGCCGAAAGCCAGGCCAGTCAACAACGGTTGCGGCTCGGAGACAGATCGCATCTTCAGCTAGGACGGGCCGGAGGGGCAAAACTCATCGCGGTCATCCCGTCCTCGCAGCCATCTACCGCGAGCGATGATTTCGGCGCGGTCGAACCGTCCAACGAGAAGAACTCCGCTCTGCGTGGAAGTGAGAGTGAGATGCGACAGATCAATGCCAGCCTCTTTGTGTCCGTCGATGGCGTCGCTGAGTCTCCGGAGAAGTGGATGTTCCCGTATCTGAACCCAGAAGCCCAGTCGGTCCTCCAGTCGGGAATGGACGCCGCCGACACCATGCTGCTCGGGCTCCGAAGCTCGTCGTGTCGACCACGCTCCACGACTTGCCGTGGGGTCCGGCAAAGGTGATCGGACGGAATGTCGCGGGCGAGCTAACGAGGCTGAAGCAGCAGCCGGGGAAGAACATCGGGATCGTCGGCAGCCTGACGCTCGTCCGATCGCTCCTGCATGACGGCGTCCTCGACGAGCTGGATCTGATGATCTTCCCGATTCTGGTTGGCCCCGGGCGGCATCTCTTCGACGGATGGGCCGAGACCGCTCCGCTCGAGCTCGTCCACTCCCGCACCTTCAGCACCGGAGTGCTCTCGCTCGCGTACCGCCGTCCCGGGACGAAGGCCGCGTAGTCGTCGCCACCGTCAGGGCCGGTGCGAGAATCTGGCGGAGATGGCGAATGTGGTGCCGCTCGACACTCGTCAGGCGCGCATCGCTCGGCACCTCCTGATGGAGTCATCGCCGGCAACGGTCCGCTCCATCGCGAGTGCCTTGCGGCTGACGCCGCGAATGGTCCACTACAACCTGAAGCGGATTGAGCGCTACATGCGCGACGCCGGCCTTCGCGTCGTTCGTCGGCCGGGCGTCGGCGTCTGGCTCGAAGGCAGCGATGAGCAGCGTCGCGCCGTGGCGGCGGCGCTCGATCTGGCCACCGGGCCGCGTGTCCTGGACGCGGCTGGGAGGCGGGTACGCGCTCTTGCGGCGTTGCTGGATCGCGCACCGGAGCCGCTCCAGATGCTCGATCTGGAGCGGCAGCTAGAGGCGTCTCGCCAGACCGTGCGACGGGATGTTCGCGACGCCGAGAGCTGGCTCGAAGAGCATCGCCTCCACCTCCAACGGCTGCCCGGCGTCGGCCTCGCGATCCGGGGCGACGAAATCGACGTGCGCAAGGCTCTTCTCGCGCTGATCCTCGATGCGGTGCCGCAGGACATCCTCTTCGCCGAGGCCCCGAGGAACGGATCGCGAGCGGTCGAACCCGAACGCCACGTGGATCCGCTCATCAGCTTCGCTGATTCGTTGGAAGCGGCGACGTATCGGGCGATCCTCACCGAGCAGATCCGCGAGCTCGATAGCACCGGTCCGATGACCACCGCGGGAAGCGTGTACCTGGCGATCGTCGCCCGCAGAGTCCGAGCCGGTCGGCGGGCCCAACTTAGGAGCGGACAGCTGCGATCACTCATCGATCATCCCGTTGCCGAAGCCGCCTCAGCCATCGCCGTCGCGGTCGAACGCAAGGTCGGCCTGGCGCTGGAGGAGGTCGACACTGCCGCGATCACCGAGTTCTTGCTGGGTTTCGCGGAGCTCGTCGGCACACCCGCGTCGACCGACGACGAGAGCGAGCAGGTCGAGCGGCTCGTGCTCTCGGCCGCGAAGCGCATTCATCCCGCGCTCGCCGACGACATCCAGCTCCGGCGAAGTCTCGCCGAGCACATCCAACGGCTGCGCGTTCGTCTGCGCTACGGCCTCCCGGTCAGCAATCCTCTCGACCACGAGGTGCGCGAGCGCTATCCGGACGTCTACGAGGCCGCGTCCCAGATCGTGGCCGAATTGGGTGTTGGGAATCCGGTCCCGCCCGAGGAGGTCGGCTTTCTGACGATGTACCTCGCCGGCTCGTTGGAGCGCAACCGGCTACGCCCGAAGGTTCGCGTCACGGTCGTGTGCCCCGCCGGTATGGCCACGGCGTGGATCCTGGTGTCGCGCCTCGCCGCGCTGTTCCCGCAGATCGAGGTCATGCGGGTGGTGTCGAAAGCGGCGTTCGAGCACCGCTCGGACGGGACGGAGACGGAAATCGTCATCAGCACGGTGCCCGTCGACGCCGACGGGGACCAGGTCCGATCGATCGTCGTCAGCCCGCTGCTCCACGAGCGCGACATCCGGCGGCTCAGCCATATCCTCGGCGAGCCCCGCCGCTAGCCTCGCAGAATTGTCACAAGTCGATCTCGCCAGATTGGGACTTGTGACAAGTTGCCAAGGCGCTGATGCTGCCGCCCCATCACACCGGGAGAGAGGGGGAACCTTGTGCAAGAGCGGCTTCAACGCTTCGGCGGCAACCTCGCCGCCATGGTCATTCCCAACATCGGCGCGTTCATCGCGTGGGGCCTGATCACCGCGTTCGTCATCCCGACGGGCTGGACACCGAACGAGACGCTGGCGAAGCTCGTCGGTCCGCTCATCACCTACCTGCTTCCGATACTCATCGGTTACACCGGTGGCAAGCTCGTCTACGGGCATCGCGGCGGCGTGGTCGGCGCGGTCGTCACCGCCGGCATCGTGGTGGGCGCATCGGTGCCGATGTTCCTCGGCGCGATGATCGCCGGCCCGCTCGGCGGATTCCTGATCAAGCAGTTCGACAACATCTTCGCTGAGCGCATCCCGACTGGCTTCGAGATGCTCGTCAACAACTTCTCCGCCGGGATCCTCGGGGCGATCCTCGCGGTCCTCGGTCTGGTCGCCATTGGGCCCGTGATCACCGCGTTCTCCAACGCGCTGGGCGACCTCGTGCACTCGATTATCAATGCCGGCCTGCTTCCGCTCGCCGACATCCCGATCGAAGTCGCCAAGGTCCTGTTTCTAAATAATGCGATCAACCACGGCGTCCTCGCTCCGCTCGGAGTCATCGATGCCGCGCGGGACGGGCGGGCCATTCAGTTCCTGCTCGAAACGAACCCCGGTCCGGGCCTCGGTTTGCTGCTCTCGTTCTGGGTCGCCGGCAAGGGCCTGGCGAAGGCCTCCGCGCCCGGCGCGATGATCATCCACTTCCTTGGCGGCATCCACGAGATCTATTTCCCGTACGTCCTCTCCCACCCCATCATGATCGTGGCGATGTGGGCGGGCGGTATCTCGGCGGACATCGTTTTCGCCGCCACCAAGGCCGGACTTGTCGCGACGCCATCCCCGGGAAGCATCTTCGCGTACCTGGCGGTGACGCCGCCGGGTCAACATCTGGGCGTCCTCGGCGGAGTCGCAGTGGGAGCCATTGCTTCGTTCCTGGTCGGTACCTTCATCTTGCGCGTGTACCCCGTGCGTCAGCAGGAGACTGACACCGCTGCCGCCACGAAGGCACCGGCACAGCGTCCCGTCACGCAGCCCGCGTAACCGCGAGAGTTTTCTCGCCATCGGCCGGTCCGGAACGGCGTCCGGCCGATGGCGATCCCCTGGGGAGGAGGTGGAGCGCATGCTTGCGAAACGTGCCGCGGACGTGAAGGTCGTCGCGTTCGCCTGCGAAGCGGGAATGGGTTCAAGCCTGATCGGGGCGAATCAGCTCAAGAAACGGATCAAGGATCTTGGACGCGAGGTCCGCGTCATCCATTCGCCGGTCAACGAGATCCCGGCCGACACCGATGTGGTCATCGCCCATGAGGCGCTGGCGGAACGCGCGCGTCGTGTGGCGCCCGGCGCGGTCGTGCTCACCTTCCGCAACTTCATGAACAACACCGCCTCCGATCGCCTGGTGCAGAGCCTCAAGACGGGCGAAGATCTGGTCGCGGAGCAATCGTGACCGGCGTCCTCTCCCCCACCGCGATCGTTGTCGGTGCGACGGCGAGCACGCAGGACGCGGCGATCGAGCTCGTCGGGTCGATGCTCGTGCGTGATGGGCGAGTCACTGCCAACTACATCGACGAGATGCGCGAGCGCGAGCTGATCATCTCGACGTATCTCGGAAACGGCATCGCGCTGCCTCACGGCACCAACGAGGCGCGGACCGCGGTGCTCAAGACCGGCCTCGCCGTCGCGCAGTTCCCCGCCGGCGTGCCCTGGGGCGAGGAGCGCGCATTTCTGGTGGTCGGCCTCGCCGCGACGTCCGAAGAGCACGTCGGCGTGCTCTCGCGCATCGCGACGATCATCGACGACGACAAGCTCTGCGCGCAGCTCGCGCGCACTCCCGACGCGATGGAGATCCATCGCGCCCTCGTGACGGCCGGCGATGGCGCGCCCCGCACCGACGGCGAGCCGACGGAGAGCGACGAGGTGGTGCTCGCGCTGACGATCACCAACCCGGCCGGACTGCACGCGCGTCCCGCGGCCACTGTTGTCGACCGCGTGCGCTCGTTTGCGGCGGAGGTCGCGATCGAAACACGAGGGCGGCGCGCGAACGCGCGCAGTATCACCGCGATCCTCGGACTCGGTGCGTCGACCGGCGATCGCATCCGCATCATCGCGCGGGGCAGCGACGCGCGTGCCGCGGTCAATGCCGTCGCCGAGATCGTCACGCCCGCGTCGGCGACCTGACATGTCGCGGCTCGATCGCGACGCGCTGCTCGCGTCCGCGATGACCGCGCTTCAGGCGACGCCTGATCCCGACGGCATCGCCGACCTTGTCGCCAGCAAGGGACGGATCAACGTCGCCGCGACCGGATCCGAGATCGGCCCCGCCGTCAAACGTCTGGCCAGCCTCGGCGGATACCGGTGGCTCGTGATCAACGCCGCCGACCTGTTCGCGGCGAGCCCGCTGACGCTCGGCACGAAGGTCGGGCTGCTGGACCCGACCGGGCGTGTGCTCAAGGCCGCAGACTTGCCGCGGCCGAAATGATCGCGACCACGGCGGCCTACACCGCATACCGCCACCCGCGATCGATCCCGACGCGCACCCTGGCGTGGAATGTCTACGGTGTCGGCGTCGAACGAGTTGGCCGCGATGGACGTCCCGAAGCGGTTGCCGTGGGCTCCCCCGCGTCCGACCAGATCCTCGTGCGCGTCGATGCGGTCGGTCTGTGCTTCTCCGACGTGAAGCTCATCCGTCTCGGCGGCGACCACCCCAAGCTCTACGGCCGCGATCTCGCGCAGGAGCCGACGCGTCTCGGGCATGAGGCGGCGGTGACTGTTGTCACCGTCGGATCCGATCTCGCGACGCGCTTCCACCCTGGGCAGCGCCTAGCGATACAGCCGGACATCTACGTCAATGGCAGGAGCACGGCGTACGGGTACACCATCCCCGGCGGTCTCATCGGCTACCACCTCATCGGGCCGGAGGTGCTCGCCGCGGACGACGGCGCGTACGTCGTCGAAGTGGACGACCGTTTCGGCTACGCCGAGACCGCGCTCACCGAGCCCTGGGCCTGCGTCGAGGCCGCATATACGCAGCGCCGCCGGCTCGAGCCGCTGGCCGGTGGCCGCGCCTGGGTCGTCGGCAACGTCGGCGACGCGCACCCGTACCGGTTTGGACGGATTCTCGCCGGCTCACGCGAGATCGTCCTCACGGAGGTTTCTCGCGACGTCGCGACGCAGATCCGCGCAGCGGCCGCCCCCGAGACGATGATCGCGATCGCCGACGCGGCCGCGGTGAAGGGCCCGTTCGACGACGTCATCATGCTCGCGCCTCGTTCGGCGCAGCGGGTGCGCGAGGCGGCCGATGCGCTCGCATTCCGCGGCGTCCTGAACCTCGTCGGTGATGCCCCGCTCGATGGACCCGTCGACATCGATGTCGGCCGCATCCACTACCACTACACGGCATACGTCGGTTCACCGGGACCCGATGTCGGCGCCGCTTATGGCGCCGCTCGCAATCGCGCCGAGCTATTGCCGGGTGGGGTGGCGCTGTTCGTCGGCGCCGCGGGGCCGATGGGACAGATGCATCTCGAGCGCGCGTTGCGCCTACCCGATGGACCCGAGCGATTCATTGGGATCGACCTCGACGCCGATCGGCTGGAAGCCGCGAAGAAGCGGCTCGATCCGGTGGCGGCCGAATACGGCCGCGACCTGACGATGGCGGTCCCTCGTGGCGAGGAGCTGGCGGCGCTTGTCGCCAGACTGACCGGAGGCAGCGGCGCGGATGATGTGATCGTGAGCGCACCCAGCGCTCGCGCGATCGCCGACGCGGCCGGGGCGATGGCGCCGCGGGGCATGCTTGTCGTGTTCGCCGGCGTTCCGGTCGGCACCCGTGCGCCGCTCGATCTCTCGCGCGTCTTCTTGCACGGTGCCCAATACACCGGCACGTCCGGATCGCGGATTGGCGACCAACAGCGCGTGGTCGACAAGACGCTCGCCGGCGAACTGTCGCCGAGACACGCTCTCGCCGCGGTCGGGGGGATCGAGGCCGCGGCCGACGGCTTGCACGCGCTGATGGAAAGCCGCTTTCCGGGGAAGATCGTGATCTTCCCGCAGCTGCGCAGTCTTCCGCTGACGTCGCTCGAGGACCTCGCGGCGGCCGATCCGCAGATCGCGGCCGCACTTGGAGAGGACGGCGCGTGGACCACCGAGGCCGAAGCGGTACTGTTCGCGCGCTACTGGTCCGCAGACGCGGCGTGATCGTCACGCTGACGCCGAACCCGAGCATCGATCGCACCGTGCGCGTCGATCGCCTCGAGCGCGGAGAGTTGAACCGGGCGTCCGCGCCGCGGTCCGAGGCGGCAGGAAAGGGTCTCAACGTGTCGCGGGCGCTGCACGTGCACGGCTTCGAGACGGTCGCGGTCCTGCCCCTCGCGTCGGAGTCCGCCACGACGTACCTGACGCTGCTCGACGACGCGGTGCCGGTCGCGCCGGTGCCGACCGCTGGCGCCGTGCGGACCAACCTGACGATCGTCGAGGCCGATGGCACGGTGACGAAGCTGAACGAGCCTGGACCGGAGCTCGCCCAATCCGACGTCGACGCGCTGCTTGCGACCGCCGGCGGGATCGCCGCG
>Ga0066709_100002465_pt1 | contig 13506 bp, 10 predicted proteins | sample GraSoiAngelo_158_FD_79665 | JGI IMG/M metagenome (GOLD analysis project Ga0066709, IMG submission 79665) | Grasslands soil microbial communities from the Angelo Coastal Reserve, California, USA - 14_1009_16_30cm | ecosystem: Environmental > Terrestrial > Soil > Grasslands | place: USA... | reverse complement strand
TTATGCGATGAAGCTCATGACGCGACCAAGCGACGGCAGGTAAAATCATACGTTTGCCCGCGGTCCCAATCACTCGAGCGAAGACCGGGGCCCTGGATGTCTGGATGTTGAACCCGCGCTTCGGCCTCAGCTTCGAAGATCTGTACTCAATCGCCGGTCTGGCCCGCATCGATGCCGCTTTCGCTTCGCATCTTGGCGAAGCCGAGTCGGCGCTGCGAGCCCGTCTCGATGCCGCGCGCGCCGATCCGGCGTCGCTCGGCCGACTGGGTGAATCGGAGCTCCTCATTGCACTGGCGCCGCACGTCGAGGATTTTCTCGCCGAGCTGTTTGCGATCGAGCCGGAAGTCGCCACTCTGCAGGCGGCCCAACGCGAGCTTGCACCGTTGTTCGCGTGCAAGCGGCAGGTCGTTCAGCGCAAGGCGCTCAATCGCTACAAAGCCGACGTCGCTGGCGGGTTCGACGGAGCCGCGCTGCGCGACGAGCTCGAACACAAGCTCGGCGTCGCGCTGCAAGGCATTCCCGGCGAGCTTGCGTACGCCCGCCAGGTCGGCGAGTGGGGTCGCGATGAGGCGGCGCACGCCGACGACATCGACCTTGCCTTGCGCTATGCGGCGTGGGCAGTGCAGACGCCGGAGGGCAAGTCGCTGCACAAGACGGGCGTGCTGTTCAAGGCGCCACGCAAGCTCGACTTCTTGCGATTGATTCCCGTCGAGCATGAACAGCGCCATGGTGTCGACATGTGGCGCATGCCAGCCGATCACCTGCGTCGCCGCGAAGGCTTTGCGCTGACCGACCCCGGCACCGATCTCGCCGGCGGGCTCGATCAGGCGAACTACTGCATCTGGTGCCACGAGCAGCAAAAGGATTCGTGCTCCTCGGGCATGCCGGAAAAAAAGCCGGTTGAAGGGTCAACGGCGCCGTTCAAGAAGTCGCCGTTCGGCGTGATTCTCGCCGGCTGCCCGCTGGACGAAAAGATTTCCGAATTCCACAAGCTGCGCGCCGAAGGCTGGGCGCTTGGCGCCCTGGCGATGATCTGCGTCGACAACCCCTTGGTTGCCGCGACCGGCCACCGCATCTGCAACGATTGCATGAAGGCCTGCATTTATCAGAAGCAGGATCCCGTCGACATCCCGCAGGCAGAGACACGGGTGCTCAAGGATGTGCTGGCCCTGCCGTGGGGCTTCGAGATTTACTCGCTGTTGACGCGGTGGAATCCGCTCAATCTTCGTCGCCCGTTGCCGCTTGCTCCGACCGGAAAGCGCGTGCTGGTGGTCGGCACGGGACCTGCGGGATTTACGCTGGCGCATCATCTCCTCAATGATGGGCACACCGTCGTCGGCATCGACGGGCTCAAGATCGAGCCACTCGATTCGACCTTGTCCGGTGTCACTGCGCTGGGCGAGCGCGTCGCCTTCACTCCGGTCCGCGACATCGGCTCACTACGCGAGCCGCTCGACGATCGCGTCATGGCGGGCTTCGGCGGAGTCGCCGAGTATGGGATCACCGTTCGTTGGGACAAGAACTTTCTCAAGCTGATTCGCCTGCTGCTCGAGCGGCGCGAGCGCTTCGGACTCTTCGGTGGCGTGCGTTTCGGCGGCACTCTGGATGCTGCGGGTGCCTTCACGCTCGGCTTCGATCACATCGCCCTGTGCGCTGGCGCAGGCAAGCCAACGGTGCTCGATCTTCCCAACGGTCTCGCGAACGGTGTGCGCACGGCCTCTGATTTCCTGATGGCGCTGCAGCTCACCGGCGCGGCCAAGCGGGATTCGCTCGCCAACATGCAACTGCGCCTGCCGGTGGTCGTCGTCGGCGGAGGACTCACCGCAATCGATACCGCGACCGAATCGCTCGCCTACTATCCGGTGCAAGTCGAGAAGTTTCTGGCGCGCCACGAGCAGCTCGCCGTCGAACAAGGAACGGCGGCGCTCGAAGCCGCCTGGACACCCGCGGAGCGGGAAATTGCGGTCGAATACCTCACTCATGCGCGAGCGATCCGAGCGGAGCGTGCACAGGCGCAACGCGAAGGCAGGCCGGCGCGCATCCTCGAACTGCTCGAGGGTTGGGGCGGTGTGACCATCGCGTATCGGCGGCGACTGATCGACAGCCCTTCGTACACGCTCAACCACGAGGAAGTGGAGAAGGCGCTCGAGGAAGGTGTGCGTTTCGCCGAGGGGCTCACCCCTCTCGCGGTCGAGACTGATGACAGCGCCCGCGCGAGCGCACTTGTGGTCTCGTTGCAACACAATGACGGAGACGGCGTCTGGCACGAAGCGGGGCACGCCCGGTTGCCGGCGCGCACCCTGCTCATAGCCGCGGGCACGCATCCCAACACCATCGCCGCGCGCGAAGACCCGATCCACTTCCATCTCGATGGCCGTCACTTCAGAGCGCTCGATGAAGAGGGACAGCTTGTCGGCCTCGAACGAGGGCTTGCCAAACCGCAAACGGTGCACGTGCTGACCTCGGTCGAAGCCGACGGCCGGGCGGTGAGCTTCTTCGGCGACCTCCATCCGTCGTTCTTCGGCAATGTGGTCAAGGCGATGGGTAGCGCGACGAAGGGCTATCCGATCATCAGCAGGATGCTGCGCCGCGTCGCTGCTGCGTCCACGCGTTCCGACGCCGCATTTCTCGCATCGCTCAATGATCAGTTGCGCGCGCGAGTCGAACGCGTCGAGCGATTGACGCCGACGATCGTCGAAGTGGTAGTCCGTGCGCCGGCGGCGGCGCGCCGCTTCGCGCCGGGACAGTTCTACCGCCTGCAGAATTTCGAAACGCTCGCCGCAAAGCGCGACGGTACGCGTCTAACCATGGAAGGCATCGCGCTCACCGGTGCGTGGGTTGACCGCGAGCAGGGTCTGGTATCGACCATCGTTCTGGAGATGGGCGGCTCCTCGAATTTGTGCGCGCAACTCGCTCAGGGGGAGCCGGTGGTTCTCATGGGACCGACGGGAACCCCCAGCGAAATTCAGCCGAACGAAACCGTCATCCTGGCCGGCGGTGGTCTCGGCAACGCGGTGCTGTTTTCGATCGGTCAGGCGTTTCGGAGAGCCGGCTCGCGCGTGCTCTATTTCGCCGGCTACCGCAAGATGATCGACCGCTACAAGGTCGCCGACATCGAGGCCGCTGCGGATGTCGTGGTGTGGTGCTGCGACGAGGCGCCCGGCTTCAGTCCCGGGCGGCCACAGGACAAGCAGTTCGTCGGCAACATGGTCGAAGCGATCGTTGCCTATGCCGACGGCGCGCTGAACGAACAGCCGATTCGGCTCGCCGATGCCGATCGACTGATCGCCATCGGTTCCGATCGCATGATGGCGGCCGTGGCTGCCGCGAAAAAAGGCGTGCTGGCGAAGCATCTCAAGCCAGGCTGCAGGGGCATCGCCTCGATCAACTCGCCCATGCAATGCATGATGAAGGAAATCTGCGCACAGTGCCTGCAGCCGCATCGCGATCCGGCAAGCGGAAAGTTGAGCTATGTGTTCTCGTGCTTCAACCAGGATCAGTCCATGGACGTGGTCGACTTTGCGGCGCTCTCAGCGCGGCTGGACCAGAACACGGTGCAGGAAAAACTCACTGCACGATGGATTGATCGTTGTTTGCGCGACGATGCAGCCGCTCGCTGATGGTGCACGAAGTTCGCTTGCAAGATCTGCTTACAAAATAGAACCCCGTAAATAGAAACTCCCCGACTTTGGCGCGGTCGCAAACGGGTCATCGTCTGCTGCGCGCTGAATGCCGTCGACCTGATCTTGAAGCTTCGCGAAGATCCTTCGCTTCGTTCACGCATCGGTAACGCCGCGAGACTCACCATGGAGAACATGTACCGCGGCCGTGCCTGGCAGCAGAAGCAGGCGTTTTTTCTCTCCTCTCCGGCGCTCCTGCAAGCCTAAGGTTCCCTAATCCCGGCGGACATTTGAAGGCCGTCAGCGGTGGTCGCTTTTCGCCATCGCGGCGCTGGCCAACCGCGGACAAGGCGGGCTTTCGCCGCTCGCGAAAAGCGACTCCTTGACTGTCATCGCAACAACCCGCCAGAGCGTTATTCGCTTGAGCGGCGTCGGCACGAATTCTGCATCGATGAATAACACGGTGCGTACGGAAAGCGTGATTGTGTCGCACAGAATGTCTCGCGTTGTATTTTTTGCGCCGTCGAAAGACGTGGAGCTATTTATTTCTGGAAACAATTATGAACGCTGGAAAAGGACGACCCATCACGTGGGCGATGGCTGCCTTCTTTGCATCGAGCCTGCTCCTCGGGCATGACAGCGCGCTCGCTGATCCGCCCGCGCGCGTAGCCCGCCTGGCACACATCGATGGTGTGGTGAGTTTCTCACCGGCAGGCGAGGACGAATGGGCTCTCGCTCAAGTGAACCGACCCTTCGTCACCGGCGATCGCATCTGGTCCGACACCGGATCGCGTGCCGAGCTGCAGGTCGGAGAAGCATGGATGCGCATGGGCGCTTCGACCAGCACCACCATTCTCAACCTGGACGATCGCATCGCCCAAATCCAGCTCGCGCAGGGAGTGCTCAATCTCCGTGTGCGTCAGGTGTACGGCAATCAGCTCTATGAAGTCGATACACCGAATCTCGCACTGACAATCCGCCAAGCGGGCGAATATCGCATTGAGGTCGATCCTGCCGGCAACACGACGACGATCGCTACGTTGAGGGGCAAGGCCGATGTTTACGGCGAGGGTGTCGCCTATGTCATAGGCGAGCGAGAGCGTTACCGCTTTGCCGGCGCCAGCCTGCGCGACTACGAATTGCTGGAGCTCGCTCCGCCGGACGAATTCGACCGCTGGGCTTTCGATCGGGACCGGCGGATCGACAACGCGGTGTCCGCGCGCTATGTGGCGCCTCAAGTGATTGGCTACTCTGATCTCGACGATTACGGCACCTGGTCCACTGTCGAGGGCTATGGAGCGGTCTGGGCGCCGACGCGGGGTGATTCAGGTTGGGCGCCGTACCGCTACGGCCACTGGGCTTGGGTCGATCCGTGGGGATGGACGTGGATCGATGACGCACCATGGGGTTTCGCGCCGTTCCATTACGGGCGATGGGCATTCGTATGTGAGCGCTGGTGTTGGGTTCCCGGACCGCGCAGAGCACAGCCCGTCTATGCGCCGGCGCTGGTCGCCTTCGTCGGCGGCCGCAGCTTCAGTTTGTCTGCCTCTTCAGGACCTGGCGTTGCGTGGTTTCCTCTGGCGCCCGGCGAGGTCTATAGGCCGGCGTACGCTGTGAGCCGCAACTATTTCACCAACGTGAATGTGAGCAATACGACCATCAACGTTAACGCGGTGGCGAACGCCTATAGCCGGCCAACGAGCAACGTCGTCTATCGTAACCGCGAGCGGCCGGGCTCGATCACTGCAGTGCCGACGACGGCATTCGCCGGCGGACATCCGGTCGCTCGGGCGGCGGTGCCTGTATCGCGCGAGATGATTGCCCGCGCACCCGTGACGCAAGCGCCTGCCGTCGCGCCCACGCGTGCGAGCGTTACCGGCGTCGCACCGCGAGCAGGGGCTGGACAAGTCGCTGCAAAGCCCCCTGAAACCGTGCTGTCTCGCCCAGTCATCGCTAGAACGGCTCCGCCCGCGCCCGCGGTGCCATTCGCTGCACGCGAATCCGCGCGGCCGGGCAGGGCGCTCGAGCCTACGCCTGGTGCCGCCTCCAGGCCGGCCGCTCAAGCTTCCCAGCCCAACATCAAATTGGTAACGCCGACCACGCCCGCCGTGCCTCCCTCTAGAGCCGAAGGCGCAGCCGCACGAAGCCAGCCTCCGGCACGCGTTAGCACTGGCGCGCCTCCCCAAGGCCAGGAGCCCCAAGTCGGGGCGGCGCCTCCGCACCAGGCCAATGTCCCGCGACCCCCGGAGGCGGCAAAGGCACTCCCGCAGGAAGCGTTCAGGCCGGCGCCGCAAGCCAATGTCCCGCGACCGCCAGAGGCGTCGCGTGCGCTACCGCCGCAAGCCAGTGTCCCCAGGCCACCCGAGCTTCAAAGAGGAGCCCCTCAGGAAGCGCTGCGCGCTCCGCCGCGGCCGCCGGAAGCGGCGAAGGCGCCATCGCCTCAAGCGAATGTCGCAAGACCTGTCGAGCCGCATGTAGCTCCGCAAGAAATCCCGCGGACCCCATCGCCGCAGGCGAACGCTCGGAGACCGGAACCTCAGAGAGCAGCTCCGCCGGAGGCGCCGCGTGCTCCACCGCCGCAGGCTAGCGTTGCGCGACCGCCCGAAGCGCCGCGCGCTCCACCGCCTCAAGCCGTCGCGCCGCGACCCCAGGAAGCTCCCAGGGCATCGCCGCCTCAAGCGGTTGCGCCGCGACCCCAGGAAGCTCCCAGGGCTCCGCCGCCTCAGGCCGTTGCGCCGCGACCCCAGGAAGCTCCCAGGGCTCCGCCGCCTCAGGCCGTTGCGCCGCGACCTCAGGAAGCTCCCAGGGCTCCGCCGCCTCAGGCCGTTGCGCCGCGACCTCAGGAAGCTCCCAGGGCAGCGCCGCCTCAGGCGATGCGCGCTCCACCGCCGCAGCCAACCGTGCAAAGAGCTCCGGAAGCACCTAAAGGACCTCCGCCTCAGGCGGCGCCGCCGCCGCCGGCTCAGCAAGCCGCCGCCGCGAAGCCCGCCGAAGCCCAGAGAAGCAAGGGCCAAGCAGAAGAGAAGAAGAAGGAATAACAGAAACGCGGAAGTCGCGGCCAGACAATGAGAAGTTGCGGCTCGGCCCAGTCGGCGAAACACCCTTTGGGCCGCCACTGGTCGCCTGTCCTCGAAAGCCTCGCCGCGAGGCACGCTTTCTGCTCTGTTAGCCGCACCGCAGAGAAATCGGGTTACGCGAGAAGCCCGGTGCGGCAAGAGTTACCACGAAGCTGTAATTCTTGCCCGACGGCTTCAGGCAGGGTCCCGGCTGCGTTTTTCGCCCGTGGCTGACGGCGATGGTCGCTCGTCGGGTGCGGCAAGGAGAGGATATGTCACCGATAATCGCCGGGCGTTTCGCTCTGGAACGCGACGCCCAACGCGCGCTGGAAGGCCTCAGGCATCAGGGTTTTGGCCCGGACGATGTGACGGCCTTCTCCGTGGAGCCGCTGGTTCCGCGCGCCAGGCATTCGTCGCGAAATGAGCGCGAGGCAGTGGATGTCCATGCGGGTGCATTCGGGCAGCCCATTGAATCGGTCAAGACGCGCAACGGCAGCGAGGAGACGGCGCGCTCGACGCAGCTTCGCCAGCTGCGTCCTCCGCGCCAGGCCGGAATGCTGGTCGCCGTGCGCGCGGCTGAATACGCCAAGCGTCTGGTCGCGGTCAACGTTCTCCAGGCGTATGGCGCCCGCGACGTTGAGCGCGCCGACGGAACCTGGATCGCGGGGAAATGGATCGACTTCGATCCGTTCACTCCGCCGCGACTGGTCGATCCGCCAGCGGCGTGCGAACGATGGATATCGCGCCGCGAGTCGCGCTAAACGGAAAGGTTGGGTGGCCCATGGGAGGAGGGTCCGATGAAGCGCTGGTGAGGGTTGAGGCGCAGCTGCAATACGACAACAAAGGAGTCCACGATGAACGTTACGCTGAGCCTCGGACCGTTGATCTCGCTGATCGCCGGCATTCTTATTCTCATCATGCCGAGGCTTCTCAATTACATCGTTGCGCTCTACTTGATCGTGATTGGTGGACTTGGCTTGCTGGGCCGCGCCGACACCCACGTGGCTACGACGCCACCCGCCGCGGCAGCCAAAGCCGCTCCTCCGGTGTGGTTCGGACCGCCGGGCTCAGGACGCGCCTGAGAGCCTGTCGGGCTCCCGAAGCCGATCGATGCTCAACCCGCCGTCAGATGACGCGAACGATAATCGTCGGCAGGCCGTCGATGTGAGCTTCCATCACATCCCCCGGAACAACAGGGCCCACATTCTCCGGGGTGCCGGAATAGATGATATCGCCCGGAGCAAGCTCGAAGGCGTCAGAGAGCTTGCTCACTTGCTCTGCCACCGACCAGATCATCTGCGAAAGGTCGGCATTCTGTTTGATCTGCCCATTGACCTTGAGCCAGATCGCGCCCTTGGTGAAATGTCCTACCGAGGCCACGGGCTGGAGCGGTCCGAGCGGCGCCGAATGATCGAAGCTCTTGCCGATTTCCCACGGCTTCTTTTCGTCTCCCATGGCGCGCTGCAGGTCGCGACGCGTCATGTCGAGGCCGACGGTGTACCCGAAGACGTATTCGAGCGCTCGCTCGCTGGGGATGTGACGACCGCCCTTGGCAAGCGCCGCCACGAGCTCGACCTCGTAGTGATAATTCTTGGTGAGCGTCGGGTACGGATGGTCGATCGTTTGTCCGGGAGGAACAATCTGGACCGCGTCGGTCGGCTTCTGAAAGAAGAACGGCGGTTCGCGCGTCGGATCGGAACCCATCTCGCGCGAGTGCGCCGCGTAGTTGCGGCCGATGCAGTAGATGCGCCGCACTGGAAACACTTCGCTGCTCCCAGCGATAGGAATGAAGGTGGGCGCTACCGCGAACGGGCTGCGCGGAGCCTGCGCGGCGGCGCGGCCGGACACGGCGTAGGCCGCGACACTTCCTGCTGCCAGCGCGGCTCCAGTCTGAAGCAGATGACGCCGTTTGCGAGATTTCATCGAAATGCCTCCTCTGCCCAAGCCGATCTAACGGCCCTTCGAGCTTGCCTTGGTCCTGGGCATGATGCGCGGCACCGACGGCGGCATCGGCCGCTTGGGCTGCGGCATCTGTCCGGGCTGCCCGGTCTTTGCATTCTTGCCTTGGAATCCGCCCTTGCCTTTAGCCATGATTGTCCTCATCCGATGAATTCGTTAACGGCAATCGTACTCGTCCGGCAGCGCGGCGCAAGCGTCCATCGGCTTACGCATCCTGCGTCAACAGCGAAACCCCCAGACGCACCCTGCGCGCGAGCCAGATACTCGGTCGATAGCGGGGGTCACCGTATGCCCGAAACAGCTCCTGCAGAATCTGCAGCACCCTCGCCGGACCGAGTGAGTCGCCCCAGGCGAGCGGGCCTTGCGGATAGGCGAGCCCGAGCCGGACTGCCAGATCGATATCGGAGGGTGTCGCGATGCGCTGCTGGGCGATGTCACAAGCGACGTTGACGATATGCGCGATCACACGCTGAACGATGAAGCCGGGGCTGTCCTGGATCACGTCGACGCTCGCGTCCCCGGCACTGAGGAGCGTGCGCGCCGCCTCGCGCCACGCCGATTCTGTCACCGGCGTCGTCATCAGCGTCCATTGACGTCCCGAATCGAGGAATGTGTCCAGCGCCAAGCTGCGTTTGGGATCGAGTCCTTCGTCGAGCGCGGCAGTCGTTGCATCGCTTCCAAGGGGCAGCACCAGACAAAGCGCATCGGCACGCGGCGTCGCTCCTTCGTCGATGCGAGCGCCGAGATCGCAAAGCCGCTCGACCACGCGTTGTCTCGCCTCGGATCGCCGGGCGCTGACCCAGACAAGATCTGCGGGATTCGCCTGCGCCGTCGCCTGTGCGGGCGCCGGCTCTGCTGTGCCACGGTAGTCATAAAAGCCTCGTCCCGACTTGCGTCCAAGGACACCTGCGGCGAGACGCTGAGCAGTCAGCGGCGACGGGCGGAACCGCGGTTCCTCGTAGAACTGGTGATAGATCGATTCCATCGCGGGATGCGATACGTCGAGTCCGGTCAAGTCGAACAGCTCGAAAGGACCCATTCGAAATCCGGCGGCGAGCTTGAGGGCGCGATCGATGGTGGCGTAGTCGGCAATGCCTTCGCTTGCGATGCGCAGCGCCTCGGTTCCATAGCCGCGTCCCGCATGATTGACGATGAATCCTGGGGTGTCCTTCGCTCGCACCGCCGTGTGACCGAGTGCAGCCACGAACTCGACCAGCCGCGACACGACTTCGGGACTCGTTCTCAATCCAGCAATCGCTTCCGCGACCTTCATCAGCGGCACCGGGCTGAAGAAATGCAGACCGGCGACGCGCGTCGGATTGGAGCACGCGCTGGCGATCGCAGTCACCGACAGCGAAGAAGTGTTGGTCGCCAGAATGCAGCTATCGCCGACCAACGGCTCGAGCGATGCGAACAAAGCTTGTTTGGCGTCAAGCCGCTCGACGATAGCTTCGATGACAATACTGCAGCCTGCGAGATCGGCGATTGCAGCGGGCAGCGCGATGCGAGCGACGGCGTCGTCCGCGCTGGCGTCGGAGATTTTGCCCTTTGCAGCGAGCGTGGAAAGGGCATCGTCAATGGCGCGCTTCGCATCGGAGGCAGCGCCGGGCCTGGCATCGATCAGACGCACCTGGAATCCGGCCTGCGCCGTGATCTGCGCGATGCCCCGTCCCATCAATCCGGCGCCGACGATGCCGACGATGTCGTTTCGCGAAGCTGTTTGCATCAAGCGCCCTTATGCAAGGAGAGCAGTGCGGCGGTATTATGTTCGAAAGCAACCAGGCGCGCGAGAACGATAGCCGCCCTTGACACAACGGCGTCGAACAAGCCGCGCGTCTTCCCGCAAATCATGATCCGCGATCCCGACACGCTTGCCTTGCTGACCGAAGCGATCGGCCGCTTCGTGCGCGAACAGCTGATTCCCAACGAATCTCTGGTTGCCGAAACCGATGCGGTTCCCGAGCCGATCATCGCCGAGATGAAAAAGCTCGGATTGTTCGGACTGTCGATCCCCGAGGGTTACGGCGGACTCGGCCTCACCATGGAGGAGGAGGTCGAGGTTGCGTTTGTTCTGGGAGGAACCTCACCCGCGTTTCGTTCGCTCATCGGTACCAACAACGGCATCGGCTCGCAAGGGATCATTCTCGATGGAACAGCGGAACAGAAAGCGCGCTACCTTCCGCGGCTTGCGTCCGGCGAGCTGGTGGCCGCATTCGCACTGACCGAACCCGGTTCGGGTTCCGACGCTGCGTCTCTGTCGACCACTGCGCTTCCCCGCGAGGGTCACTACGTCCTCAACGGCACCAAACGTTACATCACCAACGCTCCTGAAGCGGGAATATTCACCGTGATGGCGCGCACCGACCCGGCGGACAAAAGTCCCCGTGGCATTTCGGCATTCATCGTGGAGCGCGGAACACCGGGCCTCGCGCTGGGTAGAGTCGACCGCAAAATGGGGCAGCGCGGAGCGCACACCTGCGACGTGATATTCGAGGATTGTCGCGTGCCTGCAACGCAGCTCCTGGGCGGTCGCGAGGGCGTGGGATTCAGGACCGCGATGAAGGTTCTCGACAAGGGAAGGCTGCACATCGCTGCGGTCTGCGTCGGCGTGGCTGAACGTATGCTCGCCGACGCGCTTGCCTACGCCATGGCACGCAAACAGTTCGGGCAGCCAATCGCCGAGTTCCAGTTGATACAGGCGATGCTTGCCGACAGCAGGACGGAAATTTACGCGTCACGGTCGATGGTGCTCGACGCGGCACGCCGTCGTGACGATGGAAAGGACGTCACGACGGAAGCGGCATGCTCGAAGCTGTTCGCTTCGGAAATGTGCGGCCGCGTCGCCGATCGTGCGGTGCAGATCCACGGCGGCGCCGGCTACGTCAGCGACTACGCCATCGAGCGCTTCTATCGCGACGTTCGGCTGTTCCGGATCTACGAAGGCACCAGCCAGATCCAGCAATTGGTGATCGCGCGCAACATGATCCGCGAGGCGAAGGGCTAACAGCAACAACCAACACATGCGTGAGCTCCCATGAGAGACTTTCCCGGCGTGATCCTGACGGCGACGATATGGGCCTATTGGATCGGCATCGGCACGATGATCGTTCGCGTACGCCGGAAGGCGCGCCGTTCCGCCGGTCTCATTCCGCATCAGCCGCTGGAGCGCTTGATGTGGATCGTCTGGGTGCCGCTGGTCGGCGCGTGGAACGTGCTGCCGTACCTCTCACTCGTACGCCATCATCCGCTGCTGCGCGCGCCTGCGTTCGCGTTGGAAGATCCGGCGTACTCATCCCTTCGCTGGATCGCTGCGTTCACCGCTGTCGCGTGTCTCACGCTCACCGCCTGGTGCTGGGCGCGAATGGGCACGAGCTGGAGCATGGCGATCCGCGAGCGCGACAGCGGCGAGCTCATCACCGACGGATTGTTTGCTCGGGTTCGACATCCCATTTACGCGCTGTCGATGATGCTCATGCTGTGCTCGGTTGTGATCGTGCCGACACCTCTCATGATGCTGGTCGGGGTGGCGCATCTGGCGCTCAATCAGCTCAAGGCACGCAACGAGGAACGCCACCTTCTGAAGGTTCATGGCAGCGCTTATGCGCACTATGCACAGCGCACAGGTCGTTTTCTTCCGCGGCTCAGTACCGGAGAGGCCGAGCGAATACGCTAGCCATGGACAAGCTGCACATCGGTTTGCGCGCCGCGATATGGAGCGCGGCCCTCGTCGTGGGAATGGCGATGCACGCCAGCGCGAGATCGGCGCCGGCCCCTGGATCGCCGCCGTCGTCGCAGCGTGCAATGGACGCGGCGAGCGAAGCACGTATTCTGGCGCTCGCACCCGAGCGCATCAACGTCGCTGACGTACGCGATGTTCTCTCGCATGCGCCCGCGCCTCGAGTCATCTGCCTGCAAGGCAGTCTGGCGCCGATCAGCATGCGTCCTTTCGCCGAGTTTCTCATCGCCATGGGATATCCGGAATCGCAATTGCGCGATCCCGCCGATGGCAGCTTCTCGCACGGCAGTTTTGCGGACGGCGAAAAGCTGGCGGGAACGCTCGCCTGGTACTACGAGAGCGAGGGGATGAGGCCGATGCTCATCGGGCACAGTCAGGGCGGGATGCTCGCCATCAGGGCGCTCTATGAACTCGCCGGCGAGTTCAACGACAAGATCACTGTCTGGAATCCCCTCACCGACCGCTCCGAGCAGCGCTCGACCATTGTCGATCCGATCGACGGCATCGAACGGCCCGTGGTGGGACTCAAGCTCTCCTATGTCACGGCGCTTGCCACCGGCAAACTGCCGCGCATCCTGCTCGGCCAGTGGACGATGGTGAGCCGTCTGCGAGCGATACCGGACACCGTTGAAGAATTCACCGGCTTCATCATCGAATGGGACGGCATCGCGGGCACCCCCCCGGGGAGCGAGGCTTATCACGCGATCGGCAGCGCCAAGGTACGAACGGTTTGGCTGCCCAATGCGACCAGCCACATCGCCATGCCGCAAGCGAAGGAGCTGGCGGTGAATCCGGTCACGCGCGCCTGGATCGATCACTATGTGCCAGGAGAAAACGCAGTACCTCCGACCGACGCCGGAATCGATGCTTCCAACATCCTGCACGCGGCCGATATCTGGTTCAGCGTGAAAAAGCATTGGTGCCTGGAAGCGCAAAAGCTCGTCCGCGCGCGTCAAGCGGCAGACCCGAACAAAGGCACCGGCGGATGAAGCGACGGCTCAATCTTTTTCAGGCGATGATGCTGCGCTGGCGTGAGCTCTATCCCTACAGCGCAGTTCACACGCTGCGTGTCAGCACAACGCTGGACGTTGGGCGGCTGGAGCACGCCATCGCCGGCACGCTTGAAGCGCGCGGG
>Ga0066709_100002464_pt1 | contig 13510 bp, 9 predicted proteins | sample GraSoiAngelo_158_FD_79665 | JGI IMG/M metagenome (GOLD analysis project Ga0066709, IMG submission 79665) | Grasslands soil microbial communities from the Angelo Coastal Reserve, California, USA - 14_1009_16_30cm | ecosystem: Environmental > Terrestrial > Soil > Grasslands | place: USA... | reverse complement strand
TGCAGCCGGCGGGCAGCCCGGTAGGTGTCGGGGTCGAGGGCGCGTTCCACAACATCACGGACGCGTTCACGGACGAAAACAACAACAAGAAATCCGCGACGTTGTTTACCGTGACCGCCCGGGTGTCGTTCTCGTTCTCGGACGTGACCCAGAAGAAATACTGATCGGCAAGCTCGAGCGGCCCGGTCGACACGATCGCCCGGGCCGCTGCGTGCTTACCGGTACGCGGGCAGCCCGGTGATCGCCTCGCCCAGCACGAGGGTGTGAATGTTGTGCGTGCCCTCGTAGGTCTTCACCGATTCCAGGTTGCACATGTGGCGCATGACCGGGTACTCGGCGGTGATGCCGTTCGCGCCCAGGATGTCGCGGGAGCGCCGGGCGCTGTCGAGCGCGATCTCACAGTTGTTGCGCTTGGCGAGCGAGATCTGCTCCGGCTTGACCGTGCCGCGCTCCTTCATGCGTGAAAGCTGGATGCACAGGAGCTGCGCCTTGGTGATCTCGGTGAGCATGTGGGCGAGCTCGGACTGCACGAGTTGGTAGGAGCCGATCGGTTTGCCGAACGCGATCCGGCTCTTGGCGTACTCCGCGGCGGCGTGATAGCACGCCATGGCGGCGCCCACGACGCCGAACGCGATCCCGAACCGCGCCTGGGACAGGCAGCCCAGCGGTCCCTTGAGGCCGCTCACGTTGGGCAGCAGGTTCTCCTCGGGCACGAACACGTCCTGAAGAATCAGCTCGCTCGTGACCGAAGCGCGCAGCGAATACTTGTGCTTCTGCTCGGGCGCCGAGAACCCCTTCATGCCTTTCTCCACCAGGAACCCGCGAATCGTCTCGCGCCCATCCTCGGGCGTCTTGGCCCACACCACCGCGACGTCCGCGATCGTGCCGTTCGTGATCCACATCTTGGCGCCGTTCAGCATGTGGCCGCCGTCCACTGGCTTGGCGCGGGTGATCATCCCGCCGGGATCGGAGCCGAAGTCGGGCTCGGTCAGCCCGAAGCACCCGATGGCCTCCCCGCGCGCCAGCCGGGGCAGCCACTCCATCCGCTGCCGTTCGCTGCCGTAGGCGAAGATCGGGTACATCACGAGCGAGCCCTGCACCGACGCGAACGAGCGCAGGCCGGAGTCCCCGCGCTCCAGCTCCTGCATCGCGAGGCCGTAGGCGGTGGCCGACACCCCGGCACATCCGTACTTCTCGGGCAAGGTCGCGCCGAGCAGACCCATCCCGGCGATCTCGGGAATCACCTCGGCGGGGAAATAGCCCTCCTCGTACGCTCGCTCGATTCGCGGCAGGTACCGCTCCTCGACCCAGTCGCGCACGTGATCGCGGATCTGGATCTCCTCTTCGGTGAGTAGGCTGTCGATCTCGTAGAAATCGACGCCGGTGAAGCGGCGCATCGAGCACCCCTTTGGAGAAGTTCTGCCGCCATCCGGAACGCGGCCCCATGAGCGCAGCCGGCGAATCGAAAAAACCGCCGGAGTATAGGGGTCGGCGCATCGGCCGCCAAAACGCGCAGCTGGCAAGCGCGGGCCTGAAACGCGGGCTGGCAAACGCTGGGCGAAACGCGGCGCTGGCCCGCGGGGCTAAAACGCGGGCTGGCACGCCACGGGGCGACACCGGGGGCCCGCAGCGACGCCCCCCGCGCTCGCGGAGGACAGGGATGTCCGGAGCGAGCCGCGGGGAAAGCGGAGCGCGGCAGGAAGCCGCGCGCAGCGTGCGTCACGGAGGCTCCCGGTGTCGCCCCGTGGCCCCCGATCCTTTAGGTCGCCTTTGCCGTTGAAAACAGCAACGCCTGCGCCGGCGCCGCCAGCCCCGGGATTGCGCGCCGCCGCAAGAGCCCCTACCTTCGTGGGGTGATCGCCGTTTCTGCCTGCCCGGAGGTTTCCGTATGCGCTCCGCTCGCGCTTTTCCCATCGCGTTCACGGCCCTCGCGCTGTTCATGAGCGGGGCGACGGAACCGGCCGCATTCGCCGCGCGCGGCAACGCCACGCGCTCGGTGGTGTGGGCGCCGCACGGCATGGTGTGCGCCGCGCAGCCGCTGGCCGTCCAGGCGGGGCTCGACATGCTCAAGCGGGGCGGGACGGCAGTGGACGCCGCGATCGCGGTGAACGCGTGCCTGGGCCTGATGGAGCCGACCGCGAACGGCATGGGCGGCGATTTGTTCGCGCTGGTGTGGGACCCGAAGACGAAGAAGCTCTACGGCCTCAACGCCTCGGGTCGCGCGCCCAAGGCGCTCACCGCCGACATGGTGCCGCCCGACTCCGACGGGACGATCCCGCTCTACTCCCCCTATGCGTGGACGGTGCCCGGCTGCGTGGACGGCTGGTTCGACCTGCACGAGAAGTTCGGGCGGCTGTCGATGCAGGAGGTGCTGGCGCCGGCGGCGCAGTATGCGGAGGACGGCTTCCCGGTGTCGCCGGTGATCGCCTCCGACTGGGAGCATTCGATCAAGCGATTCCAGGACCAGCCCGGATTCCGGGAGGTGTTCATGCCGGGCGGCCGAGCTCCCAAGGAGGGCGAGCTGTTCAAGAACCCGGCGCTCGCGCGCACGCTGCGCTTCCTCGCCGACCGCGGCCGCGACGCGTTCTACCGGGGGCCGATCGCGGATGCGATCGTGCGGTTCTCAATGGCGCACAAGGGATTCTTCACGAAGGACGATTTCGCCAAGCACCACTCGACCTGGGACGAGCCGATCTCCACCACCCACCATGGCTACACCGTGTGGGAGCTGCCGCCCAATGGCCAGGGGCTCGCGACGCTCGAGATGCTCAACATCCTCGAGAACTTCGACCTCGCGAAGATGGGGCGGAGCTCGCCGGACTACTGGCATGTGATGGTGGAGGCGAAGAAGCTGGCGTTCGCCGACCGCGCGCGCTACTACGCCGACCCCGCGTTCGCGAAGACTCCCGTGAAGGAGCTGCTGTCCAAGGACTACGCCCGGCGGCGCGCGAAGTTGATCGACATGCACAAAGCCTCGCTCACCGACTCACCGGGGGAGTTCGCGGCGCTCAACCGTCGCGAGACCACGTTCCTGTGCGCCGCCGACTCGGGTGGCATGATGGTGGCGCTGATCCAGAGCAACTACACCGGGTTCGGCTCGGGATACGCGATTCCCGACCTCGGATTCGGCCTGCAGAACCGCGGGGCCCTGTTCTCGCTCAAGAAAGGTCATCCCAACTACCTGGAGCCGGGCAAGCGGCCGTTCCACACCATCATTCCCGCGTTCGTGACGAAGGACGGCGTGCCGCTGATGGCGTTCGGCGTGATGGGGGGCGACATGCAGCCGCAAGGCCATTGCCAGGTGCTCGTGAATCTGCTCGATCTCGGGATGAACTTGCAGGAGGCGGGCGACGCCCCGCGCTTCCATCACACGGGCTCGAGCGAGCCGACCGGCACCGTGATGAAGGATGGCGGCGTCTTGCATCTGGAGCCCGGCGTCCCGCCGGAGGTGGTGCAGGAGCTCGAGCGGCGCGGCCACAAGATCGAGTCCGAGGCGGTCGGCGCCTACGGCGGCTATCAGGCCATCTGGCGCGACCCCGCGACGGGGATGTACGCCGGCGCCACCGAGATGCGCAAGGACGGCTGCGCGGCCGGATACTAGAGACGAGCGCCATCGCCGCGCTGTCACGCCCAGCCTGTGTGCGCGCGCCCTCGCATGCCGAGGGTTGCCGGTGCCGAATCGGGTCGAGTACTCTGAGCCTGAGCTTCTACACCCCGACCCCGTAAGGAGCCTCATCTCATGGCGGCGACCCGGACCAGCGCCACCCCTGCCGCGCGCTATCACGGCCTCACGGCCGAGGACCTGATCGGCCTCTACCGCACGATGTACACGTCGCGGAAAACCGACGACGAGGAGATCCGGCTCAAGAAGCTCGACAAGATCTTCTTCCAGATCTCGGGCGCCGGGCACGAGGCGGTGCTGGTGGCGGCGGCCAAGGTCCTGCGGCCGGGCCACGACTGGTTCTACCCCTACTACCGCGACCGCGCGCTGTGCCTCGGGCTCGGGATGACCACCAAGGAGATGCTGCTGTCGGCGGCGGCGGCGGCGGACGATCCCAACTCGGGCGGCCGCCAGATGCCGAGCCACTGGGGGCACAAGAGGCTCAACATCGTCTCGCAGTCGAGCCCGACCGGTACCCAGTTCCTGCAGGCCGTCGGCGCCGCCGAGGCGCTGGTCAAGTACCGTGACCTCGAGCGCGGCCACCCCGAGCTGAGCGGCAAGGTGAGCGGCGACGAGGTGGTGTACGTCTCGGCCGGCGACGGCACCACGAGCGAGGGCGAGTTCTGGGAAGCGCTCAACACCGCGTGCAACCTCAAGCTTCCGGTGCTGTTCCTGGTCGAGGACAACGGCTACGCGATCTCGGTGCCGGTGGACGTTCAGACCGCCGGCGGCAACGTGGCGCAGCTCGTGCGCGGGTTCCCGAATCTGCACTGGGTGGGGGAGATCAACGGCAACGACCCGATCGAGTGCTACGGGATCTTGAAGGAGGCGGTGGAGCACTGCCGCCTGCGTCGCGGACCGGCGTTCGTGCGCGCGCAGGTGACGCGTCCGTACTCGCACTCGATGTCGGACGACGAGACGAAGTACAGGTCCAAGGCCGAGCGCGACGCCGAGGCGGAGCGCGATTGCCTGCGCACGTTCTCCCGCTACCTGCTCGATGAGGGGATCCTGACGCAGGATGCGCTCGACCGCCTGCATCAGGAGGTGGATGCCAACGTACGCAACGCCGCCGAAGAGGCGCTGACGAGCAGCCAGCCCGCGGTCCACACCGTGACCGCGTATGTGTTCTCGCCGGACGTGGACCCGACGTCCGACCGGTTCGCCGCGGAGCCCCGGCCGGAGAACCCGGCGCAGGCCGAGACCCTGCTGCAGAGCATCAACTACTGCCTGCGCGACGAGATGCAGCGCAATCCCCGCATCCTCGTGTTCGGCGAAGACGTGGCCGACGCCTCGCACGAACAGGTGCTGCAGGAAACCAAGGGCAAGGGCGGCGTGTTCGGCGTGACCTGGGGGTTGCAGAGGCAGTTCGGCGGAAGCCGCGTCTACAACTCACCACTCGCCGAAGCCAACATCGTGGGACGCGCGATCGGGCTCGCGACGCTGGGGTGGAAGCCGGTGGTCGAGATCCAGTTCTTCGACTACATCTGGCCGGCGATGATGCAGATCCGCAACGAGCTCGGCTTCATGCGCTACCGCTCCAACAACGCGTTCGCGTGCCCGGTCGTGATCCGCACCGCGTACGGCGGCTACCTGCGCGGCGGCGCGCCGTACCACAGCCAGTGCGGCGAGAGCATCTTCGCGCATTGCGCCGGCATGCGGGTGGTGCTGCCGAGCAACGCGCTCGACGCGGTCGGCCTGCTGCGCACGGCCCTGCGCGCGGAAGATCCGGTGCTGTTCCTCGAGCACAAGCACCTGTACCGCCAGCCGTACGCCAAGGCTCCGTACCCGGGGCCGGAGTACACGCTGCCGTTCGGGCGGGCGCGCATCGTCCGGCCCGGTTCGGACGTCACCGTCGTGACGTACGGGGCGACGGTGCAGCGCACGTACCTCGCGGCTCAGGAGCTGGCGGAAGAGGGGATCGAGGTCGAGATTCTGGATCTGCGCACCCTGCAGCCGCTGGACTTCGCTTCCGTGGCGGGCTCGGTGAAGAAGACGGGACGAGTGATCGTGGCCCACGAGGATGCGCTGTTCTGCGGCTACGGGGGCGAAGTGGCTGCCAGGATCGCGTCGGATTGCTTCATGGACCTCGATGCCCCGGTGCGGCGCGTCGGCGCGCTCGATACGCCGGTGGCTTACTCGCCGCAGCTCGAAGATGTGATCCTGCCGCAGAAGGACACCGTGCTCAGGGCGATCCGCGAGATCGCCGCATTCTGAGTCGGGGCCGGCCGCGCCACCCCAGTTTTTTCAAAGTCCTGTCCCCGAACCGCGCACGAATTGCACGTCCCGGCCGGGTCGGGCGTGTCCCGGCGTGAGGCGTGCCGTCCATCTACTTGGAATGAAGTGAGTTGCGTGGATGACCCTGAGCGGCACACCGGTTGCGTCATTTCGTGAATGCCGGCGCAAGCGCGCGGGCCGCGTGTCGAAGCGGTGCGGCTCCGGCGGCGGCCCTTCCTCTCGAAGGGCCGAGGCGGGCGAGTGTCGTGACCGAAACGGAGGATGGCGTGACTCGCTCGACGAAGTGGTCCTTCGTTTTGGCGGCGGTGCTGGCGTCGCTCGGGTTGGCGGTCGCCCTCGCCCACCCGCAGACGCCTGCGAGCGGTGATGCGGCGCGGCCCGTCGCGCACACCGAAGTGTGGTACGGGCGCTGGTGGATGTGGGCGGTGGGCGTGGCGGTGTTCCTGGTCGTCGTGATCGCCCTCACGAATCGCGGCGGGCGCAGCAAGATCTGAAACGCGATCGGGACCGGCGCGGCAGGATAAGGCGCGCTGCGACGGCCGGGAGCGTGGAGCATCCGGCACGCGCCCGGGAGAACACGGGTCCGGCTCGCCCTCATCCGCGCTCCCGGATCCATCCCCCCTCACCGCTGGCGGCCGACCTCGACGTGCTGTGTGCGCGCGAAGTCGATGAAGCCGCGCTCCGGATCGGTGTGGATCAGCTTCACCCGCACCCGGTCTCCGATGTCGAGCCCTTCCCAGCCTCGCTGCACGCGCCCTTCCACGTGCGGATCCAGGATCCGCACCCACGTGCCCTTGGGTGACGACCCGGTGACGATGCCGTCGAATTCCCGCCCGAGCTGGCTCGCCAGCAGGCAGGCGGCGGCGGATTTCCGCACCCGGCGTTCCACCTTCTGCGCGGCGTCCTCCTTGAGAGTGCAGTGGCTCGCGAGCGCAGTGAGCTGGTCGCGGGTATAGGGGACCGAGGCGCTCGACAGCGCCGCCTTGACCAGCCGCTGCGTGACGAGATCCGGATAGCGCCGGTTGGGCGCGGTGGAATGCGTGTACTCGCTCACCGCCAGGCCGAAGTGCCCCGTGACCTGTTCGCCGGGGAAGCTGGCCGCGTACTCGCCCCTTCCCATCAGCTTGATCACGAGCAGCGACAGATCGGGAAACCGCAGGGGATCGGCGGCGCGGCGCTTGATCAGGAAGTCGTGCAGCGCGCGGGCGTCGGGCTCCGCGGGCAGCGTCTCGCCCAGATCGTGCGCGATGTCCACGATCCGCGGCCAGCGCTCCGGCGTCCGCACCACGCGGCGCATGATCGGGAAGCTCCGCCGCTCCAGGAATCGTGCGATCGCCCCGTTCGCCGCGATCATGAAGTCCTCGATGATCTCGCGTGCCCGGTTGCGCCGCTCGGCGGCGAGCCCGCTCACCGCGTCGCCGTCGAACTCGGTCTGCACCTCGATCGTCTCGAGCTCGAGCGCTCCTTGCTCATGGCGATAGGTCTTGAGCCGCTGGGCCACGCGATCCTGAAGTCGCAGGTTGTCGGCCAGGCTGGTGACGGCGCCGACGGCCGGCGGCATCGCGCCCTCGCCCTCGAGCCACGCGCCTACGCTCCGGTACGCGAGCTTGGCGCGATTGCGCACCACCGCCCGGTACACGTCGGAGCCCTGGCTCCTGCCCTCGCCGTCGACCGCGACCTCGATCACGACCGCCAGCCGGTCCGCCTCCTGCACGAGCGATGTGAGGTCGGTGCTCAGGCGCTCCGGAAGCATGGGGAAGATCTGGGCCGGTGTGTAGACCGAGGTGGTGTTGGTCCCGGCGTGATCGTCCACCGCGGAGCCGGCCTCGACGAGCGACGCGACATCCGCCACCGCCACCCGGATCCGGGTCGTGCCGTCTGTAAGCGTCTCCGCCACGGTGAGCTGATCCAGGTCGCGCGAGTCGTCGTTGTCGATCGAGCACCACAGGAGGCCGCGTAGATCGCGGGCGTCGTCGGCGGTGGTGGGCGGCGTTGGCGGCAGGCTCTGGACCTCGGCCAGCACGGCCGGGGGGAAATCGGGCTCCAGGCCGCGGTCGACCATCGCCTGGCGTGCCACGCGCAGCAGGAGGGCGCGCTGCTGCCCGGGGGCGCTCACCGCTGCGCGCCGTGCCACGGGCGTTCGGGGCGGAGCGCCACGGGACGGGCGACCGCGCGCCGCCGCCGGTTCCCGGCTCGAGGCGATTGCGGCGCGTTCATGGCGCCGTCTCGGCGCGCGATCCCGGGGTGCGCGGACGATTTCCCGCGCTCTGGCACGTGGCGGACTTCGCGAACGCCGGGCTCGTGGCGGGCGGCGCCTCGAGGTGGGGGCGCATGTCCTGCTGCAGCGCCTGCAGCGCTTCCTCCGGGCTGTCGACGAACCGGAACAAGTCGAGATCGCCGGCGCCGATCATGCCGTGGCGCGCGAGTGCGGGGAAGTTCACGATCTCCCGCCAGTAGTCGGATCCGTAAAGCAGGATCACCACCGGCCGCTCGAGCTTGCGCGTCTGCGACAGCGTCAGGATCTCGAACATCTCGTCCAACGTTCCGAAACCGCCGGGGAAGATCACGATCGCCCGCGCCATGTGGGCGAACCACAGCTTGCGCATGAAGAAGTAATGGAACTCGAACAGCAGCTCGGGCGTGATGTAGGGGTTGGGGCGCTGCTCGTGAGGGAGCCCGATGTTGAGCCCGATCGAGCGGCCGCCGGCGTCGGCCGCGCCGCGGTTCGAAGCCTCCATGATCCCGCCGCCGCCTCCCGAGCACACGAGAAAACGATGCGCCGCGGTCCCGAGGCTCTGCGACCACGCGGTGATCCGGCGCGCCAACTCGCGAGCTTCGGCGTAGTAGCGCCCGAACGGCCCGTCCGGATCGAGCCTCGCGGAGCCGAAGAACACGATCGTGTCGTGAACCCGCTGCTGCTCGAACGTCTGGAGCGGGTGGATGTACTCGGCCAGGATGCGCAGCGGGCGGGCCGCGTCGCTTTCGATGAACGTCTCGTCCTTGTAGGCGACGGGAGGGTCTGCTCCGGCGAGCGCGCGCCGAACGGGTCTCGTCATGAGGCTCCTCGGTGTCGCCCGCCGGCGCGGCAGCCGCTGCCGCGAGGCGGTCGACGGGACCGGGTAGAGGTACAGCACGAGGCGGCGCTCCGCAAATCCGCGATCGCTTCAGTGCTTGTGGCGATGGTGGATGTCGTGGGTATGGGGATGCGAGTGCGTCAGCCGCCCGTGTCGATGCCGATGCGCGTGAGGGACCTGCGCCAACTCCTCCGGCGTGTGCTCGTGCTGATGGTGCTCGTCGTGCTCGTGCACGTGGGCATGCTCGAGCGGCTCATGCGTGTGCTCGTGCTCGTGGACGTCGGAGGCGAGCAGCAGCGCGCCGCCGCTCATGAGCGCGAGCGCCGCAACGGCGCCTCCGCGGACCGTCTCGCGCAGGATCAGCCAGGACAGCAGGCTCGCGAACCCCGGAGCGAGAGCGAACAGCGTGGCGGTGTGCACCACGCCCAGCTCGCGGAGGCCCCGGACGAACAGCACGATCGACAGGCCGTACGAGACGGATCCGAGCAGCGCGACGCTCGCGAAACGGGCGGCGGACCAGGTGCCGAGCTGGCCCAGCGCCGTGGCGATCGCGAGGATCGCCACACCGCCCGCCACGCCCTTGATGGCCACGATCTGCCTCGCGTCGCGCACGCTGATGCGCTGCGTGAAGTTGTTGTCGAGGCCCCAGCACGCGCATGCCGCCACCACGAGCAACGCCCCAAGCGGATGGGTCGCTCCCTGATCCGCGCGAACCGCGCCCGCGAGCAACGCCGCGCCGGCGATGACGAGCGCGATGGCTGCGAAACCGCGGGGGCCGACGCGCTCGCCCGAGACGAGCACCCCGAGGCCGACCGTGAACACCGCCTCGAGATTGAGCAGCAGGCCTGCGACGTAGCCGTCGGTCAGTCGCAGGCCGTAGAAGAGCGCGAGGGGCCCGAGCATGCCGCCCAGGAGGACCGCCCCGCCCATCCACAGCCATTCGCGGCCCGCTAGCCGGTTGCGCTCGCCCAATCCGCCCATCGCGTCGATCCCGATCAGGAGCGCGCACAAGAGCCCGGCCGCGAGGTAGAGCCCGCCGGACAGCGCAAGCGGCGAGGCGCCGCGGAGCAGGAGCTTCCCGGCCGGCACGCTGGCGGCGAACGCGAGCGCTCCGAACAGGACCTCCAGGCGGGCTCGGACATGGCGGTTCGATCGGACGTGCATGAATTCATTGCATCACGATCGGGCGCCTGCGGCCAGCCGCTTGCGGCGAGTGCGCGCAATGGTCCGAGCGTGAGCCGCTTGTGCTGCGGGTCCCGGCTCTCCGTCCCGAGCGACCAGGCGACGCTTGATGGGACGCCCGGAGTGATACCGGGTGGGCAACTGGTTTAGTCGCGTTACCCGCTCTCGGGCGACCAAGGTACTTGACCGGCGGCACCGGATCGCAAAGCATCGCGCCCGTGAAAACCGATCCGCCGGCAGCGTCGAGCCTGCGTGAGTTTCTCTGGTACTTCCTGAGACTCGGAACACTGGGTTTCGGCGGACCGATCGCGCTGGCCGGTCACATGCAGCGGGACCTGGTCGAAGCCAAGCGCTGGATCTCTCGCGAGGATTACGTCGAGGGGCTGGCCCTGGCCCAGCTCGCACCCGGCCCGCTCGCGGCCCAGCTCGCCATCTACCTCGGCTGGGTGCGGGCTCGCGTGGCGGGGGCCACGCTCGTGGCCGCAGCGTTCATCCTGCCCTCGTTCCTGATGGTGCTTATCCTCTCGGCGCTCTACGTCCGCTTCGGCGGATTGCCCTGGATCCAGGGGGCTTTCTACGGGATCGGCGCGGCGGTGATCGCCGTCATCGCCAGGAGCGCGTTCAAGCTCGTGCGCATGACCGTTGCCAAGGACCGGCTCATGTGGACCATCTTCGCCGTGAACGGCGTGCTCACGGCCTGGACCGAGCGCGAGATCGTCTGGGTGTTCGCACTGAGCGGCGTGGTCGCGTTCGTGCTGCGAGGCATGCCGGCGTTCACCCGCAGGTCCGCGGCGGCCATCCTGATCCCGGCGGGCTTGCTCACGGGAGTCCACGGTGTCGCGAGTGTTCCGCTGCTGTTTCGGGTGTGGCTCTACTTCACCGAGGCGGGAGCATTCGTGTTTGGCAGCGGGCTTGCGATCGTGCCGTTTCTGCGCGGCGGTGTAGTGGGTCATTTCCACTGGCTTGACGATCGGCAGTTCCTCGACGCCGTGGCGGTGGCGATGATCACGCCGGGGCCGGTCGTGATCACGGTCGCCTTCATCGGTTTCTTGGTGGCGGGTGCCGCCGGGGCGCTCGCGGCCGCCGTGGGCGTGTTCCTGCCGTGCTACCTGCTGGTCGTGATCCCGGCGCCGTACTACCGTCGCTTCGCCGGAAACCGGTCGGTGAAGGCACTCGTGGCCGGCGTGACCGCCGCGGCCAGTGGTGCAATCGCGGGAGCGGCCGTCGTGCTCGGCCGCCGGGCGCTGATGGATCTTCCAACGCTGCTGATCTTTCTCGTCGCGCTGGCGCTGCTGCTGCGGGTGAGGAACATCTCCGAGCCATTGCTGATCATCGTGGCCGGTGCGGTGGGGCTCGTGCTCAAGTCGGGGGTGAGGTGAAGGCCGGGGCGGCAGGTAGGGCGCACGTGAGCAATGCCATGCTGCGTTTCACACACCGGCTGCTCCTGCGGGTCGTGCTCTCCCTCGGCTCTTTGCTCATGGCGATGGCGATCTCCCTTTCGCCGGCGGCGGCTGCCGCGCGAGGCGCTACGGCGACCGCCACGGCGCGCCACGGCGCTCCCGCGGGTCGGAAGCGCTCGAGTCCGCCCGTGCTCCGGTCGATCACCGAGATCGAGCTGCCGGGGCCCGCGGTCCGGTTCGACTACCAGAGCCTCGACACGGCGGCGAACCGCCTCTATATCTCGCACATGAACGCGGGCGAGGTCGTCGTGTTCGACGTCAAGAGCCGGCGCGTGATCGCGACGATCGGCGACCTGCCGCGGGTGACCGGAGTGCGGGCCGTGCCCGATCTGGGCAAGGTCTACGCGTCGGTGACCGGGCGCCACGAGGTCGCCGTCATCGACGGCCGTCGCCTGAGCGTGCTGGGGCGGCTGGGCGAGATCGGTTTCCCGGACGGCATCGCCTACGTGCCGGACGTGAAGAAGATCTATGTCTCGGACGAATCCGGCGGCGGCGAGCTGGTGATCGACGGCAATTCGGACCGCGCGGTGGCCACGATCCCGCTCGGCGGCGAGGCCGGCAACTCCATCTACGATCCCGGGTCGGGCCGCGTCCTGGTGGCTGTCCAGACCCGGAACGAGGTCGTGACCATTGACCCCGCGTCGGACCGCGTGGCTGGCCGGTTTCGCCTGGCGGGCGCGGCACACCCGCACGGGCTTTCGATCGACGTCCAGCGCCGGCTGCTGTTCGTCGCCAACGAAAACAACGCGACGTTGCTGACGGTCGACCTCAGGACGATGCGAGTGATCGGCGCCCAGCGTGTCGGGGAAGAGCCCGACGTGCTGGCGTTCGACCCCGGATGGCGGCGCCTGTACGTGGCCTGCGAGTCGGGAGTGGTATCGGTGTTCCGTGAAGCCGACGGACATCTCGCGGGTGCCGGACAGGTCCGGATCCCTCACGCGCATAGCGTGGCCGTGGATCCCCGCACGCATCTCGTGTACCTGCCGCTGCAGGACGTCGGCGGACGCCCGGTGCTCCGGATCTTGCGGGGCGAGGAAAACGCGTCATCACCGCCCAGGTCCCGGGGTGACCCATGAGCGCGAGGGGACAGGCAGACGCGGCGAGGAGCCCACCACACGGCGGGCAACTTCCAGCGTGGGCCCGCCACTCGTTCGATAATACCGTACGTGCAGCCCGGCGCCCGATTCCCCAGGTGTGTACATCATCAGTTGGCTCGACTCGAGAGCATAGTCGAAAAATCCGGCACGACGACGTATGCGGTTCTGGACGTGCGCCGCCAGACCAACGGAGGCGAACATGACCCGACCGCCGCCGTCCCATACACCAGCCGCAAGCTCGTCATTCGTGGGCGGCGGTCCTGCATATCTAGCGTCACACGGTACCCACTCCTGACTCGTCGCCCATAGCTGCGGGTCTCGCGATGTATTGGTCGGATCTGAACCAGGGATGGCAATGTAGGCATCATCTACAACCGTGGTGGAGTCGAGAGCACCGTAGGCAAACACGATCTCGGCGACCAGGGTTGCCGTCGTCAGAAGCGCGCCGCAGCGCCAGACCGCTCTCACTCCGTCCCAATACCCATAGGCGACGGGAGCGACAAACAGCGAGTCCACGATGGCTGTCGCGGGGGCGACGGTGAAGCTCCACACCGGTCCGTCGGAGGATTCGCCGGCTTCGAGGTTGCGGACCCGAATTCTCCAGTAGACGTGCGCTCCCATCGGCCAGCGTTCAGCCGGTATGTAGTGGGCGTTCGGCAGCGTGAAGTCGGGCCGATCCGCCCTCGCCACCATCGTGGAGTCGAAACCGCGGAAGCCGTCGTACTCGACCGGACCCGCGTTGGAATCGGTGGGCCGCCAGAACAGCGTGGCGACGGGTGACTCGTAGGATGCACCATTCGC
>Ga0066709_100002463_pt1 | contig 13512 bp, 8 predicted proteins | sample GraSoiAngelo_158_FD_79665 | JGI IMG/M metagenome (GOLD analysis project Ga0066709, IMG submission 79665) | Grasslands soil microbial communities from the Angelo Coastal Reserve, California, USA - 14_1009_16_30cm | ecosystem: Environmental > Terrestrial > Soil > Grasslands | place: USA... | reverse complement strand
TCGGACACCGTGTTTGCCGTGAAGGATTCGCTGATTTGCCACTTCGTGCGGCACGAGGAGACGGACGATCGGGCCCGGGCGCTCGCGATCGATCCGCCGTTCTACTCCGTCGAATTCGATTTCGTGTTGAAGCCGCGCAGCTGATACGAGCGAGTCGATGCATTACGTCGGGCAGTTCGAGGACAGCGCGCTTGCGCCGCATTCGCGCTACGCGGGGCGCAGCGACGGCTACGCCGAAGCCGCCCTCGTGAACGACCGGACCGGCTCCGTCCACACCGGTCTCGACGTCAGCGCGCTCGCGGTCAACGGTCACGTGTCCCCTCATGTGCACTCGTTCGAAGAAGGGTTCTACGTCCTCGCGGGCCGCGCTGAGTTGACCATCGAAGGCAGAACGTATCGTCTGGGTCCGGGCGACTTCGGCGCGCTGAAGGTCGGCACACAGCACGCCTGGCGGAACACGGGCAACGAACCAGCACGCTGGCTGCAGATGGCGGCGCCGCAGCCGAAGCCCATCGGCCGCGAACGGGACACATTCTTTCCGACGCCGACCTCGACTCTGATACCCGCTCCGACACCGACTCTGACACCGGCCGACGCGGCGGCGCACGGCGATTTGCTCGGCCACTTCGACTCGAGCCAGATTCCGCGGGCAGACGAGGGACGCCAGACGAGCGGCGGCCTGCAGGGCGTGTTCCTCAAGTGGATGATCGACGAGAAGCTGGGCGCGCGCCACCACCGCATGCTGTTCATCGAGTATCAGCCCGGCGTCAGCATCGGCCTCCACGATCACACGTTCGAGGAGTCGTACTTCATCCTGAGCGGTGAAGTCGAAGCCACGCTCGACGGCCGCACATATCTGGCGAAGGCGGGCAGCGTGCTGTGGACCGGCGTCGGGTGCGTCCACGCGTTCGCGAACGTCGGCCGCGAGCCGGTGCGCTGGCTGGAAACGTTCTCGCCCCAGCCGCCGGCGGAGAACGTGTTTCGATTCGTCGCCGAATGGGAACAACGAGCCAAAGAGCTGGAAGGACAACCATCATGACGGTTCAAGGTGCGGCGCGGACGCGACCGCTCACCGGCGCGGAATACCTCGAGAGCCTGCGCGACGGCCGCGAGATCTGGATCTACGGCGAACGGGTCAAGGACGTCACCACGCATCCGGCGTTTCGAAACACCGTGCGGATGATCGCGCGCCTCTACGACGCGCTCCACGATCCGGCCCGCAAGCCGATTCTGACCAAGGAAACCGACACCGGCAGCGGCGGCTACACGCACCGCTTCTACCAGGGTTCGCGGAACGCCGACGATCTCGTCGCCGCCCGCGACGCCATCGCCGAGTGGGCGCGCGTCTCGTACGGATGGATTGGCCGCAGCCCCGACTACAAAGCAGCGTTCATGGCGACGCTCGGCGCGAACTCCGCGTTCTATGCGCCGTACGAGGCCAACGCGAAGCGCTGGTACACGGAGGCTCAGGAACAGGTCGCCTTCGTCAACCACGCCATCGTCAACCCGCCGGTCGATCGCGATCGGCCGCTCGACGAAGTCAAAGACGTCTACATGCACGTCGAGGAGGAAACCGACGCCGGTCTGGTAGTGAGCGGCGCGAAAGTCGTCGCAACGACCTCGACCCTGACGCACCTGAACTTCATCGCGAACAACGGCGCACTGCCGATCAAGACGAAGCCGTTCGCGTTCGTGTGCATCGTGCCGACCGCCGCGCCCGGCGTAAAGCTGTTCTGCCGGCCATCCTACGAGATGACCGCGGAGGTGATGGGCACTCCGTTCGATTATCCGCTGTCGAGCCGCATGGACGAGAACGACTCGATCCTCGTCTTCGACAAAGTGCTCGTGCCGTGGGAGAACGTGTTCGCGTACGCCGACATCGACAAGGTGAACAACTTCTTCCCGCGATCAGGTTTCCTGCCGCGCTTCATGTTCCAGGGGTGCACGCGTCTCGCGGTGAAGATGGACTTCCTCGCAGGGCTGCTGCTGAAGGCGGTCGAAGCGACCGGCGCCAAGGACTTCCGCGGCGTCCAGGCGCAGGTCGGCGAAGTGCTCGCATGGCGGAATCTGTTCTGGGCGCTCACCGACGCGATGGCGCGCAACCCGATGCCGTGGACCGAAGGCTACGTGCTGCCGAACATCGAGGCCGGACTCGCCTACCGCGTGATGGCGAGCCTTGCGTACCCGAAAGTCAAAGAGATCATCGAGAACACGCTGGCCAGCGCGCTCATCTACCTGCCGTCGAGCGCGCTCGACTTCAAGGTGCCGGCGCTCCGTCCGTACCTCGATCAGTTCGTGCGCGGCTCCGGCGGCTATACGGCCGAACAGCGCGTGAAGCTGATCAAACTGCTGTGGGACGCGATCGGCAGCGAATTCGGCGGCCGCCACGAGCTGTACGAGCGGAACTACTTCGGCAACCACGAAAGCATCCGCTTCGAGGTGCTGATGGCGGCGGAGATGATGGGCGCGGCCGCGCGCTACAAGGGCTTTGCGGAGACGTGCATGGCCGAGTACGACCTGGACGGATGGCGCGTTCCGGATCTGATCAACGCGACCGACGTCAGCGTCATCATGAAGAGCTTCCTGCAGCAGCAGTAGGCCGATGGCGGTGGACAAGCGCGAGTTTCGCCAGACGGCCGGCCGCTTCGTCACCGGCGTCGCCGTCATCGTCACCGAAATCGACGGCGAGATTCGCGCGATGACCGCGAACTCGTTCACGTCGCTGTCGCTCGAACCGCCGCTCGTGCTCTTCTGCGTCGGCCAGGCGACGAAGACCGGCCAGGTGATTCACTCCGCGTCCGGATTCTCGATCAACATCCTCAGCCACGATCAACAGGCGCTGTCGACGTACTTCGCGGGTGGATGGACAGAAGCGCAGCCGCCGTACTTCCGCTTCGTCCGCTGGACCGGGGGGCCGCGGCTCGAAGGATGCGCCGCCGCGCTCGGCTGCGGCATCCATTCGATTCAGGAAGGCGGCGACCACTTCATCGTGATCGGGCGCGTGCTCGAACTGCATCGGGGCGACGAATCGTGTCCGCCGCTCGTGTTCTTCGGCGGCCGCTACACGACGATTCGCGCGCCGACCCACGCCGAAAACGTCGACCTCACGTACTTGATCAGCGGGTTCTGACAGTGCGTACGCACGCGGTCGCGTACATCTGCCTCGCCGCGCTGTTTCTCCCCTCGGTCACGCATTTCGCACGCGACGCGTTCGACCGCCTCGATGCGGTGCGGCACGCGAGCGAGTACGTCCGAGGGCCGTTCTATCTTGGCGACGCGAACTGGGGCGTCGAGTATGTCCAGCCTGAGGCCGAGGCCGAAGGAATGAAGGCCGGCGACGCCGTGCTCGCGGTGAACGGCCGTCCGATCGACGGGTTCTTCGTTTACTACGGCGCGCTGCGCAACGCGAGGGTCGGCGATCGGTTGCGGGTGCGGATCCAGACGCCTCCCGCGGCCGACAATCCGGTTAGGGATCTTTCGATCGAGCTGCGGGCGTATGGCAGCGACCCCGGCGCTGCCGGTCGCGCCGCCTACATCGACTTCGCGCTGAGAGTAGTCGCGCTGCCGGTCGTCTGCATCGTGCTCGGTTTCTGGGTGGCTGCAGTGCGCATCACCGACCGCTCTGCCTGGTTGCTGCTCGTGCTGCTGCTCAGCCTTGCAGCCTACATCGGTGGCGGCAGCGGCGCGCGAGGGTTGTTCGGACGCGAGAGCGTTCTTCAGCCGGTCTTCGCCGGCTTTCACGCATCCCTTGCCTTGGTCGCAGCGCCAACGCTCATGCTGTTCGGCATCGCGTTTCCGGAGCGTCTCCCTCTCGATCGCCGCTTCCCGTGGCTGAAATGGATCGTGGTCGGCCAGCTCCTGCTTGTCGCCCTGCTCGAGGGGATCAACGTCGGTCTCTGGGTGCATCATCTCGGGTGGGCGCGCCCGGTCCAACGCGCAGTCGAACTGCTGACCGGCCGGGAGGGCGATTTCGGCGCCGCCGTCAGTCTCGTTGCTCTCCTCGTCTGCGTCGCGTCGCTCGGATGGAAGACAGCAACCTCACCGAGTCGCGACGCACGACGCCGGCTGCTGTTTCTTGATGTTGGCGCCGTCCCCAGCGTCGCGGCGCTCCTCACCTTTCTTATCGCATCGAGAATCGGGCTGCGGCTTCCGCTCTGGTCGTCCTTCCTGCTGCTGGCGATGGTGCTCGCGTTCCCGCTGACGATGGCGTACGTCGTCGTCGTCCACCGCGCGATGGACGTGCGGGTCGTCATCCGCCAGGGCGTGCAGTACGTGCTCGCCCGCGGCGGCATCCGCGCGATTCAGATCGCGCTCGTCGTCGCGGCCAGTATTGCGGCCACTTCGTTGCTGTCCGGCGACCCCGGGATGCTGCGCGTTTCGGTTGTCATCGCGGGCACGGCGGCCATCGTGGCGATGGGCGGCCGATTTGCCGATCGCCTCCGCGGCTGGGTGGACCGTCGCTTCTTCCGCGAAGCCTACGAGGCGGACGCCATCCTCAGCGATCTGGCAATCAAGGTCCGGACGATCGTGGAGACGAAGCCGCTGCTCGAGACCGTCGCCGGCCGCATCGCTGAATCGCTCCATGTCCCGCGCATCACTATCCTGCTGAATGAGGGCGGCGCCTTCACGCCCGCGTACGCGTTCGGTTACCGAGTACCTCCGGACGCGACGATCTTGGAACAGAGTTCGACCGTCACGCGGCTGCGAAAGCAGCAGCACGCGCTCGTCGAGCTCGACAACCCCGACTCCTGGGTGCAGCTGGCGGATGACGATGAGCGCGCGTCGCTGGAACGGCTGCAGCCCGAGCTGCTGCTGCCGCTGTCGTTCAACGAGAAGCTGCTCGGCATCATGAGCCTGGGACCGAAGCTGTCGGAAGAGCCATTTTCGAGAACCGACATCCGGCTGCTCGACTCGGTGGCCGCGCAGACCGGGCTCGCGCTGGAGAACGGACGCCTGACCGAAGCGATCAAAGCCGAGGTCGCAGCGCGTGAGAAGCAGAAACGCGAGCTGGAGATCGCGCATGAAGTGCAGGAACGCCTGTTCCCGCAGCAGTATCCGCCTGTTGCAGGACTCGATTACGCCGGCGCCTGCCGTCCTGCGCTCGGCGTCGGCGGCGACTACTACGACTTCATCCTCCTGTCGAAGACCGAACTGGGCATCGCGATCGGCGACGTCTCGGGCAAGGGCATTCCCGCGGCATTGCTGATGGCGACGCTGCGCGCGTACGTCCGCGGCCAGATCATTCACCATCAGACGGATCTCACTACCGTCATGGGAAACCTGAACAAGCTCGTGTACGAGAGCTCGGCGGCCAATCGGTACGCGACGTTTTTCTACGCGGAATTCGATGCGGGGTCGCGCGTGCTGAACTACGTCAATGCTGGTCACAACCCGCCGATGGTATTCCGGCAGACCAGTGGCGGCCGGGAAGTGCTGCGCCTCGATCGAGGCGGCCCGGTGATTGGCCTGATGGAAGACTGCTGTTATCGCCAGGGATGCGCCGCACTCGAAGCGGGCGACGTGCTCGTCGCCTATACCGACGGCGTCAGCGAAGCCATGAACGCACGCGACGAGGAATGGGGTGAGGAGCGGCTGATGAACGCGGTCGCGGCGCACCGGATGGCGCCGGCGCGTGCGCTGATCGACTGCCTCATGACTTCGGCCGACGCATTCGCCGCAGGCGCGCCGCAGCACGACGACATGACGCTCATCGTCGTGCGGATGATTTAATCGTTACCCTTGCGCAGCCGACCATGCCGATCCTGCCGCTGCTTGAGCAGCGAACATGGGCGGCAGTTCAATCACAAACGTCGAGCCTCTTCCAACGCCCGCGCTTTCCGCCGTTATGCGGCCACCGTGTAATTCGACAAGGTGCCGAACGATAGCAAGTCCCAGTCCGATGCCCCGCTGGGGGGTGGGAGCATTCGTAGCCTGTCGAAAGCGCTCGAACACATGGGACAAGAAATCGGGATCAATGCCGATCCCGGTATCGCTCACTTCGAGCCGGAAGCCACGATCCGTCGCCGTCAACACGACGGTGACATGTCCGCCTGCCGGAGTGAACTTGATCGCGTTGGCGAGGACATTCCACACGACTTGTTTCAATCGGCCGGCGTCGCCTTGCATCAAGAGCGGATGGTCTTGGGCGACAGAGTCAGTGAGGATCACGCCTTTGTTGTCGGCGCTCAAACGCACGGCGTCGATAGCGTCGCGAATGACGTCGCCCAGATCGACGGGGCCGACCGCCAACCGCATCCGTCCCGATACGAGTTGACTCGTATCCATCAGGTCGTCAATCAACTGCCGAAGCGAATCCGCGTTGCGATTGATGGCAGAAATCGCGCTCTCGATGCGGTCGGGCCTCATCGTGTGCTGTTCGAGCATGCGCGCCCACCCGACTATCGTGGCCATCGGCGTGCGAAGTTCGTGTGAGACAAGGGCAACGAACTCATCCTTGAGCTGTAAGGCTTCACGCAGTTCGCCGTGTTTGGCCTCCAACGCCCGCGTCGCGCGCAGTCGGTCGATACCGTACCGCAGCGTGACGACGAACAGGCCGATTACCGTGAGAAGGCCCACGCCGATAGCAACCAACCGTGTCAACTGCGCCGAGCGGTAGCTTCGAGCGGCGTCAGCGCTACGCACGGCCAGAAGCGCATCTTCACGCGCTTCCATTCGAGCGACGATGACCCGCATCTCGTCCATCAGCTGCTTACCGACGTTGTCCGCGACCTTTGCTTGTGCCGCTGCGAAGCCGGATTCCCGCCGAGCGCTGACCGCTTTCGAAAGCTCCTCAAACTTCCGGTCCGAGAGCGTCGATAAGCGGTCGAGGTCAACCTGCTGGGCACGGTTGTCGGCCATCAGAGTGCGCGTCTCTGCAAAGCTCGTCGAGATCGTCATGCGCGCCGGCTCGTAGGGCTCCAGATACTTCCCGTCGCCGGTGATCATGAACCCGCGCTCTCCCGTCTCTGCATCGACGATCTTCGAGAGTAGCTGCTCGAGCGCCGCCTTGACCGCGTAGGTGTGGGCGACAGCTTCGGTCGTTCCGTAGACGTCATGGAGATTGCCAAGACCGACGAAGAGCATTGCGAGTAGGACGACAATGGCACCCACGAACCCGATCACGAGTCCTGGAGTCAGGACGCGAGACCAATCGCCCGCGCGAGAACGAGGATCATCCGAAGGGTGTCGCTCGTGGGACATAGCACTCAGCGATGAAATCTGTCCTGGATTGGTCTGCGAGCGACGGATCCGATTCGGAGCAGGTCCGATGAGCCACGGTGCGACGGCTAAGGGGCAAGCTTGGAAAGGGAACTTTCACTCTACGCCCGACGCCGAGTTGGTGTCGAACTAAATACGAGCGTAGCGAAAGCGGACACGTTGCGACACGCACGCAATCTGCATCAATGTCGGTTGACAGTCGGAACCGCTCGCAGCACGATTTGGCGTTCGGCCGTCGTTTCCATCAGACAGATAAACACAGTGGCAAAGCCGCGAGAACCGTTGCGGCGGATTCGGAAGGCTCGACGCCTGTCTCCGTCGCCGCTTAGCCGGAAAGATGTCACGCGCGGTGAATACAACCGCATCATCGACATCCTGAACGAGCGCGCCGTCATCCTGAACGACTTCCGAGACGCGATCAACGAGTTGAAGCGCGCGAACGATGTTCAGTTCAAGCGCGTCGCTCAAGTACAAGCAGACTTGGATGTGATCAAACAGGCGTGGAACCGCATGAAGATGCCTGTATAGGCTGCGCTACGAAGGCCTCGCCGGACGCGTGCCGTTGTACGCCTCCTCGAGAAGCTGACGCACGCCTTCGTACTCCACCGGTCGCGGGTTCTCGTAGGGATTCTCGGTAGCCAGCCGCGCGGCGCGATCGAGGTCTTTTTGCCGCATACCGATTTCGCTGAGCGACGATGGTGCGCCGAGCCGGATCGCCAGGTCGTAAATGCCCTGCGCCGCATCGGGCGCGTCCAGCTCCCCGGCGATTCGGCGCATCGCCTCGGGCGCCGCATCGCGATTGAACGCCGTCGCGTGCGGCAGGACGACGGCGTGCACCTCGGCGTGCGGCAGATTGAACGACCCGCCGAGCGTGTGGCACAGCTTGTGATGGATGCCCATGGTCGCCTCGTTCAGCGCGCTGCCCGCGAGCCAGGCGCCTTTGAGCGCATGGCTGCGGGCATCGAGGTTTGCGGGCGCTTCAACGACGATCGGCAGGGAGCGCGCGAGCGCACGGATGCCCAGGGCCGCGAAATGCGATCTAACGCGGTGCAGGTCGCGCGTGTACAACGCTTCCACGCAATGCGCCATCGCGTTCAGGCCTGAGGTTGCGGAAACACGCGGCGGCAGGCTCACGGTGAGCGCCGGATCGTAGACGACGGTCTTCGGCAGCACGCGCAGGTCGCGGCCGGTTTTCTTTACGCCCCCATCTGTCAGTCCGTAGATCGACGTCATTTCCGACCCCGAGTACGTCGTCGGGATCGCCACGATCGGCAACCCGGTCTCGAGCGCGATCGCCTTGGCGAGACCGATCGTCGAGCCGCCGCCGACGGCGATCAGCGAGTCTGCGTTGAGTCGGGCGGCCGACTCGCGGCCCGCCCGAACGATTTCGATCGGCACGTGCATGACCGCTTCGGCATACACGCCGGCCGCCAGGCTGCGGAGGACCGTCGCCGCCTCGTCGGCGATCCGCCGCTGACCGGGAGTCGCGAGCACGAGCGCCCGCTCCGCGCCCAGCCGCCGAACTTCATCGCTGAGGCGATCGAGCGAGCCAACGCCGAAGACGACGCGGACCGACCGCCACTGGAGCACGAACGCGCCCATGACGTCACACCGTACGCGCGGTTCGCGACCGTGTCAATCACGTCGAACGTCAACCGCATCGAGCGTGGACCTCCGAGGTGATATTGCAGTTGATCACTGCCGTCGAAACGGTATAGGCTCGGCCCGCCATGCGCCCCCTTCTCGCGGCGGCGTCGATCGCCATCGCGATCGTGCTCACGCCGCTCGACGCGCGAGCGCAGGTGGATCTCACCGGCAGCTGGGGACCGCGGTACCACGAGGATTTTCTCGAGCGCATTCCCGGGCCAGATCTGGTCGACTATCTCGGACTGCCGATCAACGAAGCGGCGCGCCAGTGGGCGCTGAGTTGGGACCCGTCGCGGCTCACGCTCTTCGAGCATCAATGCCAGGTGCACGTGGCGCCGTACATCTACCGCGGTCCGCTGCAGCTGCGGATTTGGGAAGAGCGCGATCCGAAGACCGAAGCGCTCATCGCGATCAAGAACTACATCAGCACGTACGAGCAGACGCGAACGATCTGGATGGACGGGCGTCCGCATCCGCCCGAGTACGCCGCTCACACCTGGGAAGGCTTCTCCACCGGCCGGTGGGAAGGCGACATGCTCACGGTGACGACGACGCACATCAAACAGGGATGGATCCGGCGCAACGGGCTGCCCGAGAGCGACCGCGCCACGCTGACCGAGCACTTCGTTCGCCATGGTGAATATCTCACGCACATCAGCATCGTCACCGATCCCGTGTACCTCACCGAACCGCTGATCAAGACGCAGAACTTCGTGTTGAACACGCGCGTGCTGCCGCCGCAGGCGTGGTTGTGGCCCTGCGTCGCGGTCGTCGAGGTGGCGAACCATCCGCTCGGCGAGATGCAGGTGGAAGTGCCGCATTACCTGCCCGGAAAGAATCCGTTCGCCGAAGAGTTCGCGCGGCGGTTCGGGATTCCGCTCGATGCGGTTCTGGGCGGCGCCGAAACGATGTATCCGGAATACGCGCTGAAGCTGCGCGCGCTGCCGCGGCCCGGTACAGCGCCCAAGTAACCTCTCCGACGCTCGTAGTTCGCAGAAACGGAGGGTTCGACATGCGTGAGAACGTGACCCTGCGCTCGACGAGTTGGCTGTTCGTGATCGGCATCTCCCTCCTGTGCGCCGTGCCCGGCGCCACACGCGTCGAAGCGCAGGCCGTCAGAGCCGCCATTCTCGGAACGGTGCGAGACGGCACGGGCGCGGCGCTGCCCGGCGTCACGATTGACGCGCGGAACACCGGAACCGGCGTGTCGCAGTCGGTCACGACCAACGGCCAGGGACGGTTCAACCTGCCGGACCTGCCGCTCGGCACCTACGACGTGCAGGCGTCGCTCGCGGGATTTCAGAGCGTGGTTCACAAGGGATTGACGCTGACCGTCGGCAGCCAGAATGTCGTCGACTTCGCGCTGCCGCTCGGCCAGGTTGCGGAAACGGTCCTGGTCACCGGCGAGAGCCCGATCGTCGACACGACGTCGGCGGCATTCGCGACGACGATTTCCCAGAAGCAGATCGCGGATTTGCCGCTGAACGGACGCAACTACGCGCAGCTGATCACGCTGTCGCCCGGCGTCACGACGGTGCAGTTTCAGGGCTCGTTGTTCGGCCGCCAGCAGGTGTATTCGGTCGCCGGCGGACGACCTGAAGGCCAGGCGTTTCTCCTCGACAGCACGAACGTCGCGAATTTCTGGAATCGCGCCGCCGGATCGGGGGTGCTCGGCACCACGCTCGGCGTCGAGGCGATCGCCGAATTCCAGACGCTGACCAACACCTACAGCGCGCAGTTCGGCGGCGGCGGCGCCGCGATCAACGCCATCACCCGATCGGGCGCGAACGTCGTGCACGGATCCGCGTTCGAATTCGTCCGCGACAGCGCGTTCGACGCACGGCAGTTCTTCGACGATCCGTCGAGGCCCAAACCGCCGTTCAGCAAGAATCAGTACGGGGGCAGCGCCGGCGGTCCGATCCGGAAGGACAAGGCGTTCTTCTTCCTGAACTACGAAGGCATCACGCAGAGCCTCGGCGAGACGAGAATCGCGACGGTGCCGGACGCCAACGCCCGCAACGGCCTCATTCCGATCGGCGGCGCGCTGACCGGCGTCGGCGTGGCGGCCGCGATCAAACCGGTGCTGGATCTCTATCCGCTGCCGACGACGCCGCTCGGCGGCGGCGTCGGACAGGTGAACGAAGTCGATACGACGCGCGGTCACGAGAACTACTTCCTCGGCCGCTTCGATTACGTGCTGTCGTCGAAGCAGTCGTTCTTCGCGCGCTACGTGTCGGACACGGCGGATCTCTTCGAGCCGTTCAGCGGATCGAACATCCCGCTCTGGTCGGCCACGAACAAGACGAACAATCAGATCTTCACCGGCGAAGCGCGCCGGATCGTCTCGGGCAGCGTGATCAATCAGCTGCGGGTCGGTGTCGTGCGGACGCGGGAACTGGCCGACAACACCGGTGAGGTGCCGGCGCTCACGTTCTTCCCTGGACGGATGAACGGAACGGTCACGCCCGGCAGCGGCATCACGACGGTCGGCGCGAACCAGCTGAACCCCTTCGACATCCTCCAGCGGAAGTACTCCGTCGCCGACGATCTCTACTGGAACACGGGCGCGCACGCGATCAAGTTCGGCGGGTCGTTCGAACGTCAGGAAACCGACATCAACGCGCCTTTCCAGTGGGGCGGCGTGTGGACGTTCACCAGCCTTCAGACGTTCCTGCTGAACCAGCCGACTTCAATCGTCGGCGCGTTGCCGGGCCAGGACAACGCGTACCGCGAGTTCCGCGAGAGCGACGTCACGGCGTACTTCCAGGACGACTGGCGGGCAGCGCAGAAACTGACGTTGAACCTCGGCGTGCGGTATGCGCCGACGACGAACGCGACCGTCACGCCAGGCATCACGCTCGTCAGCCCGCCGCAGTCGCCCGCCTTCACGCCGGTCGACACGGTGTTCGTCCGGAACGTCTCATTGAAGAACGTCGACCCGAGGCTGGGCGCGGTATTCGATCCGTTCTCGGATCACAAGACGTCGATTCGCGCCGGCTACGGCATCTTCCACAACATCGTCGCGCCGCGCGTGTACGCGTCGGCCTACTACCTGAATCCGCCGTTCACGATCGGCCGCCAGGATCTGTCGGTGGTCCCGCCGGTGTTTCCGACGCCGTTCACGTCGGTCGCCGCGGCGCTTCCGACGCAGAGCCAGGGCATCGACTATCAGACGCGAAACACACCGTACCAGCAGCAGTGGAACATCAACCTGCAGCGCGAAATTCTCGACGAAACGCTGGTGACGGTCGGCTACGTCGGTTCGCACAGCAACAATCTGTTCAAGCAGCGCGACCTGAATCCGGTCACGCCAAGGACGCTGGCGAATGGAACGGTCGTGTACGGCGTGCCGCGCGGCGCCGCTGCCGGCATCACGCCAAATCCTCGCGTCAACCCGACCTTCTCCGTCCTCAACACCGGTACCTCGTTCGCGACTTCGAGCTACGATTCGCTGCAACTCAGCTTCAACCGGCGCTTCCATCGCAACGTGCAGTCGCAGGTCGCCTACACCCTGGCAAAGTGTCGCGATCTGAGCTCAGGAAACTTCGGCGGCGAGGGCGGAACCGCGTCGACCAATCCCTACGACGCGACGTATGACGAAGGTGCGTGCGGATTCAATCGCACGCACACCTTCAGAGCGAGCGGCGTGGTGGCGCTTCCGTTCCACGGCAATCGAATCGTCGAGGGGTGGCAGATCAGCGGCATCCTGAACTGGACGAGCGGCGCCCCGTTCACGCCGGCCATCGGCTTCGATCAATCCGGTCTCGGCACGGGCAATCAGCGCCCGAACCTGGCGGCCGGCCGCGATCTCGACAGCGTCGTCACCAATGACATCAACCAGTGGTTCGATCCGACCGCGTTCACGTTGCCTGCGGCAGGGACGCTCGGCAGCGTCGGTCGAAACAGTCTGACCGGGCCCGATTTCATGACGCTCGACCTCGCGGCGCTGAAGAACGTCGCGCTCACGGGCGGATCGTCGGTGCAGCTGCGCGCCGAGGTGTTCAACCTCACGAATCGTCCGAACTTCGGCCAGCCAACCGCCAACATTTTCGTTCAGACCCCGAACGGCGGCGGCGCATACAGTCCGACGGCCGGGCGCATCACCACGCTCGCGGGCACGTCGCGGCAGATTCAGTTTGCGGTGAAGTTGATCTTCTGAAAGGCTTAGGCTCGGAGGGACGCATGTCGAACCCGGTCATTCGCGGCATCCACCACATCACGCTCTGCGCCAGCGGCGCGCAGGAAGACGTCGACTTCCTCTCGCAGGTGCTCGGCCTTCGGCTGATCAAACAGACCGTCCTGTTCGACGGCCGATACGCGCACTACCATCTGTATTACGCGAACGCCAACGCGGAAATCGGATCGGTTCTGACGACGTTCCCCTACCGAAGGATTCCGGGACGGCCAGGCACCGGACAAATCTCGGCGACCGCCTACACGGTGCCGAAAGGTTCGCTGCCGTTCTGGACCGATCACCTGACGCGCCACAACGTCGATCACGGCGGCATCCAGGAGCGCTTCGGCCAGTCGTTCATCCGCTTCCGGCATCCGTCGGGTCTGTTCATGGAAGTCATCGAAGACCGCGACGATACGCGAGCCGGCTGGACGACGAAAGAAATCAGTGCCGACGTGGCGGCGCGCGGATTC
>Ga0066709_100002462_pt1 | contig 13514 bp, 8 predicted proteins | sample GraSoiAngelo_158_FD_79665 | JGI IMG/M metagenome (GOLD analysis project Ga0066709, IMG submission 79665) | Grasslands soil microbial communities from the Angelo Coastal Reserve, California, USA - 14_1009_16_30cm | ecosystem: Environmental > Terrestrial > Soil > Grasslands | place: USA... | reverse complement strand
TTCGCCATGAACGGTGCGGGGCAGGTGATCGCGTCCGCGAGGTCTTTTGAAGAAGATCTGGTGCTTGTGGATACCGGCGCGGGGACGGGCGACCTGCACGAGGATTTTCCCGACGAGTGCGACGCCGCCTACCAGGCCCTGGTCATCGGCACACGAGACTACATCCGTAAGTGCGGCTTCTCGCGGGTGTTGGTCGGGCTGAGCGGCGGAATAGATTCCTCCCTGACCGCAGCCATCGCCGTTGAGGCCGTGGGGAAAGAGAACGTCACCGGCGTCGCGATGCCGGGCCCCTATTCCTCCGATCACAGTCTCCGCGATGCGCGTGAGATGGCCTCGAAGCTGGGCATCCGTTTCGAGATTGTGCCGATTTCCAGCGTCTACCAGCGCTTCCTGGAGGAGCTCGCGCCCCAGTTTGCCGGACGCGCTCCCGATGTCACGGAGGAGAACATGCAGTCCCGTCTGCGCGGCGCGACGTTGATGGCGCTATCGAACAAGACCGGGGCTCTGGTGCTCACCACCGGCAATAAGAGCGAGCTGGCCGTCGGCTACTGTACCCTGTATGGCGACATGTGCGGCGGGCTTGCCGTAATCAGCGACGTTCCGAAGACAATGGTTTATGCGCTGTCACGCATCGCCAATCGCCGCCTCGCGGGCCCTATTCCTGAGAGCGTATTCAAAAAACCGCCCTCGGCCGAGCTGAAGCCGGACCAGAAAGACACGGATTGCCTGCCTGAATACGAGGTGCTCGACCGGATTCTGGAGGCCTATGTTGAGCAGTACCAGACGCCCCGCCAAATCGCGGATCAGTTGTCGCTTCCGATCGCGCTCGTTCAAGACATTGTGAATAAGGTGGACCGCAACGAGTACAAGCGCCAGCAGGCGGCACCCGGCCTGAAAGTCACCACGAAGGCGTTCGGCATCGGGCGCCGTTTTCCGATCGCACAGAGGTTTTCCGAATGAAATATCTCCGCTTTGCTCTGGTTGTCGTTTGTGCAGCGATCCTGTCGCCGCAGCCATCATGGCGCGAGCAGGTGGGCGCGCTCCCTGACGGAAGTTTCATGCTCGCAACGGGCTGGCGAATCCAGCCTGCCGGCGCGCAAATCCCGCTAGACACGCTGCCGATGTCATCGGCCGTGTCGCCCGACGGAGCGTTTCTGCTGGTGCTGAACGGCGGGTACAAGCCCCCCTCGGTCAGCGTGCTCACGATCAAGGGGACCAAGGAAATCGCGCGCGTTCCCGTGGCCGACGGCTGGCTGGGTCTGGCGTTTTCGCCCGACGGGAAGCTGGTGTACGTTGGCGGCGGCTCGCGGAGCCGGGTATTCGAGTTCACCTTCTCGGCCGGCGAGCTAAAACCCGCGCGCGAGTTCGAAGTGACCCCGGCAGCCGAGCGGACGTATCGCGATTTCATCGGCGACGTCGCGGTCTCACCCGACGGCCCTCTGCTCTATGCGTCGGACCTTTATCACGATTCGATCGTGGTGATCAATGAGCAGTCCGGCCGCGTTATCGAGTGCTACAAGACAGGGCGCCGGCCCTACCGCATCCTCTTTCATCCGGACGGAAAGTCGTTTTTCGTATCGAGCTGGGCCGATGGAGCGGTCTACCTTCACGATGCCGGAAACGGCAGCGAGATCGGACGCGTTCGGTTGGGGCCGCACACAACGGACATGGTGCTGAGCGACCGAAAAGTGCCCGATGACGAGAGCGGGTCGCGTTACCGGCTGTTTGTCGCGGCCGCCAATACCAACAGCGTTTTCGTTGTCGGCGTGAGCGACACCAAGGATCTCAAGATTCTCGAATCGATCAACGTCGCGCTCACCTCGCGCCAGCCGTTGGGAATGACGCCGAGCGGCCTGGCGCTGAGTCCCGATCAGACGCGGCTGTTCACCGTGTGCTCCGACGCCAATGTCGTCGCCGCCGCGGATATTTCCGAGTCGCACAGCCGGGTCATGGGCTTCATTCCCACTGGGTGGTATCCGACAGCCGCGCGTGTGCTCGCGGATGGGCGCCTGCTCGTGCTCAACGGGCGCGGCCTGCGCAGCTATCCGAACCGGGGCCTTCCTGGTCCGGTGCGGGTTCCCGCGAGCGAAGGCGGAGGCGGTCCGCGGCGAGAGTATGTGGGGGTTCTGCAAACCGGCACGATGTCGGTGATCGATCCGCTGACCGACGAGGCTCTGGACCAATACACGCGCACCGCGCAGCGCCTTTCGCCCTATCGCGACAGCAGCCTCGACGTGCAGAACCTGACCGGCGACAGCGTGATCTACTCGAAGCCGGATAAGCCATCGCCGATCGAGCACGTGATCTATATCGTGAAAGAGAACCGCACGTTCGATCAGGTCTTCGGAAAGATCGGCAAGGGCAATTCCGATCCGTCGCTTACCTTGTTCGATGAATCGTCGGCCCCGAATCATTACAAACTGGCGCGCGAATTCGTCCTGTTTGACAACTTCTACGTCAACGCGGACGTCAGCGCGGACGGACACAACTGGGCCACCGCCGGCCTTGCGCCTGACTACACGCAGCGGATGTGGCCGAACAGCTATGCCCAACGCCGCCGGCATTACGACTACGAAGGCGGCGAACCGGCCAACACGCCGCCCGCCGGCTATATCTGGAACAACGCGCTGGCCGCAGGGCTTTCGGTCCGCAACTACGGTTATTTCGCGAATAACCGGAAAGCGCCGGGCCCGGACGGCGCGCAAATCGATGGAGTGCGGGACCCGGCGCTGCGGCCTGTCACCAACATGCACTACCGCGCCTTCGACCTCGACTACACCGACGTCGAGCGAGCGCGCGTGTTCCTGGCCGACGTGCAGCAGTTCGAGTCGAGTGGGACGATGCCGCGTTTCATCATCATGCGCCTGCCCAACGATCACACGTCGGGAACGACGGCAGGCAAGATCGCGCCGCTCTCCGCCTTCGGCGACAACGACTACGCATTGGGGATGATCGTCGAGGGCGTTTCGAAGAGCCGCTTCTGGCCGAAGACCGCTATTTTCGTCATCGAGGACGACGCGCAGAACGGGCCCGATCACGTGGACTCCCACCGTTCCGTCATGCTGGCCCTATCGCCCTACACCCGGCGAGGGATCATCGACAGCACGATGTACAATCAGTCGTCGGTGCTTCGAACGATCGAACTGATTCTGGGAATGCGTCCTTTGACCACTTTCGACGCCGGAGCGCGCCCGTTGACGGCCGCTTTCGCCTCGACCCCGAACAACGCGCCGTATGCGGTTGAGACGCCCCGCATCTCGCTGACCGATCGGAATTCCGCACGCTCGCCCACGGCGGCCCGCTCCGCCCGCATGGATTTCAGCGAGGCGGATCGCATCGATGATGATGAGCTGAACGACATTCTCTGGCGCGCTCTTAAACAGACTGAGCCGCCGCCGCCCGTGCGTAGCTACTTCTCAAGGAGCCACTAGTGTAAGCCCAGCTTGCATTTCGAATGACGACTCTCTGCTTTCTCTGGCACATGCACCAGCCGTTCTACAAGGATTTGTGGACCGGCGAATACAAGCTGCCGTGGACTCGTTTGCACGCGCTCAAAGACTACGCGGGAATGGTCGAGATCCTCGAAGAGTTTCCTGCGGTGCGGCAGACCTTTAACCTGGTGCCTTCGATGGTAGCGCAGATTGAAGAATATGCCTCTGGTTCGGCGTCGGATCCGTTCCTTGATTGCGCCTTGTTACCCGCGGAGGACCTTACCGAGGCGCAGCGCAATTTCGTGCTGCGGTATTTCTTCCAGGCCAACGTCGACCGCATGATCCGCCGCTATCCGCGCTTTGCCGAGTTGTACGAAAAGCGGGACCGGTTCTCGCATCAGGATCTGCGCGATTTGCAGGTCTTGAGCCAGATCGTCTGGTTCGACGAGGACCTGCTTGCGCGCGATGCGGAATTGCGTGAACTTATGCGCAAGGGGCGCGGTTATTCGCTCGACGATCAGGCGCTGATCGGGCTAAAGCAGCGCGAAGCATTGGCGCGCGTTTTACCGGTGTACCGCGAGTTCGGCATGCGCCGGCAAATCGAGATCTCGACAACGCCTTTTTACCATCCCATTCTGCCACTGGTGTGCGACTCGGACATCGCGGCGGTATCGCACCCCGGACTGCCGCTACCGCGGCGATTCCGCTATCCGGAGGATGCACGGGAGCAGCTTCGCCGGGCGCGCTCGTACATGGAGCAGAAGCTTGGCGTTGCGCCGATCGGCCTGTGGCCGTCGGAGGGTTCGGTTTCGGATGAGGCGTTGGCGGAGGCGGCCGAGTGCGGCTTCACCTGGGCCGCGAGCGATAACGGCGTGCTCGCGCGGACGCTGAACCAGCACGCCGGCCCCGATCTCACGTACCAGGCATATATCTGGCGCCAACAGGGGCGGGCCATCCGGCTGCTGTTTCGCGACCACTACCTGAGCGACCTGATCGGCTTCACATACTCGCGCGCCGGCGCCGCTGAAGCTGCCGAACACTTTCTTGCTCAGATTCGACGAAACACCGGACATCGCGAGGCGCTGGTGCCGATCATTCTGGACGGCGAGAATGCGTGGGAATGGTACGAAGCAAACGGCCGCCCGTTTCTTCGCGAGTTATACAGACGGATCACGGACGACCCGCAACTAGAGGCGCTGACTGTCTCCGAAGCGCTCGACCGATTCGAGCCGCGGCCGCTCCAGGGGATTTTTCCAGGTTCCTGGATCGACGCAAATTTCGACGTTTGGATCGGGGCCGAAGAAGACAACCGCGCGTGGGAGTTGCTGCTTGCCGCACGGCGCGCCTACGACGAAGCGTCCAAGGTCCCGGAGGATTCGCGGCGGCTCGCCTACGAAGAGCTGTTGATCGCAGAGGGCAGCGACTGGTGCTGGTGGTACGGGCCGGAACACAGATCCGACAATCGACCGGAGTTCGACCAGCTCTACCGCGATCATCTCTTAAACGTCTACCGGGCGCTGGGACAGGACCCGCCGGGGGAGTTGTCCCGCCCGATTCTGCAGTCACAGCCTGGCGAATTTCATGAGCCTCCGTCGAACCCCATCCATCCCACGCTCGACGGTGAAGTGACTAATTATTTCGAATGGATGGGAGCGGGCAGGTATCGCCCAGACCCGCGCTCTGGCGCCATGCATGGCGGAGCGCCGGTGCACGAGATGTTCTATGGGTTGGATGATGCCCACCTTTACGTGCGCATCGATGGCGATCGCAGCGCGAGCTACCGGGTCGAATTCGAAACCGGACTGGCGGAAACGGAAGTGGCAGCCGGCCGGACTATCGAACTGCGGGCGGCGCGCGCGGGCCAGCGTTTTCGCGTACAAGTGTCGCGCGACGCGTTGCCGGTGGCGACGCTTCCGGAGTATGGCTGGATCCAACTTCCATAACGGAGCCGCACCACCTCCTGATCGTTCAGGTCTCCACGACCAGGGCGCCCATGTTTTCGGCGAAGGACCGCAAGGGTCCTACAATAGTTGCAGGAAGGCACTTATGAAGCACAACGTAGGTCGTACCGAGAAAATCATTCGCGTGAGCGTGGGCGCAGCCGCGGTGGCAGCGGCTATCTTTGCACCCCTCCGGCCGCGATGGCGAGGACTCCTGGGCGCCGTGGCGGCGGACGGGATCTTGACCGGAGTCATTGGGTATTCGCCGTTGAAGCGCGTCTTCGGTATCAGCCGCTGAGCTGCCACTGAGACCTGGCTCGAGATGAGCACCCGCGGTGCGGGGATCCTCTCTCCAATAGCATTTCATCTGGTTCGTTTTCGGCCAATGCGTTGCGGCTGCCTGTTGCCGGCGTTGCGGGACAGAGGCGAGGCGCGCCTGCGCGGATCAACGCTATCATAACGTTACAGTACCGTTGCATTCGCGAGGAGGATTCCCAATGGCCCGTGTGGTCCGCTGTTCACTGATTCAGGCGGCGAACGTCGCACCGGTCGAGCGCCCTCTTGAAGAAGTGAAGCGAGCGATGATGGAGAAACACGAACCCTACATCGCGCTGGCCGCTCAGGCCGGGGCGCAAATCACGTGCCTCCAGGAGATTTTTTACGGCCCTTATTTTTGCGCGGAGCAGCAAACGCGCTGGTACGATTTCACCGAGCCGATCCCCGACGGGCCCACGATAAAGCGCATGCAGGAACTGGCGCGCAGGCATCGCATGGCCCTGATCGTGCCGATTTACGAAGTCGAGCAAGAGGGGATATATTACAACACCGCGGCTGTGATCGACGGATCCGGAAAGTACCTCGGGAAGTATCGCAAGACGCACATACCGCACGTCGCGCCCGGTTTTTGGGAGAAGTTTTATTTCCGTCCGGGCAACCTTGGCTATCCGGTCTTCGACCTCGGATTCGCACGCATCGGAGTGTACATCTGTTACGACCGCCACTTTCCGGAAGGCGCCCGCGCGTTGGGCCTGCACGGCGCTGAGATTGTGTTCAATCCGTCGGCGACGGTCGCCGGCTTGAGCGAGCATCTATGGAAGCTGGAGCAGCCGGCGCACGCCGTGGCCAATGGCTACTTCATCGGCGCGATCAACCGCGTGGGCGTCGAGGCCCCCTGGAATATCGGGCACTTCTACGGCTCGAGCTACTTCTGCAATCCACGGGGCCAGATTATCGCGCAGGCATCGCGTGACAAAGACGAGGTGCTGACTGCCGATCTCGATTTGGATGAAATCAAGCAGGTTCGCCAGACCTGGCAGTTCTTTCGCGACAGGCGGCCGGACGCCTATGAGGACCTGGTGAAGGCGTGACCCAATGCAGAAAACTGTTCCAGCATTGACGCCTGAAGAATTCGCCGCTCGATTTTCCGATCTCCATCCGCCATTTGCCCGGCAGGAGGCGGTGGTGGAGGCATCGCGCTGCCTGTTCTGTTTCGATGCGCCCTGCACAGCCGCTTGCCCGACGCACATCGATGTGCCCCGGTTCATCAAGAAGATCGCTACAGGCAACCTGCGAGGCTCGGCGCTGACCATCCTTGATTCGAATCTCCTGGGTCTGAGTTGTTCGCGCGTCTGCCCCGTGGATGTATTGTGCGAAGGCGCCTGCGTGATGCACCGTTACAACAAGCAACCGATTGAAATCGGGCGCCTGCAGCGCGCTGCGATGGATTGGTTCTATGCGCACAACCCGAGCCTGCCGGTTGCACCGGAAAATCGCGCGAAACGCGTGGCCTGTATCGGAGCGGGACCGGCGTCGCTCGCCTGCGCAGCCGAGTTGCGCCGCCGCGGGTACCCGGCGGTCATCTTCGACAGGAATCCGCTACCGGGTGGGCTGAACACCTACGGAATTGCCGAGTATAAGCTTCGCCCGCCGGACAGTCTTAAGGAAGTGGAACTAGTGCGCTCGATGGGTGTGGAGTTCCGGCTGGGCGTGGAGGCCTTCGCCAAAATCGAAGCGATCGAGTGCGAGTTCGATGCAATCTTCCTTGGCATCGGACTGGGACCCACGCGCCGCCTCGGCATCCCCGGCGAGGATCTGCCCGGCTTCATCGATGCGCTGCGGTTCATCGCTGATTATAAGACCAGCTCGATTCCGGTCGGTCGTCGCGTGGTTGTCATCGGCGCAGGCAACACGGCCATCGACGCCGCAACCGCGGCCAAGCGGCTCGGAGCGCAAGAGATCCACATCGTCTACCGGCGCGGCGAGGCGGAAATGCCGGCGTTTGAGTACGAGTATGAAATCGCCAAGCTCGACGGGATCGTGTTCCATTGGTGGACGCAGGTCAAGCGGATTCATGGTTCCGAGTCGGTGGAGAGCATCGAATGCGCGCGACCCGATGGAACCATTTTCAACCTGGCATGCGACATGGTGATTCCCGCAATTGGCCAGTCGCGGCTGGTGGATTTTCTCGCTCGCTGCCGGGGTGTAGAAGTGAGAGAGGGCCGCGTGGTGATCAACCGCGAGACCGGGCAGACGGAGAACCGAAAATACTTCGCCGGAGGCGACTGCGTGAACGGCGGGCGGGAAGTCGTCGACGCCGCGGCCGACGGCAAACGCGCCGGCATCGGCATCGCGCAGTGGTTGGAGGCTGATCATGGCTGATTTGAGTACGCTTTTCGCGGGTCGAATCCGCTGCCCGAATCCGTTCTGGCTCGCTTCAGGGCCGCCCGCCAACTGCGGCGATCAGGTGATGCGCGCCTTTGACGCAGGCTGGGGAGGAGCGGTGTGGAAGACGCTCGGCGAGCCCATCGTGAATGTTTCGTCGCGCTATTCGTCCGTCGATCTAAACGGGCAGCGCATGATGGGATTGAACAATATCGAGCTCATCACCGATCGCCCGCTCGATGTGAATCTGCGTGAGATCGGGGAGGTTAAGAAACGGTATCCGCACCACGCCGTGATCGCGTCCCTGATGGTGGAATCGCGCCGCGAAGCCTGGCACGAGATCGTGCGCCGCTCCGAGGATGCGGGCGCGGACGGTCTCGAGCTCAATTTCGGTTGTCCCCACGGGATGAGCGAGCGCGGCATGGGCAGCGCAGTCGGACAGGTCCCGGAGTATTGCGCGATGATCACCGAGTGGGTGAAGGAAGTGGCGCGCACGCCGGTGCTGGTGAAGCTCACGCCCAACATCACCGACATTCGCCGCGTTGCGCGCGCCGCGCGAAAGGGCGGCGCCGACGGCCTCTCGGCGATCAACACGATCAACTCCATCACCGGAATCGATCTCGATACTTTCATCCCGCGTCCGAACGTCGATGGGCTTTCCGCGCACGGCGGCTACTGCGGACCGGCGGTGAAGCCGATCGCCCTGCACATGGTGCAGCAGATCGCCGTGGATCCTGAGGTCGGTTTGCCGGTTTCGGGTATCGGCGGCATCTCCGGCTGGCGCGAGGCGGCGGAATTTCTGCTGCTCGGCTGCCAGAGCGTGCAGCTCTGCACGGCGCCGATGCACTGGGGTTTCCGCATCGTGGAGGACATGATCGACGGTTTGAAGAACTGGATGGACGAAAAAGGATTCCGTACCGTCGAGGATTTTCGCGGCCTGAGTCTGCCGCGCATCCAGGACTGGAAGGACCTGAACCTCAATTACAAAATCGTCGCGCGGATCGATCCCGACACATGCATTGGCTGTGACCTGTGCTATATCGCCTGCTGGGACGGGGCGCACCAGTGCATCCACATCGACGGTCATGCGTCGCCCGAGAGCTTTGCAGAGGCGAGCCGCCGACGCATTGCCACCACGCCCATTCCGAAGCTCGACGGTGTGGCGGAAAACGGGTCGCACAAGACGCCGCCCGAGCGCATTCCGTGCGTCGATGAAGACGAGTGCGTCGGCTGCAACCTCTGCTGGCTGGTTTGCCCAGTCGAAGACTGCATCAGTATGGAGCGCGTCGAAACCGGCCTGCCCGCGCAATCTTGGGAGCAGCGCATGGGAAGCAAATGCTGACGACGCTGGTCCGCAACGGAACTGTAGTCACTGCCAAAGAGACTCGCTCTGCCGACATCCTGATTGAGGGTGAGCGCATCAGGGAAATCAAGCCCGGTATCCCCGCGGACGCAGCAGGCACAGTCATCGACGCTACGGGGATGCTTCTCCTGCCTGGCGGCATCGATGTCCACACGCACCTGGACATGCCGTTTGGCGGCACGACTTCGAGCGACGATTTCGAAAGCGGCACGAAGGCCGCCGCGTTCGGCGGCACAACCACGCTGATCGACTTCGCCATCCAGCCCAAGGGCACGCGCATGCGCGCCGCGCTTGACACCTGGTGGAAAAAAGCCGATAAGCGCGCGTCAATCGACTACGGCCTCCACATGATCATCACCGATCTCGGCGAAGCCGGCCTCGAGGACATGGACGAGATGGTGCGCGAAGGCGTGGCCAGCTTCAAGCTCTTCATGGCCTATCCGGGCGTCCTGATGGTGGACGACGCCACGATTTTTCAGGCGCTGGGGCGCACGGCCAAAAACGGCGCGCTCATCTGCCTGCATGCGGAAAACGGCGGCATCATCGACGTGATGGTCAAACGGGCCATCGCCGAGGGCAAAACCGCGCCCGTTTATCATGCGCTGACGCGGCCGGCGACCGCCGAGGCGGAAGCCGTCCACCGCGCGGTGGCGATGTCCGAAATCTCCGGCGCACCGGTCTATATCGTGCATCTTTCCTCGGAGGACGCGCTCAATGAAGTGCGCGCCGCTCGAGATCGCAACGTCCCGATTTTTGCCGAAACCTGCCCACAGTACCTGCTGCTTTCGATCGACGACCTGGCGCGTCCCGGTTTCGAAGGCGCCAAGTACGTTTTTACGCCGCCCCTGAGAGAGAAAAACCACCCTCCCAAGCTTTGGGACGGCCTGAAGAACGATCATCTCCAGGTCGTCTCCACGGATCACTGCCCGTTCTGCTTCGAAGACCAGAAAATCCTCGGCAAGGACGACTTCAGCAAGATCCCGAACGGCGGTCCGGGCATCGAGAATCGCCTGCAGCTTCTCTTTCACCATGGCGTGAATGAAGGACGGCTCAGCCTCAATCGATTCGTGGAGCTGGTATCTACAACTCCGGCGCGGTTGTTTGGTTTATATCCTCGCAAGGGTGAACTGGCTCCCGGAAGCGATGCCGACATCGTCATCTGGAACCCAAACGCGGAACACGAAATCAGCGCCAAGACGCATCACATGCGCGTCGACTACTCGATGTTCGAAGGCTTCCGCGTGAAAGGCAACGCGCGCACAGTGCTATCGCGCGGCGAGGTGATCGTCGATAACGGAACGTTTCTCGGCCGTACCGGACGGGGCGCGTTCCTGAGGCGCGAAGCGCGCGGAGGCGCATGGAAGTAGATCGATCGCTCTACAACGAAGATCTGGCGGCGATCCCTCTCGAACGGCGCACTTGGGGCTTATACAACTACGCCTCGCTGTGGATCGCGATGAGCGTCTGCATCCCGACTTATATGCTCGCGTCCGGGCTGATCGCGGGCGGGATGAGCTGGTGGCAGGCCATCGGGACAATTCTGCTTGGCAACCTCATAGTCCTGATCCCGATGTTGCTCAACGCCCATGCGGGCACCCGCTATGGTATTCCGTTTCCGGTGTTCGTGCGCGCCAGCTTCGGCGTGCGCGGGGCGAACGTGCCGGCGGTACTTCGCGCGCTGGTCGCCTGCGGGTGGTTCGGCATCCAGACCTGGATTGGCGGGCAGGCGATCTACGCGATGCTGGGTATCTTATGGCCGTCAGCGCACACCAAGGCGGGCCTCTGGGTGTGTTTTTTCGCGTTTTGGGCGCTGAATATCTACGTAATTTGGCGCGGCATCGAAACAATCAAGTTCCTGGAGGGTGTCGCCGCCCCGTTCATGCTGGCTGTCGGACTTCTGCTTTTGTGGTGGGTCACAAGCCTGGCCGGAGGGCTCGGTCCCGTACTGAGCACGCCTGGTAAATTTCAGTCCACCGGCGATTTTGTCCGTTTCTTCATCCCGTCGCTTACCGGGATGGTGGGATTCTGGGCTACAGTGGCGCTCAACATACCCGATTTCACGCGCTATGCGCGCTCGCAGCGCGATCAGATGTGGGGCCAGGCGCTCGGGTTGCCGGCCGCAATGACGCTTTACTCCTTCATAGGCGTGGCCGTGACCTCCGCGTCGGTGGTTATTTTCGGCAAAGCGATCTGGGATCCGGTCCAGCTCTTAGAGCGCTTTAACCGCCCCTTCGTCGCATTTGTGGCTCTGGTTGCGCTCTTGATTGCCACCTTGAACACCAACGTGGCGGCCAATGTTGTGTCGCCTTCGAACGATTTCTCGAACCTGAACCCGCGCCGGATTTCGTTCCGCACCGGCGGGCTGATCACCGGAGTTATCGGCGTGTTGATGATGCCGTGGAAGCTGCTGGGTGACTTCAAAGCGTACATTTTCGGATGGCTGGTCGGGTACTCGGGCCTGCTAGGGCCGATCGCCGGAATTATGATCAGCGACTACTTCGTGCTGAGAAAGCGCGCGCTGGATGTGGACGCCCTGTATCGCAGCAAGGGCGAGTATACGTACTCGCACGGGGTAAACTGGCGCGCGATCGCGGCGCTGGGAGCCGGCATCCTCGTCGCGCTGCTGGGACTCATCGTACCGCCGCTGCGGTGGCTGTACGATTACGCGTGGTTCGTGGGATTCTTAGTATCAGGCGTTGTCTATTTAGGACTCATGAGAGGTACACGATGATCGCAACGGAAACTACAGTTCGAACGTTGAAATTCTATGTCAACGGAAAGTGGGAGGCGGCCGCCGGCAGCCAGCTCCATCCGGTGATGAACCCGGCCACGGGCGAAGTGATCGCACGCGTGCCCTACGCTACCGCCGAGCAGGTCGATCGCGTGGCGCGCGCAGCGCACGAGGGTTTCCTGAAATGGCGCGAGACGCCGGTGGTGGATCGCGTGCAGGTCTTATATCGCTATAAGGCGCTTCTGGACCGGCATGCCGACGAGGTCGCGCGGATCTTGTCGACCGAGAACGGGAAGACCCTCGAAGACGCGAAGGGCTCGGTACGCCGCGCGATCCAGATGGTGGAGGTCGCGTGCGGCATGCCGACTCTAATGATGGGCGATTCGCTCGAGAACGTCTCACGAGGCATCGATAGCCAGACCATCCGGCAGCCGCTCGGGGTTTGCGCAGGCATCACTCCCTTCAACTTCCCGGCGATGGTGCCGATGTGGATGTTCCCGTTTGCGATCGCTTGCGGTAACAGCTTTATTCTCAAGCCATCGGAGAAGGTGCCGCTGACGCCGACGCGCACGGCGGAATTGCTGGATGAAGCCGGCATCCCGGCCGGCGTATTCAACCTGATTCATGGAGACAAAGTCGCGGTCGACGCGCTGCTGGAGCATCCGTTGGTGCGCGCCATTTCGTTCGTCGGGTCTAGCCCGGTGGCGAAGTACGTTTATGAGAATGCCGCGAAGCATGGGAAGCGGGTGCAGGCGCTCGGCGGCGCGAAAAACCACCTGGTGGTGATGCCCGATGCGAATCTCGAGAAGACCGTGGAAGCGATCATGGGCTCGGCGTTCGGCGCCGCGGGCGAGAGGTGTCTGGCTGGGAGCGTTCTTGTTCCCGTGGGCGGCGTCGCGCAGCCGCTGCTCGATTTGTTGCTTGCCAAGGCCAAGAGTATGCACATCGGCGACGGGACGCAGCCGGGAGTCGACATGGGACCGCTCGTGACCGACGCTCATCGCAAGAAGGTGGTCGGGTACATTGAAAAGGGCGTGGCCGAAGGCGCGACGCCTTTGTGCGATGGCCGTGATGCAGCGAAGGAAGGCGGCGGCTTCTTCGTGGGTCCGACGATCTTCGACAACGTAAAGCCGCAGATGACGATCGCGAAGGAGGAGATCTTCGGACCGGTTCTGTCGGTGATCCGCGTCAAGTCCCTGGACGAGGCAATCGAGTTGGTGAACAGCTCGAAGTTCGGCAATACGACGTCGATTTTCACAGCTGACGGCAAGTCCGCGCGCGAGTTTGCGTCGCGCATCGAATGCGGCATGGTCGGTGTGAACATCGGGGTGGCGGCGCCCATGGCTTTCTTCCCGTTCTCAGGCTGGAAGAACTCGTTCTTCGGCGAT
>Ga0066709_100002461_pt1 | contig 13516 bp, 10 predicted proteins | sample GraSoiAngelo_158_FD_79665 | JGI IMG/M metagenome (GOLD analysis project Ga0066709, IMG submission 79665) | Grasslands soil microbial communities from the Angelo Coastal Reserve, California, USA - 14_1009_16_30cm | ecosystem: Environmental > Terrestrial > Soil > Grasslands | place: USA... | reverse complement strand
CGACATCCCGCTCAGCGCCATCGTCACGCCGGACGAGGTCATCGAAATCAAATCAAAATTTCCTCGGCCCAAGGGTATCTACTGGAATTTGTTGCCGCAGGAAAAAATCGCGGACATACCGGTGCTCCATAAACGGTCCGGATAAGACTCAATTTTTCGCTCGGATTTCAACTTGTTGAAGCCCCTCGACATCTATGTTAGCTAAACTGTTCCGAGGAATATTCGCCATGCCAACAGCGAAAATCGATTTTGAAAAAGGCGGTGGATTAGTTCCTATAATTGTCCAGGACTATCAATCACGGGACGTGTTGATGGTCGCCTACATGAACGAAGAAGCGTGGGAAAAGACCAAGGAAACCGGCAAAGCTCATTACTACAGCCGCTCGCGCAAGGGCCCCTGGTTCAAGGGTGAGGAATCGGGCAACTTTCAGGAAGTTATAGACGCGTTTATCGACTGTGATAACGATACAATATTGCTTCAAGTCAATCAGATTGGTGGCGCCGCCTGTCATGAAGGTTATCGCAGCTGCTTTTTCCGCAAACGGGGCAATGGCGACTGGAAAGTCATTGCCGAGCGAGTTTTTGATCCCAAAGAGGTTTACAAAAAGTGAGTGAGTTAAAGCTGGGCCTGCCCAAAGGCAGCCTGGAGCAAGCCACCATCGACCTGTTTAAGAAATCGGGCTGGAAAATCAGCGGCTCGAGCCGGAGTTATTTCCCGACCGTCGATGATGAGACGCTCCGTTGCAGCCTGGCCCGGCCGCAGGAGATGTCGCGCTACGTGGAATCGGGAACGCTCGACGCCGGCATCACCGGAAAAGACTGGACTCAAGAGAACCAATCGGATGTCATCGTCGTCACGGAAATGGTTTATTCCAAAGTCAGTTTCCGGCCGACCCGCTGGGTTCTCGCGGTGCCGCACGAATCGCCGATCAAAAAAATCGAAGATCTCAAAGGCAAACGGGTCGCTACGGAAATGGTCAACTTTACCAAGCGCTATTTCGCGGAGCGTAACATTCCGCTGGACGTGGAGTTTTCCTGGGGGGCCACAGAGGCGAAGGCGGCCGAAGGTTTGGTAGACGCGATTGTCGAAGTCACCGAGACCGGCACGACGATTCGCGCGCACGGCCTAAGAATCATCGCCGACCTGATGGAAAGTTGTCCGCAGCTCATCGCCAACAAAAATGCCTGGCAGGACCCGTGGAAGCGTGAAAAGCTCGAACAGATCAAGCTCCTGCTTCAAGGTGCGCTGTCCGCCGAAGCCAAAGTCGGCATCAAACTGAACGTGGCGGAAGCAGACTTGGAAAAAGTCGTCGAGCTCATTCCGAGCATCACCGCGCCTACGGTGGCGACGCTCTATCCGTCGGCAACCTTGAAGGGCGTCAAGTGGTTTTCCGTGGAGAGCGTCATCGACGAACGGCAGGTGCGCGATCTGATTCCCAGACTGATTCAGAACGGCGCGGTGGGAATTATCGAGTATCCGCTCAATAAGATTATTTGAACAATAAATATAGGTAGGGGCAAGGCGCGCCTTGCCTCTACATTCTTGCGGCCTGTTGCCTCTCGCCTCGCCCATCCCGCCAGAGAAAATAATCTTTGGCGATTTCCGGAAACAGCGCGTATGTGATTACATCTTCTTCGCTGCTCGCGAAGCTCGCGGCATCTCTACGTGCTTGCTCCAACCCGGGCTTTAGAAGATCTGCCGGCCGGCATGTGATTGGCTCCTTCTTGCCAAGAACCTTCTTTTTCACCTCTTCGCTCACCGGAGCGGGTGGTTCGCCGTAAAGGCCCATCACGTAGTTGCGCGTCTCGGTGGCGACGACGGAATAACGTTTACCCGTCATCACGTTGAGCGCCGCCTGCGAGCCGACGATCTGACTGGTCGGTGTCACCAGCGGCGGGTAACCCAGATCCTTTCGAACGTGCGGCATTTCGGCCAACACGGCCTCGAGCTTGTCTTCCGCCTTCTGCTGGCGCAGTTGAGCGACTAAATTGGACAGCATGCCGCCGGGAATCTGCGACGTCAAAACATCGGTCTTGATCTGATTGTTGTCCGGGCTCTCGAACTCCGCGTAATTCCGCCTCACGCCATGAAAGTACTCGGCAATCTTGCTCAGTTTGTCCAAGTCAAGGCCGGTATCATGCGGCGTGTCTTTAAGGGCCGCGACGAACTGCTCCGTCGCCGGTTGCGAGGTACCTTGAGAGAACGGCGCGATGGCCGTATCGATAATATCGGCGCCGGCCTCGATCGCCATCATGTAACTCATAGGCGCCAAACCAGCCGTGCAATGGGAGTGGAGATGGAGCGGCAACGAGATGCGCGATTTTATTTTCTTGATGATCTCGTAGGCGGCATAAGGGGCAAGCATGCCGCCCATGTCCTTGAGACAGATAATCTGCGAGCCCATGTCAGCGAGCTTCTCGGCCAGGCGTAGAAAATAATCGACCGAGTGGACCGGGCTGACGGTATAACAAACCGTTCCTTCCACTAACTTACCCGTCTTGAGCGCCGCCTCGATCGCCGTTTTCATATTGCGGATATCGTTCATGGCATCGAAAATCCGAAAAACATCGATACCATTCGCCGCGGCGCGGCTCACGAAGGCCTGGACAATGTCATCGGGATAGTTGTGATAACCAACGACGTTTTGTCCGCGCAGGAGCATCTGAAAACGAGTCTTAGGCATCGCCGCGCGCAGTTTGCGCAAGCGTTCCCAGGGAGATTCTTTGAGGTAGCGCAAAGTCGCATCAAAGGTCGCGCCGCCCCACGTCTCCAGCGACCAGTAGCCGATGTCGTCGAGCCGGGCGGCGATCGGCAGCATATCCTCCGTACGCATTCGAGTCGCCACCAAACACTGGTGCGCGTCGCGCAGCACCGTCTCCATGATGTGAATTTTTCCTGCCATGCTCGAGCTCCCTCCCCTATGAGCTAGTGTCCTGACCCAGAAGTTCGCAACATAATTCCCCTCTCCCACCGCCCAAAAATCTCCCCTTCCCCTCTTTTCCAAAGAGGGGGGTTAGAGTCTTGGAGCGAAACTTCCCCCTTTAAAAAAGGGGGATAGCGGGGGATTTGACTGCGGTTTCAACCATTGCCATGGTTTGGAGTTTTTAGCATGCTGTCGAAGCATTCCGAACATTTTTCAGCAAACTGCTACTCGTAAAGCTCGCTTTGCTTCTCTTCCAAGCGCGCCTTCTCTTCGGCGTCGATCACATAGACGCCATTCACTTCCTTGACCTTCGTCATGTCATAGAAATATTCAGACATGTTCAGGCCATCGTCGAATTCATACATCTTAATGGCGTCCCACGGACAGATTTTCTTGTCCAGTCGATCTTCCGATTCGGTGCCGATCAATTGCAACTGAATGCGTTTTGGCACCGCGTCAGGAGGAACGGGCTTGCGGTTACTATCGTAAAAACGGCTGCCATATTCATAAAAAATCTCGCCGGTCTCTTTGTGTTGCTGGATCTTGGTGAGGTCATCGCTGTAGCACATTTGACAGCCGATGCATTTATCGTTGTCGACAAACACACGATAGGGCTTCAGACCGCCACCGGGCATTTCTTCATAAAGTAAATTGATACAGTCGTCCACCGGACAGTGGGCTTCGCATATCGGCGACCCGGCGCAGCTCGAACAGTTTTCATCCATCACCGCCAGGAGCGCCGTGCCTTTGCGCTTTTTCGCTTCAGCCATTCGCTTCCGTCCTCGCTTTCTTAAATCGTCCCCCAAGGGCTAGAGCGATCGCGATCGACAACAATATCCACCAAAATCGAATCAGCCCAAGGCGCCCCCAGTCAAGCCAATAAACAAAATTGGGGGATCGCGAATTGAGCTGCGCCAAGACTCTTTGGGCGCCGGCATAGTCACGGTCATTTTCCAGAACCCGCGCCAGACCCTGGAGGGCGCCTTGATCTTGAGGATCGATTTTCAGCGCTGCCTCAAAATCGCGGCGGGCGTCCGCCCATTTGTTTTGTTCCGCGAAAATTGCTCCGCGCGTCGTTATCGCAGAGGCGAAATCTGGCTTTCGCTCCAGCGCTTTGTTCAAACTGACAATCGCTTCGTTTAGTTCACCTTTTTTCTTTTGAGCAACAGCCAAATTGCTATACGCTTCGGGCAGATCGGGCCGTAGCTCAATAACTTTCGAGTATTCCTTTATCGCCGCATCGGCGTCACCGCGAACCTCTAACTCGACGTAGCCAAGCAGAGTTCTCGCCTCGATGTGATTCGGGTCAATATCGATGGCTTTTTTAATCGCCGACAGCGCCGCCCGCGGATCGCGCAATCGCAACAGCGACATACCTACGAACAAGTGCAAGTCCGGTTCATTGGGATACTGTTTGAGAAGCTCCTCGAATTCGGCCTTGGCCTCGGCCGTCTTGCCTTGGCGCAGATCGTTCCGCGCCTCTACCCACCGCTTATCGTGTTCTAATGGAGACTTTGAATCGGCAGCGGAAGAAAAACCAATCCCCGCAAGGACGGCCAACGCAGTCAGCCATGCCCGCAGCATCTATTTCCACATTTCATTGGGGATCTCGTCTTCTTTGCCTTCTTCGATCAGCTTGTCATTTTTGAACGCTTCGCGCAGCCCCAGCCAAGTGAAGAAGATGACGAGAATCAACATCGCGACAATCGGAATATTGTCGGGCTTGGTGACAATTTCGAGAAAGTTATGCAGTCCGCTTGCTTCTTCCATAAGCTCCTAAGCACCCGTAAAATCGAGATTCTTATAACTAGTAACTAGAAAAATACCTGAATAATGTCAATCAAACAACTGGTGAACGGGATCCGTTTCGAAGGAACTTGTAGGGGCGGCCCCTGTGGTCGCCCGAAGCAGGGCAAGCACAGGAGCTTGCCCCTACATTGACGCAGCCACTTTTACTGATGGTGATGCCCGCGACCATGCTCGCTTTGACGAAATATTAACGACTTGATCACGACCGGCACAGCCTTGGCGTCCGGCAACTCCTGACCGATGTCGATGAAATCGAAGTCTTTAAGGTCGATCCCATCGATCGAGATAATCCCGGCGCCCGGAACGAGTTCCCGTTCGATAATATTGCCCATGAGTTTCGCAATGTCGGCGTCGAAAACTAGAACCAGCGGCTGGCCGTGGTCGATGTGCGGTTTCATCGCGCCGACCAAACCTTCGGCGAGGGTGCGAATCAGCGGATAAGACGGCCCGAGCTCCCAATGAAGCGCCAAGGCCACGGTCCGCTCGGTGTCGGTTGCGTCGAAACGTTGCAATGCTCTTTCCACCGACTGCTTGATCTCGGTAGCGCGGATCGCTTCGGTTTGCTCGAATTGTGGCGTCACGACCTGCAAATTGCGCAGCGGCAGCAAGTCCGGATGAGACAGATAGATGGTATTGCCGCTCACTTGCACGGTGTACTGGGAGGCGCCGATCACTGTGGCGCGAATCCGCACCTCCGCAGGGCGCAGCGGAACGTTGCCGCCGCCAAGTTGATTCGCGCGCGCCCGCACGCGCCTTCCTAATTGAATCCCCAGGTCTCCCAAGTTGCGCTTTTCATAACCGTAAACGAATTCGGACACCCCGCCGGAGAACATGACGGCGTGGATCTGATCTTTGAAATCCAGATTAGGCGTCAGCAAAAGATCCTTCACCTGAGGCGAAAGCTGGCCGCGCTCCATCACGGCGAAGAGCGAATCGCACAGCGTTTTGGAAAACTTTTCTTTGTCGTCCTCACTCATGACGTCGCCGAGACGCAGACTGACGCCCGCCATCTTGGCAATCTTGAGAGCCGTGTCCTCCAAACGGTTGATGACGCCGTTCTCGTCCATCGCCACGAGCCGCGCTCCGACTTCAACGGCACAGCTATCGATGACTTTGCCGCTTTGGACAATGGCGATCTTGCTCGTGCCGCCGCCGACATCAACGTTCATCACGGTAAAATCGCCGCCCTCGTGGTACGTCATGTGCACCGCGCCGGAGCCATAGGCCGCGAGAATCGCTTCGAGATTGTGCCCGGCGGTAGCGCAGACGAATTTTCCCGCCTCCGCCGAAAACAGCGCGGAGATGGCTTCGGCATTTTTCTTCTTTGTCGCCTCACCGGTGACGATCAGCGCACCGGTGTCGATATCCTCCGGCGTCAGGTTGGCGTTGCGATAAGCCTCATGGATGAAATCGCCGAGCTTGTTGGTATCGATGGTGGTCTTATCGACGTAAGGGGTCAAAAGAATCGGCGATTCGTGGATGATCTCGCGATTGATGACGACAAACCGGCTCGACAGCGCTACTCCCTGACGGCGCAAGGTCAGTCGCGAAAATATCAGATGCGAAGTCGATGAACCGATGTCGATGCCGACGGAATTGAGCGTGATTCGCTCCGACCGCCACATCGGATGCTCTTCGTCCATGAGCATTTCTTCGCTTTCATCACCAAACTCGTCTTCATGTCCTTCGTGCAGATCCAGGCGTTGGGTTTCCAAGTTATCCATTCTCGCTAATGATTCCTTTCTGTTGGGCTCATGTAATTCAAATTTGCATAGCACAACACTCCCTGTGTTGCCACTCGTCGAAAATTCAACTCGCGGGATGGACAAGCCCTTTTATCGGGGATAAGATGCTTTTTGTTTGTCAAAATGGGACAGGAAGAATTCCAAGAGCTGTCTTCGTTTTTGCGGCGCTTCATCCGCCGCTTCAAGCTCCTTCAAGGAGTCGAAGGACTGTGCTTGACGGCAATTTGCGCGTTGCTTCTCTTTGCGCTCGGACCCGGCGTCGAACAGCTTAAGAACTTTGTCCCTTACGCGCCGCTCGCCTACAGCATGCTCACCGCTTTGGTGTTGCTCGGAGCGATCGGCTGGTCGCTTGGCCGTTTTCTCCGCCGGCTGTCGCAAGAACGAGCCGCGCTTTACATCGAGCAGAAACAACCCAAACTGCGCAACAATTTAATCAATTCGCTGCAGCTATACCCCCAGGTTGCTGAAGCCAGGAGCGCGCCGGGGTTTTCCGCCTCAATGGTTCTCGCGCTGCTGCGCGCCACCAGAAAACAGATCGCCGGGCTTCAAGTCGATGATCTGCTCGACACCCAGCGGTTGAAAACGAGCGTGCGAATGCTGGGATTTCTCCTGCTTCCAGTATCGGCCATGGTGCTTTTCAACCCATCTTGGGTTGGCGGCACGATCAGCATGTTGACCCATCCGTTGGATCACTTGCCGCCGACCAAGACCTCGATCGAAATTGAGCCGAAGGGTTTGCGGGTGGTGCGCGGCTCTGCCGTGACGATCCAAGCGCAAACGTCCGGGGCGGTTCCTGAATCCTTGAAATTCATCACCTGGACCGGCGCCAATGACCGCGAACCGAGCGGAGAAGAAAAAATTTCCATGGAAAATCTCGGCGGCGGTAAGTTCAGCGCTAAAATCGCCCGCCTGGAAAAAACTCTCAGCTACCGCGCCGCCACCGGGCAATTTTCCTCCGCCGTGTATACCGCCGAGGCTATCGATCCGCCGGAAATCGCCAACGTTCAGCTCATTCTCTATCCACCCGCTTACACGGGCCTGGCCTCGATCTCCACTCCCGAAGGCACGATCGAAGGACTTAAAGGTTCAACGCTGCGCCTCGATGCGGTGACGACCAAGGACGTGGTCAAGGCGGAAATCGTCATGGACGACGGCAAAAAACTTCCGCTGAAAATTGACGGGCGCAAGCTGCAGGCGAATTTCGTGCTCTTTCAATCGCAATCTTACCGAATCCACGTGGAAGACGTCCATGGCTTTCGCAACTCTCCGATCGCTTACGAGCTCAAAGTAAAGCCGGACGGTTTTCCCACCGTCGATCTCCTCCGTCCCACGGAAGACCTGGAAATCAACGGCGATGAAATCCTCACCCTCGAATACAGTGCGCGTGACGACTTCGGCCTCGGAGAAGTCACACTGGTGACCAAAATCGGCGATCGGGAAGAGAAGATCAGCCTGCAAAAAGACGAAACGAAGCGGTTGATCCTGCGCGACCAGTACAAATGGGATCTCAGTCGATTGGCGCTGCGGGACAGCGAGGAAGCGATCTTTTTTCTGCAAGTTTTTGACAACGACACGATCTCCGGTCCCAAGATCGGCACATCCCGTTCGGTTCGATTGAAGCTTAAAAATCTCAAAGGCGAGCATCAGCAAGTCGCGGAATTGATCCGGGACCTAAACTCGCGGATGGTCGATCTGCTCGGCGACCATCTCGAAACCCCGGTGCCGGGCGAAAAGCCTACCGCGCCGTCGAAGGAAATGGACCAGAAATTTGAACAAAACCTCGCCGACGCGGTCAAGCGTACCGAAGAGATCATGCGCCGCACGGAAAAAGACCGCATGTCGGATTTCGCCACCTGGTCTGATCTGGAGGCGCTCAAGCGCAATCTTGAATTCACCAAGGATGATTTGCTGAGAAAACAACAGCAAGCCGCAACGCACGATGAACAAATGAAAGCTCGCGACGAGATCTCCGCCGAACTGGAGCGCATGTCGCTTCTTTCTGAAGATATCGGCAAACGGATGAAAGCCCAAGAGCTCGCGTCGACGGCGCAAGACCTGGCGCGGAGCCAAGAGCGCCTGATGGAAGCGCTCGAGAAAATGCAAAGCGGGGATAAAAACCTCGACGCGATCATGAAGCAAATCTCCGAGCTGGCAAATACTCTCGCCTCTTTACAGCAGGCGCTGTCGCAGCTGGCACAGCAAATGCCAGACGACTTCATGAATCCGGAAGCAATGCAGGGCCTAGGGTTCCAGGACATGTTCCGCGCGCTGGACGAGATTCGCAAAAAACTCATGCAGGGCGATATCGAAGGGGCGCGTCAGCTGGCCCGAGAACTATTTAACCAAATGGCGCAAATGGTTGCCGCATTACAGAACGCGCAGCGCTCCGCAATGAATTCAGGCATGGGCAGAATGCAAGGTGAAATGCAGCGACAGAGCAATGAGCTTCAGGAGATCGCCCGCGAACAGCAAGAAATTTTGTCTAAAACCGAAGGCATGAACAATTCCGCTTTGACCGAGCGCGATGCCGCTCTTAAGAACAAGCTCGATCGTTTCCTTGAAAAAGCCATCGCCGAGCTCGGCCAGCTAACCGAACTTTTTCCCGATCGCGAAGGGCCCGACGACCCGAGCTTGCTCACCACCCTCGATGATGCGACGATGAATGCGCTGCTGAAGAATCTTATCGCCAAGTTGAGCGACAAGGATTTTCCGGGTTACAACGAAGGCGACGGCCACGCGCGCAAGGAGCTCGCCAAGAAGCGCGCTCCAACGCAGGAGTCCCGTGCGCAGCGCGCGGATAAGAGCCTCGATGATATTAAGTCCGAGCTCGAAGCCCTCCTGAACGAACCGTCCAAGGCGCTGACAGACGCGGAAAAACGTGACCTGCGCGATCTGGCGCATCGCCAAGATGTGTTGAAAGAGCGCACACAGACGCTGCATGAAAAACTCGAATCTCTTTTTCAGCTCTTCCCGCAGCTCGATCCAAAAATCGTCCAAAGCATCGGCGAGGCAGGAAACTCCATGGGCAGCGCGCAAAACCGTCTCGGCCAACTGGACTCCCGTGGCGCCGTGCCGCCGGAGCGCTCGGCCTTGGATCGCCTCTCGCAATCGCAACAGCAGATGCAATCCGCCATGCAGCAGATGGCCCAGCGGGGCCAGCTCGGCAATATGCCGATGACCCGCCTGTTCCGTCAGGGTCGATTCCTCCCCTTCGGCTCGCTAACGCCGCTGCCGGGCATGCCGCAGTTTCCGGAGTTCGACGTTGAAAGCGGCTTCACCGGTCTAGACACGGAGAAATTCCGCCTGCCGGGCAAAGACGATTATAAAGCGCCGCGCAATTTCCGCGAGGAAATCCTCGAGTCGCTCAAGCAAGGCGTCCCGCCACAGATGAAAGACCAGATCGAGCGCTATTTTAAAAACCTGTCCGAGTGATTCCCGCTTGAAGTACCGAGTCGCGTTTTTCTCTCTTTTTCTGTTTTCATTTTTTGTGGCAGTGCCGGCCCGCGCCGCGGAGGCCGATCCCCGGTTTAAAGCCGGAGAAGAGCTTTTGGACGCCTGGCACATCGCGCAAGCGGAAGAGTTTGCCGCAAAAGCGCTCAAAGAAAATCCCAAATCAGCGGCCGCGTTGGATTTCGATGCCCGGGTCAAGTTTTATCAAGGCCGCTATGCGGAAGCGGTGACAACTCTCGACCGGGCGCTGGCGATCGAGTCCAATAACCAACGCCGCCAGGCATTGAAGCTGCATTCCCAGCTTACCGTCGACGTTCACAAATCGCTCAAGCGCTATGAAAGCGCCCATTTTATCCTGTTCGTCGACGATAAGCGCGACGGTATCCTCGTACCCCACGCACTCGACACTTTGGAGAAAAGCTATGAAACCACCGGTGCCGAGCTCGGCTTCTATCCCAAAGAAAAAGTGCGCATCGAGATCGCGCCGGACGCGACAAGTTTTAACGCGATCTCGACTCTGTCGCTGCGCGATATCGAGGAAACTGGCGCCGTCGGGATCTGCAAGTTCAACAAACTGATGATCATTTCACCGCGAGCGCTGAGCTTGGGCTATCGCTGGCTCGATTCGCTCAGTCACGAGTATCAGCACTATGCCATTGTCAGCCTAAGTAACAACCAGGCGCCTATTTGGCTGCACGAAGGCATGGCACGCTTTTATGAAACCCGCTGGCGCAAGCCGGCGCCTTCCAAAGACGCGGCCGAGGATTATCTCACGCCAGCCAATCAGACTCTGCTGGTACATGCTTTGGAGAAGAATCAATTCGTTGGTTTCAAGAAAATGGAGCCCTCGCTAATCTATCTGGAGACGCCGGAACAGGTTCAGCTTGCATACGCCGAAGCCGCGTCGGCCATCGACTTCATCAATCAAAGCAAAGGGCGCGCCGGCATGCGAGAATTGCTCGCGACTTTGAATAACACGCCCACTCCCGAGGCCATTGAAAAAGTCTACGGCATGTCTTTCGACGCGTTTGAAGCGAAATGGAAAGGCTTTCTCAAAGCCAAAGGGCTAAAAGAAATCCCCGGCAGCCAGGTGCGAAGGTTCAAAGTAAAAAAAGATCAGGGCGAAGACGAAGAAGCTGTGGAACTGAGAGAAATTAAGTCTGCCGTCGCGCGCAACCGCACCCATCTCGCCGATCAATTGCTTGCTAAAGGGCGCGCCACGGCCGCCGCCAACGAATACCAGCGGGCGTTGGAGGCGAGTCCCCAGTCTCCGGTCATCTTGAACAAGCTCGGCCGAGTGATGATCGAAATGAATCGCGCCGACGAAGCGCGGCCACTTTTCAAGCAGGCCTTGGACGTCGACCCTGACAACGCCAATGCATACGTGCAGTTGGGCCGGGCCTATCACGCATCGAAGAACTTCAAGGAAGCGCGCGCCGCGCTCGAGGAAGCGATCCAGATCAACCCTTTCAACCCGCTCATCTACCGCTTGCTCGGCGACGCGTATGCCGCGCTGGGCGAGCACGAAAAGGCCCAGCAAGCCAAAGCGACGCTCACCAAGTTGACCGTCCGAAATTGAGCGACTAAAAAAAGGACACCCATGGAAGCAACGGAGATCCAGCAGCACGAGATTGCAGAGATCGAGGAGTTCGCCACCAAACGTGACAGTATGCTCGGCGAGATCGGCAAGGTCATCGTCGGCCAGGACAAAGTCATCGAAGAGGTCTTGATCGCGCTGTTCGCCAAAGGCCATTGCCTGCTCGTTGGCGTCCCTGGCTTGGCAAAGACCTTGCTCATCAGCACGCTCGCCGAAATATTGGACCTCGACTTCAACCGCGTCCAGTTCACACCCGACCTGATGCCCTCCGACATCACCGGGACCGACATTTTACAGGAAGACGCCGCCACCGGGCGACGCGCCTTTCAGTTTCTCAAAGGGCCGATTTTCACGAACATCTTGCTCGCTGACGAAATCAATCGCACGCCGCCCAAGACGCAAGCGGCGCTTTTACAATCGATGCAGGAATACAAGGTCACGGCCGGCGGCACCACGTTTCCGCTCGACCTGCCGTTTTTCGTTCTGGCGACACAGAATCCCATCGAGCAGGAAGGCACTTATCCTCTTCCCGAAGCGCAGCTTGACCGTTTCATGCTCAACATCGAGATTCGCTATCCGGATTTCGACGACGAAGTCCAGATTGTCATGCAAACGACTTCAACCGGCAAGCCAGAGCCGCGTAAAATTATGGACGGCCAAGCGATCCTGCGTTACCAGGAACTGGTGCGCAAGGTTCCGGTGTCACAATTCGTGGTTTCCTACGCGGTCGCTCTGACGCAGCGTTCTCGGCCGCGAAATGACGAAGCCTCGCAATACGTCAAGAATTACGTCGAGTGGGGCGCCGGTCCGCGCGCCTCGCAATATCTGATCCTCGGCGCCAAAGCGCGCACCATTCTGCAGGGCCGCTACGCAGTTTCTATCGAAGACATTCAAGCCCTCGCCCCGTCCGTGTTGCGCCATCGCATCATTCCGAATTTCAAAGCCCAGGGCGAAGGGATTGCCTCGCTCGATATCATCAATCGCCTGCTCGCCGACGTGAAGCCGTCGACCGACGGCAAAGCCGCCAGATAACTTTCTACCCTTCAACAACTCGATACGAACGGCCAAGGGCTTCACTCCTTCTTGAGGATCTCTAGGAGCTGTGTCGCAATCTACTCAGTCTGATTGATGTCATGCTGAGCAACGCCGAAGCATCTCGCATTTCAGGCGCTCATAAACACGAGATCCTCGGTGGAGTTTATCCTGAGTACAGCCAAAGGGCCTCAGAGTGATAGGAGCGATAAACCGATAACCACTCTTGCCGAACGGTTTCGATGAACTTGGGATACTCAGCATTGTCATTGAACGCTTTGCAAATCTCCCGAATGCTGACCCGCAAGGCAGCATCGACGACTTTGGCTCCCAGTCAGAGCGTAAGTCTGAGAAAAATCGTTTCGTGCCGCGCAATAGGGATTGGGTCGGCGTGTCGAGGACGAAGGGATTAAATAGAAGGCGTGCCCGGCACGAAATGCCGGACGCAATTCGGCCGCCGCACGAGGGGCTTGAATGTTCTTACAGGGCTTGGAATATGCCGTTTGAGTACAGAAGATGTCCAGTAACCAATTTTCCGATTTGGGCCGGTTGGGTGGGGTGAAATTCCAGTCTCCTCATAAGCGCCGGCGATCCTTGACACGGATTGGCCATTTATGGCAACAGTGCGATCATAAAATTTCTGAAGGATGAACGGAGGTTTTTCAGCAGAATCAAGAACCAAGGCGCGACCCCAATACCTGCTCCCCGGCTCGATGTCTCTAACTGGCTGGAGATTAGACCGGGGGAATCACACCATGGTTTAACCGATATTGGTTATTTCAGCAGGTGATAGCAGGGGCCGCGAACATTTTCCAGTAAGAGTGTCTAGGACCTCAGGAATGCAGGGATGACCGCCACGTCTTTCCTCCATTGGGTTGAGCTACTGGCAAAGCTGGCGGCGATGGCCGCAGCCTACTATGCCGTAGGTAGACTTGGACTCTTATTGGCGATACCCCCGG
>Ga0066709_100002460_pt1 | contig 13517 bp, 8 predicted proteins | sample GraSoiAngelo_158_FD_79665 | JGI IMG/M metagenome (GOLD analysis project Ga0066709, IMG submission 79665) | Grasslands soil microbial communities from the Angelo Coastal Reserve, California, USA - 14_1009_16_30cm | ecosystem: Environmental > Terrestrial > Soil > Grasslands | place: USA... | reverse complement strand
TCTGTTATTCCTTGGTCAAGGTCTCGTCGAGGTTCAGCAGCACGTTGGAGAGCATGGTCCAGGCCGCGAGATCCGGATCATCCGCGCCGGTCATCCGCTTGGCATCTTCACGGTGCTGTTCGAAGTAGTGCCGCTCTTGCTCTTCCCAGCTCAGCATCCGGTCCAACTCGCCGGGTTTTGGATTGCGCGCCACACACAGGCGAAGAGCCAGAGTCGCACGCGTGCTTGCCTGCGAGCCGCCTTCGGACGCGATACGTCGCGCCAGCGCCTGGGCGCTCTCGAAGAATGCCGGATCGTTCAAGGCCGTCAGCGCTTGCAGGGGCGTGTTGGTCCGCACCCGCCGCACGGTGCAGATTTCGCGGCTGGTGGAATCGAAGTTGAGCATGCTGGGGTAAGGCGCGGTGCGCCGGATGAACGTATACATCCCGCGACGGTGGCGGTCTTCGCCTTTGCTCTCTTCCCACTTGTCGTCGTTGTACGGTAGGTCCCAGATGCCCTCCGGTTGCGGTGGAAACACGCTCGGACCGCCAATCTTAAAACTGAGCAGACCGCTCGCCGCCAGCGCCACGTCGCGAATCATCTCAGCCTCCAGCCGAAAGCGCGGTCCGCGGGCCAGCAGTTGGTTCAAAGGATCGCGCTCTTCGAGTTGCGGCGTCATGCCGGACGATTGCCGGTACGCCGCGGACGTGACGATGAGGCGCTGGATGGCTTTCATGCTCCACGGAGTGCGCGCGGCGGCGGTGTTGCGCGCGTCAACAGACGGCTCCATGAATTCGACCGCCAGCCAGTCAAGCAGTTCCGGGTGCGTCGGCCGCGCGCCCTGCGAACCAAAATCTTCGGACGTCTCGACGATACCGCGTCCAAACAACTGCTCCCAGAAGCGGTTCACGGCTACGCGCGCGGTGAGCGGATTCTCCTTGCTCACCAGCCATCGCGCGAGGCCCAGCCGGTTAGGCAGCGCATCCTCGGGGAGCGGCGGCAGCATCGCGGGAACGCTCGCGTAGACTAGTTCGCCCTTGCTCAAGAAACTGCCGCGCACGCGCAGGTTCGTCGACGGCCGCTCGAACGAGGGCTGTTCCTTCAGCACCAGCGTACTCGTTATGCCCAGATCATCCAGTTCCTTGCGCGCATCTTCAAGGCGCCGGCGGGCCGCTTTGAGCGAGGGCGCTGTGGAACGGTAAAATTCCGCCAGTGCTTCCTTTTGTTCTTTGGTCCGTGCGTTTTCAGCCAGCTCGATAACGGCCCGCTGCTTGTGCGAAACGGTCACGATAGTAGTGGGATCGGGCGCCGCAGTCACCGACAAACGGAAACAGCCGATGCTCTGGCCGCTGAATTGAGAGTCCTGCCGCACGCGGATGCGCAGCCTAGTCTCGCCAGAGCCGAACGGATTTGTGGCGACGAACACGATCTGACGCGGCAGCCGTTTTTCCTCGCGCGACGCATCCACCGTCCAGAGCTGGCTGAACTTTTTGTCGATGACTTTTCCGTTGTCCGCGACGATCTCCTCAAAGCCGATTTTCTGGAAACGGTCCGGCGCGGCGGCCGGCGCGGCTTCCACTTCGAGCGCGCTCAGAAAGAAATTGCCGTAAGCGTCACGGCCGGGTCCGCCCCGCGGCAGGCTGGCGTGCGGCAGTGCTTCCAGACGAATGCCAGTGATGCCGCTCAGGCCGCTCGTGGCTTCGATCACGTATGTTTCATGGCTGGGGTTGACTCCCGAGACGAGAATCGTGCCGTCCTCTTCTGGGGCCAACTTCGCGCCGCCGGTGGTCTTCATACTTGCCGGAACCAGTACCTTCCAGCTTTCCCGGGCAGCGTTGACCTCTCGCTCCCAATCGGCCTGCTCGCGGGCGAGTTCGGGCGTGGGCTTTACGAGTTTCTGCTCCAGCTCTTCGATCTCCTTCTGAAGATTCTTGCGGCGCGCCTCCTGCTCCTCAGTCGGCATTTCGAGTTTTGGTTCAAGAAACCGTTCCGACGTATCGCCATAATCATGGAAGCTGGTCTTAGCGGTGTTGGTAAAGAAAGCTAGGAACTGGTAGTACTCTTTTTGAGTGAAGGGATCGTACTTGTGGTTGTGGCACTGCGCGCAGCCGAGCGTCGAGCCTAGCCACACGGTCGCCGTGGTGTTGACGCGGTCGATGAGATTCTCCCAGTGCGCTTCCTCTTTGTCGACGCCGCCCTCTTCATTGAACATGGTGTTGCGATGGAAGCCGGTCGCGATGCGCTGGGCCATAGTGGCATCGGGCGTAGTGGCGTTGGGGAGCATGTCTCCAGCAAGTTGCTCGATGGTGAACCGGTCATACGGCATATCGCGGTTCAGCGCATCGATGACCCAGTCGCGATATTTCCAGATCGAGCGGCGTTGGTCCGCTTCAAACCCGTTGGTATCGGCGTAGCGCGCGAGATCCAGCCACGGACGCGCCCAGCGCTCGCCATAGTGCGGTGACGCCAGCAAACGATCGACCAGCTTTTCGTACGCATCGGGACTCTTGTCTACCACGAACTGGTCGACTTCCTCGACCGACGGCGGGAGACCAATCAAATCCAGACTGACGCGGCGGATGAGCGTTTCCCTGGTGGCTTGGGGCGATGGCTTCAGTCCCTCTTTCTCGAGACGCGCCAGCACGAAGGCATCGATCGGGTTGCGCACCCATACTGTATTTTTCAATTTGGGAATCGCAGGGCGCATTGGTTTTACGTAAGCCCAATGTTTCGCCGCGGCAGGCTGCTCCGGCCACTGAGCGCCCTGATCGATCCACGCGCGAATCAGTGCGATCTTCTCCGGTGTCAGCGGCGCCGTTCCAAGCGGCATGCGCGCACGGGGGTCAGTGGTCAGAAGGCGCCTCAGGATCAGACTGTCTTTACTGCGCCCCGGAATAAGCACTTTCCCGGAAATACCTCCGTCGAGCGCTGCCTTTGAATCCAGGTGAAGGCCCGCGGCCGCCTTGTCACCCTGATGACACGTGTAGCAGGAGGCGCGAAAGATGGGCTGAATCTCGGTTGCGAAATCAACGGTGGGGGAGCCGGCCGCCGCTCGAAAACTGGAAAGCAGCACGAGACACGTGAAGAGCGTCGCGCGAGTCAAAAGGACAGCAGTTCCGTTAGATAGCTTCATGGCGTGGCGGCTCTTCTATTTTATGGCATTGCGTCGCGTTGAGTACTCGCAGTAAGCCGGCCTGCCGGTTAGGACTCGTACACCCACCGCCCGCCGGCCATGGTGCGCTCAATCGGGATCTCGATCAGCGACCTCGGGTCCACACGCATAGGATCGCGGCCCAGCACCACCAAGTCCGCCAGTTTCCCCGCGGTGATGCTGCCTTTGCGGTCTTCCTCGAACGAGGCGTACGCGCCGTTGAGCGTACCTACGCGCAATGCTTCCTCGACTGTCACCCGCTGGCGCGCTCCCCAGACATTACCATGGCTGTCAGTGCGCGTGACCTCCGATTGCAGCGCCATCATGGGTTCAAAAGGCCCAGGCGGGTAGTCCGACGCCTGCGTAACCCGAATCCCCGCGTCTAGAAAACTACGCACGGCAAACATCCACTCGAGGCGGTCGGCTCCGTACTCGCGCATTTTCTCGCCGTGATAGTAAACGTACGTGGAGAAAGGGGTGGGGATGGCGCCGAGCGCGCGGATACGCCCAATGAGCGCGGGGTTCACCACCGTGCAATGCTCCAGGCGATAGCGCGGGTCGCGGCGCGGCATCTCGCGCTGGAGGCGTTCGTAGATGCGCAGCATAATGTCGATGGCCGCATCGCCATTGGCGTGCGTGCCGATCTGCCACCCCGCCTCGTGCGCTCGGCGCGCATTCGCGTAGAGTTCCTCTTCGCTGTTCACCAGAATGCCGTAATCGTTGGGACGTCCCACGTAGGGCTGCGTCAGGCGGGCGGTGCGCTCGGAGATCGAACCGTCACAAACCAGCTTCACCGCGCCCACGCGGAGCCAATCGTCGCCGAGCCCGGTGCGGATTCCCGCCGCGGTCATGCGATCCAGGAACTGGTACTGCATGAGGCAATAGACGCGGAAAGATAACTCGCCTGCCTCGCGCGCGTCCTGGTAGGCGAGCAGGTCTTCTGGAGCCGCTTCGGCGTCGTGCACCGACGTTACGCCCGTGCGCACCATCATTTGCGAGATCAGTTTCACGCCCCGGCGCATCTCGTCGCGCGTAAACGTAGTCGGGATTAGTTTTCTGAAAGGAGCTGTGGCGTTCTCGCGCAGTCCACCGGTTAATTGGCCGGTGGCCGGATCACGATCGAACTTACCGCCCTCGGGATCGGCCGTCGCGCCGCTGACCTCAGCCCGCCGCATAGCGAGTGAATTTACGTATGCCGTGTGACCACCGCGGTGCTCGATGAATACGGGATGCGCGGGAGCCGCCGCGTCGAGATCCTCACGCGTGAGCTTACGCCCTTCCTTCGTCTTGGTGTCGTCGTACTTGAACCCGATGACCCAACCCCCGGCAGGCGTCTTGGCCGCCCGCTCGCGAATGGCCTTCTGCATATCGGCGATGGAGCGAAGATCGCAATCCACCCAGCGCAAGTGCCGGATGCCCGCATACGAAGGGTGCGTGTGCGCATCGATGAAGCCGGGCACAACGGTCTTGCCACCGATATCGACCTGGCGCGCGCCCGCCTTCACCAGCCGGCGTACATCGTCATTCGAACCCACTGCGAAAAAGCGTCCGCCTGCGATGGCCACCGCCTGTGCGCGCGGTTGTGCCGCGTCCACCGTCAGGAGGTTGGCGTTGTACAAGACGAGATCGGGTTCCGTGCGCTGATCACCCAGCAGAGCCGAGGCGCTGATGGTTCCGAAAAACTCGCGGCGCGACGGATAGCGCATTTTCATCATGGTTTGGTTTCGGATCTGATGCTATCAGATCGGTAGGAGCTCGAAGTGGAGAGCCTGCGATTAGCGGCGCGGCTGCCGCATACGCACCACGAGCCGATCGAGCTGTTCCTGCATCTGCTCCGGTGCCTGCTTCACCCGTCCGCCGTGTCCCGGCAGCACCCACTCGAAGGTGAACGTCGCGAGCGCACCCATGGAGCGCGTCTGCTCCTCCCACGAATGCCAGCAGACGTCGCGTCCCGCGTTGAGCCTGCGAACAGCGCGGCTCCACCACAGATGATCGCCGGTGAACAGGAAGCGGTTCTCAACCAGCAGGCACATGTGGCCGCGGGTGTGGCCGGGGGTCGGAATGGCTAGGAAGTTCGGTGCCAGTTCCACAGGATCAAAACCGTCGATCACGACTTCGGCGCCGGGCTGAGACGCCAGCTCGAGTCGGTGAATGATGCGCCGGCTGGAAAATCGCGCCGCGTACTTTTCCGCCTCAGCCACATCGTCGCGGTGCGTGAGAAAAATATGCGCGATGCCGCCCCGCCGTTCGAACTGCTCGACCAGTTCGGGTAGGTATTTAGGAGAATCGATCAGCCAGTTGCCGCCGGCACGCTCGATAAAGTAGCTGTTGCCGCCGAAAGATTTCGGAGAATTGAACCCGCAATACGACACGCCGTCTTCGAGCGGCATCGGAAAATCAGTCCCCACCGCACGCGTCCGGTCTGGATGTAGCGTGCCGATCGAGCCCGTGGGGCATGCCAGCAGCGCCCTCAACGCGCTTCGCTCGGCCGCAGCCGTCACTGGTTGAGTGTGCACGAAGGAATAATCGCCCGCGGCGGCGAAGACTTCCGGCGAAAGCTGCCGGCAGGCGTCGCAATCGATGCAGGTCTCGTCCACAAAGAAATCGCCGGGGACATTCTCGGCGACGGCGCGGTGGCGATCGGCCATAATTCTATCGTCGCACGTTGTATTCTAGATAGTTCCCATGGAGCTGAAATCGATACCGCTCGAAATTCCAGAGGGCGGCAATGTGATTCTGGGCCAAACGCATTTCATCAAGAGCGTGGAAGACATCTACGAAGCGCTGGTGAACACGGTGCCGCAGATGAAATTCGGCGTGGCGTTCAACGAAGCTTCCGGACCGTGTCTGACCCGCGTGGATGGCAACGACGAAGCGCTGAAGTCCCTGGCGGCCCGTAATGCCACTTCGGTGGGCGCGGGCCATGTCTTCGTGATCGCCATGCGGGATGGCTATCCCATCAACGTCCTCGGCCGGATCCAGGATGTCCCGGAAGTCTGTTCCATTTTCTGCGCGACCGCAAATCCTGTCAGCGTGATCGTAGCCGAGAACGAGCAGGGCCGCGGCGTGCTCGGCGTGATCGACGGCGCATCGCCCAAGGGTGTTGAGACTGCCGAAGACGCAGCCAAGCGCCGCGACTTTCTTCGCAAGATCGGATACAAGCGCTGATGATCGCGAACGAACAGCAGTTGGAGGATGTCCTCGCAGAACCATCGCAAGCCGACGCGCGCGCCATGGCGGAGATGGAGGGTGACCTGCTTATCCTGGGCGTGGCCGGCAAGATGGGTCCGAGCCTGGCCAAACGCGCGCGGCGGGCGTGTGAGCGTGCCAAATTGCCGAAGCGCATCATCGGCGTTGCCCGTTTTTCCGATCCGCGTGTGCAACAGGAACTGCAAGCCGTGGGCATTGAAACCGTCAGCGCGGATCTGCTCGCCCCGGGCGCCATGGCCACGCTTCCGGATGCGCCGAACGTGCTCTACATGGCGGCGCGCAAATTCGGATCGACCGGTGCCGAGCACCTGACCTGGGCTATGAACACGCTGCTCCCCGCGCTGGTGGCGGATCGCTACGCCACGTCGCGCATCGTGGCGTTCTCCACGGGCAATGTCTATCCACTGGTTCCTGTAGCGCAAGGCGGCGCGAGCGAAGGCACGCCCACCGGCCCCGTCGGCGAGTACGCGCAATCGGCGCTAGGCCGCGAGCGCATCTTCGAATATTTCTCGCAGCGTAATCAGACACCGGTGATGTTCCTGCGCCTGAACTATGCAATCGACCTGCGCTACGGCGTCCTGCTGGACATCGGCCAGAGAGTTTTCGAGCGGCGGCCAGTCGACGTGAGCATGGGTCACGTCAACGTGATCTGGCAGGGCGATGCCAACTCCATCGCGCTGCGCTCTTTTGCGTTGTGCCAGTCGCCGCCAGCCGTGCTGAATATCACGGGGCCTGAAACAGTCGCCGTCCGCTGGATCGCGCGAAGGTTTGGCGAACGCTTCGGTGCCGAGCCGAAGGTCGAAGGTACCGAATCCGAAACCGCCCTGCTCAGTAACGCCGCGCGCTGTCACAGGCTGTTCGGCTACCCATCGGTTACGGTCGAGCAAATGATCGAGTGGGTGGCGGAGTGGATCGGGATGGGCGGTGCGACGCTCTCCAAGCCAACACACTTTGAAACGCGGGACGGCCGCTTCTGATGGCTGATATCCGCGAAAAGGTCTGGCGCGAAAAGCTGCGGCGCGGCGTGGCGATTCCCGCGCATCCGCTGGCGCTCGAGGCCAATCGCAAGCTGGACGAACGGCGGCAGCGCGCGCTCACACGCTATTATCTGGCCGCGGGCGCTGGGGGGGTGGCGGTAGGGGTTCACACCACGCAATTCGAAATCCGCGATCCGCATGTGGGCCTGTTCGAACCGGTGCTTGCGTTGGCCATGGAAGAACTGCGGAAGACTGAAGCCATCCGCGTGGCCGGTATCGTCGGTCCCACGGCGCAGGCCGTGAAGGAAGCGGAATGCGCCGCTCGCTGCGGGTATCACGCCGGCCTGCTGAGCCTCAGCGCGCTGCGCAATGCCAGTGTGGACGAGCTGATCGTCCACGCACGCGCCGTTGCCTCCGTGATCCCGTTGTTTGGTTTCTATCTGCAGCCCGCCGTGGGCGGGCGCGTTCTGCCCTATGAATTCTGGCGCAAGTTCGTCGAGATCAAAAATGTCGTGGCCATCAAAATGGCACCGTTCAACCGCTACCAGACGCTCGACGTGGTGCGCGCGCTGGCGGAGTCGGGCCGTGCCGGCGAGATCGCGCTCTATACCGGCAATGACGACAGCATCGTGGTCGACCTGCTCACACCATTCCGTTTCGGCAAGCATACCGTGCGCATCGCGGGCGGGTTGCTGGGCCACTGGGCGGTATGGACGCGGCGAGTCGTGGACCTGCTCGATCGTATCCACAAAGAGCCTGAGTGGCCCGGCTGGCTAACGCTGGCGGCCGAAATCACCGATGCCAACGCCGCATTGTTCGACGTAGCCAACCAGTTCGCCGGCTGTATCGCCGGTATCCACGAAGTGCTGCGGCGGCAAGGACTGCTTGCGGGCCGCTGGTGTTTGAATCCGGCCGAGGCCCTCTCAGCCGGCCAGATGGCAGAAATCGACCGCGTCTACGCCTCCTATCCTCATCTGAACGATGACGATTTCGTACGCCAGCACCTGGATGAATGGCTGAAGTAAACCCTGTGTAAACCCTGAGGCGGCTCCGTACGTCATATACTCGATCCTGGGAGCCGCGTATGAACTGGTTCCGCTTCGCTCTCATTGCGCTACCGGTGCTCGTCGCCGCACAGCAACCGGGTGTGGTCGGGTCAAGTTTCAACCAGCCGCAATCGGCTAATTCTCAGCCGGGCAATACCCAACCGACGCAGCCGAAAGACCTGTGCTCAATTGAAGGCCAGGTGATGAACTCCCTCACTGGCGAGCCAATCAGGAAGGCCCACATCACCCTGAACGGCATGGGCTCTCCAAACGGCCGGGGCGCGAATCCTTCGACCTATGGCGCGGTCACTGACACAGGTGGGCGATTCATGATACAGGACATCGAACCTGGCACCTATTCCATGGGTGCCGAGCGGAACGGCTTCACCAACAGGCAATCCGGAGGATGGGGCCGGGGACAGCCGGCTACATCGCTGACGCTCAATCCCGGCCAGCATACCACCGACCTCGTGTTTCGGCTGGTCCCGCACGGCGTGATCACCGGCCGCGTGCTCGATGAAGATGGCGAGCCGGTGCAGAACGTGCAGGTCAATGTGTTGCGCTATCACTTTTTTCGCGGGAAACGGCAGCTTGTGCCATCCGGAGGAAGCGGCACCGACGATCTGGGTGACTACCGCATCTTTGGTCTCGCGCCGGGCAAATACTATCTCAGCGCGAACTACCGCCGCTGGAACGTGATGATGGCGCAAGATCGCACGCCCGGTAATGCGCCCGAAGAAGGCTACGCGCCAACGTATTTTCCCGGCACCACCGATCCTGCTGGCGCTGTTGCAATCGAAGTGTCTCCCGGCGCCATCCTGGGCGGCACGGACCTCACGCTGCGCAAGATCCGTACCGTACGGATTCGCGGCCGCGTGGCGAACGTCACTGGCGATGGGCTTCCGTCGCATACCATGCTACGCCTGGTGCCCAGAAATACGTCATTCGGCGGGTTCTATGCGCAAGCAGTCACACAGGCGCTGCGCAACCGCGGAGGCACATTCGAGTTTCGCGGCGTCGCACCAGGGGCTTATCTGGTGTGGGCGCAATGGTCGGATGAGGGACAAGGTTATAGTGTCTCGCAGCCCGTGGATGTCGGCAACAACAATCTGGATGATGTCACCGTGCTGCTCTCTGCGGGTGTGGAGCTGAAGGGCCAGGTGCGCAGCGAAGGGCCGGGCGATGTAAGTCTTGGCAACCTGAACATTAGCTTGGAAGCCAAAGAGACGGCCCAGCGGGGCGGCCGGGGTGCCAGAACGAATGACGACGGTACTTTTGAGCTCAAGAATGTCTCTTCAGACCATTACTGGGTGAATGTATACGGCCTGCCGCCGGCATTCTACTTGAAATCGGTGCGCATGGGCGACGTTGATGCGCTCGAGTCCGGACTGGACACGTCACCAGGCGCTGCCGGGACGCTGGAAATCACAATCAGCGGTAATGGCGGCCAAATCGAAGGCAGCGCCGCCGATTCAAAGCAGAAACCCGTGCCCGGAGCGGTGGTCTCTTTGGTGCCCGATGTCCCGCTGCGCGAGCGATTGATGCTGTTCAAAACAACGGCGACCGACACCACCGGGCACTTCAGTATCTCAGGAATTGCACCGGGTGAATATAAACTATTCGCGTGGCAGCAAGTTGAAGACGGCGCCTATCAAGACCCAGAGTTTCTGAAGCCATACGAAAACCAGGGGCAGGCCGTTACTATTCGGGAGGGCAGCCGCGAGACCGCGCAGCTGAAAGTTATATTAGTGGCGGACGCGCCGCCAAAGAGCGCCGGTAACTAACCAGGGTAACTAACGAGAGTCGAGCCCCTATGTGTGCATCCTTTTGGGCTTGGTTGTTCTTCGCGGCCGGAGCACTGGTCGCGCAGCAAGGCACGCCGCCGAAACGCCAGGCCACTCCGAAACAGGAGAATGGTTCGATCCAGGGGCGCGTCGTCAACGCCGTCACTGGCGAGGCGGTTAAGAAGGCCGAGATCGTCCTCTTTAGGAGGGACTCCCAACAGAACCAGAGTTATACCACCAACGCTTCCACCAGCGGATGGTTTGCTATGCAAGATGTAGAACCCGGCAGATACAACCTTTCGGTGAGCAAGCGTGGCTACGCACACCTGACATATGGCGCTCACGGACCAGGCCGCCCGGGCGCGGCTTTTTCACTCGATCCCGGTCAACACCTGGCAGACATCACGTTGCGCATGTCGCCACAAGCCGTGATTGCGGGACGCGTCGTCGACGAAGATGGCGACCCCGTGCCGTATATCGGACTGCAGTTGCTGCATTACAGTTATCGTAAAGGCAAACGGAAGCTCGAGCCGTGGGATAATTCGAGCACAAATGACCTGGGCGAGTACCGTCTGTTCGGATTGTCGCCAGGGAAGTATTATCTGAGTGCGACACCAGCCGAAGGGCCACGCCTGTACACCGGCAGGCAAGGCTATGCTCCAACGTATTACCCCGGAACCAGCGATCCCGCCAGTGCGGGTGCGCTCGAGCTGCAACCGGGTACGCTCCTGCGCGGAGTAGAGATCACGCTCATGAAGACCCGGACGGTGCGCCTGCGCGGGCGCGTGGTGGACCCAGTGGGCCCTGCCACTATGGGCGTGAATGTGATGCTGACGCCGCGCGAAGATGCGGACTACCTGTTTGAGCGCCAATTAAGTGCAAACATGGATTCTCAGGGCGGCTTCGAGTTTCCGAGCGTGGTGCCCGGGGCTTACTTGGTCCAGGCTTTCAAGCACGCCGGTGCTAGCAAGGTGTATGCGGCGAGCCAAGCGGTCGACGCGCGCGGGAACGACGTCGAGAATATCGTCCTGGAACTGGCTCCGGCTGCGGAGCTGAAGGGATACTTGCGCGTCGAGGGCCGCGTGCTAGCAAATGTTGCGGACCTGCAGGTCTATCTGCAACCGGATGGCCCCAACTACGCAGGCTGGCCTGGCGGACCGGTGAAGGCCGACGGTAGCTTCACGACGCCGAATGTCATTCCCACTCACTACGAGCTAAATGTGCACGGTTTCCCCGACGACTACTACATTAAGTCCGCGGCAGTGGGCGGCAAAGACATTCTGGAAGCGGGCTTCAATTTCACACCGGGAACGAGCGGCACCATCGAGATTGTGCTGGCCGGCACCGGGGGCCAGGTCGAAGGCGTGGTCTTGAACGCGGATCAGCAGCCGGCAACCGGAGCGAGCGTGGTGGCGGTGCCGGACGAGCCCCGGCGCACCCAGTGGCGATTCTACAAAGAGGACCATACCGACCAATACGGGCGCTTCACGATCAAGGGCATCGCGCCGGGCCGGTACAAGCTGTTTGCCTGGGAAGACGTGGAAGAGGGCGCCTATCAGGATCCGGAATTCATCAAAAAGTTTGACGCGCTCGGCGAGGCCATCACCATTCGCGAAAACAGCCACGAAAGCGCCCAGTTGAAGCTGATCCCGGCCGGCGGAAAGAAAGCCGCGAAGTAGCGAGGCAAACCCGAACGCTTTAGATGTATTTAATCTTAGAAATCTTCGCCGCAAGATCTCCGCGGCCCAGCATGGCCGACATGAGGCGGCGGTATTCGCCATCGGAACTGATGCTCTCGGCTGCCTGCACCAGTGCGGCCGCGATAGCGTCATCACTCGGGCAGATGGCCGCCACCTGGCGCAGGACGCGACCTTTTTCGCCGTCCGAGGAAATACGGACAGCCGAGCGGATGACATCGATGAAAGTTTCCTTATCGAGGCCGGTCTTCGCCAGCACCGCCGAGAGCACGCGGCCGTGCTCGCCGTCCGAGGCAATGGTGCCGGCCGCGTTGAAGAATGCCGTTCGCATGGACGGATCGCTCCCGTAAAGTTCGGTCGCCCTCATCAGCACGCGGCTTTTTTCACCATCCGACGAAATCTGTCCCGCGGACTTCATCACCATGACGAACGTTTCTTTACCGAGACCACTCAACCGCAGGAGCACCATCAGCACGCGCGCATGCTCACCATCAGAGGCGATGGTGTTCACCGCATGCAGAAAATCCGCGCTCAAGGAAGGATCAAAGGCCGGAGCATCGGCGGCCTCCATGAGCAGGCGCGACTTCTCGCCATCGGAGGAGATACGCACGGCCGACTTCAACGCCAGCCGCAGCGTGTCTTTGTTGCGGCCGTCCTTCTGCAGAACATTCGACAGAACCCGGCGATGCTCGCCGTCGGACGCAATTGTATTAATGGCATCGAAGTATTCAACGCGCGCGACGTCATCCGTCAGATACAGGTCTTGCGCGTCCATCAGCACCCGGGCCTTTTCACCGTCGGAGCTGATTTCACGGCCTATCTGCCGTGCCGCACGGGCTAGCGCGTCTGGCGGAAGCGCGCCATTCGTGAACAGGTTCGCGAAATAAACACGCTTGGCGTGGTCGCTCGAAATCCTGGAGATTTCCTCCAAGACGCCATTTGGCCCATGCTGCTTCAGAATACGCTTGACGCGCGCATCGGCGCCGATCGCGCTGTCGCGGATTACCTGCGGCAGTATCCCGCCGATCCAGGCCCGCGCGTCGTCATCGATGGGCCGCGACTGGCCGTTCACCGAATAGCGGCGCTCACCGGAGGTGAACTCGTACTTGCGCGTGGTCCATCCGCGGCGCTCTTCGATGATGAGAGACCCACCGGGTGAAACGCTCTTCACGTCTGAATCGTCATCGGTGAATTCGATCTGCCCTTTCGTGCGGATATTGAGGCCGGTCCAAAATCCGTTCGACTGCTCGTAACTAAACATCCGACCGTTCCGGGCCTCCCTGTAGGAGTCATCGCTTCGCGCTTGTGCGTCACGCAGAGCTTGCTGCGCGGCCAGCAGATCGTGATAGGTCTTGCCGTTCAACAACTGATCCATTGAGTTCTGCTGGAGCTGCAACACTTGCTCTCTTGCCTGGTTGGCACCCTCGGTGGCTGCATCCAGGTCTTGTGATTGAAGCGCGCGAAGCTGCTCCTGCAGATGGCTGAAGGCGTCGGAGTCTGGCAGGTGCAGCTTTTCGATTTGCTCCTGAAGGCGGCTGAGTGCCTCGGAGTCGGGCAGTTGTAGCGTTTCGATCTGTTCCTGAAGACGGCTGAGCGCTGCGGAGTCGGGTAGTTGCAGCGCTTCGATTTGATCCTGAACCTCGCGCAGCCGGTCATTCAACGTTTGCGAGAGT
>Ga0066709_100002459_pt1 | contig 13517 bp, 9 predicted proteins | sample GraSoiAngelo_158_FD_79665 | JGI IMG/M metagenome (GOLD analysis project Ga0066709, IMG submission 79665) | Grasslands soil microbial communities from the Angelo Coastal Reserve, California, USA - 14_1009_16_30cm | ecosystem: Environmental > Terrestrial > Soil > Grasslands | place: USA... | reverse complement strand
GTTTGCGGGCCGGTAGCCGGCCTCTTCGTAGTCCATCGACGCGTAGCCGGCGGTCCGGCTCTTGAGCTGGTCGTAGTAGTCGACGATGAGCTCAGCCAGCGGCATGTGGAAGCGCATCAGGACCCGCTGCGGATCCAGGTATTCGAGGTCCTGGAACGCGCCGCGGCGATTGGTCGAAAGCTCCATCAGCGGCCCGATGTAGCTGGCCGGGGTCACCACGGAGAGCTTCACCCAGGGCTCCTGGATCTCTTCGATGTCGTTGGCGGCGGGCAGGCGCGAGGGATTGTCGACGGCCACGGTTCCCCGGCCGTGGGTCAGAACCACCTGGTACTCGACCGACGGTGCCGATGCGATCAGATCCAGCCCGAACTCGCGCTCGAGCCGCTCCTGCACGATTTCCATGTGCAGCAGCCCCAGGAACCCGCATCGGAAGCCGAACCCGAGTGCCACCGAGCTTTCGGCCTTGTAGGTGAAGCTTGCGTCGTTGAGGTGCAGCTTCTCGAGGGCGTCGCGGAGCAGCGGATAATCCTCGCCGCTGAGGGGATAGAGGCCGGCGAAGACCAGGCTCTTGGCTTCCTGGTACCCGGGCACCGGTTCGGCGGCGGGACGGCCCGCGCTCGTGATGGTGTCGCCGACCTGTGCGTCGCGGACGCTCTTGAGGCCGGTGGCCACGTAGCCCACCTCGCCGGCCGAGAGCGAGCGGACAGGCACGAGCCCGGGCCGGAACACGCCAAGCTCGAGGATCTCGGACTCCGCGCCCGAGGCCATCAGCCGCACCTCTTCGTGCTCGTGAAGGGTCCCGGCTGCAAGGCGGACGTAGACCACGACGCCCTTGTAGGGATCGTAGTGGGAGTCGAAGATCAGTCCCTGGAGGCGATCCTTCGGGTTCCCCCTGGGAGCCGGGATGCGTGCCACGATGGCCTCCAGGATGTCGGGCACGCCGGTGCCCTCCTTGGCCGAGGCGAGGATCACCTCCTCGCGCGGAATCGCGAGGACGTTCTCCAGCTCCTCCAGCACGAGCTCCGGCTGGGCCGACGGGAGGTCGATCTTGTTCAGCACGGGGACGATCGTGAGCCCTTCCCGTAGGGCGAGATGCACGTTGGCCAGGGTCTGCGCCTCGATGCCCTGGCTGGCATCGACCACCAGGATCGCCCCCTCGCACGCTTGCAGGCTTCGGCTTACCTCGTAACTGAAGTCGACGTGGCCCGGCGTGTCGATGAGGTTCAAGCCGTAGACCAGGCCGTCGCGGCTGCTCGTGTACTCGAGCCGCACGGCGCGAGCCTTGATCGTGATTCCCTTTTCGCGCTCGAGGTCCATCGAGTCCAGCACCTGGCTGGTCATCTGGCGCGCGTCGATCGTGTGCGTCAGCTCGAGGAGGCGATCGGCCAGCGTGGACTTGCCGTGATCGATGTGGGCGATGATCGAAAAGTTGCGCAGGCGGTCCTGGGGGATCACGTCGATCAGCCCTGGATCGCCGTCAGGACGGCCACACCCGTTGCGATGATCGTCACGCCGACGAGCTGATGGCGGGCCAGTCGTTCATGGAACAGCAGCACGCTCACGACTGCCGCGATGGCCGCGAATTGCGACGCGACGACCGAGCTCACGGCGATGCCGCCGCGCGCCGCCAGTGCGAACGCCGCGATACCCGCGACCTCGAGGATCCCCGAAATGACGACGAAAGGGACTGCCTGCCGAGTCAGGGTCGCGCGGCCCGTGAGCAGCAACGGGACGGCAACAACGACGGCTCCGGCGACGCGTGCCGGCAGAACGGCCCACGCCACCGACAGCTCGATCCCGATCCGGCCCGACACGTAGAGGTTCACGCCGAAGCAGGCCGCGGCCGCGAGGGCCAGCCCGGCCGGGACGAGGACAGGCTCGGCGTTCCGTGCCGCGGGCGACCACTCGGGGACCTCCGTTGCTGTCAGCAGGACACCAAGGGCAATCAGCGCCAGCACGACTCCGCTGGCGGCCGCTAGCGGCTCCCCGGCCGCGATCGCGATGACCGCCCCGAGGGCCCCCTCGGTGGACATGATCGGGGCGACGACGGCGACCTTGCCGAGCCGCAGTGCCGTGTATCCGAAGAGCAGGCCCACGACGTTGCTGATTCCGGCGATGGCGAGGAGCACGACCTGGTCCGTGGTGAGGGCCTGTCCGACGCCGCCAACGGCGACGATGGGCACCGAGACCGCGAGACCGACGACCATGACCCACGCGAGGGTCGACAGCGCGCCGATGCGACGAGCGCTACGGGATGAAGAGAGCGTCGAGACCGCCCAGCAGCCGGCTGTCACGGCGCCACCCAGGATGGCCTCCACGCCGAACAGTCTGGCATGACCGAGCGGGCGCGCCCGGCCCGGCCTAGCCGCAGGGACTCCCGATCGTCGAAGCGGCCGCTCGATCGCCGATGCGACGCTCGATCATCGAGACGCTCGATCGCCGGCGCAGGTCCTCTGCTACCATGCACCGTCGCGCCGGGCGCCCATGATCCGTGTCCGGTCCGCGCCCTCCTGACGGGCTGGTCCAGAACTCGCCCCCAATGCTCTGAGGTTGGAAGTTGGCAACGAAACCGCGCGGTTGGACAGGCACCCGGACGCCGTCAGCTCTCAAACGCGTCCGGACGGCCGCGCGTCGCGAAACGGTCAATGGCCCTCGGCGAAGCGCCGCGAAGACATACGTGGCGACGGCGCTCCGAGTCGCCGCTCACCCCGACACCGGCGATCCCGCAGCCGCCCTCGCCCAGGCGATCAGCGCCCTCGACAAGGCAGCCAAGACCGGGGCCATCCACCCCAATGCTGCGGCGCGACGGAAATCGCGACTGACTCTCAAGATGAACGCCGCTCTCGGTGGTGTTTCCGTCCAGGCCGCCGGGCACCCGGCCAAGACCACCGGTCGGGCCGCGGCCGTCAAGGCGGCCAAGGCTCGTGTTGCCGCATCGAAGGCGACCAAGGCGAAGGGGGCGCAGACCGCAGCCGGCAAGGCGCGGGCCGCATTGTCCAAGACGGCGCGCGCCGAGGCCGCGGCGCGCACATCTGCCACCCCGGCGAAGGCCACATCGACCGCAGCCGCGAAGACGAAGGCATCGGCTTCGCGGGCTTCAACCGCCAAGCCACGAGCTGAGGCCTCGAGCAAGGCGTCGAGCGGGACGTCCAAGGCAAAGGCGAGCGAGTCAAAGAGCGCGCCGCGGGCTACCCGCAAGAAGGCCGAGGACAGCTAGCCGTCCGAAGCCAGGCCTCGACCGTCGTCAGGCCTCGACCGTAGTCTGGTTTCGACCGTCGTCAGGTTTGGCGGGGAGCGAGCTGCGATCCCGTCCGGGGACGCGTCACTCCGAACACGAGACTGCCGACCAGTCCGCCGCCGAGGGTGACGACGAAGAGGCGCACCGCCGTGCCGAGCTGCTGGTTCCAGTAGAAGGCCGTGAACGAGCTCACGTCGGTCACCCCGGCCGAAGCAAGGCGCCCCTGCCCGCCATCCTGAGCCACATAACGCGCGTAGACACAAGCAGCGCCGGGTGAGCAGGTGAGTGCTCCACCCTGGCCCGGATCCCGATAGCCGTTGTCGGCCGCGAAGAACAATCCTTTCACGGCGAGGAGCAGCAGGGCGATCGTGGCCGCGGTCACCAGCCCCGCATAGGTTGCGTTGCCCAGGATCCTGAGCCACGGCCCCGCGGTTCGCTCCGAGCGCTGATTGGCGTAGTAGCCGATCAGCACGCCGGCGAGCGGCGCCAGGAGCCAGTAGATCGGCTCGATCGGGATGACGAGCAGGAAGCTGATTCCCACGACCACTGCCATGCCGACCCCGACCCAGCCAGCGGCAATGGCACCGCGGTCTGCGAACCGATTCATGCTCCGGCCCGTGCCGGCACTGGCGGCTCACCATCCGCCAGCCCTGATCGGCTGCGAGGCCCCTCCCAGGCTCGCGCCGACGAGAGCGCCGCACGGCCGAGGTAGCGCGCCGAATCGCCGAGCTCCTCTTCGATCCGCAGCAGGCGGTTGTACTTGACGACTCGCTCCGAGCGGGAGGGCGCGCCCGTCTTGATCTGGCCCGTGCCCGCCGCGACGGCGAGATCGGCAATCGTCGTGTCCTCCGTCTCGCCCGACCGGTGCGAGACGACGGCCGACCAGCCTGCCCGGCGCGCAAGGGCGATGGCGTCGAGCGTTTCCGTCAGAGTCCCGATCTGGTTGAGCTTGATCAGCACTGCATTGGCTGCGTCCATCTCGATGGCCCTTGCAATGCGTGCTGGATCGGTCACCAGGAGGTCGTCGCCAACGAGCTGCACGCGCGAGCCAAGGCGCTCGTTGAGACGTCGCCAACTGTCCCAGTCGTCCTCGGCCAGCCCGTCCTCGATCGAGACGATGGGGTAGCGGTCGCACCAGTCCGCCCACAGGTCGATGAGCTCGTCGGATTCCAGCGTCCGGCCCTCACGTTCCAGGCGATAGCGAATCGGAGCGCCGTCGCGCTCGCCGCCGGAGACAAGCTCGCTGGCCGCCGGATCGAGCGCGATGGCGACCTCCTCGCCCGGTCGATAGCCGGCTTTCTCGATCGCTCGTAGCACCACTTCTAGCGCCGCCTCGTTCGACGACAGTGATGGCGCGAAGCCGCCCTCGTCCCCCTGGCCCGTCGCGTGCCCCTCGTCGTGGAGGATGGCTCGGAGCGCGTGGAAGACCTCGGCGCCGGCACGGAGCGCGTCGCTGAATCGCTCGACGCCGACCGGCATGACCATGAACTCCTGGAAATCGGTCGAGTCCTGGGCATGCTTGCCGCCGTTGAGGATGTTGAACATCGGCACGGGCAGGATCCTCGCCCCGACCCCGCCGAGGTAGCGGTAGAGCGGCAGCTCATGGGCATCCGCTGCGGCATGGGCGCATGCCAACGACACGCCCAGGAGGGCATTGGCACCCAACCTGCCCTTGTTCGGCGTGCCGTCGAGCTCGAGGAGCATCCCGTCGATGCCGGCCTGGTCAGCCGCGTCGTAGCCGATGAGGGCTGGCCCGATCGTCTCGCCGACGTTGACGACGGCCCGCAGGACACCCTTGCCGCCATAGCGACCCTTGTCCCCGTCGCGCAGCTCGACCGCCTCGTGGGCGCCGGTCGAGGCTCCGGACGGGACGGCCGCGCGCCCCAGTGACCCGTCGGCGAGAACGACATCGACCTCCACGGTGGGATTGCCCCGCGAGTCGAGGATCTCGCGGGCGTCGATCGCCTCGATGATCGTGTTCACGCCTTGGCACCCGACGGCTCGCGGCTGGCGCGGCCTGCGTCCTCCGGCTTCGATGACGCCGCCGGCGAGTCCCCCTCGGCCGAAGGGCGGTCCAGGAGCACAGCGATGCCGGGCAGCTCTCGCCCCTCGAGAAATTCGAGTGAGGCTCCACCGCCGGTCGAGATGTGGGTCATCTTGGCCGCCAGGCCCTGTTGCTGGATGGCTGCCACCGAGTCTCCGCCGCCGACCACGACCGTCGCGCCCTCATCCGCCTTCTCGGCCAGGAGGCGCGCGATCGCACGCGTGCCGGTGCCGAAGACAGGGATCTCGAACACGCCAACCGGCCCGTTCCAGAACACCGTGCGGGCGGGAAGGAGGGCGGCTTCCATGACCTCCTGGCTCTGCTTGCCAATATCCACGATGTGCCATGACGCCGGGATCTTCTCGGCCATGAGGGTCTTGTACTCGGTACCTCGGGTGACCTCCTTGGCGACGATCACGTCGACCGGCAGGACGATGCGAACGCCCTTCTTTTCGGCGTCGGCCAGGATCCGGCGCGCGTCGTCGACGCGATCGTGCTCGGCCAGGCTCTTGCCAACGCTCTTGCCCTGGGCCAGGAGGAACGTGTTCGCCATTCCGCCCCCGAGCACCAGGAGGTCGACCTTGCTGAGCAGGTTGTCGATCACCTTGATCTTGTCGGACACCTTTGCCCCGCCGAGGATCGCCGCGAACGGCCGCTCTGGATCCTCGAGGAGCTTGGACAGGATCGTGATCTCGCGCTCCATGAGCAGGCCCGCGTAGGCAGGCAGGATCTGTGCGATGCCGACCGTCGAGGCATGCGCGCGATGGGCAGTCCCGAATGCATCGTTCACATAGACGTCCGCGTATGAGGCCAGCTTGGCGGCAAACTTCGGGTCGTCTTTCTCCTCTTCGGGGTGGAAGCGGAGGTTCTCGAGCAGCAATGCCTCGCCCGGTCGCAGGCGCTTGACCGCATCTTCGGTGCCCACGCCCAGGGCATCGCCGGTGACCGGGACGTTCTGGCGCAGGATCTGGGTCAGACGTTCTGCCACCGGGCGCAGCCGCAATCCGTCCTGCACTTTGCCGTCGGGCCGGCCGAGGTGGCTAGCCAGGACGACCCGGGCGCCCTGTCCGAGCAGATAGCGGATGGTCGGAATCGCGGCCCGGATGCGCGAGTCGTCGGTCACCTTGCCGTCTTCGAGCGGGACGTTGAAGTCGACGCGCAGGAACACACGCTTGCCGGCGGCGTCGAAGTCGCGGATCGTCAGTTTGTCCATGGGGCATCGTCCTTGGCGGCGCGCTGAGAGGGTTCGACCGCGGTTGCCAATACCCTCATGGCTCGGGCTGGTTCGATCAGGCGGTCGCGCGCTCCCCGACAGGCTGTCGGGCCGCCACGAACGCGATGAGATCCGCGACGCGGCAGCTGTAGCCCCATTCGTTGTCGTACCAGCTGATCACCTTGACCATCGTGCCGCCCAGCACCATCGTCGATTCCGCGTCGATGATCGAGGAGCGACTGTCGCCCCGGAAGTCGGTCGATACGAGGGGCTCGTCCGATACGCCCAGGATGCCCTTCAGCGGACCGGCGGCGGCCTCGCGGAATGCGGCGTTGACCTCCTCGACGGAGGTCGGGCGGCTCACATCGGCTGTGAAATCGACGACCGAGACGGTGGGCGTCGGGACCCGGAGGCTGAACCCGTCGAATCTACCCTTGAGGTCCGGGATCACGAGCGACAGGGCCTTTGCCGCGCCGGTCGACGTCGGGATGATGTTCAACGCCGCGGCTCGGGCACGGCGGGGGTCCTTGTGGGCAACGTCCAGGATGCGCTGGTCGTTGGTGTAGCTGTGGATCGTGTTCATCAAGCCACGCTCGATCGTCCAGCGATCGTGGACGACCTTGGCCGCCGGCGCAAGGCAGTTGGTCGTGCAGCTCGCGTTGCTGATGATGTGGTGCGCCTCCGGATCGTAGCGATCCTCGTTGACGCCCAGCACGATCGTGATGTCCTCGTTCCTGGCGGGCGCACTGATGATGACCTTCGTTGCTCCGGCATCGATATGCGCCCTGGCCTTGTCGGCGTCGGTGAAGATGCCCGTCGACTCGAGAACGATGTCCACGCCCAGGTCGCCCCACGGCAGCGTCGCCGGGTCCTTTTCCTTGAGGACCTTGATCTCGCGGCCATCGATGATCAACGCATCGTCCGTGTGGTCGACGCTGCCGGGGTATGCGCCGTACGTCGAGTCGTGCTTGAACAGCAGGGCGTTCATGCTGGTGTCCACGAGGTCGTTGACCGCCACGACCTCGACGTCCGGTGCACGCTCGATGAGCGCCTTGAGCGATTGCCGGCCGATGCGGCCGAAGCCGTTGATGCCAACGCGGACTGCCATCAATGTGTCCTCCTGGTCCTCGATCGATCTTCAGGTTCGTGGATGGTGCGCGGCCTGGTGCCCTCCACGGGCTCAGGCGCTCGCGAGGGTCGTGACATCGGAGCGACCTGGCCGCCATCGGTCGTCACCGAGCCGACCGGTCACCAATGGGTATGCGCCAGCGAGTGAAACGTCCGGGCCAAGCTCGGCCGGAACGATCTCCACCCGACGACGGGGGGTCTTCAGGGCGTATCGGGCCACGTAGTCCCGCGCTGGACCGAGCAGGCGATCGCCTTGCTTCTCTGCGATCGTGCCGCCGACCACGATGCGGCTCGGGTTGAAGATGTTGACGTAGCCGGCACAGGCAACCGAGAACGCATGGCGGGCCTGAGCCATGAGGGCAGCGCAAACCGCGTCTCCCGCGTCCTCGCCCTCGGCCACGTCCTGCGCTCCCAGTGCGTCAAGCCCGTCCCGGGTTGCGCGCTGCGACAGGAAGGAGCTCGTGCCGGCGGCCACGGCCTCGCGTGCGAAGCGAGACAGGCCGGCCCCTGCCGCATACGCCTCGAGATGTGCGATGCCTCCGCAGCCGCACACGGGACCGTCCAGATTGACCGGCACGTGTCCGAGCTCGCCGGCAGTGGCGTCCGGTCCGTACAGGATCCGGCCCTCGGAAACGATCGCCCCGCCGATGCCCGTCGACACGGTCATGTACAGGAAGTCGGGGCAGTCCCTGGCCGCCCCGAAGGCCTCCTCGGCGAGTGCGGCGACGTTGGTGTCCCGCTCGAGGTAGACCGGCAGGCCCAGCGCCGCCTCGAGCGGAGCGGCAATCTCGATGTCGTGAAACTCTGGCCCCAGGTTGGGCGGCTCGATGATGATGCCGCGCCAGGGGTCGATGGGGCCCGGGCTCGATACGCCGATGCCCACCGCTCCGTCTGCGAGCTGGCGCGGGGCCCGAGCGCGCGACATGCGCAGCGACTCGAGGCAGGCGCGAACGACCGCCTCAGGACCCTGAGCCTTGGGGGTCTCCGTTGCCACCCTGGCGACCCGTCCGCCGTCGGGCAGAACCACGGCGGCCCGAATCTGTGTACCACCCAGATCGAGCGCAAGGACCGGACGTGCGGACAGAGCGAACCTCGAAGTGCGGACGGCTGCTGGGAGATCCCTGGGTCAGTCCGTCCAGGGCAGGCACGAACCGGCCCACCACGCCGGCGCATTCTAGCAAAGCGGCTTCGGCGAGCCTCGAAAAACCGCTTCGCCCGACCTCGAAAAAGGCCCCCGCCGTCTCCGGCGGAGGCCTCGAGTTGCCGTGAGGCGAAGCTTCAGCCGCCGATCCTGAAGACCTTGGTTCCGCACTTGGGACATGTTCCCTGGATTGCGGTCTTGCCGTTCTTCATGGTGATCCGCTGCGGGTTCTGGACTTCGACCTTCATCTTGTCCTTGACGCAATAGGCTTCGGCCATCTGGGCGGTTCCTCCTCTCAGCGTGGCGTCACGAGAGCCTTTCCCCCGTGTCCGCGATCGCGATCAATTCCAGAGCGACGGTCGCCAGCGATCCGCCGCCGATTCCCGCACCTGGCGGTCCATATCAGCGAGGATCCGAAGCCCTTCCAGGCCCGTCTCCACGCACGCCGCCTCGGCGCGATCCTTGGCTTCGCCGGTCACGAACTCTCCGGTCGTGCGCTGCGCGTAGACCGCACAGACGACGCCCGCCCGGCATCCGGCCAGCCCGGCCAGGACCATGAGTGCTGACGCCTCCATCTCGAAGTTGAGGACGCGCTGGCGCGCCATCTCTTCCGCGAGGTCAGGGTAACGGATGGGAAGCTGGGGAATGGGACGCCCTTGCGCCCCAAAGAACCCCGGCGCCGTGGCCGTCAGCCCGACGTGTGCCCGATGCCCGAGCCGCTCCGCGGCCTCGATCAGCGCCAGAATCGCCTGGTGGTCGGCGACCGCTGGGTAGCCATCGTGGACGAAGAAGCTCGTTGTCGACTCGAGCCGGACCGATCCGGTCGAGACGACCAGGTCCCCGAGACGCATCTCCGGTTGGAGAGCGCCACAGGAGCCGACCCGGATGAAGGTTGGCCGTTCCGTGATCGCCAGCACTTCCGCCACTACGATCTCGACGTTGTCAGTGCCGATCCCGGTCGACACGATCGAAACCCGCTGGCCCCGATAGGAGCCGGTGGCCGACGCGAACTCCCGATGTCGCCGCTGGATCTCGATCGTGTCGAGGCGTGCGGCTATGCGGGCCGTTCGATCTGGGTCACCGGGGAGGAGGATGAACTCGGCCAATTCTCCGGGGCCAAGTCCGATGTGGTACTGCCGTTCCCCAACCGGGAGGGCGACGCGGTGATCCGCGTTCGGCAAAACCTCTTTCCTCGTTCACGGTGGCGTTCCGCTGGCGCGAAACTCGGCCGAGGATAGCCCTGCGTTCGAACGTGAGTCAAGCGTGGCCACGTTCAAATCGAGCGTGGCTCGACCGGTGCGGCCGGGTTGCCAGGGGCCTGTGGCAATCCTTGGGTCGTTTGGGAGGCCATCCGTGGCGGTCGGATGGATGGCGATGAGGCTGGCCGCGACCCCGAGATTGCCGCCAGCCGGGCCGCGATCCGGGTCGCCACGGCTCGCTGCACCCTCCGGCGGCGAAGAACCGTGACGACGACGGACAACAACGTGACGGCCAGCAGCGAGGCAAGTCCCGCACCCGTTGGAGCGAGCAGCCCGTCGGGGATGGCACCAGCTGTCGCGTGGGTGGCCGACTGCGGGTCTGGCGGATCGTTGGCCGGCGCGAGGCTGGCCAGTCCCCCGGCGAGCGGTAGCAGCTCTCCGAGCGCCCCGACACGGATTACGCCAGTCGGATCCGTAACCACCAGCACTGGCCGCTCCGCATCACCTTCCACACTGCCGACGAGGTTGACGGGGTCGCCGGTGGCAAGGAGCGACAGGTATGCGGCTGCCTGCCCGCGCAGCACGGCCCGCCCGCGGGCGGTGCCATCGTCGAGTGTGATCTCGCCGGCCACGATCTCGACGACCAGGCCGCCAATCCTGACGGTTTCGCCGAGGTGCTCGCCCAGCTGGCCGATGTCGACGTCGAGGGGACCGCCTGCCTCGGCGATCACAGATCCTCCTGTCCCGGCGCCACTCCCATCGGCCCCGTCCGCCAGGCCGCTGCCGGTCGCGCCCTGACTCCCGGCGCCTGCGGTAGCCGAGGTCGGCCCGAGCGCGACGTCGGCCATGGATCTTGGCTCGATCGCAAAGCGCCGATCGGTTGCGGACGGGTACGGGCGACGGACGATCCCGACGATCGTGACCCGTCGGCCCTCCTGGATTGCCGTAGAAGGAATACCCGACCGAGCCAAGCCGATCACGGGCACTCGGTCCCCGCCGACGCGGACCTCGGCCTGCCAGCGGCCACCGAGACGATGCACGTCCAGCACCGTTCCGGTGATCCGGACGAGCCGCCATTCATGCGATGAGCCCGGGGCAGCATGGATATCGAGTGGCGAGGCGGTGACTCCCCTGGAGAGCCTCACGACAGACTCGGCGGTGAAGCGCGGAGCGCCATAGGCGCGGCCCATGGTTCCGGTGACGCGCAAGCGGTCGAGGAGCGCAGGAGGAGCCGCAGCAGCAGGCAGCCGGACCTCGACCGCCGCGGATGAGTCCTGGATCACGATCAGCCGGCCCGTTCCGTCGAGCAGAGCTGGGCCGACGGTTACCACGCCCTCGATGACTACCTGGTCGTCCGAGGTCAGCAACGCCCGGGCGATCGCGATCGCTCCGGCGGCCTGGCTGCCAGTCGGCGAGGATCCTGCGCCGACGGCCGCTGTCGAAACGTCTCCTCTGTCTCGAAGCCACACGCGGTAGCCGTCGAGTGCGCCCTTGCGGCTCGCGTGCTGCCCGACGATGCCGGTCAGGCTGTAAGCCCTTCCTCGGGGGAAGTCGGAGGCGGCCAGGCCGCTCGAAGAATCGGCCATCGCCCGGAAACGCCCACCAGCGGCATCGATGAGGTACATCCCGAGATCGCCGCTGGTCGCTTTGGTCGGACCCTCAACCAGGAGGCCCTTGATTGCCACGAGACGCGACTCGGTCGCCTCGGCGAGCTGCGCTCCGTCTATCGCCAATGGGCTGGGAAGCACCGAGGAGCCAATGTTGACGAGCGCCGCGGCGTCGGAAAAGCGCAGTTCGAGTTGCCCATTTGGCGCCGCGAGCACCCCGGCGACTTCGATCAGGCTCCCTCGCGACGGGACATTCATGCCGTCGAGTCGACGGACAGCCAGCCCCGCCGTGACGTCCTGGATCACGAACAACGCCGGTGTGCCGATCCGACCGGGTTCGGCTGTGACGACACCTCGAACGCGGACGTGGCTGCCGACGGGCCGCAGGCGCGCCTCGCCGATGGACGTCAAGCCATCCGGCGACGGCGTGGGCGAGGGACTTGGGCTCGGCGTTGGCGAGGGAGCCGGCGTCGCGCTCGGCGAGGGCCCCGGAGGGATGCTCGGGTAGGGCGTCGGTGAAGGCATCGGCGACGGCGAAGCACCCGCGCTCGCGGAAGGCTCCGGCGACGGGCTCGGCGGCGCCGCGAGGGTCAGCTCTCCGCGAAGGGTCGCATGGATCCGATATCCGGCGAGCCCGGTGCCCGACGAATCACGCTGACCGAGCGGACCGATCGCCCAAACCTGGCTTCCGCGCACCGCAACCTGGCCATCCATGGCTTCAGGAGAGACTACGATCCGAACGGGACCGGTTCCGTCGTCGACGGTCAGCCCGATTCCGTCAGAGAGGGCCGAGGGTGCCTCCGTGAGGACGCCGGCTACCGCGACGCGCGAACCCTCGAGGGCCTCACCGGCCGACCCCGTCGCGACGGAGAGTGCCTCGGGCAGGATGCCCAGGCCGACCTCGCGAACGGCACCCGCCGTGATCCTCAGCGTTCGTTGGCCGTACCGCTCGTCGAGCACCCCTTCGACCACGACCTGCGTTCCCGCAGGCAACCCGCTCGTCATCGGAGCATCCAGGTAGAGCCCGATCCCTGCGGTCCCGTCCTGGATGAAACCCGCGTGCTCGGTTTCGAGGGCGCCGAGTCGTGTGGTGAGGACGCCCTCGACTGTCACACCCGTGCCATCGGGCAGCGAACGAGCATCGGCGATGGTGACAGGGCTGGGACTCGGACTGGGTGTCGTCGATGGCGCGGGCGACGGCGAGGGGCTCGGGTCAGGCGAGGGCGCGGGCGTTGTTGAGGGTTCCGGAGAAGGCGAAGCAGAAGCTGCGGTCGACGGCTCCGGAGAGGGTGACGACTCTGGAGAGGGACTCGGCTCCGCCGATGGGCTCGCGCTCGGCGTTGGGGACGAATCCGGGCTTGGCGCGATGGACGGCGAGGGGCTGACATCGGGCGACGCGTTCGGCGACGGGCTGGCCGACGGGGGGAGGCTCGGCGATGACGTGGCGGTCGGCGCGGGCACGGGCGGAGCCGCCAGGTTCTGCGCGCTCGGGGCAGCATTGACCAGCCAGTCGGGGGCGTTGTCGTTCGTGTCGATGACGTTGCCACCGATGCCGCCCGGTTTCCGCTCGATACTCGAACGGGCGGCCGGCGCCGGAGCGGCAGTGCCTTCCACGAATCCGTTGGTGGCATCCCCCCAGCCGAGTGCATCGATCGGGGCTCCGCCGACGACGCGCAGGGCGAGCGCCCCGCCGGTCGCGGCGAGACCGCCGCTGTACGAGGCGTCCGCGGTTGGAGCGTAGACGCCCAATACGTTGGCGACCAACAGATGCTGACCGGGTCCGAGTGGACGCGGACTCGACCACGTTGCCTTTCGCGTCACGGTGGCGCCACTCGACGTGATGTAAACGAGCTCGATCCCGCCGAGATCCGCGTCGACGGACCCCCCGTTGGTGATCTCGACGTATTCGTCTGACGCAGATGCGCCGCCCGTGACGACCTCGGCAAG
>Ga0066709_100002453_pt1 | contig 13526 bp, 8 predicted proteins | sample GraSoiAngelo_158_FD_79665 | JGI IMG/M metagenome (GOLD analysis project Ga0066709, IMG submission 79665) | Grasslands soil microbial communities from the Angelo Coastal Reserve, California, USA - 14_1009_16_30cm | ecosystem: Environmental > Terrestrial > Soil > Grasslands | place: USA... | reverse complement strand
TCGAGCAGGCGGTGGCCTTCGGCGACATCGTGGCGCTCGTCGTGCCCTACACCGCGATCGAGGAGATCGGCAAGGCGCACGCGAGCGCGCTCGCCGCGAAGGTGCTGGTGCTGGACGTGAGCAACCCGATTCCCCGGCGCGACGGCGAGGACTTCGTCAAGCGGGTCAACGACCAGGGCGGGGCCGGGGTGATGACGGCCAAGCTGGTGCCGGGCGCGCACATCGTCCGGGGGTTCAACGCGATCGGCTCGGGACAGCTCGCCGGGCTCGCGCATCGCGCGGGGGATCCGGTCGGCGTGCCGATCGCGGGGGACGACGCGAAGGCGATCGCGACGGCCGAGGCGCTGATCCGTGAGATCGGCTTCGAGCCTGTTCTGGTCGGCGGGTTGGCCATGGGCAAGCACCTCGTGCCCGGGACGCCGCTCGGAGGCGTGCACACGCCGGCCGAGATCCGAAAGATCGCCGGGACCCTGCGCTGAGCTTCGCTTGAGGCGCTTCTTCGACGTCAGGCCGCACGAGGTGGCGGTGGTGGCCTGGTGCTGGCTGGTCGTCTTCTCGCTGCTGTCGTCCTACTACATCATGCGACCCATTCGCGACCAGGCCGGCGTGGCGGGCGGCGTCCAGAATCTGCAATGGCTGTTCACCGGCACCCTCGTCGCCATGCTGGTGCTGAACCTTCCGTTCGCGTATCTCGTCAAGCGATTGCCGCGCCGCCGGTTCATCGCGATCACGTACCACTTCTTCGCGGCCAACATTCTCGTGTTCGCCGCGCTCTTCCACGTCTCCGAGGGCGCTCAGGCCGTCTGGGTCGGGCGGATCTTCTTCATCTGGGCCTCCGCCTTCAACCTGTTCGTCATCTCGATGTTCTGGCAGCTCAACGTCGACGTGTTCAGCCCCGAGCAGGGCAAGCGGCTGTTCGGCCTGATCGCCGCCGGCGCCACGCTTGGCGCAATCGTCGGCTCCGGCGTGACGGCCACGCTGGCGCGGCACGTGCCGCCCATGGTTCTACTCGTCGCGGCGGCGGGCCTGCTCGAGGTCGCGGTGTTCAGCGCCGGCCACCTGTCGCGCCTGTCGACCACCCTCCAGCGGCAGCCGCACGCGGCCGCGGTGGAGGCGCCCATCGGGGGCAGTGTCCTCGCGGGCGTCACCCGCGTCGTGCGGTCGCCCTATCTGCTCAACGTGGCCGTGTTCATGCTGCTGTTCTCGATCACCTCCACCTTCCTCTACTTCCAGCAGGCCGCCATCGTCAGCGGCGCGTTTCGCGATCGCGCGGCGCAGACCGCGTTCTTCGCCACTGTCGATCTCGGGGTCAACGTGCTGACGCTGGTCGTCCAGCTCTTCCTCACCGCGCGCGTGGTGCTGCTGCTCGGCGTCGCCCTCACGCTCGGCCTGCTGCCGGCGCTGACCATCGTCGGCTTCGGCGCCCTCGCCCTGGTGCCGACCACGATGGCGATTGCGGTGTTCCAGGTAGTCCGCCGGGCCGCCGACTACGCGGTGGCGCGCCCGTCCCGCGAGCTGCTCTATACCGTCACCTCGCGAGAGGACCGCTACAAGGCCAAGAGCTTCCTCGACACGGTGGTCTACCGCACGGGCGATCAGCTCGGCGCGTGGTCGGTCGCCCTGCTGCGGGTGGTCGGACTGGGGGCGGCGCAGGTTTCGTTCGCGGCGATCCCCCTGGCGGCCCTCTGGCTGGTCAACGCGCTGTGGCTCGGCCGGCGGCAGGAAAGGCTGGCGGCGCCCCGACAGGAGGCTTGACGCACCCCGCCGTGTAGCGCAATCATGCTTCGTGCGTTCCGCCCGGAAACGGTCTTCACGGGCTCAACCGGTGGCCTCCTAGTCATCGACTACCGGATTGACGGTAAGCGCGGTGTCCTGGCGCTAAGTGGCGTCGGGGCGCTGCTGCTGTTCTTCGACGTCGGCGCGCGCGTCCTCGCCAGCAACGACGAGGCGCGGTTTGCCGTGCTCGCCCGCGACATCCTGCGACACGGGACGTGGCTGGTGCCGTGGCTCGGCGACGCGCCCTACCTCAACAAGCCCCCGCTCGTGGCGTGGCTCATCGCGCTGGCCTCGTGGCCGACCGGTGGGGTGACGCAGAGCACCGCCGTGTGGCCGTCGCTGGTGGCCGGACTCGGGATCGTGTTCGTCACCTGGTGGATCGGGCGGCGCCTCTGGGACCAGGCGGTCGGGCTCACGGCCGGGTTCGTGGTGCTCACCATGCACGGCGTCTTCACGCAGGCGCGCACGACGATGCCCGACAGCGTGCTGTGCCTGGCGATGACGGGCGCCATGGCGGCGTTCGTGGCCGCCGAGTTCGGCGCGCGGCCGCGGATGATGCTGGTCTGCCACCTCCTGCTTGCGGTCGGCTTCCTGGCCAAGGGCCCCGCCGCGCTGCTCGGTCTCGTCGTGATCGCCGTCCATGGGCTCGTCACGCGCGAGGGGCCCTGGCTCCGGCGACTCACGCGCCTGCAGGGCGCCGTCGCGATCGTCCCGGTCATCGCGCCGTGGTGGCTGATCGCCGCTGCCAGTCGCGGCTCAGGCTTCGTGCAGGATACGGTCGTCACCGACTGGCTGGCCTGGTTCCAGCCGTCGGGGCGCGTGAATGCGAACGGCCTGCTCACGCCGTTTGCCCAGACGCTGGCGATCGTGCTGCCGTGGTCGCCACTGCTGCTGATCGCGGTGGTGGCCGCCGTGCGCGCGCGTCATCGGTTGCCGGCCGGCGCCGCGGCGTTCCTCCTCGTGTGGCTCGCTGTCATCTTCGCCGTCGTGGCGCTGTCGCGCGAGCAGCGGATGCGCTATTACCTGCCCCTGTGCCCGGCGGCCGCGCTGCTGATCGCGGTCTGGTATCACCGCATCCTCGCGCGGCGGCGCGCGCTCGTGGGCTGGGCGGCCGCGGCGGCGGTCGTCGTCGGCCTCGTCACGTGGCAGCTCCGCGACGATGCGCGGCACAATGCGACGACCAACTTCAGCACGCTCGCCGCCGTCCTCGACCGCGGCGACCTGCCGCTCTACACGTTCGGCGTCCCCAGCCTGGTGACGGCCTTCTACCTCGACCGGCCGGTGCAGGCGCTCGATGCGGTGCCGCTCGACCGCGCGCGGCTGGCGCCCGGCTACTTCCTCGTGGACGACCGCGCGCTCGGCACCTGGCCACGCGGATGCGCGGTTGACGTGGTCGGCGACGGCGCCGCCAACGGCCGGCGGTTCTCCGTGCTGCGCCTGGCGCCGCCCGGCTGCGGCGGACCGAGAGGAGGCGCGCCATCTGCGGGCTGACGGGCTTTCTCGCGCACCGCCCGGCCGAGGGCCAGCGTGCGCGCGTGCAGCGCATGACCGATCGGCTGCGTCATCGCGGCCCCGACAGTGAGGGCCTGCACGTCGATGGCGAGTTCGCCCTCGGCATCCGGCGGCTGAGCATCATCGACCACCGCACCGGCGCCCAGCCGGTGGCGAACGAGACGAGCACGGTGTGGGCGGCGCTCAACGGCGAGATCTACAACCACCGCGAGCTGCGCGCCGAGCTGGAGGCCCACGGGCATCGCTTCCGGACCCGCGGCGACACCGAGGTGCTCGTGCACGCCTGGGAGCAGTGGGGCGAGCAGAGCGTGCAGCGCCTGGACGGGATGTTCGCCTACGCCGTCTGGGACGGCGAACAGCGCCGGTTGTTCCTGGCCCGCGATCGCATGGGCGAGAAGCCGCTCTATTACGCGGCCACGCCGTCGGCGTTCGTGTTCGGCTCGGAGCTGCGCGCGCTGCTGGAGCACCCGGCCGTGCCGGCCGAGCTCAGCCTGGACGCGCTCAGCGCCTACCTGGCGTTCGAGTACGTGCCCGACCCGCTCTCGATGGTGGCGGGTGTCGCCAAGCTGCCGCCAGGGCACACCCTCACGGTGAGGGCCGGCGAGCCGCCGCGCGTCGCGCGCTACTGGGACATCCGCTTCGCGCCGAATCATACGGTCGGCAAGGCCGAGTGGTGCGAGCGGATCGTCGAGCAGCTCTCTGCCTCCGTGCGCCGGCGCCTCGTGGCCGACGTGCCCGTCGGCTTCTTCCTCAGCGGTGGGGTCGATTCGAGCGCGGTGCTCGCGCTGGCCGCGCGGCAGGGCCACGGCGGCAGGCTCGAGACGTTCAGCCTGGGCTTCAACGAGCCGGGCTACGACGAGCGGCCCTACGCGCGGGCGGTGGCGCAACGCTTCGGCGCCACGCATCACGAGGTCATCTTCGACGCCGCCGAGGCCGGCAGCCTGCTCGAGAAGGGCGGCGACCTCTTCGACGAGCCGCTCGTGGACGGCTCCTACCTGCCGACGTACGCGCTGAGCCGCCTGGCGCGCGAGCACGTCACCGTGACGCTCGGCGGCGACGGCGGCGACGAGCTGTTCTGCGGCTATCCGACCTTCCTCGCCGAGCGCTGGCTTCCCGCGCTCGACCGCGCGCCGGCGGCGCTCGTGCCAGCGCTGAGCCGGGTGATCGAGCGCTGGCCACGCTCGTCCGGCTACGCGGGCATCGACGTCCTGCTCAAGCAGCTCTGTCGCGGTCTTCCCCACCCGCGCAGCGTGCGGACGCAGGTTTTGCTCGGCGGGCTGACGCCGGCGGAGCGCGCCGGGCTCCTCTCGCGCGACGTGCGGGCGGCGTGCGCCGCGCGCGAGCCGTACGATCTCATCGGCGCCGCGCTCGGCGGTCTCGGTAAAGCGGAGCCGCTCGAGCAGGCCATCTACCAGCACTGCAAGTTCTACCTGGCCGGGCAGAACCTACCCAACGTCGATCGCGCCAGCATGGCGGTCGGGCTGGAGGTGCGCGCGCCGTTCCTCGATCATGCGATGGTCGAGCTGGCCGGACGGATCCCGGCATCCCTGAAGCTGCGCGGGCTGACGATGAAGTACATCCTCAAGCGCGCGCTGCGCGACCTGCTGCCCCGCGACATCCTCGAGCGGCGCAAGCAAGGGTTCGGCGTGCCGCTGGCGCCCTGGCTGCGCGGGCCGCTGCGCGAGCTCATGCAGGAGTGGCTCGAGCCCGGCCGCGTCGCCGACGTGGGCCTCTTCGAGCCGGCGACGATCAGCCGCCTGATGAGCGAGCACGTCAGCGGCCAGCGCAGCCACCAGAAGATCCTGTGGTCGCTGCTGGTCTTCGACGCCTGGCGCGAGCGCTACCTGCCGGGGGCACGCTGGAGCGGGTGATGAGCCGCCTGCAGGGCGCGCTGCTGGTGGCGGCCGTGGCGGCGCTCCTGGTCCTTCCCCCGCTCGGCCAGCGCGTCCTGGTGCCGTCCGACGAGGTGCGCTTCGTCCTCTACGCGCGCGACGTCGCCGAGCGCGGCGCGCCGTTCGACGTCCGCGTGCGGGCCAAGCTCTTCCGCGAGAAGCCGCCGCTCTTCGCCTGGCTCATCGCGCTGTCCTCGGCGCCGGTCGGCCGCGTCACCGAGGCGACGGCGCAGCTTCCCGTCGCGCTCGCCGCAATCGCCGCCGTCGTGTTCACGTTCCTGGCGGGCGATCGGCTGCTCGGGCGAGGGCCCGGCGTGATGGGCGGCCTCGCGCTGGCGACGACGTACGGCTTCTTCTCACACAGCCAGTTCATCCTGCCCGACATGCTGGTCGTCGCCTGCGTGTGCGCGGCGATGTATGCGCTCGTCGTCGTCTGGCAGCGCGCCGAGCGGGTCACGTGGCCGGCTCCCGTCGCGTTCTACGTGGCCATTGCCGGCGCCGTCTACGCCAAGGGACCGGTCGGGCTGCTGCCGTTCCTGATCGGCGGCGTCTGGCTCTGGAGCGAGCACGGGGCGGCGGGGCTCCGGCGGCTATGGCACCTGGGCGGCGCGCTGGCCGGCGCGCTCGTCACGCTGACGTGGGTCGTGCCGTTCCTCACGATGGGCGGCGGCACCTTCGCGGAGGCGGTCATCTGGGAGGACTGGATCCGCTGGTACGTCGGGCGACCGCGGATCCTGAACCTGCTGATCGACACGGCCGTGATGTGCCTGCCGTGGACCGCCGTGCTGCCGCTCGTCCTCGCCGCCGCCATTCGTCATCGGCGCGAGCCCGTCGTGCGCTTGCTGCTGACGTGGTTCCTCGTCTCGTTCCTCGTCATCCTGCCGATCGCCAATCAGCGGACGCGCTACCTGCTGCCCATGACGCCGCCGCTGGCGCTGCTCGTCGCGTGGTGGGCGGCGGCCGAGCTCCACGCGTTCCGGCTCGCGCGGCGCGCGCTGGCGCTGCTGATCCTGGCCGTGGGCGCTGTCGCGCTGGTCGGCATCGCGTGGCCAAGACCGCTCGGCGCCTGGCAGCCCCCGTACCTCGCCGGACTCAGCTTGGCCTCGCTGCCGTTCGTCGCCGCGGTCGCGGTCCTGACGGCGTCCATGGCGTGGGGCCTGTGCGTGGCGGCACCGCGCGTCCTGATGGGCGGCACGGTGGTGGCGATGGCGCTTGCCCTCGGGTTCGGCATCTGGCAGTACAACCGTGACTTCAATACCGCCCACGACTTTCCGCGCCTGGCCGCCGCCGTGGAGCAGCACGCCAACGGCGGCGACGTCGCGGTCTTCGGTGGTCGCTGGTTCGCGCTGGACTACTATCTCGGGCGGCGCGTGCACTCGGCCGAGACGCTGGCCGAGTTCACCGACTTCGCGCTGCGGCCCGAGCGGCCCGTGCTCGTCACCAACGGGCGGACGTGGACCGGCATCCGCGCCACCACCAATCTCGGGCTGTGCGCGCTCGACGAGCAGCCGATGGGCTCGCAGATGATGGTCATCGTGCAAGCGTCTCCGCAATGCCCGCCAGCGCCTCGTACTCCTGCATCCAGTACCGCACGTCCTTGAAGTTCGGATACGCGTGGGGGAACGACGGGTCCTCCCACCGCTTGGCGATCCAGCCCGACATGTAGATGATGCGCAGCGCGCGCAGCGGCTCGACCAGTGACAGCGTCGAGCGGTCGAACTCGCGGAAGATCTCGTAGCCCTCCAGTAGATCCTCGCGGGCCTTGCGGGCTTCCTCGTCGCGGCCGCGGGCCAGCAGCCAGAGATCCTGGATCGGTGGCCCCATCACGCAGTCGTCGAAGTCCACCAGGATGGGGCCGTCGCGCGTCCACAGGATGTTGCCCCAGTGCAGGTCGCCGTGGACGCGCTGGAACTTCACCTTGGCCAGCTGCGGCGCGACGGCCTCCGCGATGCGCACGGCCATGTCGCGGTAGCGCGGCCAGAGGTTCTCGGGCATGAAGTTGCCCTTCTCGATGTTGCGCAGAGGCTCGTGGACGTAGTGCTCGACGCCCAGCGTGGGGCGATGCGGCGCCGGGCGCGCGGCGCCCACGGCGTGCAGGCGGCCCAGCGTGCGGCCGATGTGGCGGCGGTGCTCGGCGTCCAGCTCGTCGAGCGAGCGGCCGCGGATGCGAGGGAACGCGGCGTAGTAGATCCCCTCGATCTCGTTCAGCGTGGTGCCCTTGCCGAGGTCCATCGGGGCGACGGCGGGCACCTCGGCCTCGGCGAGGTCGGCGAGGAACTGGTGCTCGTCCAGGATGGTCTCGCGCGACCAGCGGCCGGGGCGGTAGAACTTCACGACCAGGCGGCTCTCGTCCTCCAGCTCCACCTCGTACACGCGGTTCTCGAAGGCGCGCAGCGGCAGGCAGCGCCCGGTCGAGCGCAGGCCGCCCACCTCGACGGCGTCGAGCACGCGCTCGGGCGTGAGGGCGAAGAACGTGTTGGCTTCGGTCACGATTCGTCGAGTGTATCCTAATAAGGGCGTTGACCAGGGCGCCGTGAGGCGGATCCAATGACGCGCGTGGGGATCTACGATCCAATGAAGGCGGCGATTCAGGATCTCGTCGCGCCCACTCTGCACGAGCTCCGCGGCGAGATCGTAGCCATCCGCGGAGAGCTGCAGGCCGCGCGCGCCGACATCAAGCGCGTCGACGCGAAGATCGACAACGTCGACGCTCGCCTGGGCGACAAGCTCGACTCCCTCGCTGCCCAGATGGGCCACATGCGCGCCGAGCTCGTCGCCGAAATCCGCCGCGTCGACGCCCGGATCGACGGCGTGGATCGCGAGCTGCGCACCGCCATCGACATCCGCGAGCGCCTGGCCGCCCTCGAAGCGCGCCGGTCCTGACCGTCCCGCCCGGCTCCCCGCCGGGCGATGCACCGTAGCTGGTCAGCGGTTGACCCGCTACTGGGCAGGCGTCCCGCCCGGATCGACGGCGCCTGCCACCACCTGACCCTCGGCAATTCGGCCACTTGCCGCGTGCTGCCGGTCTGGCGTGTCCCTTGCTGACGACAGCGCCCGTGCTTTCGAGAGCGCGGTCCGTCTTGCAGCGTGTGGTCAAGGGCGGGAACGGCCGCGACGTGCCCGACACCTTCGAGGACGTCCTGCAGGCCGAGCGGGACGAGATCGGCGCCAGCCGTGGCGTCCGCTACGATCCCAGGGACGCCGCGGCGAACACGCACGAGACCTACGTGGGCGTCGCGCTCTCGGGCGGCGGGATCCGGAGCGCCACCGTGTCGCTGGGGCTGCTGCAGGGCATGCACGACCTCGGCGTGCTGCGCACGGTCGACTACGTCTCCACGGTCTCCGGCGGCGGCTTCACCGGGGGATGGTGGACCGCCTGGCTGAACCGCAAGCACGCCAGCGAGTCGACGGAGGCCCACCACTTCCCGCCGCGCGAGGAGCGCGACCCGCAGCGCGCGCCGGACTTCACGCGCAACGAGGATCCGCCGGACGGCTCGCGCTTCGCGGGGCGCGATCCGATCCACCACCTGCGCCTGTTCGCCAACTACCTTACGCCGCGCAAGGGGCTGCTCAGCAGCGACACGTGGCGGGCGGCGGCGGTGTTCTCGCGCAACCTCCTGCTGACGTGGCTGGTGCTGCTGCCGATTCTCTGCGCGGCGGTGCTGGTGGCGCAGCTCTACTACATCGCGCAGCCCTTCAACGACCAGGTCGTCCGCAACTTCGTGCACGCCGACGAGCTCCACGCGCCGAAGCCTGACGTCGTACAGGTCACGGTCACCGCGGACGACGACACGATCGAGGACCGCGATTTTCACAGCCTCGACGGGGAGATCCTGTGGCCGCGCGTGAAGGTGGCGGCGCGGCCGCTGCTGGCGCTGCTGCTCCTGATGGCGCTCGTCACCATCTTCTGGATGCACTTCAACAACGCCGGCGCCTGGCACACGCACGTGGCGGTCCTGGTGGCGCTCGGCGTCATCGGCACGGCGGGCGTGCTCGCGTGGAATCCGGAGATCGGCAGTGGGCCGCACGTGCCCTGGTCGACGACGCTGCGGGCGCGGGCCTGGGATCTGGCGGGCGTCGTGCTCACCCTCGCGATGGCCGGCTGGATCGCCTGGCGCATCAACCAGCGGGCCGGCGACGGCACCGCGGTCTCGAAGCAGACGAAGGCCGGGCGCGCCACCCACTGGCACACGCGGATCCTGACGGCGTTCGTGCTGGTCGGCCTCGGGCTGGGCTTCGCCGGGTTCGCCCACGAGTTCCTCATCCAGGTCGTGTTCAACATCAAGGACTGGAGCCTCCCCACCTGGAAGGAGAAGCTCGCGGTCCTCACCGGCCTGGCGGGCGCCGCGTCCACCATCTACACGATCTTCGTCTCGGCTCCGACGGGCGGAAAGGATCGCCGCGAGGTCGCCAAGCCCTCGCTGGCCAGCCGCGTTGTGCTCGCCCTCGCGCCGCCGCTCGCGCTCGTCATCCTGGCCGCCGCCGCCGCGCTCGCCATGCACTGGATGCTGTTCGACGTCCTCCTCTTCCCCAAGCGCACCGACTGGCTGAAGGTGGGCGCGTGGGCGAGCCTGGCCCTCGCCGTCGTGCTCGCGTGGTGGGAAAACCAGAGCATCCCGCTCAAGGGCCTGCGGCTGCCGCCGATCTACTTCGCGTTCACCGCGCTGCTGTGGGCGGGGCTGGCGCCCTCGGTGCCGACGGCGCAGTGGCTCGAGCCGCTGGGCTTCACGCGCGGCTCCGTCCTGTTGCTGGGCGTGGCCATCGCGCTCTTCGTCGCCCTCGGCCTCGTGCGCCTCAACGATCGCAGCGCGCGCGTCCGCGCGCTCCTGGGCTTCGTCATCGCCTTCCTGCTGGCGTGGGCGGCGATCGTGTGGATGGACGGGATGGGCGGGCCGCGGACAGACCCGCTGCGCATCGCGCTGTGCGTGGTCGGCGGCTTCGCCGGCTGGATCCTGGCGCTCGGCTGGGTGGCGGATCCCAACGCGCTCTCGCTGCACACCTTCTACAAGAACCGGCTGGTGCGCGCGTATCTCGGCGCCTCCAACTTCGCGCGCAACCGCGAGCGCAACGACATCGCCGATCCCGACCCCTGGGACGACATCCGGTTGAAGGAGATCAAGTCCAGCCGCCACGGCGGGCCCTATCACCTGATCAACACCACGCTCAATCTCGTCGGCGGCCGCGATCTCGTGACGGCGCAGCGGTGGGCGGCCAACTACGTGCTGGCGCCACGCTACTGCGGCTCGACGCGCACGGGCTTCCGGCAGACCGAGCAGTACATGGGCGGCGAGCTCACCCTGGGCGCGGCGGTGGCGGCCTCCGGCGCCGCCGTCAGCCCCAACATGGGCGCGGCCACGCCGAGCGCGGCGCTGGCCCTGCTGCTGGGCGCGTTCAACATCCGCCTCGGCCTCTGGGTGCCGACGCCGCGGCGGCCGAGCTGGATGCTGCCGCAGATGTGGCTGTGGCCGTACTACCTGCTGCGCGAGGCGCTGTCGCAGACGAACGATCTCGGCAGCCACTGCTATCTCACCGACGGCGGCCACTTCGACAACTCCGGGCTCTACTCGCTCGTCGAGCGCGGCTGCCGCTACATCATCCTGGCCGACAACGGCGCCGATCCCGAGCCCTGCTTCGCCGATCTCGGCGAGGCCATTCGCCGCTGCCGCATCGACTTCCGCGCGGAGTTCGAGCTCGACACGCGCGCGTTCCGCCCGGCCGGCGACGAGCCGGTGGCGGCGCACGTGGTCTTCGGCCGGATCAAGTACGACCCCGAGCACCTGCGGAGCCTCGGCTGGAGCCACATGATCCGGGAGCCCTTCGGCTACCTCGTGTGGATCAAGCCGGTCGTGCTGCCGGGTGACGCCGCCGACGTGCGGCAGTACCGCCTGGAGAACTCGGCCTTCCCGCAACAGACCACCGCCGACCAGTGGTTCGGGGAGAGCCAGTTCGAGAGCTACCGCAAGCTGGGCGAGCTGAGCGCGCACGCGGCGTTCGCGGAGGCGGCGAGCACCACGACGCTGCGGGCCCGCCCGCCGCTCACCACGCAGGTCGTGGCCGAGTTCTTCGCGGCGCTCGAGCGGCGTCAGGCGGCCGACAAGGACGGCAACTGGGTCGATCGCCTGCGCACGGCGCTGAAAGTCTGATCACATGGGAGGCCCCGAAATGGCCCCCCAACCCCCCGACGCTCGTCGCGCCTCGGCGAAGCCGTGGCGCTCCTCGTCATCGCGACGGGCTCTACTCCAGCCTGCGTTCCATCCGCACCCAGGTGGGCTGGGCGAAGCCCTCGTGGCTGAGGAGCTCGGCGTCCACGAAGCCGCACGCGGCGAAGAAGCGCCGGTTGTCCTCCAGCGGCAGCCGGACCCCGAGATGCATGCGCGTGAGGCCGCGGGCGCGGGCTTCGCGCTCGGCCTCGTCCATCAGCAGTCGCGCGATCCCGCGCCGGCGGTGCGACGGATGCACCGACAGCCGGCCGACGTAGAGGCTGGCTTCCTCCTCGTGCCACAGCACGGCGCCCACCAGCGTGCCGTTGCTCTCGATGACGGCGCCGCCGCCGAGGTCGAGCTCCTGCCGGATCGTGGCCGGCGTCTCTCTGAGCGCGCTCGACGGCGGGCTGGTCTGGACGGATTGCGCGGCGAAGGCGAGCCGGACGAGAGCCGCCATGGCGGCCGCATCGGCGTGGGTCGCGCGGCGGAGACGAAGCCCTAGCCCGCGGCCTTCTCGATCTTCGCCCACGTGTCACGCAGCCCCACCGCGCGGTTGAAGACCGGGCGTCCGGGCTGCGAGTCCTCGTCCACCGCGAAGTAGCCGGTGCGCTCGAACTGGAAGCGCTCCCCCGGCGCGGCCGTGCCCAGCGCGGGCTCCACGCGGGCGCCCGTCAACACCTCGAGCGAGGCCGGATTGAGCACGCTCTCGTAGTCCTCGGCGTCGTCGGGTTTCGGCACCGTGAAGAGCGTGTCGTAGAGACGCACCTCGCTCTCGACCGCGTGCTGCGCGGACACCCAGTGGATCGTGCCCTTCACCTTGCGGCCCTTGCTGTCGCCGCCGCGGCTGTCGGGATCGTACGTACAGCGCACCTCGGTCACGTTGCCGGCCGCGTCCTTGCCGACGCCCGTGCACTTGACGATGTAGGCGTAGCGCAGGCGCACCTCGGTGCCGGGCGCGAGGCGGAAATACTTGGGCGGCGGCGGATCGCGGAAGTCCTCCTGCTCGATGTACAGCGTGCGCGAGAAGGGCACCTTCCGGGTGCCGGCGGAGGCATCCTCGGGATTGTTGACCGCCTCGAACTCCTCCACCTGGCCCTCGGGATAGTTTTCCACGACCAGCTTCAGCGGGCGCAGCACGGCCATGCGGCGCTGGGCGCGCTTGTTGAGGTCCTCGCGCAGGCAGTGCTCGAGGTACGCCAGCTCGACGACGTTGGGCGACTTCGTCACGCCCACGCGCTCGGCGAAGTCGCGCAGCGCTTCCGGCGTGTAGCCGCGGCGGCGCAGCCCGGCCAGCGTGGGCATGCGGGGGTCGTCCCAGCCGCGCACCCGGCCGCTCTCCACGAGCTGGAGCAGCTTGCGCTTGCTGAGCACCGTGTGGCTCACGTTCAGCCGCGCGAACTCGATCTGCTGCGGATGGAAGATGCCGAGCGCGTCGAGATACCAGTCGTAGAGCGGGCGATGGTCCTCGTACTCCAGCGAGCACATCGAGTGCGTGACACCCTCGATGGAGTCGGACTGGCCGTGGGCCCAGTCGTACATCGGATAGATGCACCAGGCATCGCCGGTGCGCTGGTGCGTGGCCTTGCGGATCCGGTACATGACGGGATCCCGCAGGTTGATGTTGGGCGAGGCCATGTCGATCTTCGCGCGCAGCGTCCTGGCGCCGTCCTCGAATTCCCCCGCCCGCATCCGCCGGAAGAGGTCGAGATTCTCCTCGACGGAACGATCGCGATGGGGCGACGGGCGGCCGGGCTCCGTCAGCGTGCCGCGATACTCGCGGATCTCGTCGCCGCTGAGATCGTCCACATAGGCCTTGCCCGCGCGGATGAGCTGCTCGGCCCACTGGTAGAGCTGCTCGAAGTAGTCGCTGGCGTGGTAGAGGTGCGGGCCCCAGTCGAAGCCGAGCCAGCGGATGTCGCGCATGATGCCGTCGACGTACTCCTGGCTCTCCTTCGTCGGGTTGGTGTCGTCGAAGCGCAGGTGGCAGCGGCCGCCGAACTCCCTGGCCATGCCGAAGTCGATGGCGATGGCCTTGGCGTGGCCGATGTGCAGGTGGCCGTTGGGCTCCGGCGGAAACCGCGTGATCACCTTGCCGCCGAAGCGGCCGGTGCGATTGTGCTCCAGGATGATGTCGCGGATGAAG
>Ga0066709_100002452_pt1 | contig 13528 bp, 10 predicted proteins | sample GraSoiAngelo_158_FD_79665 | JGI IMG/M metagenome (GOLD analysis project Ga0066709, IMG submission 79665) | Grasslands soil microbial communities from the Angelo Coastal Reserve, California, USA - 14_1009_16_30cm | ecosystem: Environmental > Terrestrial > Soil > Grasslands | place: USA... | reverse complement strand
GTGCGCAGGAGCGCCCGCTCCACCTGGAGCGTTTCGCGACAGAAACTAGCTAGGCGGCCGGGCAACTAACTAACCAGGGGTTTCGCCCCTGATATCCGTGCCACCACCCTTGACAGGGAGCCCGAAGCGCCAGCGAGGGTCATCGCGCGGCTGTCCCTCGCTAGCGCTTCGGGCTCAGTCCGTCTCCAACACGAGAACAAAATTCTCGTTTCGATCCACATAACAGTCTAACCAAGGGCCCGGCCTTCGTATCCGGCCTGTTTGCGGCTCTCGTTCTCGCCCTCGAACATCCAACAGCCGAGCATGACGACGTGAACGAGAACCAGGACGATTCCATAAACCAGAACAAAATTCTCGTAATGCCCGGCATGACGGGTCAAGGCACACCATATTAGTGACTACGATAATTGGTGAACTGCATGTCGAAGTCAAATTCGCGAGACTTCAACAGCTGGATGACTTGCTGCAACGTGTCTTTATCTTTGCCACTGATCCGAACTAAATCCCCGTTGATTGCAGCTTGTACTTTCAATTTGGAGTCCTTGATTATTTTGACGATTTCCCTGGCCTTTTCCGTGGGTATCCCTTGCTGAAGATTTACTTCCTGACGCACCGTGCTGTCAGCCGCCGGAACCGGCTTCCCGTATTGCAACCCTTTGAGAGGGACAGCTCGTTTGACCAATTTCTGCTGCAAAATATCATTCAAGCTCTTCAATTTAAACTCGTCGTCGGAAATGAGGATGAGCTTCTCTTTGCCTTCCAGGTGAACCTTGCTTTTGCTACCTTTGAAATCAAATCGAGTTGAGACTTCTTTCATGGCCTGATTAATGGCGTTATCGACTTCCTGAAGATCAATCCGAGAAACAATGTCAAAAGAATTTTGCGGTGCCATAATAGCATCCTTTAAGGAAGTGTAACAGAATCGAGTTTGAATTTTTCAAGGACAACCTCCATTCAACTTGAAAAACCGTCTGTAATTCCCTGCCGTTATTTCCGCCACCGCTTCCAGGCTGAGCACTCTGAGCTGCGCAAGGGATCTGGCAGTCTCCACCACATAGGCTGGTTCGTTGCGCCTTCCCCTGTACGGGATGGGCGCCAGGAAAGGCGAATCCGTCTCAATGAGCAGCCTTTCCAAAGGCATTCTCTTAGCCACGTCGCGTATGTTTTGAGCTTTAGGAAAAGTCAGCATGCCGGAGAAAGATACCATAAAGCCCATGTTGATGCATTCCTCCGCCATCTCCCATGTCCCGCTAAAGGAATGCAAGACTCCTCCCAACCCGCTGGTGCTCCAGTGTTGTTTCAAGATCTGTAAAGTCTCGGCCTCCGCTTCTCTGGTATGAATAATTACGGGGAGGCGGGTCTCTTGGGCCAAAACCAATTGCTGGATGAAAACAGTCCTTTGAACTTCGCGTGGAGAATGGTCATAGTGAAAGTCGAGCCCAATTTCGCCCCAAGCCACCACGTTTGGGTGACGGGCCAATTTCGTCAGTCGGTCGAAGTCTTCCTTGGCAGCCAATTTTGCTTCATGGGGATGAATTCCGATAGAGGCGTCCAGCTCGGGGAAATCCTCCGCCAACTTGATGGCCGCATCCAGAGCCACAGTCCCTGCTCCGCTGCCAATGGTGAGGATTCGCTCCACCTGGGCTTGCTTGGCTCTCTCCAACATGGCGGTTCGGTCCGGATCAAAGTCCGGGGATTCGACATGAGCGTGGGAATCAATAAACATGCTTTATGACAAACCCGAATAGATTCTTCGGAAAGGATGACCACCCGTTAAAGTGGTGCTCTTGCTCGCCTTCACGCTTTTACTCTGATTCTCCCTTGCCTCTGCCTTGAGGAGGATCAAAGATCTAAAGAGCCGCCGGGTCGAAGCGCGGGGCTGATGAGAACTGCACGCATTCTTAGGTGCAGGTTACTTTAATGGCTAGCCCCGACTTCATTCTTGGCTTTCCACCGATTTCGGAAATACTCAATAAATATAGGCATGACTGAGACCAAAACGATGAGCAAGATCACCTTTTCAAGGTTCAGTCGGATCCAGGCAATCGCGCCAAGATAATAGCCGGCGGAGGTCATGGAGCAGACCCAAAAGATCCCGCCGAAAACATTATAAGCCGCGAATCTGGAGTAAGACATCTGGCCTATTCCTGCCACCACGGGTGCAAAAGTTCTGGCGAAGGGAACAAAACGCGCCAGGAATATGGCTTTGCCACCATGTTTCTCATAAAATTCCTTGGCTTGCAAAAGGTGTTTACGCCTGAACCAGAAGGAATCTTCTCTTTTATATAGAGCCACGCCAGCTTTGAAGCCAATGCTGAAACCCACGGCATCACCAACAATTGCCATCACACTCAATAAGACCATTAAGTAGCTCAGGCTAAAAAAGCCTTGTGAAGCTACCAGACCGGCTGTAAATAACAACGAATCTCCGGGAAGAAAGAACCCCACAAACAGTCCGGTCTCGGCAAACACAATCACGCCCAGGAGTACGTACCCCCCTGAACGTATCAGTTCAACCAGCTTCTCAGGCTGATAGAGAGTCTTAAGGAACTCGATGGCAGATTCCAAGTGACCTCAAGGACAAGGAAATTTCCCCACGGCAAGGAGAGTGACAGCTCGGATGAATTGGCTCTTAGATCGGTGTGGGCTTTGACTCGGGGCAAAGGCGAAGACGGTCATTGGTCAGAAATGACGGCCGTACTTTTTGAGCTGCAACAGGGCCACGAGCCAATGAGGTTCTTCTATTTCAACCTTGCCCCGTTGGGAACATCTTCCAGAAAAGTCGCTAAGACGGGTCTCTCCTCATCACCCACAGAGGCTGCTAAGAGCATTCCATTAGATTCCAGCCCGCGGATTTTGCGAGATTGAAGGTTGGCTACAATCACAATTTTCTTGCCAACGAGATTTTCAGGACTGTAATACCTGGCGATGCCTGCCAAAATCTGGCGAGTCTCCGTTCCCAAATCGACCATCAATCTAAGCAGCTTATCAGCGCCTTGAATTCTCTCAGCCGAGAGGATTTGAGCCACGCGCAACTCAACCTTGGCAAAATGGTCGATAGTGATGGCATTTCCAACCACCCCAGCGGCAGAATCTTGGTCCGAGCCGGCTACTGGCGCGATGGATGATGGGGAAGCACTGAATTTCCGTTCCGGCTCGGCGCCTTTTTCCGGTTTGGATTCTTTTGCAGGCGCTTCTTCACTAGAAGCTTGAAATAATTTATCTAACAAGATCTTTTTGTCCAACCTGGGAAATACGGCACTGATTGCTCCAATCGTGCCTCCAACCGGTAAACCGCCCCATTTCAGCTCGTCAATCCTCTGGGATCTCAATTCAGCCTTAATTCCCAACTGCTTCCAAACCAGCTTGCAGCTTTCCGGCATGATGGGAGCCAACAGAATGGTTGCGATCCGAATCACTTCAGTGCTTGTATAGAGAACGGTGGCCAGGCGCGGCCTCAGCGAGAAATCTTCCGTCAACTCCCAAGGTGCGCTGTCGTTAATGTACTTGTTGGCGCGCGACAATAATTCCCAGACAGATTCCAGAGCCTTGCTGAAGGCCAGCTCATCCATGTAGCCCTGGTAGGCCTTGACGGCAGCCAGAGCCGCCTGCTCGATCTCCTTATACAGAGGCCTCCGAGCTTCAAAGGCGGAGGGATAGGGGACGGTGTTGTTAAAATGCTTGGAAATCAAGGTCAAGGTACGCGAGACCAAATTTCCAAAATCGTTGGCCAAGTCGCTGTTGACCCTCTGGATGAGAGCGTCGTAGGAGAAACTTCCATCCAAGCCGAAAGGAACTTCTCTGAGCAAAAAGTACCGAACTGGATCCGACCCGAAATGTTCCAGTAACAAAATGGGGTCAATCACGTTTCCTCGTGACTTGGACATTTTGACCTCATCCTTCAGCCACCACCCATGCGCGAAAACTTGTCTGGGCAACGCTAATCCGGCTGCCATCAGAAAGGCAGGCCAGTAGACGGCGTGAAAGCGGAGGATGTCTTTCCCTACCAACTGTACCTGCGCCGGCCAAAATTTACGAAATACCTCATTAGCGGCGTCGTCCCCAAAACCAACGCCGGTGAGGTACCCTACTAATGCATCGAACCAAACATAGATCACATGGTTAGTTTCTCCCGGGACAGGGATTCCCCACTTCACGGAAGTCCTACTAATTGAGAGGTCCTTCAGTCCTCCCCCGACAAAACTGATCACCTCATTGCGTCGAGAAGGAGGCATGATGAAATTTGGATTCTGTTCATAGTGGTCCAGGAGTTTTTGTCGGAACTCAGACAACCGAAAGAAATAACTTTCTTCGGTCAGTCTTTCCGTCGGCCGTCCACAAACTTCACAAGTGGGCGCCCTTTCGCTTTCAGGAGCAAACAGATTGCAGTGAATGCAATACCAGCCGGAATATTCCCCCTTGTAGATAAACCCATTCTCTGCGACCCGTCTGAAAATCTCGGCCGCTCCAACGTGGTGCCTCTTCTCGGTGGTACGAATGAACTGATCGTATTCAATACCATAACGTGACCAAAGTTTTTGATAGGCCTGGGCGACGGTGTCTGCCAACTCACTGGGTGTGGTCCCTTGGGCTGCTGCAGCGCGCTCGATGTTCTGGCCGTGTTCATCAGTACCGGTAAGGAAACAAACCTCAAACCCCTGCATTTTTTTATAGCGACTCAGGCAATCGGCCACGACCGTAGTATAAGTGTGTCCCAAGTGTGGTCTGGCGTTTACATAATAAAGGGGGGTGGTGAGATAAAAGGTTTTCATAAACTAAATCACTTGAGGCTCACTACGAAATGACCCGGCTGTTTAGGTCCCCATTCTTACTCCCAACCTCTCTCGTGGAGGGAAACGAGCCAGCTGGATTCTTGCTTTTCCGTCGTCCCTTTCGCAAGAAGGTGACCGGGTTACGGGGATTTAAGAATGAAAATCAGTCGATTTTGCATTCGTAGAAAATTGGAATGGCGGTTACAGGCAGTTACGCCCTCAAGTTAATCTCCTTTGCATGCAAATTCATAAACTCTTGAATTATTCGAGACTGGATCCATTTGTAAGGAACATGATGTTTAAGGGCCAAGCTTCGGCATTCTTCGTACTCCGGAGAAAAGTTGACAATCTTTCCTCTAAGCCTTGAAACTTTCACACTCACCTTTCCAAACTCACTTTCGATTTGCTCTACCTCGCGGTCCAAAATCCTGCGCTGGGTTTCCTGATAACGAATTCCAATGGTGGTCGTCTCCTGGAAAAGAACATCGGAAACCTGGTCGATTAAATCTCTGCCTGTCACCACCGAAAGCAAAATTCCGGGACGGTTCTTTTTCATCTGCACCGGGCAAGCAAATACATCCAGAGCTCCCAGTGTCAATAATTTCTCCTGAAGATGCCCATATATCTGGGGGTTCATGTCATCGATATTGGCTTCCATCACAATGACAGAGGATTCTACCGGTAGGTCCTCTTGAGAACTGCTGACTCTTTCTCCCTGAAACACCCGCAAGACGTTGGGAGCTTCTTTGAAGTCCTTTGTCCCAGCGCCGTACCCTATTTTTTGGATGCGAAAGAGCGGCAATTTTCCGAAACCGTCACAAAGGGTTGACAGGATGGCCGCACCTGTAGGTGTGACTAATTCCCCTTGGACTCGATTCGAATAAACAGGAACTCCTTTCAATAACTCAGCCGTCGCAGGGGCCGGCACCGGTAGGGTTCCGTGGGCGGATTCCACAGAACCTTTGCCGACGTTCAGATCCGACGCGTAAATCGTTTCGATGCCCAGCATCACAAAACCGAGGCAGGCTCCCACGATATCTACAATGGCGTCAATCGCCCCGACTTCATGGAAATGGATTTGATCGACCGTTGAATGATGGACCTTGGCTTCGGCTTCAGCCAGACGGCGAAAAATCCTGCTTGTCTGGTCTTTCATCCTCGGACTGAAATCGCTGTGACTAATGATCTTTTCGATATCTGATAAACTGCGGTGAGAGTGTTCATGTCCCGTGAGCACATCGAACTTGGTCGCGGCGATATTACCTTTAACCACCTTCTTGGCTTCGAGTCTAAAATTTCTGACATTCAGCCGCGAAAGGCCGGCAGAAAGCTCATCGAGCGAAAGCCCCAAGTCCAAAAGGCTTCCCACGATCATGTCGCCGCTGATGCCTGAAAAGCAGTCGAAATACAGTGTGTCCATCATCCCCGTGCCAAACCGCAGCTCATTTCTCCACTTTAGCAACCAGCGAACTAGTCTAAGCTTGCTCTCGAAAGATAATTCAAAATCTCTGGCAAGACTTCTCCTGACTTTCCCAGCAGGACTTCATCGGCACAAGAAGCCGCGGCGGAACTTTCGATATTCACTTCGACCACATAGGCCCCATGTTCCTTGGCGATGGAAGGCAAATAAGCAGCGGGATAGACTTCTGCCGATGTCCCTACCGAAAAAAACAAATCACATCCTTCGGCCTTTTGCACGGCCTCATCGAAAATACCGGCCGGCAAAGGCTCTCCAAACCAGACGACCCCGGGTCTTAAAGGCCCACCACAAACACACAGTGGGGGCAAGTGATTGAAAGAAAGCGTAAAGTCCATGCGGGCAGTTCCACATTGAACACAGCGGATTTCCCATATGTCGCCGTGCAACTTAAGCAGCTTGCGATTGCCCGCTCGATCGTGCAAGCCGTCAACATTCTGAGTCACCAGCGTAAAATCAACGAAATATTTTTCAAACTCACTAACCGCACGATGACCCGGGTTCGGCTTGACCTCTGCGATTTGCCCTCGCCTCCAACCATACCACTCCCAAACCAACTGAGGACGGGCCTGAAATGCTTCTGGGGTGGCCAAATCTTGCACACGAAATTTCTTCCATAAACCCTCTGGTCCTCTGAATGTTGGAACGCCGCTTTCGGCCGAAATACCTGCACCCGTAAAAACAACTACTCGCGTTTCAGGGATAAAGAGAGACTTTAGCTTGTTCGAAAGTTGGATGACCATTCCATAGTGTTCATTATGCAGGTCTAGCAAAAAAATAATACTAGTCTTCGGGTCAAGAATTTGTCAAGGTGATCTTGGGGTGAGAGCGTGCGACAAATTTGTGGGTTACTTCCTGAATGCCGGCCTGTGCCGCTTGAAGCGAAGGCGCCTCGTAGAGGCGGCATCTTGTAGTAAAGATGCCTACGTTTCCAACGCTCCACGCCCCAGCAGGGCGTCATGACGCTCCTACGGAGCTCTATCCATATTTTTTGCGCCTGAACTATAAATACTTCGCCTCTACGAGCCTCATTACCCACAAATTTGCCGCACACCCTTGGCTCGACGGAAGGATCGAGCGGTGACATTGACACTCGGCCCGAAAACTGTACATAATTGCGCCGTAAATTCAGACGGTGCTATCCTATTAGGAATGAGAACGGTTCACAGGCCAAATGATCGGCAGGACGATGGAAAAAGCTCAGTGGAAGGGATTTTCTGGTGTCTATCGTCTGGGGTCCACAGAGAGTTCTTGAGTAGTTCTCTGAGAAGGATGAGATGAAAGCAGCCATGTGGGAAGAAGGCGAATCGAAGTACACCCTGGTCGAAAAAGACTTACGGGCAGACGTGCGCCGTGGAATCGGGGCCGCTCAGCACTACCTGATGCAGATTCAACGCGAAGATGGCCACTGGTGCGGGGAACTCGAAGGGGACACGATTCTGGAATCCGAATATATTCTGGCGATGTACTTCGTCGGCTGCGCGAGCGAAGAGCGCCTGCACCAGGCAGCCAATTATATTCGCCAAAAAGCGCTATCGGAAGGGGGTTGGGCCAACTACCCGGGCGGCCCACCCGACCTCAGTTGCTCAGTAAAGGCTTACTTTGCGCTTAAGCTGCTTGGCGATCTTCCGGGTATGCCACACATGAAGAAGGCCAAGAAAGTCATTCGCGATCTGGGCGGCCTGGACGCGGTCAATACTTTTACCCGGATCTATCTTGCCCTCTTTGGGCAGTATCCGTGGGAGCGATGTCCGGCTGTGCCGCCCGAGATTGCGCTCATTCCGAGATGGTTCCCCCTTAACCTTTATGAAATGTCTTCCTGGTCACGCGCCATTCTTGTACCCCTGTCCGTCATCTGGGCGTTGAAACCTTATGTTTCCGTCTCGGATCAGGCTAACCTAAACGAGTTGTGGCTCGACAAGCCTGTCCCTCCGTCGCCTGCGCATGGATTTTGGAGACAACTTTTTACGACGCTGGATAGGGCCTTGAATTTCTTGGAGCGCCATCGGTGGACTCCCTGGCGTGCAAAAGCCTTGCAGGCCTGCGAGCAATGGATGTTTGACCACTTCCAAAACAGCCACGGGATTGGCGCCATTTTCCCACCCATCATTAACTCCATCATAGCGCTACGATGCCTGGGTTATAGCAACGATCATCCTTTCATGCAGTCGCAAATCCGCGAACTGGAGAAATTGGAAATCGAGGAAGGGAATACGTTGCGCCTGATCCCTTGTTTCTCTCCGATTTGGGACACGGTTCTTGCGATGGTTGCTCATCTTGAATCCGGCCTGCCAGCCGATCATCCTGCACTGCTTAGAGCTGCCGAGTGGGTACTTAGCAAAGAGGTTAAAAGAATAGGCGATTGGAAAATCAAAAACCCTCAGGGCGAACCGGGCGGATGGTATTTTGAGTATGCGAACGAGCTTTATCCGGACGCCGATGACACCTTCCAGGTGCTCACGGCACTCAGTAAAATTCACTTCCCTGAAAAGGCAAGCCAGCGGCGCAAGCAGGAGGCCATAGATCGCGCCCTCCGCTGGTTGCTGACCATGCAAAACAAGGATGGGGGATGGGGATCATTTGACCGCGACTGTGACAAGCAGTGCCTGACGCAGATTCCTTTTGCCGACCACAATGCCATGATTGATCCGAGCACGACCGATATCACAGCTCGTGGCTTAGAGACTCTGGCAGCTCTTGGCTTCAATCGAGAACACCCGGCCGTTCAGAGAGCCATTACCTTTGTCCTCAAGGAGCAAGAGGCAGACGGCTCTTGGTTTGGACGCTGGGGTTGTAATTACATCTACGGAACCTGGTTGGCACTGCGTGGACTGGAATGCATTGGTATGGATCTGACTGAAGAACGCTTTCAAGCGGCCGCTCGCTGGTTCCGCAGAATTCAAAATCCGGACGGCGGCTGGGGCGAGCTTCCGCGCAGTTACGACAGTCCTGAATACAAAGGTCAGGGGCCGAGCACTCCCTCACAAACAGCCTGGGCGCTGATGGGTCTGATGTCAGCAGGCGACTTTGAGAGCTCCAGCCTCCGACGCGGCATTGACTACTTGCTCGATTCCCAGCGCCCCGATGGTTCGTGGCGCGATGACTACTGGACAGGGACAGGGTTCCCCGGGGTATTCTATCTGCGTTATCATCTCTACGCGACTTACTTTCCCCTCTTGGCTCTTGGGTTGTTTCACAAGCGGTTGTAGTTCACTTCATGGGCAATCTAATCATGACAGCTAACGGACTTCTCGACAGGTGCAAAAAAAATGCGATTCCCAATCCACCTCACCATCGACTCAATACGACAGCAAATGCTCAGTGCCTTAAAAGGGAAAAAACGGTTCCCCCTGGTTTTGATGCTCGAGCCACTCTATACCTGCAATCTGGCCTGCATCGGGTGCGCCACCGAGCGACATACAGGGAAACTGGAACATCGTTCACCCCTGCAAAAGTGTTTCGAAGCGGTTGACCAGTCTGGGGCTCCGATTGTTTCTATCTGTGGGGGAGAACCCACCATTTACCCCGAGCTTAGGGAGCTGATCGAAGGTATCATCGCACGCAAGCGCCACATCTACCTCTGCACCAATGCGCTGCTACTTGACACCAAGGTCTATGGCAGAATTCCACCCCACAAGCGTTTGACAATCAACGTCCATTTGGACGGCATGCGTAAAACTCATGATCTGGTTTGCGATCGCGCCGGCGTCTTTGATAAAGCCATCGCTATGATCAAAGAAGGTAAACGCCGCGGTTATCACGTCACCACCAATACCACAGTTTTCAAAGACACGAATATCAAAGAGATTGAAGAGGTCTGCCAAACCGTCGCCAGCCTGGGTGTCGACGGAATGCTGGTTGCTCCGGGGTATCATTATGAGTCCGTCGATCGCGATGTCTTCCTCACTCGCCAGGAAATCCACAACAAGTTCAAGCGAGTCCTGGAACTTTCTAAACGCTACCGCTTAAGCTCCACGCCAATGTACCTGGAGTTTGCCGCAGGTTTGCGTAACTACCAATGCTCGCCCTGGAGCACCGTGACGTTTACACCTCGCGGCTGGAAGGGTCCGTGCTATCTTATCGGTAAGCATTTCTTCGAAACCTGGGATGAGTTTTGGAACGGTATGGATTGGGATTACTGGGAATCTCGCCAGGATAGCCTCTGTCAAAATTGTCTCATGCACAGCGGTTTTGAGGCTTCGGCGCTGCTGGAGCTGAAGAAAAGGCCCCGCGACATTTTGCGCATGGCCGCCTGGAATTTCCTTGGCTAGCCCCATAGTAGCTTTCACCGTTCAGCCATCAGCCCTCAGTTGCGAATTCCACACCTTCAAGAGAGGTAGCTGCGGGGCTGAGGCCTGACGGCTTAGTCCCGTACAAATCCCCTCCCGGGTGTGGTAGAAGGCGCAGCCTTCGGAGTGAGTCCTTCGGGTTGGGGACAACCCACCCCGTCAACCCCTCGAAGGTATGAAAAAATTCAAACGACCCCACACCCGCCCTCCGCGACCGCCGTCGCTCCATTCTCCCCCAAGCGGGGCCGAGGGAGTTAAATCCCCCCTCTGGTCCCCCCTTGTGCAAGGGGGGACTGTAGGGGGGTTCCCTCGCCCCAGCGGGGAGAGGGGCCAGGGGTGAGGGGCGAGCCCAACCCCCTCGATATCACAGCTTCCTTCCCTCAGAGGGAAATCTAAATTCTCATCGCCTGTGGCGAAAGATGAAAAATTCCCATGAAAGTCCTCGTCACCGGTGGCACGGGCTTTGTCGGCTCCCACCTGGTTCGCCATCTCCTCGCTCATGGTGATGAAGTTGTTTGTCTGGTGCGGCCGACAAGCCGCCTGGATAACCTGCAAGGCTTAACGGTTAAGTTGGCCCGCGGAGACCTGTCTCACCCTGAGACTCTTCGGTCAGCTCTGGAAGGGTGTCACACGGTTTACCATTGTGCGGCCGATTACCGTTTGTGGTGCAAGGACCCGGAGAAGATGCATGCGACTAACGTGGAAGGCACCCGGAATGTCCTCCAAGCTGCCTTCGAGGCCCGCGTTGAGCGTGTTGTTTACACCAGCACGGTTGGCTGTTTGGGGCTAGAGCCGGATGGCTCTCCGGCGAACGAAACGACCCTTGTCAACTTTGAAAAGTTAATTGGCCCTTACAAACGATCAAAATTTCTGGCTGAGCGTGAGGCGGAGAATTGGTTCCGCCGTGGCTTACCTGTCGTTATCGTCAATCCCAGCACACCCGTGGGCGAACTGGATATCAAACCGACACCCACCGGCAAGATGATAGTAGGTTTTCTGCGAGGCAAGATGTTCGGCTACGTGGAAACGGGCATGAATCTGGTCGATGTCAGGGACGTGGCTGAAGGGCACATCCTGGCGGCGAAAAAGGGCATGGTGGGTGAGAAATATATCCTCGGTCACTCAAATCTTACACTCAAACAAATCTTCGATCTGCTGTCGAAACTTACGGGTATACCTTCGCCGACAAAACAAATCCCGCATTGGATGGCCGAAACCTATGCGCGTCTGGAGAACTATTGGTCAGACAAGATTCGTCATCGGGAACCCTTTGTCCCTCTGGAGGGCGCAAAGCTTGCCCGGCACAAGATGTGGTTCGATGCCTCCAAGGCGGTAAACGAACTGGGCCTGCCGCAAACCTCTATCGAGGAGGCTTTGCGGCGCGCCGTGAAATGGTTTCTTGATCATGGCTATGTCACGTCTCGAAGGGACAAGAGGGGCTGAGCCTCCCCCCTTGTTAGTTTTCGCTGCACTGAGGGAGGAGCTCGCGCCACTCAGACGTCGTGGCCACCTGGGTCTGGAGCTCATCAGAACCGGCGTGGGCGTTGCGAATGCTGATCGCACCGTGCGTTGGCGGCTCCAACAAGCAAAGGTGAGGACGGTTCTCGGGATCGGCTTTGCTGGCGGACTCTCCCCTTCCCTGCAAGTTGGCGACCTGCTTGTCGCCCGGCAGATTCGTGGAAACAGTACCTCTGAACCCTCGAGAGAACTCCTGCAAGCGGCTGAGAGCGTATGTACCGACAGGCTTGCGGTTCACTTCGGAATCGCCACAACGGTCAGTGACTTCGTCTGCAAGGCTAGTTCAAAACAAGCTCTGGCCCGGGCAGTGGGTAATGAACAAGTCGCCTGCGTTGACATGGAATCCGCAGCCGTGGCCCATGCCTGCTCCGAACATGGGATCCCATTCCTTATTGTCCGCTGCATCAGCGATCGGCTTGACGAAGACTTGCCCCTCGACTTCAATCGCTGCCGCAAGGCCGACGGAAACATCAGTCCTGCCAAAGTCGCCTGGGCCGCTCTTCTGCATCCGCAAGCCTTGGGACCGCTCCAGGAGCTGCAAAAACGCTCTCGGGCTTGTGCAGAAAAATTGGCTCAGTTTGTCGAAGAGCTGATTCCTTGGATTCGCTTGTAAGAGAACTAGCAGGGCCGAACAAGTCGCGGAGCAAGGATCTCCAGATCGAGATGGGTGGCGAGAGGGGAAGGACCACCCGTTGCTGCCGCTCAAGCCGACTGGCCACAGTTGAGTTCGCCAGTCCCGAGAACCCGCTCCTGCAACGGGGCCATTTCTGCTGCGCGCCAGGACGTCCTTTATCATCACCGAGTTCATAGAGCGCGCACACCTCCGTGAATGTCACTCGGGGCTTTCGCGCAACTTGCCTCCAAGGAACCGAGACAGAATCTCCCCGGAAATCAGTTTCGCAATGACGCCGTAATACCCGCTGTCCTCGCTATTCGTCATGATGACGTAGCTAGATTTCCGTTCTACCGATGCGGCGACAAAGCATGAATACCCCGGATTACCGCCGCCATGCCTGAGAAAGTCACCGTTCTCCGTGTGTTCTATCTCCCACCCCAGCGCCCATGAACTCCGAGGATTCCTTTTCACCTGCGGACGGAGCATTTCCTGAAGCGTCTCTTTCTTGAGGCGAAAAGCATCGCTCGGCTTCGGGTCGATGAGCTCGATAAGAAATTTCGCGTAGTCCGTTGGCGTCGTGCACAGCCCGCCTGCCGCAGCATATCTTGCCACAGCAGGTCCTGTCGGTTTCCTGTTAAGCCCAGTTGGTTTTCCCTCCGGATCATGCCCTCGAGCCATATGGTTTTCCATCGTGTCATTCCAGAGGTAACCGCTAGAAGCCATTCCAAACGGGTCCAAAACGTTTGCTTTCATGTATGCGTCTATAGAAGGCTCTGTCGCGCAGACCTCGACGCCTGCCTCGAACTTAGCGCAGTCCTTTGGGTTCACTTGACCACCTATCAAGTGGGTCACGACC
>Ga0066709_100002451_pt1 | contig 13528 bp, 12 predicted proteins | sample GraSoiAngelo_158_FD_79665 | JGI IMG/M metagenome (GOLD analysis project Ga0066709, IMG submission 79665) | Grasslands soil microbial communities from the Angelo Coastal Reserve, California, USA - 14_1009_16_30cm | ecosystem: Environmental > Terrestrial > Soil > Grasslands | place: USA... | reverse complement strand
TAACGCATAAAGACATAGTACTGGAAAAGCAATAGTTGCATCGGCGTAAACCATTATGACATCTTCATGCGAATCCTTGACCTTGCCCCAGCTTTTTCCTTCTTGCAAGGTTGCACCAGAGAGTCCTCCTGTATCAGGTCTTGCGTCAGTTATCTGAATTATATAGTTTTGTCCTCCATGACCGAGTTCGAGTATCTGATCAAGTAATGGGCCAGTTTGTTGTGCAGTATTTTTTGGAACCCCTCCACCTATCTCGACTATCCCTGACTTTTTTGAATTATATACAATTGCTGCTTGTTCCAGTATCTCTCTGACAAAATCCAAATTGTAAATCTTGTTTGCAAGTCTAAGAGGAGCCAGATCTAATGCAAGTGATGAATCTTTTAGAGTTGAAACATACACTGGAACGTCGTAATCATAAGCGGTTACAACAAAGCTCTTTTCTGGATGCTTTGAATGCTCTTTTGAATACTTGCCCATTACATGGCAGAATTCAGCAGTTGTAAACGGTTTATCGATCAAACTATTGGTAAACATTTTCTGGACAATTTTGTCTTCAGCCTTGAGCGTTTCTTCTCCCTTTATGTATACATCCCTTATTCTTACAATGTCCTTCTCATATAGTATCATGTCATCTACCTCAAAATGACCTTGTTTTACAGGAAGATTCCAGGCGAAATGATCTTCATGGTATACATTTGCTCCAGTTGCGATTATCCAATCAACAAATCCTCTTTCTATGAGAGATTTGAAAAGGCCGCCAAAACCAACTGGAGTCATAGCACCAGAGATGGTAAGACAAATGGTGGCATCATCTTCAATCATTTTACAATATAGTTTTGCTGCCTCACCTAGTTGCCTTGCATTATAACCTGTGTTCGCAAATATCTCAACCAAGTCATCAATGCCCATGTTTGGCTTAATTTTCAAGTGAGGAATGTCTTTCCCTCGAAAATTGTGATGGTCCACGAACGGGTAATCCAATTTGGGGCTAAATAAATACTTGCCAATCTTATTTCTGCTAAATTATCTAGTATGTGACACGCCGAGAGAAATAGCTTGAAAAATTATGCTGCTAGTTCTACTTGAATTGTTGTGTGTCGCGATATGTCATTATGCATAACAGCGTGAGACTTTTCTTTGAAAGTCAAGTTGCATCTATAACATTTCCATGCCAGCATGCTCATACTGCATAGTTTACAATTTTACTATTTAAAATCCGCGTATGATTCGTACACAGTAATGATTCCAGTTTTCAATCAGTAGAATTCTATTTCTTGTCAAATAGTATTTTAATAACAAGAAGTATCTCGAAATAAATGCGCGTTTTTAAGCAGGGAAAATGGGATTTAAGGGGACTTGTAAAGGACCCAGATTCTTCCATTGACAAGAGACTGCAAGGAGTAAAATTGAAAGTAAATGGTTTTGAGAAGGAAAAAAAGATTCTTAGCCATAAAATATCTGAAAAAAAATTTGTCTCAATACTTCACAACCTAGAGGAAATCACAGAAAAATTTAGCATGGTATCAGGATATGCCTCTCTTGAATATTCGTCAGACACCCAGTCGGATAAAGCTACGTCATTGCTTACAAAAATACACCAATTTGGCGCAGATATGGAAAACCGTACATTATTTTTTGATCAATGGTGGAAAAAACAGATTGATGAGAAAAATGCACAAAGACTTATGAAATCCGCTGGTGAATTGCATGAATTCTTGAGATACAAGCGGTTATTGGCCAAATACTCTCTTACTGAACCTGAAGAGAGGATAATCAACACCTTGGATGTTACCGGACATTCAGCGCTTGTAAAGATATATGACAAAATTACGAATGCCTTTGAGTTCGTTGTAAAAATAGATGGTAAGACAAGAAAGTATACAAGAGAAGAACTAGGACGATTAGTACGAAACCCCAAATCAAAAACAAGAGAGATTGCCTACAAGGCTTTGTTATCAAGATACGATACTAACAAAGGAGTTCTAGGCGAGATATATCAAAACATTGTTCTAAATTGGAAAAACGAGTGTATCCAGTTGAGAGGATATTCTTCACCCATTTCTGTGAGAAATATAGGAAATGATGTAGACGATAAAACAGTTAACTCTCTCCTGTCTGTTTGTAAAAAAAATTCTCATGTATTTCACAAATTTTTTAGTCAAAAGGCTCGCATTCTAGGTGTTAAGAAATTAAGAAGATATGACATTTATGCGCCAATACAAAAGAAGAATGAAAAAAAATACAACTACGACAAAGCAGTAAGATTAGTTCTTAATACACTCCATAACTTCAGTCCCAAGCTAGGTGAATTTGCAAGAAAGGTGTTTGTAGAAAATCATGTAGATTCCGCTATCAGACCAGGTAAAAGAAGTGGTGCCTTTTGTAGTACTATAGCACCAAAGATAACACCGTATGTTTTAGTAAATTTCAAAGGAAGGTCAAACGATGTTTTTACTTTGGCACATGAATTAGGTCACGCAATTCACAGCATGGCTGCCGCTGATAAATCAATTTTCATACAAGAAGCGCCATTACCTTTGGCTGAAACTGCTTCAACATTTTCTGAGATGTTATTGTTTGATCAAATTCTAAATGAGGTTAGTGATGAAGAAAGGCAATCAATACTAGTCGAACATTTAGATGATTTGTACTCAACTATTGCAAGGCAGGCATATTTTACTGTCTTTGAAATTTCAGTACATAAAAAAATAGGAGCGAGTGCCACCGTCCATGACATTACAACAGAGTACATGAAGACACTCAAGGAGCAATTTGGAAACTCGCTTATCCTTTCATCAGATTTTGGTGTAGAGTGGACATGCATTCCGCACTTTTACCATTCTCCTTTTTACTGCTATTCGTACTCTTTTGGCAATCTTCTTGCGCTTGCCCTGTTTCAACGGTATAGACAAGAAGGAAAAGCCTTTGTTCCCACCTATGTTGATATGCTTTCTGAGGGAGGCTCAAAAAAACCTGAACGGCTATTAAAAGAACATGGAATAGACATTTCTTCGGAGAAGTTCTGGCAAGAAGGATTCAAGTACATTATGAGTCAAACTGAAAGACTTGGTAAATTAATTAACTAAAAGCGCCTGGCAGCCAAGCGCCCTCAGCTGCCAGGCAATTGTTCCCCTACGGTTTGAACCGATGTCAAAACCCTACAGCATGCATTATAATTTAAACTATTGGAGTGATCTAAAACTATTTTATTTTACAAGTGCAAATGAAACCCAAGTGAAATATCCACGTTGCTGCAGCAATGAACCAGAGTATTTGATCACTTATGATTGTGGACCTGATCCAGAGGAAACCATTTTAGTCTGCAGAGAACACTTTAAAGAAGAACCATTTCAGAGGTTTGCGATAAAAATAGAGAAATTAAGAGGTTAGACTTAATAGTTCCAGCCCAAAAGTGGCATCATTGAAATCATCACCTATCTTGTTTTTTATTTTAACGATTTTTGGTGGATCTATTGTTACAGTATATGCTCAACAGCCGCAAATAGCATCGTACCGAGAAACGGCCGGAGTACTTGTCGATGAGAAAATACAGAATCAAACCACAGCGTTTATCACATTAACCTCTACCAGCCCAGTAGAAATGCGTGTACCTGCAGAGTTGGCTGAAAAGATACGCAATACAGCAAATGTGACATCTGTAGCCATTACTAATGCGGATAATTGTGTTCTAGGCACACAGGGACAAGCTTGTGTTCTAGTAAATATTGTACAACCACCGTTATTGGAAAGCTACAACATTACTGAAATTCAATCAAATGCTCACAAGGTTGGAGATGCTCTTATTGGAGATATTAATAAGGCGTTTTCTCTTAACGCAGAATTCAATTCAGTATACGTAAACCCTAGGGGTGAACTAAACACAGCTCTTGGAACATCTGGAATTGTTTCAGGAAACAGAACCATATCAGTAGTTTACACAATGCCAAAACCAGATTCTTCTTACTTATTTGATGGCTTGACCTCAATACTTATTCCAAAGCAAATCCGTGATGATGGTGGCTTTTATGATGTTGCAAAAATAATTGCGCAAAATGCAAACTCGACTGTTACTTTTGCAATTACACCGGGGCAGGGAGCATCGATTTATCAGTTACAGACAAGTCTACAGTTACCCATAAAGTCAGAGATATCTACGATAAAGCTACTTGAGCTGTTTGGGGTAACCAAGTTAGCCAAGTCCAGTTACTTTAACGCAGGTTTCTTTCCTCTAAATTCCGTCGTGGAAGTAGTCATACTTTCAAATCATGATATATCAGTAACAAGTCATGGTGGAAATCTTGCTCCCAGCACAATTAATAATGGTCAAAAAGTCCCAACAGACCTTACCAAGTCAGGATGGATTTTTGATCCAGAAAGTGGACAGAAAATTTCTGCGATTTATCTTTTTGGAACCACAGTCTTTACAACAAGTGACGATTTATCATTAACTATCGGAAATGCTACGAGCCAATCGACCCCAGGCGAGCCTAAACCAGTAAAGGACGTACCTGATTATTCCATATATGTTATAATCGGAATCGTAATTGGTGGCGGAGCTGCAGTCTATCTCTTTATAAGAAAAAGATAATCCTACAATATCAGAACTGCTGCTGCAAATACCGTTGTCCAGCGGCCTTTTGGATCACCAACAGCACTTTGCGTTATGTTTCTGGTTTTGTAAATTTGGTTTGAGATCTTCCACTGTTTTCTTTTTTCATCCCAGCTCTCGTTTATGTCAAATTCAATTCCTAGGGAAGAGGCTAGCATTTGTGCAGCTATATCTTCAGCATAATCTCCTGCTTCTTTCTCAGTCTCACCAAATGAGTGGTATTCTGATAGATATCCATACTTTGTTTTGTCTTTAGGTTCTGCAATTCCCACAGATGCTGCCATTAATCTGTGAGGCTCGTTACTTTGTTGTTTTGCATATATCACAAACTGTACGCTTCCTGGTCTTATCATCTTCAAGCCTTCCCCTCTTGAAATGAGTTTTGCTTCAGGGGGGAAAATGCTCGAGATTAAAACCAGGTTAGTACCAGCAATTCCAGCGTCACGAAGAGCATACTCAAAGCTTGTTAGCTGGTCTTGATGAACGCCCTTACCTCTAGTTAGGAAGAGTTTTTTTGCAACAAGATCTAGCACGAATCAAGTCTTATTGCAGATCTTTAAAAATTTATTGAATGCCACGCAAACTCATTTGATGGCCTGCAAAAATTGTACAATTTCTTGTCCATGTTTTTCAACATCAATATCACGAAACACCTTTGCAAATTTACCTTCTTTATTTATGATGAAGGTAGTTCTTTTTGCCAAACCAGCCAAATTTAGACCGGCATATGTCTTACAAGTTATCTTTTTCACATCACTCAAATGCAAGTATGGAATCTTGTACTCTTCAACGAATTTCTTCTGATCTTCAACTGTATCTATGGATATAGCAAAGAGTTCAGACCCCAACTCTTTTATCTGCGGATAGGCGCGTATTGTAGCCTCAGCCATTTTGAATATCTTCTTGGACGGACATGCAAAAAGATGATTTTTGGGGTAAAAACAAAGCACGACATTCTTTTTTCCTTGGTAGGAGTCAAGCTTTACAACACTCCCATCGTTTGCTGGTAGTTCAAAATCAGGTGCCATATCTCCTTCTTTCATAAATAGGATTCTCATATGGGTTTAATACTATTTTCTATGAGATTTGTCTTACACAACTTGTATAAAAAATAATATCGTGCCAAGACAATCAGAGAGTACAAATAAACAAGAATCTAAAGTCATTAGAGTTAGCGTATGAAGGCAGCTTATGTAGATGGCCCATCAAATGTGGTGATAAAAAATGTCGAAAAGCCCCAAATTGGCAACGGAGACATACTAGTTAGGATGAGAGCCTGTGGCATTTGCGGCTCGGATCTAGAAAAGATCTATGGCCAATATAGTCAGCCGTCAATGAAACTAGGCCACGAACCTGCAGGCATAATATCACAGATTGGTTCTAGTGTAAATAATTTCAAAGCTGGGGATAGGGTGTTTGTACACCACCATGTTCCATGTTATTCATGCCATTTTTGTCTACACGGAAATGAAACCATGTGCCGGAAATATTCAGAGACTAATCTCACACCTTGCGGTTTAGCCGAAGAATTTGTTGTGCCTGAGTGGAATGTATTGCATGGCGGTATAATAAAATTACCAGATCATATTAGTTTTGAAGAGGCTTCTATGATAGAACCTCTTGCATGTTGTATAAGGGCGTGGAATAAAATCAAATTCAAAAAAGGAGACTCGGTTGCCATACTAGGTGCTGGCCCTACTGGGATGATGCATGTTATGCTAAGCAAAGCCTTTGGAATAAAAGAAATTTTTTGCTTTGACATAAACGACTTTAGATTAAACTTTGCCAAACAATTTGGAATAACTGAGGCCATAAGATCTACCGCGCCTGATGGATATGAAAAAATTCTTTCAAAAACGCAAAACCGTGGAGTAGATGTAGTTGTAGTAGCCACTGGTAGTCTTAATGCAATAGCCCAGTCAATCGATTTTGTAAGAAAAGGTGGGACTATCGTATTGTTTGGCGTTCCTTCAAAAGATGCAAAAATGTCTGTTGATGTAAGCAAAGTTTACTCTAAGGAAATTACCATTGCACCAAGTTATGCTGCATCAGAAAATGATACAAATTCGGCCTTTAAATTAATTGACGAAGGTATGATAGATGTAAAGAAGCTTGTTACTCACAAATTTGATCTTTTAGAATCTGCAAAAGCTCTACAATATGCACATCAAGGCAACGATTCTATGAAAATTATCATAACAAATGCAGAAACGCTTAACTAAGGCAAATTTTTTGTGAAAAGACATGGACTGGGGTCTTAAAAATCGCCTGACAAGAATCATAACGCCAAATGATAAACGTGGCGTAATGCTAGCTGTTGACCATGGCTACTTTTTAGGTCCAACCGAAAAACTAGAGGAGCCGCATAAGACCATAGCGCCATTACTGCCTCATGCTGATTCACTAATGCTTACAAGAGGCGTGTTAAGAACTTCAGTTGATGCTAATTTTCCAATCCCAGTTGTGTTAAGAGTTTCTGGTGGAGCAAGTATAATCGGAAAAGATCTCTCAAACGAGAAAATCACTACTTCTGTTAAAGAGGCCATCAGGTTAAATGTATCAGCCCTTGCCATGTCGATATTCATTGGCGCACCACATGAGCATGAATCACTAGTAAGTCTTGGCAACTTGGTCAATGAAGGTGAAGAATACGGAATACCAATACTTGCCGTTACTGCAGTTGGAAAGGAGTTAGAAAAACGAGATGCGCGATATCTTGGACTTGCTTGTAGAATAGCTGCTGAGTTTGGAGCTCATTTAGTCAAGACATACTACTGCGAGAACTTTGAGAAAGTTGTGAAAAGTTGTCCTGTACCTGTCATAATTGCAGGAGGACCAAAGCTTGCAACAGAACTAGATGCCTTAAAACTAACTTATGACGCCATACAAGATGGAGCATCTGGAGTTGACATGGGTAGAAACATCTGGCAATCAGATCATCCGGTTGCTATGATCAAGGCTGTAAAATCAATAGTACATCAAAATGCAACGGTTAAAGAAGCACAAGAAATTTTCAACAAACTAAAAAGTGTGGAAAAAACAGCTATAAAGCAAAGGCAATCACATCGGCCTAATCAGAAATCCTAGACAAGTGCAAGTGAACTATCTTCCACTTTTGAGATTTTATCAAAACAAAAGTGCCCCTACTTCCCATAGTAAAGTGCTGTCCCCTAAAGCTATAGTTGTCAACTACCATTCCCTTTTGTCTAACATTAAAGGTTGCAACGGCGCAATTATCAAATATATCCACCCTAGCATTATTAATTTCAAATTCATAATCAGATATACTCACAAATCTTAATTGTTGCAACGCAATAGTTGTAGCATAATCTTTGAGATCAAGCGGTGGAATGTCGCTATAACTAGAGAATCTTGCATCGTCAAGCTGAATTGCACTTAGTGGAGCCAGATTCTTTGTTTTGCCAGCGTTGAAGAATGTTGTAATTATCTCAAATATATCGTCTTTGTCACTCAAAATCGATATTGCTTGAGATAGTTCTCGTTTAAGTCTTGTGAAAGAGCAGTTCAAACTCATCTCATGAGCAATAAAATATTCTCACTCTGGCCTCTCAATTTTTAGCAATTTTGCGCGATTTTACTAGTAATATTTATAAATTATTTTATGGAGAAAATTATAGACTAATATGAAGTTAGGAGGCTCGGCAAGCATTTCTGGTATATTGTTGCTAGTCGACCTTCTGCTGTAAACTACAGCAAATTCTTTTGGTGAAAAATTATGGAAAGAATGTCAGGTGCTAGGTCATTAATGGTTGCGTTGGAGAAAGAAGGTACAAACATAGTCTTTGGACTGCCCGGTGGTGCAAATTTACCCATCTATGATGAGCTATACAAAAGCAACATACGACATATACTGGTAAGACATGAGCAATCTGCATCACACATGGCAGATGGATATGGAAGAGTAAGTCGACGACCGGGTGTGTGCTTTGCAACTTCGGGACCCGGAGCCACAAACATTGTCACTGGAATTGCAACTGCACAGGCAGATTCTTCTCCCATGATAGCTGTTACAGGCCAAGTTCCAACAAAGATGATTGGCAAGGACGCGTTTCAAGAAAGTGACATTTTGGGCATTACTAATCCCATTGTAAAATATGCGTTTCAGCCAATGAGTGCAGCAGAGATTCCAGAGGTGGTAAAGAAAGCATTTTACATTTCATCTACAGGAAGGCCTGGCCCTGTGTTAATAGATATTCCAAAGGATGTTCAACAAAACGAAGTAGAAATGGTCTTTCCATCAGAGGTAAAGATTAGGGGATACCATCCTTGGGTTGATCCAGATATCAAAGAAATCGAGCGAGCAATAGACATGTTACTTACTTCTGAAAGACCCATAATTTTAGCTGGTGGTGGTGTCATAATTTCAGGCGCCTTTGCTGAACTTCAATCAATTGCGGAGTTACTCATGATACCAGTAGTTACTACTTTCAAAGGAAAAGGATCTTTTCCTGAGAACCATCCACTTTCACTTGGCCCAATTGGGATGCATGGACATGCGGAGGCAAACAAAATGATGGTAGAAGCAGATTGTGTATTGGCTTGCGGTTCTAGATTCTCAGACAGGTCAGTCGGTACTTTTGAGGAATTTGAAAAGCATTTGAAAATAATACACATGGATGTAGACCCTGCTGAGATAGGGAAGAATCAAACTACCAATGTGGCCGTAGTTGGGGATGTGAAAACCTCGCTTAGAATAATGGTAAAAATGCTAATTCAAAAGGCCATGAAGCGCAGTGGAGACAATCCATGGTTAAAACACGTAAATGAGACAAAGGAATACTTTAGACAGAATCTAAAGCTTCATCCACATCCTTTAGGTGCTGCAAAGGTTCTTCGCAAATTAAGAGAAGTGTTACCACCACAATCCATTGTTACTACTGAAGTAGGACAGCATCAGATGTGGGCATCATTATTTTTTGATGTGATACATCCCGGTACTTTCTTTAGCTCAACAGGCCTTGGAACAATGGGCTGGGGTTTTCCTGCAGCAATAGGAGCAAAAGCAGCAAGACCAGACGTTCCAGTATTAGACATTGCAGGAGAAGGAAGCTTCAATATGACTGAAAATTCACTTGCAGTATCTGTCTTGGATAATTTACCAGTCATAGTATTTTTGATGAATAATTTTTCGCTTGGCATGGTGGCCCAGTGGCAAAGGACCTTTTATGACAGGAGAATGATTGGAATAGATCTAAAAGACTGTCCTGATTACGTAAAGATAGCTGAAGCTTACGGAGCACAAGGAATAAGAGCTGAAACCATCGAGGACGTTGGAAAAGCAGTACAAACTGCGCTAAAGAGCAATGTTGCAACTGTCATAGACATTCCAATAGACCCACAAGAAGATGTGTTACCTTTTGTGGCTCCCGGAACATCACTTAAGGATATGATTTTACCGTCGTAGTGGTCAAAGATGTGGTCTATAATCTCTGTACTAGTAGAAAATAAACCTGGAGTATTGTTTAAGATTACCAATCTTTTCAGGGCAAAGAACTACAATATAGATAGTATATCAGTGGGAGTAACCGAGAATCCAGAATTTTCAAAGATGACAATTACTACAGCAGCAGAGGAAAAACAACTCAACCAAATAATAAAACAACTTGACAAGCTAATAGACACCGTAGAGGTAAAACTATTAGATGAGAAGAAGAGCATATACCGTGAACTAGTCCTAATGAAAATAAAGGTAAACAAACCATCTGACATAATGGAAATAACAGATCTTGCAAACGCGTTCAAATGCAACGTACACGATGTAAGAAAGTCATCTATAATAGTGGAGATCACTGCAACGCCTGATAGAATCGATGCCTTTGAAGATTTGATACGTGGTTATGGAATTTTAGAGATAGCCCGAACTGGCATTTGTGCATTAGAGAGAGGATATAGAGATGAAAGTTAGAATTTTTGATACCACATTAAGGGATGGAGAGCAGACTCCAGGTGTAGCACTAACTCCAGAACAAAAGCTTGCAATAGCGCAGAAACTAGATATTCTTGGAGTAGATGCAATCGAAGCTGGCTTTCCAATTATTTCAGATGGTGAAATGAAGGCAATCAAATCTATAACAGCTGCTAATCTAAGGGCTGAGATTTGCGGATTAGCAAGAACCGAGAAAAAAGATATAGATGCTGCTGTATCAACAGGCCTAAAATACATTCACACATTTATCGCGACTTCTGATATTCATCTAAAATACAAGTTAAAACTAACACGCGAACAGGTACTAGCAAAGGCTGTAGAAGCAGTTCAATATGCAAAGTCTCTTGGATTACAAGTTGAATTTTCAGCAGAAGATGCCACAAGAACTAACAGAGACTTTCTAAAAAAAGTATTCAAAGCTGTCACAGAAGCAGGGGCAGATAGAATAGACATACCTGATACAGTTGGTTATTCTACTCCTCAATACCTTGCAGCTATAACAAGGGATACTATTGAAGCAACCCATCTTCCTGTCAGCGTTCACTGTCACAACGACTTTGGATTAGCAGTAGCAAACTCAATATCTGCCATCCAAGCCGGAGCGCAATGTGCACATGTCACAATTAATGGAATTGGTGAACGAGCAGGAAATGCATCACTTGAGGAGTTGGTAATGTCGTTACAATGCCTTCAGTTTGACAAAAAATATGAGACAAACATAGATGCCAAGCTTCTATACGAAACCTCAAGATACATTTCAAAAATTGTTGGAGTTCAAGTTCAACCAAACAAAGCCATAGTTGGCGAGAATGCCTTTGGACATGAATCTGGTATTCACACTCATGGCGTTCTAAATAATCCATTAACGTATGAGCCAATTAGCCCTGAACTTGTGGGCAGAACAAGATGGTTCCAAGTAGGAAAACATGCTGGGGCTCACGGGATTTCAGCAATGCTAGAAGAATATGGCATCCAGCCAACTAAAGAACAAGCACACCATATTTTAGACAGAGTAAAGAAGCTTGGTGACCAAGGCAAACATGTAACTGATGTTGAACTACTTGCCATCGCGGGGGAAGTAATGGAGCAACAAGGATTGAAAAGGCTAGTACACCTCACTGGATTTTCCGTATCTACTGGTATTGGAAACATGCCATATGCATTTGTAAAGTTGAACATAGAGGGAAAAGACTTCATAAGTACAGACTATGGTGTTGGTCCTGTTGACGCATCAATTAATGCAATTCAGAAAATTACTGGCGAGATAGCAAAAGTCAGGATAAAAGATTACAGGCTAGATTCAATTTCTGGCGGCTCAGAGGCACTTTGTGAAGTGACGATAAAAGTCGAGGATGCTTATGGCAACCAAGCTTCTGCAAAGTCGATAGGAGAAGACATAGTCATTACAAGCGTTCAAGCTATGATCGATGGCATAAACAGAATCATGCTTAAAAATATTCTAAAACAAAAAAATTGGGGGCATTAGATGTATCGAATTTCGCTCATAACAGGAGATGGCATAGGCCCAGAAATATCTGATGCCGTAGTTGGCATATTAGAAGCAATAAACGATAATCTCGGATTAAAGATTGAAATCAAAAAGATAGAGGCCGGTGACGCAGTTTTGAAAAAAACTGGCAAGGCACTTCCAGATTCAACTCTTGATACCATAAAAAAATCAGATGCATGCCTTAAGGCGCCAGTAGGAGAAAGTGCCGCTGATGTAATTGTAGTCTTGAGAAGAATCCTTGACCTTTACGCAAACATCAGACCTGCCAAGTCTTATCCTAACATGCCAGCGCTTAAAGAAAATATCGACTTGGTCATAGTAAGGGAAAACACCGAAGACCTTTACACTGGAATGGAGTTTGATATTGGTGATTCTGCCATTGCAATGAGAACGATTTCACAGAATGCCTCCAGAAGAATTGCAAGATATGCGTTTAAGACTGCATCTCAGAGAAACAGACAAAGAAAGGTCACCTGCGTTCATAAATCAAATGTAATGAAAAAAACTGATGGTCTTTTTGCCAGATCATGTCAAGAAATTGCAAAAGAGAACGCAGACATTGCATTTGAACACATGTATGTAGATGCCTGCGCTATGAATCTGATAAGACAGCCAGAATCTTTTGATGTAATAGTTACAACCAATCTATTTGGAGATATTCTATCTGATGAGGCAGCACAAGTAGTAGGTGGACTTGGAATGGCGCCTGCAGCCAACATTGGAGATAATTTTGCCTTGTTTGAACCAGTTCACGGCGCGGCATTTGACATAGCTGGAAAGCAAGCTGCCAATCCATCATCATTTATTCTCTCAGCCAAGATGATGTTTGAATGGCTAGGAATGAAAAATGGAGATGACAAGTGCTACGCGGTTGCTAAGAAAATTGAAGATGCAGTCTATGGAGTTGTCAAAGATGGTACTAAGACAAAAGATATTGGCGGCAACAAGACCACAAGGGAATTTTCTCAGCAGGTAATATCCAAGCTCACTTGAGGTCTGAGACTGGTGGTTCTCTTGACCAAAAGAACATTGCAAGTCCTAGTGGAATCATAATCATTATAGCAACACCTAGCGATACCCAATAAAATGTTGGATCAATTCCTGGTATAAACGGTACAGGAAAAACCGTGTAAGCCCAGACAAATGCAAGAAATCCAACTAGTATTTTATTTCGCTTGAAAACTTTCCAGCCTAGCTTGCGTTTAGTTATAAAGCATTTCTTGCATCGCGTCCGGTCATCGGTCATGCATGAAGAACAACAATGCTTATCACAGAAATAGCAAGTACGGTCCCCAAATTCTGAACCACAAAAGTCGCATTGTCGCATTGCATTTATTGGTGAAATCAAAATTTAAACACTGTTTTCGTAGAAAAAATTGACTAGCGGTTTTCTTTTTATTGGACATGAATGCTAACTGTAAATGAGTTAATGGTTTGTCAATAAAAATGGTTAGCCCCC
>Ga0066709_100002446_pt1 | contig 13542 bp, 11 predicted proteins | sample GraSoiAngelo_158_FD_79665 | JGI IMG/M metagenome (GOLD analysis project Ga0066709, IMG submission 79665) | Grasslands soil microbial communities from the Angelo Coastal Reserve, California, USA - 14_1009_16_30cm | ecosystem: Environmental > Terrestrial > Soil > Grasslands | place: USA... | reverse complement strand
GTATTCCGGTTGCAGGCAGAGCTCCGGAACGCATGAGGCGTCCTGCGGGAGAGGAGAAACGCGGCAACAAAAGGAAACCGAGGATGCGCCTGGATGTGCTCGTCCCCACACTCAATCGAGCGCCGCTCGTCGAGCGCGCCGTCCGCTCGGTGCTGCGCGCGCAACAACCGTATGGCCTCGTGGTGCACGTCACCGTCATCTGCAATCGCTGCACGGACGACACGGTCGACCGGCTCGCCGTCCTGCAACAGGAAACGCCCGGGCGCATCGCCGTCATCCACGAACGCCGGCGCGGCAAGTCGCGCGCGCTGAACGCCGGCTTCGCCGCCACCACCGGCGACCTCGTCGGGATGATCGACGACGACGAGGAAGTCGACTCCCAATGGCTCATCCGGATTGCCGCGGCGTTCACCGATCGGTCGCTGGATTTCGTGGGAGGTCCGTACGTCGCGGTGTGGAACGCGCGATCCCCGAAATGGGTACCCGAAGACTACCTTGCGGTGATCGGCGACGCCGACGGCGGACCTGAACCGCGCGAGTACGGACCGGAGTTTCACCCGATGCTGAAGGGCGGCAATGCCGTCATCCGGCGATCGACCCTGTATCGCGTCGGCCCCTACGCCGAGTATCTCGGCCCGGGTACGTACTCACGGCTCTTCTCATGTGAAGACGAGGAGATGCACTGGCGGCTGATGCAGCACGGCGCGCGTGGACGCTATCTTCCCGATCTCGTGGTGTATCACCACGTCTCGCCGTCGAGGGTGACGCCCGAATACTTCCGGCGCTGGTGCTTCTGGCGCGGCGTCTCGCGTGGCTTGATGGACCGCCGGCATCCGCTGCCGGTGCGCTACCTGGCCGGCGTGCCGCGGTTTTTGTGCGGACGCGCGCTGACCAGCCTCGTGCGCCTGGCGTCAACGCCGGCGTCACGGCGCGATCCGGCGTCGCGTATGGCGGATGAGCTGCGTCTGTGGGATCTGGCGGGCTATTGGTACGGACGTCATGTCTACACGCTCGCGCGGTTCTCGCCGGTGCAGAGCCGCCGAAAGGCGCCGACGCCGTGGCCCGCGCCGCCTCCCGCCGAGGTTGTGACCACGGCCGGGCTGGAGGGCGTCATCGGCCCTGACGACGATTTCCTCATTCCGGGGAAGCCGGCGGCCTGACCGCTTCCTGTTGCCCGCTCAGCGGCAGCCTGTTTGCTTCGACCGCGGCGGTATGCACGCCGTGCGCACGGTCGTCATCCGTCCCGCGTCATCCTCCTGGCTGCACCTCGGTGAACACCTCGGGCGTCTTCGAGAGTACGGCGACCTGCTCTACACGCTGAGCGTCCACCGCGTCAACGTGCGTTATAAGCAAACGGCGCTCGGCGTCCTCTGGGCGGTGCTGCAGCCGCTCCTGATGATGGTGATTTTCACGGCGGTGTTCTCGGTGCTGGCGCGCATGCCGAGCGACGGCCGTCCGTACGCGCTCTTCGCGTACGCGGCGCTGCTGCCGTGGACGTTCTTTGCGACGTCGCTCAGCAACGGCACGAACTCGCTCGTCGCGCACACGCAACTCATTACGAAGGTCTACTTCCCGCGAGAGATCCTTCCGCTCACATACATCGTCGCCGGTCTCTTCGATTTCGCGATCGGGTTCGTCGTCCTGCTCGGGCTGCTGGCGTGGTACCACGTCGGGCTCACCGCGCAGGCCTGGAACCTCATTCCGATCGTCGCGCTCCTCGCGGCGTGGACGCTCGCCGTCGCCTTGTTCCTCGCGGCGCTCCAGGTGCGTTTCCGCGACGTCGGCGTCGCGCTGCCCGCGCTCGTCCAGCTGTGGATGTTCGCGTCTCCCGTGATCTATCCGCTCGGCGTCGTTCCGGCAGGCTGGCGAACGTGGTACCTGCTCAACCCGATGGCGGGCATCGTCGCGTCGTGCCGCAGCGTGCTGCTTCAGGGCCAGGCGCCGGAGGCATTGCCGCTGCGGATGGCGGTCATCGTGACGGTCGTTGCGTTGCCGCTCTCGTATCTGTTTTTCAAGCGCGCGGAAGCCACCATGGCGGACGTGATCTAGGCCCGGCCGCATGCGACCCCTGATCGACATTCGATTCGACGCCGTCTCGAAGCGATACCGGGTCCGCCAGCCGATCGGGCGCGACGGCGGAGGCCGTTACCGCGATTTCTGGGCGGTGCGGGACGTCAGCTTCGACGTCGCCCGCGGCGAAACGCTCGGCATCATCGGCCACAACGGCGCCGGCAAGAGCACACTGCTGAAGCTGCTCTCCCGGATCACTGCGCCGACGTCGGGGACGATCACGCTGAGCGGGCGCCTGGCCGCGTTGATCGAGGTCGGATCCGGCTTCCACCCGGAGCTGACCGGCCGCGAGAACATCTTCCTCAGCGGATCCCTCCTCGGCATGAAGCGGCGCGAGATCGCGTCGAAGCTCGACCGCATCGTCGCGTTCGCGGGCGTCGGCCCGTTCATCGACATGCCGGTCAAGTGGTACTCATCCGGCATGTACATCCGGCTGGGCTTCGCGGTGGCGGCGCATCTCGAGGCGGACATCCTGCTCGTCGACGAAGTGCTGGCGGTGGGCGACGCGGCGTTCCAGCTGCAGTGCCACGAGCGCATCGCCGAGCTTCGGCGCGACGGCACGACGATGCTGTTCATCTCGCACGACCTGACGTCGATCGCGCGGCTGTGCGACCGGTCCATGCTGATGGACCGCGGGCGGATTGCCTTGACCGGCGTGTCCCGCGACGTGATCGCGGAGTACAACCGCATCGTCGCCGACTCGCAGGCGCGCGAGGTCGCCGACGCGGTCGCTGTTGACGCGAGGTCGCTGGCGCGCGTCGTCGACGTGCGGTTCCTCGATGACGACGGACGCGAGTCGGTCGTGGTCCGCACGGGCGAGCCGCTGCGCGCCCTGGTTGATGTCGACGTGACGCTGCCGGTACGCGACGCGGTGATCGAAGTCTTCTATTACTCGCGCGATGGGCGCACGCTGCACTGCCAGCACAGCACCGCGCTCAGCGGACCGCGGCTCGATTTGATGGCCGGCCGCCGCCGGATCGAGTTCCTCTGCGACGAGATCGGCCTGCAGCCGGGGATCTACGCGATCGGCGCGTCGGTGCGCGAGCGAACGGGATCCACCGCGCTCGACTGGTGGTACGGCGTGCGGCTCCTCAACGTGGAACAGGGAAAACCGGTGCGCGGGTACTTCTACGCGCCGCACGAGTGGAGGTGCGCTGATGCCGGCGCCGCGGCTCAGTGTCGTGCTGCCGACGCATAATCGCGCCGGCGAGCTGCGTCACGCGATCGAGGCGCTGCTGCGACAGACGCCGTCTGCCGGCGCGTACGAGGTCATCGTCGTCGCGAACAATTGCACGGACGGCACCACCGATCTGCTCGCCTCGATCGACGACGCGCGGCTGAAAGGCATCCCCGAAAACCGTCAGGGCCTTTCTTACGCGCGCAACACGGGGATCGCGGCGAGCGCGGGCGATTACGTGGCCTTCACGGACGACGACGTCGAGGTGGCGCCTGACTGGGTCGCGACGCTGCTGCACGCGTTCGAGGCGCACCCTGACGTCGACGGCATCGGCGGCCGCGTGCTGCCGTCCTGGCGCGACGCCTGCCCGGGATGGCTGACGCGCGCACATTGGGCGCCGCTCGCGCTGCAGGACCACGGCGACACGCGTCGCGTCTTTGACGCCGCGACCCCGATCGGGCTCATCGGCGCGAACGTCGCGTTCCGCCGCGGCGTCTTCGCGCGGGTGGGCACATTCGCGGCGGCCGTGCAGCGCGTCCGCGATGGGATCGGGTCGACTGAAGACCACGAGTTCCTGCTGCGGCTGTACGCCGCGGGCGGCCGCATGCTGTACCTGCCGAAGCTGGTCGCGCGCGCCCGCGTACAGCCGGATCGCTGCGTCCGCACGTACCACCGGCGATGGCATTTCGGTCACGGACGGTTCCACGCGCTCATGCGGGACCCGCGAATCGAGCGCTCGCGCACGTACATCTTCGGGGTGCCGGGCCATCTGCTGCACGCGGCCGCGCGCGACGCGGCGCATTGGTTCGTGTCGCTCCTCCGCCGCGACGACGCGGAAGTGTTTGCGACCGAGCTGCGCCTGCGTTTCGTCGCCGGCTTCGTGCGTCAGCGTTTGAGAGGCGCCCGGTGACGGTCTCCGTCGTCATTCCGTGCTTCAACCAGGCGCATTATCTGGGCGAGGCGCTCGCGAGCGTCGACGCGCAGCGCGAGCGCGCCGACGTCATCGTCGTCGACGACGGATCGACGGACGATACGGCCGGCGTCGCATCGAGGTCCGGTGGCGTTCGGTGTTTGCGCCAACGCAATCAGGGACCGGCCGTCGCGAGAAATGCCGGCCTCGCCGCGGCGCGAGGCGAGTACGTGGTCTTCCTCGACGCCGACGACCGTCTCCTGCCGGATGCGGTTGACGTTGGAGTGGACGCGTTCGACCGCCATCCGGAGTGCGGGCTCGTCTTCGGCCGCGCGGTGATGATGGGGCCGGACGGCGCGCTGTGGCCCACGCCCGACCAGCCACGCGTCGAGCGCGATCACCACCTCGCGTTGCTCCGCCGCAATCTGATCTGGGCCCCCGCCATCGCGATGTTCCGGCGCAGCGCCGTCGTCGCCGCCGGCGGGTTCGCGACGGGTGTCGACGCCGCAGCGGATTATGACCTTTACCTCCGCGTCTCGCGCGGGACGCCGGTGTTCGATCACGGCCGGCTCGTCGCGTGTTATCGGCGCCATTCGCACAACATGAGCGCGAACGCGGTCCGCATGCTGCGCGAGACGCTCACCGTCATGCAGCGTCATCGCCGCTTCGCCGCCGCGGATCCAGAGATGCTCGCGGCCTGGCGCGAAGGCCGGCGAACGTGGCAGGAATTCTACGGAACGGCGCTCGTCGAGGAGATTCGCGGTCACGTCCGACGCGGTGAATGGAACCGAGCGCTCGTGAAAGCGTTCGTCCTCGCGCGCCATCACCCCCGACGCATCCCGCGCGAACTCACACGCCGCATCGGCAACATGCGGCGCTACGACGTGGTTCGCCGATCTTCGTAGCGCAGGGCTTCAGCCCTGCTCGTGGGGCGCTCTGGCGGGTCGGTTACGCCGGTCTGGCAATTCCTGCCGCCGAAATCTCTTCCGCGAGTTGGCGTGCTTCGAGTTCGTCGGGCAGCCGATGGTGCAGCGGGGGGGCGACGGTGGCGCAGACGACCGTCTCCGCGAACGCTTCCGTCGCGCGGAAGTCCACGCGGAAGCCAGCGGTCTTCAGGAGCGACGTCAGGCAGCTCGGCGTCAGTCCCCAGAACCAGTTTCCATATCCATCCGCCGGCTCGAACTCGCTGCTGATCCCCGCCTGGTGCAACAGCCCCAGGCTCCGCAGATTCCACAGGCGGCGCGCGCGCTCGTCGAGCATCGGAAAGTACACCGCCGCGTTGGGCAGACCGTCGATCTCCGGAATCGTGGACGTGCGGAGAATCAACGTCTCGCGGCAGATCCGGCGCAGCGCGACGAGCAGATCGAACGGGCTCGGATGGTGATACAGCACACCCGCGCAAAAGACGACGTCACTCTGTCCAATCTGCGCGAGCGTGTCCGCGCGCGTGATGTCGCCGAGCACGAACCGGACGCTCGAGCCTCTCGATCGGCGCTTGTCCTCGAACTCCGGCGTCGGCCCGAAGACGTCGACGCCCGTCACCGACGTCGCGCCCGCGGCCTCGGCGATGAACGAGTACTCCCCGTTGATCCCCCACATGCAGCCGATGTCGGCGAATGAATGACCCGGCGCGTGGGCCCGGATGTATTCCGGCAGCCGCTCGTAACTGCCGACGACGTCACCGCGACGGCCGCGCCAGCGGCGCCAGAGCCCGTTCAGGCGCGGGCGCTTAAGCGAGAGGACTTTGTATCGATACAGCATGATTGGTTGCGGGCGCCGGCCGAGCGGCGGCCGGGGCGTCGCGCAGGAGACGCTCCGATGGCAGGACGTACGCCGCGCTCGGCCCGAAGCGTCGCACGCGTCGCCGCGCCTGCCACAGCGCCCATGGGCCGGCGAGGTTGCCGGCGATCTCAGTCAGAATCAGATCCAACGGGTAATCGCTGCGGCGACGCAGGCGCTCGACCGCGCGACGCAGGTACACCTTCGGCAGCGACCATCCGAGCCGGACCAGCGCGCGCGGATCGCGATCGCGCATCAACGTGGTGAGGTGGTACGCCACGTGCCCCTTGCTGTATGCGTAAATCTGATTGCGGAGCGACGACGAGTCGTTCCGATGGCGGTGCCACACCCATGCGGTCGGCTCGTACACGATCGTGTGGCCCGCTTTCAGGATCCGGTAAAAGAGATACGTATCCTCGCTGCAGCCCGTCGGCATGCCGGCGCCGAGGGCTTCGTCGAGCAGCCCGATCGCCGGGTCGCGGAAGCACGCCGCGCGGAACGCCGCGTTCGCCGTCGCGCCGAGGTGCCACGTCGGCACCGCGGTCCTGCGGCTGCGGAACCACGACCCGTCGACCTCGAACCGCGCGAATCCTTTCCCGAGGCCGCCGTACGCTTCGAAGCGGCACTGCGATTCCGTTTCGAGCTCCACCGGCAGCACGTGTCCCGTGACCGCCATCACGTCGGCGCGGCCGAACGGCGCGACGAGCCGCTCCAGCCATCCCGCCGGCACCGTCACGTCGTCGTCGATCGCGATGAGGATGTCGCCGGTCGCCTCGACGAAGCCGGCATTGCGCGCGTAGGAGAGCCCCGGCCGGTGTTCCTCGATCAAGCGCGCTTCCGGAAAGTCGCGGACGACGTTCGGCGTAATCGCGGTTCCAGGCCGGTTGTCCACCACGACGATCTCGACCGCGCGTGCCGAGCGCTGCGCGCGGAGCGCCATCAGACAGCGCCGAAGATCGTCCGGCCGGTTGCACGTGGGGACGACGATCGAGACTGTGACGGCCGGCGAGAGCGGCGGTTCCGCCGTGACCGCGATCTGCCGCTGCAGCGCACGCTTCATCAGCCGCCAGGCCTGCCAGTCGCCAATGGCCTGACGCAGCCGCGGGGCCGAAATCGGGCGGCGGCAGTTGTGGATGTCCACGCTGCCGATCAGCGCGCCTGCATCGAGCACGAATACGCGCGTGCGCGGATACTCCGTGAGGTCGTCGATGCCGCGGAGGGCATCCTGCACCTCGATCATGCGGACGGCGATGGGCCAGTCGCGAGACGGCTTCATGACTGCGCTCCGTACGCGGCAAGAATTCTCGCGGCGTGCCGCCGTGCGGCCGCGTAGCGGCGCAGCCCCGCGATCGAGCCGCGCAGTTCTGCCAGGATCAAATCCCGTGGAAACGCCGCCGGCCGCACGAGCGCGCGCAGGAGCCGCCGCACGTTCCACCACCACATCCACCACACGCCAAGCCGGAGGATCGCGCCGCGTTCGTCGGGATACGCCTGCGCGGCGCGGACCAGGTACGCGTAGAACCCAATCCCGTTGTTCCGAATCTTCGTTTTCAGCGCGTCGTAATCGTGACAGTGGCGGTGACGCACGACCGCGCACGGCTCGTAGACGAGCGTGCCGCCTTCCTTGAGCACGCGGAAGAACATCTCCAGATCGCCGCCGCCGTTGGCGGGCGTGCCGACGTCGAGCGCCGGATCGAAGAGGCCGATGCGCGAGAACGTCTCGCGCCGGAACGCCATGTTCGCGCCCGTGCCGAACTTGCCGGTGCCGCCGTGGTGCGGCGCCGTCCGCTCCCCCGCTTCGACGTCAACCCGGTAAACCGCCCGCCTGAACCCTCGCCCGAACCCGCCGTACTGCTCGAAGAGCACCTGAGCGCGCGAGTCCAACGCGTCCGGCACGACGAGGCCGGTGACGCAGAGCGCGTCGCGCTCCTCCTCGAACGTTCGTGCGAGCGCGCGCACCCACTGGTCATCGACGATGACGTCGTCGTCGGTGAACGCGACGATGTCGTGGCGCGCTTCGCGGATGGCGCGGTTGCGCGCCCAGTCGAGACCCGGACGCGGCTCGCGGATGTACCTGACGCCCGGGTATCGCGCGACGACGTTCGCCGTGGATTCATCGCTGGGCGCGTTGTCGATGACGAGGCGTTCGACGAGCGGCGCCGGATAGTCGAGCGCCATCAACGCGTCGAGACAGTCCGCGAGGCCGGCCGCACGATTCCTGGTGCAGACGGCAACCGTCACCGTCGCGCGCGGAGCAGCCCCGCGCGGACAGGCGCGCGACAGGCGCATGAATTCATCGACGTTGGTGTCGCCCCCGAGGCCGTCGACGGCGAGATGATGCGCGATCGGCCACGCACACTCGTCGGCGATCCGCCGGCCGAGCTCGGACGCGGTCAAGCCGGGTGTGCGGCCGAGCTTCAGCATGCCGATCGGACAACGATGCAGACGCACGAGGACCCACTGCTCGCCAAGCGTGGCCGGCGGGATCGATGGCAGCGGCGACTCGAGATCGATGCAGATGAGCTTCATCGCGAACGCTCGCAGCGCGCTCGCTGACGATCAGATGATCGCGTCGGCGTCCGCGGCGGTTGGCGTGTTGTCGAAGATGACCGAGCCGCGATCGCGTGGCGGCAGGGAGCGAAGACGCCTCGATCGGCCGCGCTGGCTTGTCCACCACCATGCGCCGAGAGCCGATCCAACGATCGTCGCGACGAGGCCCAGAGTCCGAATGCTCACGCGCACCTCCGGAAACGGACGAGCAACATGGGTGCCAGCGGTCCTCGTGCCTTACCGCATTCGGAACAACACGGCTTCGCCGCCTCGGTCTGAAAAACGGCCGAGCTGGATGAACGCCGCCGTGTTCTCGACGTCGCGCGCGAGATCGGCGAAGCGGGCGTCCGGCGCGCCCGCACTGTGGACTATCACGTAGCGAACGTCGTCACGGCGCAATTGCGCGAGTGCCCGGGCATCGGGAAACGCGGCGAGACGATCGAGGCGGTCGACGTACGACTGCGGATAGAAACCGCTGTACCCGTTCACGAGCGGAAACCAGTGAAACGTGGAGTCGTAGGCGTAGGCGGGATCCGGCCCCGGAAGCGCGCTCGCCTGCGGGACGGGGAATTCGGCGACGACACCCGCCGGCTGCCGCGCAAGAAAGTCATACACCGGCGGCGCCGTGTTCGGATACGGCACCAGCTCCATCGGCCGCACCGAGTACTCGACGACCAAACCCAGCAACCACACGCCGAACGCAACGTGTCGCACTGCGCGCGAGCGCCGGTCGGCAATGGCAGCGTAGCCGTACGCCGCGAGAACCGCGAGAAACATCAACACGAACATGCCGGCGCGCGCGAGCGCGCGCAGCGACCGAAAGGCGCCGACGTGTTCGTACAGAAAGCTGAAGCTGAAGCCGCCAAGCCCGAGCGACAGCTCGAATGCGATCACCAGAACGAGGAGGTACACGATCTGCCGGCTCGAAGGCTTGCGCGCGAACAGCCCGATCAGCGCGAGCAGCACCGGCAGCGCGCCCGGAAAGAGACGACGCTCGGGCGGACTGCGGCGGGCGACGCGGTCGCCGTACAGGCGGTTATTCGGCGTGGCGATCAGGTAATTCGCGGGGCGCGCGCTGTAGCGCGACAACTCGTCGATCGGCCGGTCGCCAACCTGCGCGCGCGTTCGCACGTACGGCCGCGCATACGCGCCGCATATCAACGCCGCCACCGCCAGACCCGCGGCAAGACTCCGTGCGACGCGCCACCGAGAGGCGCGCCGATCGGCGACGAACAACAGAACGGCCGCGGGCGCGAGGAGCGTCGCCAGCAAAACGCCGTAGTAAATGCTCGACAGCATCTGGAGCGCCGCCATCGCGCCGGCGGCGACGCCGAAACGCCAGGCCCCGGTGTCGAGCGTGCGATGCACGGCCCAGAACGCCCACGGCATCCACATGGCCCACTGCAGCTCCATGTGCATGTAGTGTTCGTATCGATACGGCGCAAAGCAGAAGATCACGCCCGCGAGCAGCGCGGCGGCGGTGCTGCCGGTGAGATACCGCGCGAGCGTGAACATCCCGAGACCCGACACGACGATCGCGCCCAACAGCAGCAGGTTGTGCACGAGCACGGGAGGAAACCGCGCCCGAATCAGCGGCGTCGCCACGAGCCCCTCGACGATCATCGCGTCGGAATACGTGAGCGTGCGCGGCTCGGGATAGAAGATGTTCGCGTCGAAGAGATGACGCGGGTTCGTCGTGACGGCGTGCGCCACCCATGCGAGCCGCCACATGTTGAAGTAGATGTCCTGGTGCGCGACCGACGCGTCGCCAATCCGGCGTGCCTGCGGCCACGTCATGAAGACGGTGAGCGCGGTGAAGAACAGCGCCGCCCCTACCCAGCGGCGCAGCGTCATTCGGCGTCGATCCCGATCAGCCGCATCAGCCGCAGCGCGTTGCGCGACGTGGCCAGCCCGTCGCGCAGCCGGTAGTCGAACGTCATCGTCCCGTCGGGCAGCACCTGTTCCGTGAAGTGCACGAGCCGCGCGGCCGACGCCAGCGGCTCTTCACCGGCCAGCGCGAGATCGTGCGTCGTCAGGATGCCGATCGCAGTGGCGTGGAGCAGGTGGCGGACGACGGCGCGGACGGCGATGCTGCGCTCGACGCTGTTGGTCCCCTGAAGGATCTCGTCGAGCAAGTACAGCAAGGGCCTCGTCTCGTCGCGCCGCTCGGCGGCATCGACGATCGCTTTGAGGCGTGCGAGCGCCGCCATGAAATACGAGAGTCCCAGCTCCAGCGAGTCCTCGATCCGGATGCTCGCCTGCAGCTCGCACGAGGGCATCGACAGCGCGGCCGCGCAGACGGGCGCGCCCGCCTGCGCGAACACCGCGTTGAGGCCGACCGCGCGCAGGAGCGTGCTCTTGCCGGACATGTTCGATCCCGTGACGAGCAGGAGCGTGCCCGGCGGCCCTACCTCGACGTCGTTGGCGACGCGGCGATCGTCGGGGATCAGCGGATGCGCCAGTGCCCGTGCGTCGAATCGCTTCAGCGAGGGATCGATCGTGGCGAACGCCCAACCGGGATAATCATGATGGACGATCGCGAACGTCGAGAGGGCGTCCACCTCGCCAAGCGCGGCGATCCAGTCGCGCGCCGATCGGCCGGCGTCCCGGCGCCATCGATCGAGGGCGAACGCGACATGGAAATCCCAGAGCGTCAGCGCCTGGATCGGCAGGTGCAGGAGCGCCGCGCCGCGGCGCAGCTCGGAGAAGCTCACGAGGCGTGACAGGGACCGAAACCGCTCGGGGGCCGACCGGCCGCTCGTCTCCATCCGGCGCCGCATCGCCAGGAGCGACGGCGTCTGCCACGCGCGGCCGCATACGAGGTCGAACATCGCGACGTACCGCTCGATGGCGTGCTCGCCGACGCTGACATCGTCGAAGTCGTGGTGCAGGCGGCGCGCGACCCGGAACCACAGAATCAGCCCGAGGATCAGCGGGAGCGACCACCACGGCGTCGCGATCAGGTTGGTGAAATCCGCGGCGGCGAGCACCCAGATCGCGATCGTCAAGGTCCAGGTGACGGCCTGCCACAGCGCGGGATTTCCGAACGACGGCTGACGCGACTCCGCCCACGCCAGGAACCGCCGCAGCTCTTCGCCGCGCAGCATCGCGAGCGAGCCTTCGGCCGCGAGCGTTTCGCGCCACCCGGCCAGCGGGCCAAGCTCGCGAATCGCGGCCTGCCGCGCCGCCACGACGTCCGGTGGCGCGGACGCAAGGAGCCATTCCTGCAGCGTCGCGGCGCCGGCCGCCGTGGCCGTCGGCCCGAGCCACTGCGCGACCGACGCGTGCCCGAACAAGTCGAGATCGCGCGCGTAGGGGTGCCGATCGAGGTGCGCGTCCTGCGTCGGCGCGACGTCCGGCAGCGCCGCCCACTCGCGCGCGAGACGCGCGAGCGCGCGCACGTTGATGACGCGTGCCGCTTCGTGCCGGGCACGCTCGTCCTCGACGCGCGCGTGACGCACGACCAGCGCGGCAAACGTCAGGAGCCATGCGCCGGCGCCGGCCGCGCCGGGAAGGCTGCCGGCGCGCGCGGCCCAGATCAGGAGCGCAACGCCGCTGAGAAACGTCGCGAGGCGGAAGCGAGAGAACCGCGCGGACCGTCCCGCCGCCGCGTCGCGGCGGCCGGCGCATTCGCGCACCCGGCGCTCGTACCACTCGCGTGCCGTCATTCCGCCGCGCGCGCCGAGATGTTCAGACGCCAGTAGTCGAGCGTGAACGGAGGATTGTCGGCGGCCGCCGCGTCGGCGAGGCTTTCGACGAACGGACGCCGCAGCGGCACAGGCAGCGTGTCCACGTGGTGCCGTACGCACACGCACGCAATGAAGTCCACGAACGTCGCGCGATCCTTCATCGTCGTCGGCGCCGGCTCGAGATCGGCGTGGACGTCGCGGAATCCCGCCGCGTCGAGACGCGCGATCGTCTCGTTCACATCCGCAAACATCCACGGATCCGTCCATCGCCCGAAGTGCGCCGCGTAGCGGGGATCCCGCATGAGATCGTGGGTGTGCGCCAGCAGACGCGCGAGGTTCGGTCCGCCGCCGCACTGCGCCTCGAACCGGCCGCCCGGCCGGAGCGCGGCGCGGATCTCGCGGAAGAGCCGATCGTGATCCGGGATCCAGTGAAACGTCGCCGCGCTGAAGACGACGTCGAACGCGGCGCGAAAGGGCAGGCCGGCGCCGCTCGCGCGGACGAGGTGGACGTTGGGCGCGCGCTCGCGCAGCCAGGCCGCCGCGGTCTCGATCATCGAGGCGGACACGTCGAGCGCCACCACACGTCCGCCGGGGAGCCGCTCGGCGAGCGCAGCGCTCAGGTGCCCCGTGCCGCAGCCGAGGTCCAGCACGCGCTCGTCCCCGTCGAGCGGCAGACGCGCGAGGACGCGCTGCCCCCACGCCTGCTGCGGCGCGGAGAGCTGGTGATACACGCCGGCGTTCCAGTCGGCCGTCATCGTCTCCGGATGCGCTGATCAGTGTACAGTCCACCGCAGCGGATCGATCGTCTGAACGGGAGATCTTCCGCCTGAAGGCGGAAGCCACCGTTTCTCAAAAGGGATCGCTGCGCGGCCCGCAGCCCGCGATTTCCGGAGAATCACATGAACCGCTTCGCGATCGCCGGCGCCGTCGCCGTCAGTCTCGCCGCCGCAACCGGCCGGCCAGGGCCGCCGCCGCCGCGCGGTGTCCGGCTCATCGATCTCTCGTGGGTCCAGGCGGAGCCGCTGCTCGACGTTTCGGCGATTGTCGTCTTTCCACTCGGGGCCGGCGCGATCGAACATGGCCAGCACCTGAAACTGAACGCGGATCAGCGGCTTGCGAACTACCTCACCTCCCGCGTCCTCCTGGCCGCGCAGGTCGTCGTCGCGCCGGCGCTGACCTATCATTTCTATCCCGCGTTCGTCGAGTATCCCGGCTCCACGTCGCTGTCGCTCGCGACGGCGCGGAGCCTGACGGTGGAAGCCGTCCGCTCCATCGCGCGCTCGGGGCCGCGCCGGTTCTACGTCCTCAACACGAGCCTCTCGACGGTGCAGCCGCTTCAGCAGGCGGCCGACGCGCTCGTGGCGGAT
>Ga0066709_100002444_pt1 | contig 13545 bp, 7 predicted proteins | sample GraSoiAngelo_158_FD_79665 | JGI IMG/M metagenome (GOLD analysis project Ga0066709, IMG submission 79665) | Grasslands soil microbial communities from the Angelo Coastal Reserve, California, USA - 14_1009_16_30cm | ecosystem: Environmental > Terrestrial > Soil > Grasslands | place: USA... | reverse complement strand
GCGGTGAGCTGGCTCGCGCGATAGCGTTCACGGTGCGTACCGGCGCGACACCGATCGAGCGCGGCCACCTTGCGCCGGCCCGCCCCGCACGCACCTTAGGGGGTTCCGTGGTGAATACCTGAACCCGGTGTGCCCCAACCCTGACCGCCCATGCCTGCTCCCAACGCGACCAATCTTCGCCCCACGATACGCGCCGCCTTCACGTTCCTGGCGGGCTACCTGCTGGCAGGATCCGCCCTTGCGCAGGGCCTCCCACGCGCTCGCCCCGAGGACGTCGGTCTCTCAGTCGCCGCGCTCGGGCAAATCGCTCCCGCGCTTCAGGTGTACGTCGACTCGGGAAGGCTTCCCGGCCTCCTCGCGGTCGTGGCGCGGCACGGCAAGCTGGCGTACGTCGCATCGGTGGGCTCGATGGATGTCGAGCACCGGCGCGCCATGAGGCCCGACGCCGTGTTTCGCATCTTTTCCATGACGAAGCCGGTCACCAGCACCGCCGTCATGCAGCTGTACGAGCGCGGCAAGCTTCGCCTCGATGACCCCGTGTCCAAGTACGTTCCCGGCTTCGCCGACGTCAAAGTGTACGCCGGCGGCAGCGCGGCTCAGCCGGTGCTGCGCGAGCCCGAGCGACCGATCACCGTGGCCGACTTGCTGACCCATATTGCGGGCCTCACGTACGGGCTGTTCGACAGCACACCGGTGGACACGATCTATCGCCGCGCGGCGCTCTTCAACCCTCGCTCGACGGTCGCCCAGCTCGCGGACAGCCTGGCACGGCTGCCGCTCGTGTTCTCACCTGGAACGAAGTGGAACTACAGCTTTGCGATCGACGTCCTCGGCCGCGTCGTCGAAGTGGCTTCCGGGACGAGGCTCGATCGCTACCTGGACAGCGCGCTGTTCCGGCCGCTCGGCATGCGCACGACCGGTTTCCACGCGACGCGCACGATGGAGAGTCGCATCATGCCGGCCTATGCCCGCGGCGCGGACGGCAAGCTGCACGCGATTGCGCCGTTGTTGTCGCCGGAGTACACGGCCGAGGGCAGGTTGCTCTCGGGCGGTGGCGGGTTGCTCTCGACCGCGGGCGACTACCTCCGCTTCGCCCAGATGCTGCTGAACGGCGGCGAGCTCGAGGGGCACCGCGTCCTGAAGCGCGAGACGGTAGAGCTCATGATGCAGAACCACCTGCCACCCGGGCTGACACCGATCACCATCTCTCCCGACTGGCCGCCCGGACTCTCCGGCTTCGGGTACGGCGGCGCCGTGCGCGTGGACTCGGGCACCGCCATCCCCGGATCGCCAGGAACGTTCCGCTGGGCTGGGTATGCGACCACGTTCTTCTGGATCGATCCCAAGGCCGATCTCATCGCGATGGTGTGGTCGCAGTACATGCCCGTCACGGAGCTGTGGTCGCTGGATGCGCAGTTCCAGCGGCTGGTATACGCTGCCGTCAGTCCCGGCCACGCGACGGCCGGTCAGAACACGCACCCCATGGTCCTCTTTCCCGCCACGGCAATAGAGTGGCGGGATGGCCCCGCCGCATTGCCGACGGGCGTCAAGATCGTTGTCCTGGAGGGCGATCCGACCCAGCCCGGGATGTTCACGGTGCGGTTACGGTTCCCGGACGGCTTCCGAGTCCCCCCGCACTGGCACACCCAGACCGAGCATGTAACTGTCGTCGCCGGCGCGCTCCATCTGGGAATGGGGGAGCGCTTCGATCGCGCGGCCACTCGAAAACTGGCCGCCGGCTCGTTCGGCTACTGGCCCGCCGGAATGAAACACTTCGCGTGGATGGAGGGCGAGACGATTCTCCAGCTACACGGTCAGGGCCCCTGGACGGTGTCGTACGTGAACCCGGCGGATGACCCGCGCAACGCTCGTCCCTGAGGGTTCTCCGATCGGCGCGCTAATCCTGGTGGCGTGCGCCGCCCTCGTCGAGCGCCACGTCGCCGTGGCGCGCGAGGGGCTGCGGTGCCTCGGGGCGGAGCTCCGGGATTGAGGGGCTGAGAGCCGAGCCCCTGCCCATGCGCGCAACGACGCCCCGGGCGTCGAAGAGGCGACTGGGCCGCCGCCTGCGAGAATCGGAACGGCGGGAGCAGCGCCATTACCGGCCTCGCTTCGTGGTAATGAGGATCACGCCGTTGGCACCACGCACGCCGTACATCGTCGTCTCGGTCGGGTCCTTCAGCACATCGATGCGCTCGATCTCCGCTGGACTGAGCCAGTCGACACCGCGCTCCGGGTCAACCTCAACCGGTAGTCCATCTACCACATAGAGCGGCCCGCTGCGACCGAAGAACGTGGTGACGCCCCGGATGCGAATCGAGAAGCCCCCGGAGCGCGTGCGGACCACCTCCACGCCGGCGAAGCGACCCTCCAACAGCTGCTCAACCTGGGTTGCCTTCACATCTTTCAATTCGTCGGCAGTGGCGGACTGCACGGCCCCGCCAATTTGCTCTTTGGATTGCTCGCCGTACCCGACCTGCACCTTCTCAGGGGCGGGCGGCTGCGCTGGGACGGTCGACCGGTGATGGCACCCTACTAGGGCCGCTAAGGCAAGTCCGCCCAGGAGCGCGCCATAGACGCGTGATGCGGGCGAGTGAGGAAGAGACGGGGACATGTGGACCCTCCGAGAAAGGGCGGCGAACGGCGTCCGTCTAGTTGGTTAGGCGACGTTCGGGCCCGTTCGGGCTCAGCGTCGTTGTTGCCCCCTCCCCCCGGGGCTCGTAGGCTCGTAGGTTGGCATAGTAGGTCGCGGTGAGTGCGGTCAACCGTTAGCAGACTTGCGAGTCTCATGGTCGCCGAGGGACGGAACGTTTCCCAACTCCTCCGGGAGCTCTCCCAGGGCGAGCCCGGTGCCCTCGATCGTCTCATCCCTGTCGTGTACGATGAGTTGCGGCGCATTGCCCACGGCCAGCTCCAGGGCGAGCGGTCCGGGCACACCCTCAGCACCACGGCGCTGGTCCATGAGACATACCTCCGGCTGGTGCAGATCGACCGGGTGGAATGGCGGGACCGCTCGCACTTCTTCGCTGTGGCCGCGCGCGTGATGCGGCGCGTGCTGATCGACTACGCCCGCGCCCGACAGCGCGAAAAGCGCGGGGGTGACCCCGTACCGGTCCCGCTGTCGGAGACGCTGGATGGCCTCGTGCAGCAGCCCGATGATCTGTTGGTGCTCGAGGAGGCACTCGTCCGCCTCGAGTCCCTGAACGCGCGCCAGTGTCGGGTGGTCGAGTGCCGCTGCTTTGCGGGGATGTCGGTCGAGGAGACGGCGGCTGCGCTCGCCACGTCGCCGGCGACCGTGAAACGGGACTGGGCCTTCGCCCGCGCGTGGCTGAACCGCGAACTGGGAAGAGACCAGCGTGAGCCGGCCGGCCCCGAGCACTTGAGGACTCCGTGAGCTCGGATCGGTGGGAGCGAGTCCAGGCGCTGTTCGCCGGCGCGCTGGAGCGGCCGCCCGACCAACGGGCGGCCTATGTCGCTGCCGGCGCGGAGGATCCGGCGGTGATCCGCGAGGTGCTTTCCCTGCTCGAGGCGCACGAGGGTCGGGGGCAGTTCGACAGCGTCGCAAACGGGTTGCAAGGCCTCCCTCCGGCCGCTGCGTCGGTCTCCCTCGCGAAGCTCCTCGAGGGACCGGGCACCGCGCTCGCGGGGCGCTATGCGGTCGAGCGTGAGCTCGGCCGCGGGGGGATGGCGACAGTGTATCTGGCCCGCGACCTGAAGCACGACCGCCCCGTCGCGGTCAAAGTCTTGCGCCCCGAAATCGCTGCCATTCTCGGTGCCGAGCGGTTCCTGCGCGAGATCCAGATCGCCGCCAGGCTCCAGCACCCCCACATCCTCGCCCTCTACGACTCGGGCGACGCGGACGGCACGCTCTACTACGTCATGCCGTACGTCGAGGGCCAGTCGCTGCGTGATCGCCTGGATCGGGAGGGTCCGCTACCCCTCGAGGATGCGCTGCTCATCGCGGCCGATGTGGCGGAAGCGCTCCGCTACGCCCATGCGCACGACGTGGTGCACCGCGATATCAAGCCCGAGAACATCTTGCTCGTGAGAGAGCGCGCAGTCGTGGTGGATTTTGGGATCGCGCGGGCGGTCACGCAGGCGGGCGGCGAGCGGCTGACCGCGACGGGCATCGCCGTCGGCACACCCGTCTACATGAGCCCCGAGCAGGCGGGAGCGGAGCCGCGCATCGACGGGCGGTCGGATATCTACAGTCTCGGCTGCGTCGTGTATGAGATGCTGGCGGGCCATCCCCCCTTCACCGGGTCGACGGCGCGGGAGATCCTTGCGCGGCACTCGCTGGATGCTGTGCCGTCGCTCCGGGCCGCGCGGCGCAACCTGCCTGAGGCGCTCGAGGCGGCGATCGGCCGGGCGCTGGCGAAGGCGGCTGCGGATCGATTCGCGACCGCGACGCAGTTCGCCGAGGCATTGAGGGGCGGAGCTGAGACGCCGCCGCCGACGACTGAGCCAGCACCGGATCGCCGGACGGTCGGTCGCGATCGGGAGCGCCGAGAGCTGCGGCTCGCCTTCGAAGAGGCGGCAGCAGGCCGCGGGGTGCTGATTAGCGTCGTCGGAGAACCCGGAATCGGCAAGACCACCCTTGTCGAGGAATTTCTCTCCGAGCTGAGTGCGGCGAGCCGCTCGACTCGGATCGCCCGGGGACGGTGCTCCGAGCGGCTGGCCGGGACGGAGGCGTACCTCCCTCTGCTCGAGGCGCTGGATAGCCTAACGCGCGGCCCGGCGCGTGACCCGGTTACCTCGGCTCTCAAGCGCCTGGCGCCGACGTGGTACCTCCAGATTGCACCGGCGACGACGGAGAACTCGTCCGAGGCGCGAGCACTCGTCAACGTGCAAGCGAGCTCGCAGGAGCGCATGAAGCGTGAGCTGGCCGCGTTCTTCGATGAACTGTGTCGCCCGATGCCGCTCGTGCTCTTTTTCGACGACCTGCATTGGGCCGACGTATCGACGGTCGACGTCCTCGGATACATCGCGTCGCGACTCGGCTCGCTGCGCCTACTGATGGTCGTCACCGTACGGCAGGCGGAGCTCCTGGTCGGCAAGCATCCGTTTGCGCAGCTCAAGCTGGATCTTCAGGCTCGGAGCTTGTGTCGGGAGCTTGCACTCGATTTCCTCACCGTGGACGACGTGGCGCAGTTCCTGGCCCTCGAGTTTCCAGAGCACAAGTTCCCGTCCACCTTCGCGGCGCTGATCCACGACAAGACGGAGGGAAGCCCGCTCTTCATGGTGGACCTCCTCCGATATCTTCGCACGCGCGGCATCGTCTCCAGCGCGAGTGGCTCCTGGGTGCTGGCGGAGTCCATGCTCGATGTCGCGCACACGCTCCCCGAATCGACCCGGGGCATGATCCAGCGAAAAATCGAACAGCTCGGAGGCGCTGACCGGAAGCTGCTGGCCGCGGCCAGCGTGCAGGGCGCCGAGTTCGATTCCGCGGTCGTGGCGCGGCTCGTCGGGGTCGAGCCGGCGGAGGTCGAAGAGCGACTGGAGGTGCTTGAGCACGTGTACGGATTCGTGCGCCGCGCGCGCGAGCACGAATTGCCCGACGGCACGCTCAACGTGCGGTATCGGTTCGTGCACGGGCTGTATCAAAACGCTCTCTATGCCTCACTGACCCCGACGCGCCGCGCGTCGTTGAGCGGAGTCGCGGCGCAGTCGTTGCTCGAGTTCCATGCCGCTGGCAGCACGCAGATTGCCACGGATCTCGCACTCCTCTTCGAGACCGCGCGCGACACCACACGCGCCGTGGAATACCTCTCGATCGCCGCCAACAATGCCGCGCGCGTGTTCGCGTATCGGGAGGCGGTCGCCCTCGCTCGGCGCGGGCTGCAGCTCCTCGAGCACCTGCCCGAGAGCAGCGAACGCGTGGAACGTGAAATGACGCTACAGGCCGTGCTTGGCGTCTCGCTCGGCGCGGTGCAGGGGGTGGCGTCCCCCGATGTTGGCCGAGCACACGGGCGCGCCTATGAACTGTGGAAGCAATTGGGTTCGCGCCCCGAGCTATTCGCCATTGTCGGTGGGCTCTGGACGCACTACGTGGTGGCGGGGAAGTTCGACATCGCGCTCGGAATTGGCGAGGAGCTGCTGCGGATGGCGGAAGCGGCGAACAGTCCCGCGATGGTGGTCGCGGCCGGCAACTGTCTCGGCATCACCCTGCACCATCTGGGGGATCATCGCCGCGCGCTCGAGTATTTCGAGCGTGCAAGCGAGGCGCTTGATGTGCGGTTTCGGACGGCCTTCCTCGGGTTTCCATGGGACCCCGGCGTCAACCTCGTTGCGCAATCTTCGCGAGTGCTCTGGGTTCTGGGGTATCCAGATCGCGCGCTGGCGCGGATGCGCGACGCGTTGGCGCTGGCGGACCGCATCGGCCACCCCGAGTCAAGAGCGTTCGCGTCGCTCTTCGGCGCGTACGTTCACCAATTTCGCGGCGAGGTAGCGGAAGCCCTTGAGTACGCGGAGACCATGCTGGCGCTCTCGCGCGAGTGGGACATTGCCACGACGCTCGCGTGGGGTATGTCTGTGCACGGCTGGGCCACCGGAATGCGAGGCCAGATGGACGAGGGAATCGCGGAGATCCGCGAGAGCCTCGCCATCCAGCGGGGAGCGGGGTCGGAAGTCGCGCGACCGCAGTTTCTGGCCATGCTCGCTGAGGTCTGCGCTGTCGCGGAGCGCTACGATGAGGCGCTCGCGGCTGCCGGCGAAGGTCTGCAGGTGTCGTCTGCGACGAGCAACCACTATTGGGACTCCGAGCTCCGTCGTTTCCAGGGCGAGGCCCTGCTGCGGCTCGGCAGGGGGCCCGCCGAGGCGGAGGCGCACTTCGTCGGTGCACTTGCGGATGCACGCAACCGCGAGGCCAAGTCCCTCGAGCTGCGTGTCGCGACGAGCCTCGCCCGCCTCTGGACGGAGCAGGGGAAACGAGTCGAGGCTCGCGAGCTGCTCGCACCGATCTGCGAGTGGTTCACCGAAGGCCTGGAAACCGCCGATCTTGTTGTGGCGAAGGCTCTGCTCGTGTCCCTTGCATAGCCGTCCGCCGCTGGCGCACGTAAGTCCGGGTGGTGGACAGCGGGCCCGCGGCGTACGCCGCGACGCGACGACAGCCCCGCCGGGCACTGACAGCAAGGTCACTGCGGGAGCCCGAATTCCCGCATCAGCGCCGCGAAACGTGGCTCGGACCGGAGCGACGCGAGCCGCGGCTCCCGGAGGGCAAAGACCAGGAGGCTCGAGCGTTCCTGGTAAGCTCGCTGGAGCCAGTCCAGTGCCTGGTCCTTGTCGCCCAATCCGGCGTAGACGAGAGCGACGTCATACGGCGAGACGTACCCATGCTCGCGCTGCCGCAGAAGCCGATCCAGCACTGCCCGCGCCCCGGAGCGATCCCCGGCAACGCCCAATGCATGGCCGAGCGACGCGATCGCAAGCACGACAAGGTCCGCGCGTGTGGCCGTTATGCGCGCCGCCTCGGCTGACATCTGCATCGACATCGGGTTCGCCATGGCGGTCTCTTCCATCTGGGAGCTCATGCCCATGGACATGGGTTTCTGCTCGGATGCCGCCTTGAACTGGGTCAAGGCCTCGGCATACATCGCCTTCTGTTCGTACGCCCACCCGAGATTCATCCGAGCCCAGAAGTTGACGGGTTGGATCTGCAGGGCCCGCGTGGCCGCTTCGATGGCTTGATCGTACTCGCCCGCGAAGAGACGGTGCCATCCCAGACACGCGTTGAGCATCGGATTGAAGGGATCGAGGGCCACCGCCCGCTCGGTCTCAGTCACGGACTCACGGTCGCGCCGCATGACCAGGAGGAGGTGAGCGTAGTCGTGGTGAATGTCGGCGTTGCTCGGATTCAGCTCGAGCGCGCGGCGGAAGTGCTGCTCCGCGCCGGCCCAGTCCCAGTCGCGGTGTAGCTTGACCAGCGCGAGCGAGCCGTGCGCCGACGCCAGGGTCGGGTCCTTGTCGATGGCCTTGGTGGCCGCCTCCTCCATGCGCTGGAAGGCCTCCTTGGGTGGGAGATCCCCGAAGAACGCGATGAAGTAGTAGGTGCGTGCGAGCGCTGCGTAGGCCAGGGCATGGTCCGGATCCAGCACGATCGCCTGCTTGAGCGCTTCGGCGCTCTTCATCATGTCGCCCATGCCGTAGTAGTAGATCCCCCGCAGGTATTCTTCCTGCGCCTGGGGATTCGCCGATCGTGCGGCGGCAGTGTGCCACGGCGAAAGCTTGACCCCGATCTGTTCCGCGATGGCCTTGGCGACGTCCTGTTGAAGTGCCAGGACGTGTGAGAAATCACCCTCGAAGCTGTTCGCCCACACATGTTCATCGGTCGGCGCCCTGATGAGCTGCGCGGTGATCCGCACTCGCTGGCCTTCCCGCACCACCGAGCCTTCCACCACCAAATCGACGTGGAGCTCACGCCCAATCTCAGGGATCGACTTCTGACCTCCGCGGTAGCGGAGCGTCGAGGTGCGCGACGTGACACGCAGGTACGGGCTCCTCGCCAGGTGGGTAATCATGAGATCGGTCATGCCGTCAGCGAAATACCCCTGCGTGGAGTCCATGGAGAGGTTGGCAAGCGGCAGTACGGCTAGCGACTGCACAGCGGTCCCTTTGGACCTAGCAAGCCATATGCCGCTCGCAACTCCAGCGATTACGACCACCGCCCCGACCACGGCACCGATCGCTACCGCGGGGCGAACGCGGCGGACCGCGGCCGAAGGCCCGGAGACGGGTTGGCGGAGCGTGACCGCCGCTTCCGCGAGGGCCTCGGCAACCTGCCCCGCGTTCGCGAAACGGTCGGCCGGCACCTTCGCAAGCGCGCGGCATATCACTGCTTCGACGGGTGCGGGAACCGCCCCGCGACTGGCCGTAATTCGCGGCGGCTCAGCCACCAGATGCTGATGGAGCACGCTCTCCGTGGTCGGTCCCGTGAACGGCGGTTCGCCTGCCAGCATCTCGTAGAGCACGCACCCGAGACTATAAACGTCGCTCCGACCGTCGAGCTGCCCGCGCCCCGTCGCTTGTTCCGGGCTCATGTAGATCGGGGTGCCCAGTGACACGCCGGTCGCGGTCAGCTTCTCGCCACCAGCGGCGCTTATACCGCGCGCGATCCCGAAATCGCTCACCACCGCCTGCCCGGACACGAGCAAGATGTTCTCGGGTTTGATGTCGCGATGGACTACGTCACGGCTATGCGCATAGGCCAGGGCACTTGCCACCTCCCTGGCGATCTGGGTGGCGTCGTCGATGGAGAGCTGTCTCTCTTTCTTGAGTCGGTCCCGCAGGGATTCTCCCTCGACATATGGCATGACGTAGTAGAGGAAGCCATCGGCTTCCCCCGAATCGTGCAGGGGCAGGATGTGTGGGTGAGTGAGTCCCGCGGCGATCTCGATTTCCCGTACGAAGCGCTCGGGGCCGAGCGCCGCGGCGAGCTCGGGCCGCAGCACCTTGATCGCGACGGCGCGATGATGCTTGAGATCCCGGCCGAGATACACCGTAGCCATCCCACCGCGACCGAGTTCGTGCTCGATTGTGTAACGCCCGATGAGGGCGGCTCGCAAGCGGGCGAGCAAGTCGGCCACGGGAGGGCTCCAGATCCCATCTTAGGCGCCGGGACCAACGCTCGCCAGGGAGCGGTGCGCCCCGTCAACGTGCTCCTGGTGCGGTTCACCGCCTGGGTGCCATAAGGCATTCACGCTCAGACGTGTGACCCGCGTAACTCTCGACCGCTGCAGGGCTTGTCGACGTCCTCGACGCCGCAGTAGCACGTGGCCGCGTCCGCCGCCTCGGGGGTGGTGCACCTCCGCATCATGGCAGACGCCAGTCTGAATGCGAACCCGGCCGTTAACGATGCCCACCACAAGGCTGCCGCAACAGCGGCAGCTCCAGGCCGTCGCGCAAGGCCTGCCAGCTCGCCTCGATGATGTTCTCCGAGCACCCGACCGTGCTCCAGCGTTCGGTCCCGCGCGCCGATTCGATGACCACCCGCGGCTTCGCGGCCGTGCCGAGGTGCTGGTCCACGATCTGCACCTTGTAATCCGCCAGGCGCACGTCGGCGAGCTGGGGATAGTGGGGCAACAGGGCCTTCCGCACGGCCCGGTCGAGCGCGTTCACCGGGCCGGCGCCGCCGGCGCTGGCGCGAATCACGCGGTTGCTCACTTGCAGCCGGACGGTTGCCCGGGCCGTGGCGCCGGCCCCGCTCCGCTTGGCGGCCGTCACGGTGAACGCCAGCAGATCGAAAGGCGGCTCGTAGCCGGGCGATGCCCGCCGCACGAGCATCTCGAACGACCCCTCGGCCGCCTCGAACTGGAACCCGACGTTCTCCAACTCCTTGATTCGCTGGAGGACGCGCTGCTCGACGTCGTGCGCCACGAGGCCGAGGGCATGCGCCCGCTGCCGCACGTTGTGCCGTCCCGACAGCTCGCTCACCACGCTGCGCATCGCGTTGCCGACCAGCGCCGGGTCGATGTGCTGGTAGCTCTCGGGCGCCTTGACCACCGCGGCGACATGAATCCCGGCCTTGTGCGCGAAAGCGCTCCGGCCCACGTACGGGGCGTGCGGGTCGGGGTTCAGGTTGGCCACGGCCGCCACGAAGCGCGCCACCTCGGTGAGGTGCCGCAGCTGCTCGGGCGGGAGCACCCGGTGGTCCAGCTTCAGCTGCAACGTGGCGATCAGGGGGATCAAGTCCAGGTTCCCACAACGCTCGCCGTACCCGTTGATGGTCCCCTGGACGTGGGCGCACCCGCCCCGCACGGCGGCGAGCCCGTTCGCGAGCGCGAGCCCGCAGTCATTGTGGGGGTGAATACCCAGCGGGAGGTCGATGCGGTCCCGGACCTCGCGCACACACGCCTCCACTGCGGTGGGAAGCGCTCCGCCGTTCGTGTCGCACAGCACGACGCAGTCGGCCCCGGCATCGGCGGCCGCCCGGATCGTCGCAAACGCATAGGCGGGATCGAGGCGGTAGCCGTCGAAGAAGTGCTCGGCGTCGTAGATCACTTCCTTGCCGAGGCGCTTGAAGTACGCCACGCTGTCGGCGATCATCCGGAGATTCTCGTCCCGGCTCGTCTCGAGCACGCGGTCGACGTGCAGCGTCGAGCTCTTGCCCACGAGCGTGACCACCGGCGTCCCGGCCTTCACGAGGGCTCGAAAGCTCGGGTCGTCTTTGCATTGGATCCCGGCCCGCCGCGTCATCGCGAAGGCCGCGAGCTTCGCACGACGCAGTCCGGTCTTCGCGGCCCGCCGGAAGAACTCGGCATCCTTGGGATTCGATCCCGGCCATCCACCTTCGATGTAGTGGATGCCCAGCTCGTCCAGCTGGCGGGCGATCTTGAGCTTGTCGTCCACGGAAAGGGACAGGCCTTCGCGCTGCGTTCCGTCGCGCAGGGTCGTGTCGTACAGAATGATGTCCATTCCGGTCTCCCGGCCCGTGGGCCGTCACCCAGCGACAAGAAAAACGGCCTCTCGAATTTCGAGAGGCCGCGTTGCCATGTCCGGTTGAATGCGCCTGCTAGTCGGGCACCACAACGCCGCCTCTCGCCGTGAGCGGAATCGCGATGCCGCCAATCAGGACGCACGTAGTCGGTTGCTTCATAGCGCGTCCCTCATACTAACCCTGCCGCGACGCCGGTCAATGGCCTCAGGCACGAGCCCTTGATCCCGCACACCCCACCGGCTATGACGGCGTCGCAATCGGCGAATTGCCCGACGACGCGACCGCTGCCCGCATCGCGCTCGCTATCGGTGCCCAGGGCAATCTTCGCACCGAGACGCTGAAGGCCCTGACTGAGGCCGAGTACAGGAAGATCGTCGCGTCGCTGCCTTGAAGGAGAAGGAACGCTGTCCGGCCCTAAGCCGGTGCCTAAGCGCCCGATGGGGACAGGACGGAGATCGTACCGGCGAGCACCTTTCCGGTGAAGAATTCGATTCCGTAGGTCGCGTTCTCCGAGGGACTCGCTCGCGACGCTAGTCCCGATTCTGATTGCGTGCCATGACCTACCGGCGCGCAGCCTACGCGGCCGCCGTGGCGATCATGTCAAGTCTCCCCCAAAGGGACCGGTCGTTCCGCCCCAGCTCTGCGAGTGAGGTGTGGTCGCGTCAATACTCTTTGTAATGCAGGAACTTCGCGTCGATCGTGATGACGCCCCGCTCACCCTTCTTTTCGAGTTTCACGACGCAGTCAATCGCCGAAAGAATGCCGTCGCCGAACAGCTCCTGGCAGCGGTCCCGCAGCGCGTCGCCATAGACGCCGACCAGCTCCAGCAGTCGGTACTTGAACGGGTCGGTGGTCAGCGGGAACTCGCGGCGGAGCGGCATGGCCGTCGTCGCCTTCGCCGTCCCCAAGTCCACGCCCACGGCCTCGGCGAGCCTGTTCGCCTCGTCGGCGTTCAGGCGATGTTGGCCGTGCAGCGCGGCGGCGAGATAGGTCGCATCCTTGGTGCCGACCTTCTTGGCAAGGTCCTCGTAGCTGATGCCGCGCGCTTCGCGTGCCTGCCGGATCGCCTGAAGCGCTGTCATCCGATCCATAACCGACCTCCTCTCCTGTGGGGGGACGGCCGCGTTCGTTCGCCGTCCGCGTCGGCCTACTCGGTGCGCACGCTCCCCTTGTCCACCACCGCGTACCGAGCCTGCATGCCCGCCACCAGGTGGAAGGACACATGGCAATGGAGGAGCCAGGTCCCGTCGTTGTCCGGAACCATGTCGGCGATCACCATCCCCATGGGCGCGACGAATCCGACGTCTGTCCGCATGTGGTTGATGAGTACGGTGTTACCGTGCCAGTGCGGCGTGTGAACGTCGAAGTCGTTCGTCGAGCCGAACACGTACCAGCGGACCCGTTCGCCGTTGCGGACCGTGAGCGCCCGCAGCGGCAGGGTGCCGCGCGCGAACCCATTGACCGAAAATGTCACGAAATACGGGTACAGCATCTGGGGGATGCGAGGACTGGGAATCGGGCCGTCCTGCTCCAGTGTCGCCGGCAGGTTCTGCTCGGCATACCAACTGTTCTCCTCGTGAACCTGGATAAACGAGGTCACCAACTCGCGGTCGACGTCCATCGGCGTGCCATCGGGCCTCGCCCTACCACGCGCGGTCACAATGATGACGCCAAGCAGCCCGGTGTTGATGTCCCGGACCTCGTCGGTGTGGGAGTGATACATCCACATGACTGAGCTCCGGTCCCCCGGCCCGGGCCCCGCTCGCTCCGGGACCGGCCAGATATAGACGTGAGTGCCGCCGGGCGGGACGGCGTCGTCCGTCTTGTCCGCGTCGGCCGTACCGTCGTTGTACAGCGCGCCCTCCGAATCCTTTTTGTAGAAGACGCTGTGAGGATGGACGCTGAAAGGATGGTGGGCGTTGTTCCGAAACACGACGCGGATCGTGTCTCCGACCTCCGCGTGAATCACCGGGCCGAGGAAGCCGAGATGCTCCCATTGCGGCGGACGGGGCTTGAGCGTCCGGAACGTGGTGTCGGTGTACTCGCGGTACAGCGCCTTCCGGTATGTTGTGGCGACCGGGCGCGGGGGAGCCTTCTGAAAGAAGCCCGTGTCTGCG
>Ga0066709_100002442_pt1 | contig 13548 bp, 15 predicted proteins | sample GraSoiAngelo_158_FD_79665 | JGI IMG/M metagenome (GOLD analysis project Ga0066709, IMG submission 79665) | Grasslands soil microbial communities from the Angelo Coastal Reserve, California, USA - 14_1009_16_30cm | ecosystem: Environmental > Terrestrial > Soil > Grasslands | place: USA... | reverse complement strand
TAGGGAAGAAAACGGTCAGCTAAACATGTGATGGGAGCCAAGGGCGGGGCGCGTGGATTTCTCCACGGTGCATTCAGCCCGGCAGCTCACCCGCTGCGGCCCAATTGCGATTGTCAGGCGGCTTCAGACTGTATGCATTTCCCGGGTCAGAACCCAGGTTGGTGGTCGTATGACGGCATGGCCGACCAGTATGAGGCAGTCGCCGTACCACATTACTTCGCTCCGGTTGCAGAACAACTGATTGCCGATCTTCAACCGGCACGAGGCAGCCGGCTTCTGGACGTCGGGGCTGGTACCGCAATTGTAGGATCAACGGTGCTGAGAAAATGCAAAAATGTTCGTGTGGTTGCTACAGATTTGTCTCTGATGATGTTGCGCAAAGCCAAGCAGCGCGGTGTTCCTTCGGTTGTTGCTGATATAGGTCACCAGCCATTTCCCAGCCACTGCTTTGATATTGTGGTCGCAAGTTTCGTGTTAAACCACCTCGACGACTGTGCCATCGCAATTGTCGAGCTGGGTCACATGCTTCGTCCCGCCGGGCAACTGGCCGTCACGTCATGGGCCAACGAGCCATCGGAAAATGCATTGGCTGTCGTTTGGAACGCCATCGTTTTCAATTGGATTGCCAGAGAGGCACTTCGCATGGCCGTCAATGCAGCGCTTCCATCGGAAGCGGAACTGTCGGAACTGGCCAAGCTCGAGGCGGTGTTGGAGGACGCCGGCCTTCCCGTTACGCAATCGCGCGTCGTCGAATTGCCTGTTCAGATGACCATGGCTTCCTACATCGAATCTCGCTGCATCGCGATGGCTTCACGGTTCATGATGGCAGAGCTTCCGTCATATGATTGGAGTGCGTTCCGGCAAGAAGTTACTGCTGCCCTGGTAGCTCGATTTGGAGAGTCAGCCGTATTTGGCACGAAAGTCAATGTTGTAGTGGCGGTAAGGCCAATGGAAGTCTGACTCAGTCCATCAGACACTTACAAGTTTCGGCATGGGCGCCATAATAAGCTGAGGGTCGGAAATCAAAACCTTTGTTCCCGGAGGGACAGAGTGGGTGAGCCACACATTACCACCAATGATGGAGCCTCTGCCGATAATCGTATCTCCTCCCAGTACCGTGGCTCCTGAGTAAATGACCACGTCGTCTTCAATAGTGGGATGGCGCTTTTTCCCGCGAACGATGTTACCGGTCTCGTCTTTGGGAAAGCTTAAGGCCCCTAAAGTCACACCTTGGTAGAGCTTTACATTCTGACCGATCTCAGTTGTTTCGCCGATAACAACCCCGGTCCCATGATCAATGAAGAAATTTTTTCCGATTTTGGCCCCAGGGTGAATATCGATGCCAGTTTTCGAATGGGCAAATTCCGTCATGATCCGTGGCAATAAGGGAATACCGCGCAATTGAAGTTCATGAGCGATGCGGTAGATCATGATAGTAAAAATGCAGGGATAACTAAAGATGATCTCATCATAACCTTTCGCCGCAGGATCTCCATCATTGGCAGCCTGGACATCGCAGGCCAGAGCATGACGCAAACTAGGGATCTCTCCCAAAAAGCTCACCGTTTGATTTTCGGCAATTTCCTCGCAATGAGAACAAATGCTCTCGGACAACTGTGACAACTGACAGCCGTGCCGAATCCCCCGGTAGATCTCGCGAAACAGCATTTCATAGACGGTTTCCAGACTATCACCGACATGATATTTAATGCTGTGAATGTCTAATCCCTTTTTCCCGAAATAACCAGGGAAAATGATCTCTTGCAGTATTTCCAGGATCTCGACAATGCTTTCCCTGGAAGGAAGTGGCGTTGTCTATAAATGATGTAACGGAACTTGGCAATGACTATAAGTGTCAACGATCTTGTCTGTGATTTCCGGCAGCTTATGTTTCAACTTTAGTCTTTCTAACATAGCCCTCCCGCGTCAGACGAACTGGAGGTATTTAAACGCAAATCTCAATGCCTGTCAAATAAGGAGCCTCTTCGTCCAGGCAAGAGTTCACAGGTCGAGTCAGACCGTGGGAACGCGAATTGGTTCATGATAAGAGGGGGAACCCTTTCAATTGCGTCAAGTCCTTATCGTCCAGGTAGCGATAGTTCCCTACTTGGAGGTCGCCGAGCACCAAATTACCAATCCTTTTACGAACCAGTTTCAGAACTTTTCCATTGAGCGCCTCTATCATCCGGCGCACCTGGCGGTTTTTTCCCTCGATAAGCACCAAATCCAGGTAAGTGTATTTCTCCGTTTCACGGATAATTCTTACCTTTGCAGGCAAGGTCTGTTCACCATTTTTTAAGGTGATCCCTTGTTCCAGAAGCTGTAACTGCTCAGCAGAAGGACGGAGGTTGATCTTCACCTGATAGGTATTAGGTATTCGAGAGAGTGGGTTGGTCAGAGCCTCGCTGAAATCGGTGTCATTGGTTAACAACAGAAGACCGGAAGTATCCTTATCCAGGCGTCCGACTGGAAATACCCACTCCTTGAGTCCTGGCAGGAAATCATATACAGTCTTGCGACTGGCAGGATCCCGGTGTGTTGTCACCACCCCCTTTGGCTTATAAAACATCAAGTAGATGTTCTTCTGTTTTTTCAAACTTTGACCATCCCATCTGATTTTGTCGCGAGTGAGGGAAACCCACAAATTGGGGTTACGGGTTACCTTCCCATTCACAGAAACTGCTCCCGCTTTGATTTTTTCCAAAGCCATGCTACGAGAAAAAATTCCATATTTGGAAAAGGCTCGGTCTAAAGTAACCCGGTCTTTCCTTCCACGCGGCCTCATTTTCAAGGCTGCAATCACACGTTTCCTGGGATTCGCTTCCATAGCCATGGCTTTGAACCACTCTGCCAAAGTAAATTAGGCGAGGTTATGGTAGCATAGGAATTTTGCAAAAGCTTCCAGGCGTAAGTCCGAACATCAACTGAGGAGGTCGATTTGAGCAAGAATCGTTTAGAGATTTGGATCAACTCTTTTGTCCTATTTGCCCTTATTTTTTCTTATGACTTCGGCGCGGTAGGCCCGCAATTTGACTTGAGAGCCGCGGCAGTGGAGGCGTTCATGGCTGCTCGAACTCTCGAACATGACGTAGAGGCAAGAAAGTTGATGACGGCCGATCTGGAACATGATTATCTTCACAAGAAGCGTCTTTCTATTCGTGTGCGCAGCGGCCGAGTGGTAGCTTTCGATTTCGACCCCGCAAGAATCGTCCAGTCTAACCAAAAGGAATTTCAAACTGATGTTGAGAGCATTTGGGCTGACCTCAATGAGCAAGTGTTTGCCACCCAATATGAGAGACTTAAATTTGTTAAGGTCAAGAATGAGTGGCTCGCCGATAAAATTGAATTCATCAGGTCTGTTCCTGGCAAGAAACTGCTCCCATTCAATGTGGAAAGTGACAAACGGGCCAAACTGGCGTTGGCCGTTATTAAGAAATTCATGAAGTCTGTTGTCAACCACAATCCAAAGGCGGCAATTCAGTTCACCACTCAAGAGTTCCAGACCAACACGGGAGGACAGGAGGAACTGGAGCGATTGCTGGCGGGGCCGGCTGATCCCTATTACACCGCTTATGATTTGCGCAGTCTAGTCCAAAAGGATCGAAAGCAAATTGAGATCAAGGCTGGGCTTTATTTGGTCCAAAAGGGCAGGAAAGGGGTGGAAATCGTGGAAGCTCAGTTAATCGCCAAGCAAGGGAAAACCGATTGGAATATTGACGATTTTCGAGTGGACAGGCGCGCCGCTAGGGAGTCCAAACGACACACCTCTTCAACCTCCGAGTAGAGGAATATAGAATTGAGTCTATCCCAGAGCTTTTCATGATCCCTGGGTTTCCCACGGGCGACGAAATTTGTTTCCATCCACGCGAGAGAAGGTGTGAAAAAATTGGGAGGGCGAGCCTCGCGGCGAGCCACCGCCCCAGCAAGTCCTTGCCCCATGAGGCTCGGCGGGAGCCTCGCCCTCCCGATCTCCGTCGGTTTTGAATTTTCTCACAGCTTCAGGTATCGCCACCTCTTTCGGTTTCATTTTTTCTTGGCTGGTTTTTCTTTCTCGGCTTTGAATTTGGTTTCAACTGTTTGAGACAGAGCTTCAATCATACTCTTTGCCTGTGCCGCATATTTCCCGTCGGGCGCTAGTTCCAGATATTTCTGAAAAGCTTCAACGGTGCCCGGTGCCGGAACGGTTTTCCCCTCCGGGGTGACGGTGGCCATCCCAGTCAAACTAATTCCTAGTTGGTACTGGGCATCGGCATTTTTAGGATTGGCTTCGACGGCTTTCTTAAAGGCTTCCACGGCATCGGCGGACTTGCCACTATTGACCAGAACGGCCCCCAGGTTGTAGTAGGCCTGTGATGCATTGGCTGGATTCAACTCAGCCGATTTCTTCATCTCCGCACTTGCGTTGTCCATTTTTCCTGCCAGCCCATGAATTATTCCCATGTTCATGTGATAGCTAGCTTCCGTTTGGACGTCAGCCTTTGGGTTTTCGGATAGAATTGCCAAAGCCTTATTATAATTCTCCACTGCTTCGTCATACTTCCGTAGGTTTTTGTAAGACTCTGCCAAGTTGGCGAAAATCACGTGTTGTTTAGGATCGAGCTCGCTGGCCCGTTTGAACTCTTCCAGCGCCTGGTCAAATTGTTTTGCCGTGTAAAACTCTCTCCCTTTGTCAAAATGAGCCTTCATGGTGTCCTGCTTCTTCATGGCTTCTTCCGCTTTAGCCTTGGCCTCCACCTCCTCCTTAGTGAGCTGTCTGGGTTGACTCTTAGCTCTTTCCGCCTCCTGTTTCAGATTAAGGTCAAGCTTAAAGGTTTCTCCCAAAGGAACCTTGATATTGTCAAAGAAGAAGATTTCCTTGCCGTCTTGATTGAAACTAACTTTGTAGAAAGCCACGGGTAGACCGGCGTGGAAGTAATGGCCCTTCTTGTCCGTCTTCACCTCAAAATGCTGCTTAATATCTTTCCGGTCCAGCTTGACCAGAGCTCCCACGAGAGGAACCCCATCAGGGCCCTTAACGTCCCCTTCAATCGACCCTGTTTGAGCCAATAATCTTTGAGTGCCCAAAAGTATAAACAGAATCAGGGCAGATACAGATACTAGTAAAGCCCCTAAAGGCTTTCGCATATTGACCTCCAGATTCATGGACAATCCTCCCTTGAAAGTAAATATACCTTAAAAATCAAAAGTCGGTCACAGCTATTTTTCAGCGCGAAGCGTACGGGATAGGATCTTCCCTGCCGGTTTCCCTAAATCCCCGCAACCTCAGGGCACAACTGTCACAGTGGCCACAAGCAACCTGTGTGTTCTGGTAGCATGACCAGGTCAGGTGGAACGGTGCGGAAAGCTTGAAGCCCGTGGCAACAATTTCACTCTTTCTCATGTGAATCACGGGCGTAATAATTCTGAGCCGCGTATTCGGCTTCGTTCCAGCACGAATCAATTGATTGAACGCCTGGTAGTACTCGGGCCGGCAATCAGGGTATCCGGAGCTGTCTTCGGCCACTGCTCCTATAAAGATTGCCTCGGCTCCCAAAACTTCTCCCCAGGAAGTCGCTACAGATAAAAAATGTGCGTTCCGAAAGGGGACATAGCTCGTCGGGATCTCATTTCGGTTCAAGTTGGCTTCTGCAACGGGAATGGCGGGGTCAGTCAGGCTCGATCCGCCGATTTGAGTCAAGTGGTTAAGTCGGCAAATAAGTTTTTTATCAACACGGTAATATCCAGCGATGTCTTGAAACGCTTGGAGCTCCCGTGATTCTGTACGTTGGCCGTAAGAGATGTGCAAAAAGGCCAACTGGTGTTCCCGCTGAGCTATGGCAGCACACACACAACTGTCCATTCCGCCGCTAACCAAAACTACGGCGAGATTTCCTTTGTTTGAGGAGCCCGATTTTGAGGAGCCCGATTGAGAATGGATACCGTCCACGATCCCTTGGCCTCTCAGTCTTTCAGGATTGCAAACAATAAACTCATCCGAGTGTTCACCTATTCTTTCATTGGTTATTTTATAGCCTTTAATCGAAAAGTCATTACCTTGCCTCGAATCATGTAACAAAGGTACTGCTCCCAGAATTTTCTCAGAAACCTGTACCTAAGATTTTGATTTTGCAGATTTATAAGAAACTCGAAGCCAAACCATTTATAAAGCTTCAGGAGTTTAATTTCCGAATACTCAACCTGAAAACGAGCCGTAGAATAGTAGCTGGTCCTGTATTCTTCCTGGAAGAAATCAAAAGACCGGCTGCTCAAATGCCAGAAATGGGTGGGATCCTGCCAGGAAGAAGAATCTGTATAGTGTGGCGTGACAATTTCCACCTCCCCACCCGGCTTGGCAATGCGATGGATTTCCTCCATTGTTTTTAAGATTGATTGGATGTGTTCGATCACATGGATAACGCGAATGCGGTCAAAACTGTTGTTGGGGAAAGGGTAGGGAAACTGATTTAAGTCATGCACCACGTCCACCCCTTCGAGGGGAGCGATATCCAGTCCGACACTTCCCGGTAACTTAAATCTTCCACAACCGATGTCCAGTATTTTGAGACTCAAGGCCTCGCCGCTGACCAACTCACAATGATATTAGGTGTGGCATTGTATCGAATTCTTTTGGCAAAGGGAATAGCCGGACAAAGACGCAATTTTCGCCAATGCAGGGGCCCAGGTTAATTAAGATTTTGTCGCGGCCCTCTTGACATTTGCGTTAAAATAAGAACATAGTGAACACCATTAATCGCTTGGCGGAGGTGCTGTCAAGATTCTTTTCTAAATAGTCGAGCCGATCTCACAATTGGCTCAAGGGGGGATTGGAAATATGTTTGAGCAAATTGACGATCCTGAAGTTGCAGGTAAGAAAACCTGGAAAGAACGACTGACCGAAGGAGCGATAATCGTGGCAGTAGTTGCAGTGGTTATTGGGATCATCGTATACGCCTTACTAGAAGTGGGCTAGGCTTCTAAATAGAAGCGTATTCCTGACGCAGGAAGTGCCATCCAGGACGGCTGGATCGAGGGGGAGGGAAGCTGTGTTCGTTTCCCTCCTTTTTTATTTGTATCTCAGCTCTTGTGAACTTCCGGGCTACCAGAAACCTCAGTAATACATCAAGTCGAGTCTGGTTGCTAATTGAATTAAACTGATTTCGAATGAGCCGCCCGCGGATGAGGTTGGCTGGTTCCTAATTCAGCGAAGGAGACGGCTCTTGAAGTTACCGACTGTGGCCATTATAGGCCGTCCTAACGTAGGTAAATCAACCCTCTTTAATCGAATTTGCGAAAAACAAAAAGCCCTCGTGAGTAATGAACCGGGGTTGACGCGGGATCGAATCAGTGAATTGGCCGAGTGGGGAGGCAGACGGTTTGAAGTGATCGACACGGGAGGCATCGTTTTTGGAGATTCTGAGCTTATTCCCCGTCTAATTTATGAACAAAGCAGAGCAGCCATTGATAAGGCCTGTGCCGTTCTGTTTGTGGTGGACTGCCGTTCCGGCGTAACCTCCTCAGATTTGGAATTGGCAAAATTCCTTAACGAGAGGTCGAAATCGGTCTTTGTAGTGGTTAACAAGTGCGACACCGACAAGTCATGGATTGCCGCCCAGGAATTTTACGAATTAGGTTTCGATAAGGTTTATCCTGTCTCAGCGGCACACGGATTAAATGTAGGAGACCTGCTTGATGAGGTGTTGAAGACTTTTCCTAACGGCAAGCCTCTAGAGCCAGCGCTCCCGCAGGAAACCAAAGTTGCAATCATAGGAAAACCTAATGTTGGCAAATCGACGCTCCTAAATAAATTCCTGGGAGAAGAACGAGCCATTGTTTCTCCATTTCCGGGCACCACCCGGGACGCGATAGATTCCCTTCTGCTTCGAAATGACAAAGTCTATCGCCTGATCGATACAGCGGGGATTCGCAAGAAGAGCCGGACTTTGTTAGTCGCCGAAAAATTGAGCGTGATAATGGCAAGGAAGAGTCTGGAACGCTGTGATGTGGCTCTGTTGCTGATTGATGCTGTGCAAGGACTGACAGCGCTCGATGCAACCATTGCCGGTTATACGCACGAGGCGGGTGTATCCGTTATTCTGGTGGTCAACAAGTGGGACCAGATTGAAAAGGATACATTTACCACACTGAAATATGAGGACGAAATTCGATCCCGAATTAAGTATTTGGACTATGCGCCCCTTATTTTCATTTCTGCTGTTTCGGGACAAAGAGTTGCAAAGTTATTTTCCCTTATAGACGCGACTGCCGCGGCTCGCCAAGCCAGGGTGACCACGGCGGAATTGAATGCATTTCTCCAAAAGGTTGCTCTCCACAAGGCATCTGTTCCCTTTAATCAAAAGGTGAAGGTGCACTATATGACTCAGGTAGGTATAGCTCCTCCTACCTTCGCGGTGTTTACAAATCGCAAAATTAAGCTGCACTTCTTGTTGGAACGATACTTGGTCAACAAGATTCGTGAGCGCTTTGGTTTCAGGGGAACTCCTATAATCCTCAAACAGAAGATCGGGAACAGAAGAATTAGCTGACGGCCTCGGTGTCATTTCAGTCAGATGGATTATGTTGTGTTACCTTGATCTGTTGCCTTCTCGCCAGTGTATCAAATGAATCAAGGTCATGGCTAACCTGGTAATTCCTGATAAATTGTATTTTCGGATCGGCGAGGTGTCTAAGCTCCTGAAGCTTGAACCTTACGTTCTACGTTTTTGGGAGAAAGAATTCCCCACACTCACTCCCTCCAAAGGGGCCAACGGTCGCAGAATGTATCGCAAGAAAGATGTGGAAATGGTTGTTGCGATCAAGAAGTTGCTCTATGAGCAGGGATTTACCATTGCCGGGGCCAAGAAAGTTTTGGCGGGAACCAGGCCTCAAGACTTCCCTTCCGAACTTTTTCCTTTAAAAAATGGAGAGAAAAAAGGTAACAAAGCTGCCAAGGTTGCTCGATCTCCAGCCAATGGTCTTTCTCCTGAGAAGCTGGTTCAACTCAAACTAGAGTTGCGCGACATCTTGACAATCTTAAATAGAAGATGCTAGATTCCGGCTCTGTCGGGACGTAGCGCAGCCTGGTAGCGCACACGCTTGGGGTGCGTGGGGTCGGAGGTTCAAATCCTCTCGTCCCGACCATTGTTATTTTTAGGGTTTGTCATTGAAAGAAATCCTGCTGACCAATGATGATGGAATTCAATCGCCAGGTATTAGCGCCCTTGCCGAGGCCCTCTCCAACCTCGGATGTGTGACTGTAGTTGCTCCCGATCGAGAGAGGAGTGCCTCCAGCCAATCTCTTTCTTTACATCGTCCCATTAGATATGAAGAAATCACACCCAGGCGATTTTCAGTTGACGGAACGCCAACTGATTGCGTCCTGATTGCGCTCCATCATATTTTGAAGGTGCGTCCAGACTTGGTGATTTCCGGGATCAACCAGGGAGCCAACCTGGGTCGTGATGTTTCCTATTCCGGAACAGTGTCTGCGGCCATGGAGGCGGCCGTTCATGATGTTCCGGCCTTTGCCATTTCCTTAGTGGCGCGCAAGGACTTCAGGTTTACAGGGGCTGCGAAGTTCGCCGGGATGCTTGCAGAAAGACTCTGGGCGGATCCTCTGCCTACAGGTTTGGTCTTGAATGTCAATGTACCATGCAATGAGATCAAAGGAATTCGAATCACCCGGCAAAGCCAGCACAATGGACGGACTCTTATTGTTGAAAATGAGGATCCGCGAGGCCGGAGATATTTTTGGTTTGATCAAGAGATGCAACCAGCGAGTGATGAAGACGGGCCGGACACGGATTACATGGCAGTTAATGCGGGATATGTCTCCATCACCCCTTTGAAGCTTGACCGGACAGCCTGTGAGGCGATAGACAGGCTGGAAGGGTGGTCTGAAACTTTCTTCAAGGAGAAAGTAAGTCTGATTCGATAGCGGGGCGTGGCTCAGCCTGGTAGAGCACCTGGTTCGGGACCAGGGGGTCGGAGGTTCGAATCCTCTCGCCCCGACCAATTTGTAAGTTTCAGATTTCTAAACCGGATGGCTAGCTTTGAGACGTGGAATATTTTAAAGGTTTGATTCGTAATGTCCCCGATTTTCCTAAGAAGGGAATCCTCTTCTACGACATTACCACTTTGCTCAAAGACAAGAGAGCCTTCAAAGAAGTCATCGATATACTGGCGGCGCGCTACCGCCACCAAAATATAGATTTGGTAGTGGGCGTGGAATCCCGGGGATTCATCTTCGCCCCGACTCTCGCCTATCATATCGGTGCGGGATTTGTACCCGTACGCAAGCCAGGCAAACTTCCAGCCGAGACCGTCAAGGCAAGTTACGACTTAGAGTATGGTCAGGACACCCTGGAAATTCATCGCGATGCTATTCAGAAAGGGCAGCGAGTTTTGGTAGTCGATGATTTGCTGGCCACAGGTGGAACTGCCGCGGCCGTCGTCCAGTTGATACGCCAATTGGGCGGGGAGGTTGCAGGTGTCGTATTCCTGGTGGAATTGGAATTCTTGAACGGCCGCAAAAAATTGAATGGTTATGAGGTTTATTCTCTACTGCAATATCAAAACTAGGTCTTCTGTGAGTCGATTCCAATAAAATCAAACCCAGAGTGCTTCAGAGTTAGGGAACCTCTTCATCCGTGGAGAATTCTTGCAAGATTCTTAAGAACTCTTCTTCCCGGCGTAAAAAGGCATCAACAATATCGGGGTCAAAATGGAGCCCTCGGTCAATTAATAGCCGTCGCTTTGATTCTGCCGGATCAACCATATCTTTGTAAACGCGCTTCGAGGTAAGGGCGTCGTAAGCGTCTGCCAGCGCAACTATCCTCGCCGACAGTGGAATAGCCTCTCCTGAAAGACGGTGAGGGTAACCCGTACCGTCAAATTTCTCGTGATGGTGGTACGCGATTTCCTTTCCCAAAGTCAAAAAGGATTTGCCAGGGATTCGGCTCTCGGCGCTCTTTAACACATCCCCACCAATAATCGTATGTGTTTTCATGATCTCATATTCTTCGGGAGTTAACTTGCCAGGTTTTAAGAGGATGCTATCCGGAATGCCTACTTTGCCAACATCATGAAGCGGACTCGATTTATATAGGCGGTCAATATAGGCTTCATCGATCTCAGATCGGTGTTTAGGTAGATTGGCCAGATCTTCTGCCAGCACCTTACAATACTTACGCATTCTTTCCAGGTGAGGCCCCAACACCGGATTACGACACTCGGCCAATTTGGCGAAACCAAAGATCGCTGCATCCTGAGATGAATGAAGCTCTTGCAGTCTTTCGATCAGTTGAGTCTCCATCTGCTTCTTGTCGGAGATGTCCCGCACAATGAAGACATCGGCAAATGCTTTCCCCCGCGAATCTCTGACACGAGTAATGGTGATGTGAGCAAACCATTTGCTTCCGTCTTTACGCTGATCAATAACCTCACCGAACCAGGATCCTTTGATATGAAGCGAGCGCAAGACCTCCCGTGTTGTGGCGGCCACGAAATTGGCCCCTTCAAAGATAGTTGGGGTAGACCCCATCAGCTCCTCACGCCGAAAACCCGTGAGCTTTTCGTAGGCTGGATTGACGGAGATAATTCGATTTTCCAAATCGGTAATCATGATCCCATCGATAGTGCTTTCGACGATGTCTTTGAACAAAACGTACTGCATTTGTCCGATCTCTATCTGTTCACGCAGGCTCTGCTTGTCGGTTTGTTCCTGTAGATAATTCTCCCGCTTCTTCAAAGCGCCATACACCGTCGTGATTAATTCACCGGCGGTCGCAGGTTTCACGACATAGTCGTAAGCACCATTCTTGAGAGCTTTGCGAACCAGATTCGTATCATTTTGTCCACTGACCAGAATTACGGCGATATCCGGATAGGAGGTAACAATGTCTCGGAGCAAGTCAATTCCAGATTTCTCTGGCATTACCAGATCTGTCAAAACACAAGTGTAGGACTGCTTCCTTAAGTAGTCCAAAGCTTCCTGGGCAGAGCCCGCCTGGTCACAGATATATCCGCAGCTCGCCAGGACCACAGACAACGCCTGGCGCACTCCCGGATCGTCATCAACCACCAACAGGCGGTGAGAATCGATCATTTGTCCTTTTTTGTGATTCTCAGTTTGCAGGTCTGGAAAGTCAGGACGCATGAAATTGAGGGTTTTTCTCCAGCGAAAAGTTAACACGGACACATCGCGGACCATCTGATTTGAATTGGAAGAACCTCGAGGAGAGTCCGATCGGCGTGCTAACTTCCGTACACCAGTTAGTGCAATAGCCGGTAATCCATATCGGGATTCGCATTTGCTGACTTTAGAGATTTCCCGAATGCTACTCTGCAACCGAAGGGTCAGGGGCTCCTGCGTCATCTTTGGCCAAACGGGTCGCCATTTCCAGTCTTCCCAAAGACCATCGAACCGCCAAGGACCCAGAAGAAGGTCTGGCTGGTTGCAGATAGTCTGGACATTTCGTCTCGAAGTGCGCCCTGGCTTCGGAGGGGGATCTGTCGGAGCCTGCCGATCAAGCTAGCCGCTAGGCTAGGGAATTGAGGCGACGCTACTTATTCTAAATCACTTTTTCTAAGGCCTCAGCTCTTGGCGTTCTTGGTGGTTCGATTTGATCGAGCCTCGAGATAAGAACTTGACAAAACGGGTTCTCCCAGGCCAGTAATTCTACAAGTTTGCTTGACAGTCATTTTGATTTGTTATCTTATAAAAATTCGCCGCACGGCATCATTAGGAGGATATGCATGAAGGAAGACACTGGAGCGGAACGAAGAAATTTTGCCCGCGAGCGAACTCACATCTCAGTTGAGATTAGAAAAGACATGAAAAAGGTTCCGGGAACGATAGAGTACTTAAGTTTCGGAGGCGCCTTTGTCAGTGCTCCCCGAACGTTCTTGCGAGATAGCCTTGTCCAGATTAAGTTCGATGTCCCTGGAGAACTCCAGTCCTTCCAGGGATCCGCCAAGGTAATCTGGGTCAAAAAGGACAAAGCCATGGGCGTTCAATTTCTAGATCTGCCCACCTCGGAGAGAGTCAAGCTGGAGAAGTTTCTGAATCGTTAGCCCTTTCCATCCTCCTACCTACAGCCCTTCTGCCTTCTAAAAGGTAAACGTAAGTCAAACTTCTTGACGAGTTTTCTCGCCTATGTCTATCATTTATATTTTTGAAGTTGCTTGAATCTTTTTCTAGTGTGAGTTCGCTTGCGAAATGGGACTTGACCGGATCATTGTTAGAGGGGCTCGGCAGCACAACCTCAAGAATATTGATGTTGAGATTCTTCGCAACCAGTTGACTGTCGTCACGGGTTTGAGCGGGTCAGGAAAATCCAGTCTGGCTTTCGACACTATTTACGCAGAAGGCCAACGCCGTTACGTGGAATCGCTTTCGGCCTATGCGCGACAGTTCCTGGACCAGATGGAGCGGCCGGACGTGGACTCCATTGAAGGGCTCAGCCCCGCCATCTCCATTGAGCAAAAGACCACCAGTCGCAGTCCGCGCTCCACGGTAGGAACGGTAACGGAGATTTATGATTATCTTCGTTTGCTCTATTCCTCGATCGG
>Ga0066709_100002441_pt1 | contig 13552 bp, 11 predicted proteins | sample GraSoiAngelo_158_FD_79665 | JGI IMG/M metagenome (GOLD analysis project Ga0066709, IMG submission 79665) | Grasslands soil microbial communities from the Angelo Coastal Reserve, California, USA - 14_1009_16_30cm | ecosystem: Environmental > Terrestrial > Soil > Grasslands | place: USA... | reverse complement strand
GAACGTGCTCTTCCGGACCGCGGCGTCGGCGCACAGGAGATGGTGATTGACGATCACCAGATCGGATTCGGCCGCGCGCTGGCGCATTCGCGTGACGAAACAATCCTGATACCGCGGGCACTCGCTGCCGAGGCAGTTCTCGCTCGTCGCCGCGATGTCGGCCCAGAACGGCAGGTCGTCCGGCAGATCGTCCATTTCAGCGCGGTCTCCCGTCTCCGTGCGCCGCGACCATTCGTCGATCGCGTCGAAGAGAACGGTTTCGTCGCGCGATCGGATCGCCGGGCTGTCCCGCAGATTCTCGAAGCGATGCAGGCAGAGGTAGTTCCCGCGTCCTTTCATGTAGGTCGCGGTGAAGCGCACGCCGAGCGATTCCTGCAGGACGGGGAGGTCTTTGAAGAAGATCTGCTCCTGGAGATTCTTGGTGCCCGTGGACACGAGCACCCGTTGGCGGCTGAGGATCGCGGGGATCAAATAGGCGAGCGTTTTGCCGGTCCCGGTGCCCGCCTCGGCGAGGAGGACGCCGCCATCGGCGAACACGTCCGCGACGGCGGCCGCCATCTCGAGCTGCGCCTGGCGCGCCTCGAATCCCTGGAGCGCGGACGCCAGCGGCCCGTCCGGCGCGAACGCGGCATCGACGGCCGCCTGCAGCGCGCGCGCGAGCGGCCGCGGCCGATCAGGCCCGTCCGCTACGCCCGCGCTTCCGGGTAGAGCGGGAATTTCCGGCACAGGGTCTCGACTTCGGTCTTCACACGCGCCTGGACCGCTTCGTCGTCGGGGGATGCGAGCACGCGCGTGATGAACTCGGCGATCCGATCCATCTCCGGCTCCCGCATGCCGCGGCTCGTGACCGCCGGCGTGCCGATGCGGATGCCGCTCGCCACCATCGGCGGATTCTGATCGAACGGAATCGCATTCTTGTTGACCGTGATGGCGGCCTTGCCGAGCGCCGCCTCCGCCGCTTTGCCCGTGATGCCGCGCGAGAACACGTCGACGAGCATCAGGTGAGTGTCCGTCCCGCCGCTGACGAGGCGGAAGCCCGACGCCGCCAGCCCCGAGGCGAGTCGCTGCGCGTTGACGACAATCTGCCGCTGATATTCGGCGAAGCCGGGCTCCATCGCCTCTTTCAGGCACACGGCTTTCGCCGCGATGATGTGCATCAGCGGCCCGCCCTGGATTCCCGGAAAGAGCGCCTTGTCCAGCTCCTTCGCATACTGCGTACGCGACAGCACGAGGCCGCCGCGCGGTCCGCGCAGCGTCTTGTGCGTGGTCGTCGTCACGAAGTCGGAATGCGGGACCGGGCTCGGATGCACCTTGGCGGAGACGAGGCCGGCGATGTGCGCCATGTCGGTGACGACAGGGGAGCCGACCGCGCGTCCGATCGCCGCGATGCGCTCGAAGTCGATGATTCGCGGATAGGCGCTCGCGCCGACCATGATCATCTTCGGCTTGTGTTCGTGCGCGAGCCGCTCCAGCTCCTCGTAATCGATCCGCTCGTCATCTTTGCGCACGCCGTAGGGGACGATCGTGTAGAGCTTCCCCGAAAAATTCAGGGGGTGGCCGTGCGTCAGGTGACCGCCGTGCGCGAGGTTCATGCCGAGCACGGTGTCGCCGGGTTTGAGCAGCGCAAAGTACACCGCCATGTTCGCCTGCGCGCCCGAGTGCGGCTGGACGTTGGCGTGCTCGGCGCCGAACAACGCCTTTGCGCGCGTGATCGCGAGCGTCTCGGCGACGTCCACGAACTCGCACCCCCCGTAATACCGGCGGCCCGGGTAACCCTCGGCGTATTTGTTCGTCATCACGGAGCCGGCTGCCTGGAGCACCGCCTGGCTCACGAAGTTTTCCGACGCGATCAACTCGAGCCCGCTGTTCTGGCGGTGCAGCTCGTTGGCGATCGCGCTCGCGACGTCCGGGTCGGTCTCGGCGAGCGTCCGCCAGCGCGACGGGGTTTCTGTGTGGGCAGCCATACCTCTCGTCCTACGGTTGCTGGAAGTTCGATTCGAGCGCGGTGATCTGATCGATCCGCCGCTGATGCCGTCCTCCGTCGAAGGGCGTCTCGAGCCAGAGCGTCACGATCTCTTCCGCGAGCCCGAACGCGACAATGCGTCCGCCCAGGGCGAGGACGTTGGCGTCATTGTGCGCGCGCGACAGGCGCGCCGTGTACAGGTCGTTGCAGAGCGCCGCGCGGATGCCCGCGATCTTGTTCGCGGTCATCTGCTCCCCCTGGCCGCTGCCGCCGATGACGATCCCGCGCGCGGCCCGGCCGCTCGCGACGAGCCGCGCGACCTCGGCGCAGATCGCCGGATAGTCAACCGGCGCCTCGCTGTCGGTGCCGCGATCGTCCACGTCGTGTCCGAGCCGTCGCAGCGTGCCGACCAGTTGCCGCTTCAACGCGAAGCCCGCGTGATCGGCGCCGATCGCGATGCGCATCGTTCTGGAATTATACGGTAGCTGCCAGCTTCCAGCTTCCAGCTATCATTCTCTCCGTATCCCAAAGCCGGGACCTGGCAGCTGGAAGCTGGTAGCTCATTTGTCCACCGTTACCATTACGCATCGTGGCGAGGAGCGCGTCCGCGGCGGCCATCCCTGGGTCTACCGCACGGACGTTGCGTCCGTGGAGGCGAGCGGAGGCGACGTTGTCCTCGTTCGCGGGTCGCGCGGGCGCGCGATCGGATACGCGCTCTACAGCGACCGATCAGAAATTGCGATCCGGATGCTCTCCGACGCGGACGTGGAGCCCGGGCCCGACTTCTGGCGTCAGCGGATCGAAGCCGCCATCCGGTACCGCGACGCGCTTGGGATCGACGCCACCGCGTACCGGCTCGTCCATGGCGAAGCGGACGGGCTGCCGTCGCTGATCGTGGACCGCTACGCGGAGTACCTCGTCGTGCAGACGCTCTCGCAGGCGATGGATCGCCGTCTCGCGGAGATCACGGGACTGCTCGCCGAGCTGACGACGCCCGCCGGCATTCTGGCGCGCAACGACCCGCGCGTACGCCTGCTCGAAGGTCTCGAGCAGCGCGTCGACGCGCTGCACGGCACCGTTCCGGAGCGCGTGATGGTGCGCGAAGGCCGCGTCACGTACGAGGTCGATCCCTGGCGCGGACAGAAGACCGGGCTGTTTCTCGATCAGCGCGAGAACCGCGAAGCGGCGACGCGATACGCGCGCGGCCGCCTGTTCGACGGCTTCAGCTACAACGGCGGATTCGCGCTCGCGCTGGCGCCGCGCTGCGACTCGGTGCTCGCCGTCGACATCTCCGAGGACGCCGTCGCGCGGATTCGCGCGAACGCGGCGCGCAACGCGCTGACGAACGTCGAAGCGCGCACGATGAACGTGTTCGACGAGCTGCGCGAGCTGGAGCGGAGGCGCGCCCGGTTCGACACGATCGTCCTCGACCCGCCGGCGTTCGCGAAGAACAAGGCGTCGGTCCGCAAGGCGCTGTCAGGCTACAAGGAGATCAACCTGCGCGCGCTGAAACTGCTCGAGCCGGGCGGCTTCCTCATCACGTGCAGCTGTTCGTACAACGTCGGCGAGGCCGCGTTCGTGGACGTCGTGTCCTCGGCCGCCTCCGACGCGCACGCCACCGTGACGATGGTCGAGAAGCGGACGCAGGGGCGCGATCATCCCATTCTGATCAACGTGCCAGAGACCTACTACCTGAAGTGCCTCGTCCTGCGGAAACTCGACTGATGGTATAGTCGATCGTCAACCGCCAGGGGTATCCCGCACCGGGATTGAGATCACACCCTTGGAACCTGCTCCGGTTCAGACCGGCGAAGGGAGCGCGGAGATGTCCGAGTTCACCGCAGCGTTTCCACATTCCAGCAAGATCTACGTTGACGGTCCGCAGGGCGTGCGCGTGCCGATGCGCGAGATCGCGCTGAGCGGCGGCGAACCGCCGCTGCGCGTGTACGACACGAGCGGTCCGCGCGACGCGGACGTGCGCGAGGGCCTCCCGGCGCTGCGGCGCGCATGGGTCCTCGCACGCGGCGGCGTCGTCGAAGAGCCGCGGCTCCTGCAGCCGTCGTCGAACCGCGCGAAGATGCCCGACACGCTGGCGGCGCGCGCGCGGACGCGGCTGCGCGGCGCGGGGCCAGTCACGCAGCTTCATGACGCGCGGCGCGGCATCGTCACGCCCGAGATGGAGTTCATCGCGATCCGCGAGGGGCTCGACGCGGAATTCGTGCGCGCGGAAGTCGCGCGCGGCCGCGCGATCATCCCGGCCAACATCAACCATCCGGAAAGCGAGCCGATGATCATCGGCCGGCACTTCGCCGTGAAGATCAACGCCAACATCGGCAACTCGGCGGTCAGCTCCTCGATCGAAGAAGAGGTCGAGAAGCTGCGCTGGGCGACGCTGTGGGGCGCCGATACCGTGATGGATCTCTCCACCGGGCGCGACATCCACGAGACGCGCGAGTGGATCCTGCGCAACTCGGCGGTGCCGATCGGCACGGTTCCGATCTATCAGGCGCTCGAGAAAGTCGGGGGCCGTCCCGAGGCGCTCACGTGGGAGATCTATCGCGACACGCTCATCGAACAGGCGGAGCAGGGGGTGGACTACTTCACCGTCCACGCCGGCGTGCTGCTGCGCTACATCCCGATGACGGCGCGCCGCGTCACCGGCATCGTCTCGCGCGGCGGATCGATCGTCGCGAAGTGGTGCCTGGCGCATCATCGGGAGAGTTTTCTGTACACGCACTTCCGTGAAATCTGCGCGATCATGCAGGCCTACGACGTGTCGTTCTCGCTCGGCGACGGGCTGCGTCCCGGATCGATCGCCGACGCGAACGACGAGGCGCAGTTCGCGGAGCTGAAAACGCAGGGAGAGCTGACGCGCGTCGCGTGGGAGTACGACGTGCAGGTGATGAATGAAGGACCCGGGCACATCCCCATGCACCTCATTCGCGAGAACATGGAAAAGCAGCTCGAATGGTGCGACGAAGCGCCCTTCTACACGCTCGGGCCGCTGACGACCGACGTCGCCCCCGGCTACGATCACATCACGTCCGCGATCGGCGCCGCCATGATCGGGTGGTACGGCACGGCGATGCTCTGCTACGTCACGCCGAAAGAACACCTCGGGCTTCCCAACCGCGACGACGTCAAGGCGGGCGTGATCGCGTACAAGATCGCGGCGCACGCCGCGGACCTCGCCAAGGCGCATCCGCGCGCGCAGGCGTGGGACGACGCGCTGTCGAGGGCGCGGTTCGAATTCCGCTGGGAGGATCAGTTCAACCTCGCGCTCGATCCCGTTACGGCGCGGGCCTATCACGATCAGACGCTGCCCGCCGAGGGCGCCAAGCTCGCGCACTTCTGCTCCATGTGCGGCCCGAAGTTCTGCAGCATGGAGCTGACGCAGCAGGTGCGCGCGATGGCGGAACAGGGCATGGAAGAGAAGTCCGCCGAGTTCCGCCGTCGCGGTGAGGTCTACGTTCCCCGGGAATGATCGCGCGGCCCGCGACGTCCGCCGACGCCGCCGCGATCGCGCGCATTTACAACGACGGCATCGACGATCGCGTCGCCACGTTCGAGACACGCCACCGCGCCGCCGAAGATGTCGAAGCATGGCTCGGCGGACGCCATCCGGTGGTCGTCGTCCAGGACGAGGCGGACATCGTCGCGTTCGCCTCGACGAGCACGTACCGGCCGCGTGACTGCTACGCCGGGATCGCGGAATTTTCCCTCTATGTCGCCCGCGACCGCCGCGGGCGCGGGTACGGTCGCGCGGCGATGCTGGCGCTCTGCGACGCGGCCGCGCGCGCCGGATTCTGGAAGCTGGTCTCCCGGGTGTTCGTCGAGAACATCGTGAGCCGCGAGCTGTTGAAGTCGATCGGGTTTCGGGAGGTAGGAGTTTACGAACGTCACGCGCAACTCGACGGCGTCTGGCGCGACGTCGTCATCGTCGAGAAGCGGTTGTCATAGGAACGCCGCCCTCGGAGCGGCCCCGATCACATGGGCGGAAGCGGGACGATCTGGATGACGGTCTTGAATCGCGCGGGCTGCGCGCCGCGTTTCGGGTTGAGATAGCCCGCGGAGCCGCCCCTCGTGTAGTCCTTCACGGTCACGCTCGGCGGAAACGCCATCGTCTCTTCCTTGAACTTGCCGATGTCGAACTCGTGGATGGGCGGTTCCTCGTACACGAGATCGCCCTTCATCTTCAGGATGGTCTTGTAGTAGGTGACGATCTCGATGAAGTCGCTGTTGGTGCCGTAGATGTAATAGCGCTGGCCGCGGCCGGCGTCGAACGACCCGAGGAACTGCGCGCCAGGGTAAATCGGCACGCCGAGATTCGGCTCGGCGGGATCGCCGGGCGCCGTCGGAGGCTGGACCTGCGGGGCCGGACGCTGCGGCGCCGGCGACGCCGGCTTCGTGTCGCCCGGACGCGGAAACGGCTGCGGCACCTGCGCGGCGGCGCCATTTCCCGGCCCGGCGATCGCCAGCGCGCCAGCGAAGCACACGCGACACGCTATGCCGCGAATCATGTGAGTATTATAGCGAGAGAGATCGGAGAGCCGGGCTTTCCGTTTCTCTGGTGTCCTTTTTCAGCGCTCGGCGCCTTCGCGCCTCGCTCGGGCCGCAGGCGCTCTTGCGTCTTGTCGTTTTTATGGATCCGCTGCTGTCCTATTGCGAAGCCCAGCTCCCGCAACTGGTTGAGACGACCGAGTCGCTCGCGCGGCTCGAGTCGCCGAGCACCGACAAGACGGCGGTCGATCGGTGCGGCCACGAACTGGCGAGCCGCCTGACTCGGCTGGGCGCGCGCGTCGAGACGCTGCCGCAGCACGCGTGCGGCGACCATATCCGCGCGGAGGTCGGCGGCGACGGCCGCCCCGTGCTGTTGCTCGGGCACTTCGACACGGTCTGGCCGATCGGGACGCTCGCGCGCATGCCGGTCGCGCGTCGTGAGGGGCGCCTGCAGGGACCGGGCACGTTCGATATGAAGGCCGGGCTGGCGATCGCGATGACGGCGCTCGACGCGCTGCGAGCCACCGGCACGGCGCACCCGCCCGTTGTGATGCTGTGGACCAGCGATGAGGAGATCGGCAGCCGCACGTCTCGCGACGCGATCGAAGCGGAGGCGCGGAGGGCGCGCGCCGTGCTCGTCCTCGAGCCGTCGCTGCCGGGCGGCGCGCTCAAGACGAGCCGGAAAGGCTGCGGCGAATTCGAGCTGACGGCGCACGGCATCGCCGCCCACGCGGGCCTCGATCCGGGGCGCGGCGCCAGCGCGATCCACGAACTTGCCGCGCAGATCGCCGCGATCGAGCGGCTCCAGGATCTCTCGCGCGGGATCAGCGTGAACGTCGGCGTCATTACGGGCGGCACCCGTCCGAATGTGGTCGCGGATGAGGCCCACGCCGTCATCGACGTGCGCGTCCCGACGAGCGCGGACGGCCATCGGATCGACGCCGCGTTCCGCGCGCTGCAACCGCTGCGTCCGGGGACGCGTCTCACTGTTAAAGGGGGCTTCGAGCGTCCGCCGCTCGAGCGGACGCCGGGTGTCGCGCGGTTGTTCGACCTCGCGCGCGACGCCGCGCGCTCGATGGGACGCGATCTGACCGAAGGGGCCACCGGCGGCGGGTCCGACGGCAATTTTACCGCGGCGCTCGGCGTTCCGACCCTCGACGGGCTCGGCCCGATCGGCGACGGCGCGCACGCGCACCACGAACATGTGGTGGTTTCCGAGCTGCCGTGGCGAGCGGCCCTCGTGGCCGCGCTCCTCAACCGGATGCAGGCGGTGGAGTAAAATAGAGTCATGCCAAACGGGTTGAAGACGGCGTTGCTCCTCGGGTTGCTGAGCGGATTGCTGCTCGCCATCGGGGAGGTCGCGGGCGGGACCAACGGGCTCGTGATTGCGCTGATTTTCGCCGCCGTGATGAACCTCGGGTCGTACTGGTTCTCGGACAAGATCGTCCTCCGGATGTACAACGCGCAGGAGGTCGGCCCCGGCCATCGGCTGTTCAACATCGTGGAACGGCTGACGCGGCAGGCGCAGCTCCCGATGCCGCGCGTCTTCGTGATCCCGGATCCCTCGCCCAACGCGTTCGCGACGGGACGGAATCCCGAGCACGCGGCGGTCGCGGCCACGCAAGGTCTCCTTCAGGTGCTGACCGACGGGGAGCTGGAAGGCGTGATCGGCCACGAGCTGTCGCACGTGAAGAACCGCGACATTCTGATCAGCTCGATTGCGGCGACGATTGCCGCCGCGATCATGATGTTCGGCCGCATGGCGATGTACGCCGGCATGTTCGGCGGCCGCGACGACGGCCGGGATCGCGGGAACAACCCGATCGCGCTCCTCGCGATGATCATCCTCGCGCCGATCGCCGCGATGCTCATCCAGTTCGCGATCTCGCGGTCGCGCGAATACGCGGCCGACGCGTCCGGCGCGCAGATGGCGGGCAACCCGTACGGCCTGGTGGACGCCCTGAAGAAGATCGACGCGATCGCCAAGCGCGTGCCGCTCGACGCCAACCCGGCGACGGCCCACATGTTCATCATCAAACCCTTTTCCGGCGGCGGCCTCGCCTCCCTTTTCAGCACGCATCCGCCGACCGACGCGCGCATTCGCGCGCTCTTGGGCGAGACGCGGTAGGAAATCCCCTCCACTCTGTGAGTTCGGCCGGGCGCGGTCGCACCCGGTCGAGCCGTGTCTCCCTGGCCGCACATCATCCGAGCATCGCACGCTTTCCCTTCTGTATCAGCGAATTACCATCGACTCAGGCGACGGCGTCTTCAGCGGATCGCCTTTTGCTGTCTCACCGGCCAGGACGTTTCGTGGAGGCGCTCGTGGAGGATTTCGACATCCCGCAGAACAAGCTGGCTGAGTCGGCCGAACGCGTGGTCGACCGCGCGCTCGAGGAGGCCAGGCGCCGCGAGCATGCCCTCCTCACCAACGAGCACGTGTGCCTCGCGTTCGCGCAGATGGAGTGGGACATGTTCGGCCAGGTCATGCGCGACCTCGAGCTCAACCCGCATGAGATTCTGCAGGCGGTCGAAGAGCACCTGCGGCTGCTGCCCAGCGTTCCGGGCCGCGAGCTGCGCGTGGCGCCGTCAACCAAGCTGCTGTTCAAGCTCGCGCTGCTTCACGCCAGCCGGTGCGGCCGGCACACGATCGAGGCGACGGATCTGTTCTCGGCGATCTTCGAGGAAACGCAGGGGATCCCCGTCTCGATCATCCGCCGTCACGGTATCGAGCCGGAGGCGCTCGTCTCCCGCCTGAACACCCGGATGCGCGATCACGAATTGCGCGAGGAGCGGCTCAAGAAACGGTTCGAGCTGCCGCCGTTCCTGAAGCACTTCGCCACCAACCTCAACCAGCTCGCGCGGCAGGACAAGATCCCGCCCGTCTTCGGGCGCGACGCCGAGATGGAGCGCGTTCTCGAGATCCTCTGTCATCGCGAGCGCGCGAATTCCGTCCTGCTCCTGGGCGAGCCGGGCGTCGGCAAGACGGCCATCGCCGAAGGGATCGCGCGGCGCCTCGAATTCGAGCCCGACCGAGTGCCGGTCCGCCTGCGCGACTGCCAGATTGTCAACCTGCAGATGAACACGATGGTCGCGGGGACGATGCTGCGCGGCATGTTCGAGGATCGAATCCAGAACGTGATCCGGGAGATCAAGGAGCGGCCGAACCTGATTCTGTTCATCGACGAAGTGCACACGATGATCGGCGCGGGCTCTGCGCTCGGCGCGCCGTCCGACGCGGCCAACGTGTTCAAGTCGGTGCTCGCGCGCGGCGAGGTCCGGATCATCGGCGCGACGACGTTGAGCGAGTACAAGGAATTCATCCAGGAAGACGAGGCGCTCGCGCGCCGCTTCCGCACCGTGCAGGTGTGCGAGCCGTCGATCGAGGAGACGCGGCACATCCTCTACAACCTGCGCCCGCGGCTCGAGCGCAACTACTCCGTCCGGATCAAAGACGACGCGATCGAGACCGCGCTGGAGATGTCGTCGCGGTACATGCGTCATCTTCAACTGCCCGACAAAGTGATCGGCTGGCTCGACACCGCGGCGGTGCGCGCGGAGATCGACAAGCGCTGGGAGGTCACGGGCCAGGACGTCGTACAGGTGATCTCGCAGGCGGCGCGGATCCCCGAGGACATGGTGTTCCGCGAAGTCACCGAGCGCTTCCGCGACATCGAGGACCGCCTGGCGCAGCGCGTCGTCGGTCAGAAGAAGGCGATCGACGCGGTGTCGCGGCGGCTGGTGCTGAACAAGGGCCCGCTGAAGGACGGATTCGATCGTCCCGACGGCGTGCTGCTGTTCCTCGGCCCCACCGGCGTCGGAAAGACCGAGCTGGCGAAGTCGGTCGCCGAGTTCCTCTTCGGCGACGAGAAGAAGATGATCCGCGTCGATATGTCCGAGTACCAGGACGGCGCGGTCGCGGTCGACAAATTGATCGGGATGCCGCGCGGCATCGTGGGGTCCGAGCGCGGTGGCGTGCTGACGAATCAGCTCAAGGACAATCCCTACTCGGTCGTGCTGCTCGACGAAGTCGAGAAGGCGAGCCCGGCCATGCTGAATCTGTTCCTGCAGGCGTTCGACGAAGGCTGGGTCACCGACGGGCGCGGCAAGCGCGTGTATCTCAGCGACGCGATCGTCATCATGACGTCGAACATCGGGTCGGAGCACTTCCGCAAGCTGACGAGCCCGCTCGGCTTCTACTCGAGGCACATCGGCGTCGAGCAGATCCAGAGCGAGATCATGCGCGAGGTGGAGCGGCGCTTCTCGCCGGAGTTCCGCAACCGCATCGACGAGGTCGTCGTGTTCGCGCCGCTGACCCACGACGAGGTCCGCGAGATCGCGCAGCAGCAGATCCTCAAGATTCAGAAAGCGCTCGTCCGGAGCGGCCGATCGCTGGTCGTGACGCCTGAAGCGCTCGAGCAGCTCGTGCAGGACGGCTACAGCCTTCCCTACGGCGCGCGGTTCCTGAAGCGGACCATCGAGGATCGCATCAAGCTGCCCATCAGCCAACGCTGGGTGGAAGGGCAGAGCTTCATCGCCGACGTCAAAGACGGCGCGGTCGCGATCGAAATCCACGAGGCGCGCGACGGATATCCCGCGCTCGCGGCGACCGCGTAGTCTCCCGTTTCGATTGCGCCAACTTCTTACGGCCGCGCTAACCCGCGGCCGGCTCCTTCAGCGAGAAACGGTCGTGGCGGTGACCCATTGGAAGCGGGCCTGTTCGGGCGACGGCGGATCCGCGGGGTCGTCGCCGCCCGACTCGCGTGTACGCGATACCTTCGAGGCACGGCGCCGCAGGTCGTGTTTCTGCTGCAGCATCTCGATGAGCGCGCGCACGGTTGCGGCGTACTCGGGGGACGCGTATGCGCCGGGGAAGAGCCGCTGGTAGCTGTCGACCATGTGCGGGAATTCCCTGGCCAGAAATCCCATGAAGTAGTCTTTCGTCCCACCCTTCAGGTGCAGCACGTTGGCGCCCATGAACGCCGCGCCATGATCCGCGACCGCTTTGATCGTCGCTTCGAGCTTCGACGTCTGCGTCGTGAAGCCTGGGACGACAGGCGCCATCAGGACGCCGGCGTTGATGCCGGCGTCGCGCAGCGCGCGGACGGCGCGAAGCCGCTGCAGCGGCGGCGCGGTGCCCGGCTCGAGCGCCCGCCACGTCTCCTCGTCCACGGTCGGGACGCTGACGCAGACCGTGCAGCGCGCGACGCGTGAGAGATCGGCCAGGAGGTCGGCGTCACGGACGATCATCGGTCCCTTCGTGACGATGCCGACCGGCGTGCGTGCGGCGATGAGCGCGGCGAGCGTCCCGCGCGAGAGCTTGTAGTGCCCTTCAATCGGCTGATAAGGATCCGTCGCGGTCCCGAATGCCACCAGCTCGCGCTTCCATGACGGATGATCGAGCTCGCGCTTCAACACGTCCACGAAGTTCGTCTTCACGAAGATGAGCGACGAGAACTCGTCGCCGGGACCCAGCTCGAACTGCGTCTGATATCGGCGGGCGAAACAGTAATGACAGCCGTGCGTGCAGCCGCGATACGGGTTCAGCGTCCAGTTGAACGGCATTCCCTTGACGGGATTCAGCGCCGATCGGCACGTCACCTCTTGGTACCGCGCATCGTCCGCCCGGCGCTGCGCCTGATCGAGCGACTCCGGTCCGTGTTCGCGGACCTGCAGCGCGATCATCCGGGTGGTGGGGCGGGTCGGGCCGAGATCGAAAAGCGCCGGGGAGTCCATGGCAGTTTCGCTTTTACTTCGCCATGATCTCCCGGCGCGCCGTTCGTGTCAACTCCAGGTTTTGCCGGCGCCTTCGACTATCGCGACTGGGCGTCGTGTTTCTGGCGGCAGATGTCGCGGCTCTCGCGGTTCAGGTCGCGTTCGAGCTGACGATGTTCACGGACGCTCAGTCCTCCGCCGGTGTGGCGATCGCGCGCCTCGAGCGCCGCAATCCGCGCTTCCTGCGCCTCGAGCCGGCGCGCCTCGCCGCGGGTCAGCGATCCCGACACGATCCCCTGATAGATCCGCGCCTGCTGCCGCGCCTGTCGCTTGTTGATGCCCTGCGCCGAGGCGTTGAGCGACGCGCCGAGCCACACGCAGACGAACGCTGCCGCCACTTTCGTGACTCCGAATCGCATGATCGGCCTCCTCGTCGGTCAGGCGCTTTCAATTCGTTTAGACCGTCCGGGCGCCGCAGGGTTGAATCAGACGTTTTTGTCAGAGGAGGTACGCGAGCGCGAAGCCGACCTGCGCGACGAACATCATCCGATACATGTGCGCCCACGATACGTGGTTTTCCTCGACGGCGAGATCTTCCGGGTGGCGCAGCATCAGATAGCAGACGTACACGCCGTACACGGTCATGACGACCGAGAGGATCTGCAGCAGGATGAAGTCGCCGGTGAGGATGCCGGCGAACGCGCCGGCGGAGATCATCAGGAACGGGATCACGAACGACGGCGAGATCATCCACGCGGCGCGCCGCACGCCGTAGACGATTGGCAGCGTCCGGCAGCCGCCGCGCGCGTCCCCTTCCATGTCCGCGAAATCCTTCGTCGTGGACGCGCCGAGCAGGAACAACCCGAAGATCAGGCCGATGTACCACGGCTCGACGCCGGCGATCGTCTTGACGGCCGACCAGCCCGACACTTTCAGCAGGACGCCGCGCGGAATCGCGATCGTGACGTTCGCCCAGATGCCCAGACGTTTGGTCCGGAAGGGAGGCACCGAGTACAGCACCGTGATGGCCGTCGCGATGACGACGATCCAGAAGCACTCGTGACGGCCGTCCGGCGCGACGAGCCACGCGAGCGCGAGCGCCACCAGGTACGCCGCGATCGTGAACGCCCACGCCGCCGTCATCGGCAGGCGCCCCGAGGGGAGCGGACGCTTCGGCTTGTTCACGCGATCGATCTCGAGGTCGTAGATCTGATTGAGCGCGTTCGACGCCGCGTTGAGCACCGCCGCCATGATCGATCCGATGAGCGGATACACGATCAGCGACGGACGCCAGACCTCGCGTGGAAACGCGCCGATGGCGGTGGCGGCGCCCGACGCGAAGCCGAGCGCCGGCGCGACGAGGGTGAACGGCCGGCT
>Ga0066709_100002440_pt1 | contig 13554 bp, 10 predicted proteins | sample GraSoiAngelo_158_FD_79665 | JGI IMG/M metagenome (GOLD analysis project Ga0066709, IMG submission 79665) | Grasslands soil microbial communities from the Angelo Coastal Reserve, California, USA - 14_1009_16_30cm | ecosystem: Environmental > Terrestrial > Soil > Grasslands | place: USA... | reverse complement strand
GAATGCACCCGGGCAGTCCACAGGCAGCCCGGTGATCGGGCAACGGATCGGGTCCTGAAGCGACGCACGGTGACCACACCCCGAGACGACGGCGTGAACAGGTCGTAGAGCATCGGCGCCCGAAAGCCCGTCCCCCACGATGTCCGCAGCAACAGCCTGCGCGCGGGCTGCCAGCGCAGCGCGACCTTCGGGTTCGTCGTTCCACCGAAGTCATTGTAGTGATCGTAGCGCGCAGCGATCTGTGCTTCGAAGCCTCTGGCCAGAGGGATGCTCGCCTCGACGAATAGCGCCGCCACGCTACGGCTGCCGTCGGCAGACTGCTGGTTGCCAGCAATCCCGAGAACATCACCCGAGGTCCACACCGGCAAATACGTGTTGGCGAGCTTCTCGCGCCGGGCCTCGCCGCCCAGCGCAATCGCCAGCGGTCCACCGGGCAAGTCGTAGATCTCCTTCGATGCCTTGGCGTCGATGCCTAGCGTGGTTCCTTTGGCGTGGTGCGTATCGCCGACGACCTGGGTGTTGGCGAGCAAGGCGTCGCCTTCGGGTCCCGAAGGTCCGAACGGATTGATGAGCCCGGTCGCGAGCGCGGGAAGGAAGCGCTGCTGCGAGACATAACCACTGACGAAGCGATCGGTCTGCCGATTCTCGCTATAAGCGATCGCGGTGCTGTAGCTCCAGAACCAGGCGGTGCCTTCGGCTCCCGCTACGACACGCGACGCCTTGGTGTCGGTCGCGTTCGTCTGTGGTCCGAGCTGCACCGTGCGGAATCGCAAGTTGACGTCGCCTGTGATTCCGTTGGCGGCTGCGAACTCTGTAGGGTAGTACGGGCCGCCGGCGGGATAGAGGACCGGTGGAGAGCCGGGCTGCGCCTGGAAGGCTGAAGTGGGCGAGTTCCTGAAGATGAAGCGGTTGTACGAGTAGTTCGCTTCGGCGAACAGTTGACTGTCGCCGCCGACCTGGAGCGTCGCCCGAACGACAACGCCCGTGCGCTCGACCGGCGGAATGATGTCGATCGCGCTCGGAAAATCGTAGCCACAGAACGGAACCTGGGAAAGGCCGCTGATGTGCACCGGGATCGATGCGGGCGGCGCGCAGCCTGTCGCAAACCCCGGATTGACGAGAACCCCGGGCCGCGCCTGGATGTTCGACGGAAACGAGACGCCGCTGAGTTGATTCACCCCCTCGGAAGGGATGTAGCCTGTGCGCGAAAACGGCCGGACGAGACCGTGCAGCGCATCATCCTTCTGATAGCTCAGCGTCGCGAAAACGTTGAATCGATCCGTCGACAGCTCGCCGTAACCGGCGGATACGACCCCCTGGCGGGAATCGGCACCACCGTGCTGGGTCCATGCGCCGTAACCCGTCGCCTCGAATCCGCGGAAGTCCTTGCGCAAGATGAAATTGACGACGCCGGCGATCGCGTCGGTGCCGTAGACCGCCGAGGCGCCGTCCTTCAGGATTTCTACGCGCTCGATGGCGGAAAGCGGAATCGAGTTGAGATCGACCGTACCGCCATCGAACGCATAGTTCGCGACGCGGCGCCCATTCAGCAAGACAAGAGTCGAGCCGTCCCCGATTCCGCGCAGGTTCGCACTCGAGAGCCCGGGTCGCACCGCATTGCCGATGGAGAGCTGATCGTTGAAGCCCAGAACGTTGGCGGAGACCATCCCCAGCAGCTCAGCTGTGGTCGTGGCGCCGCCGCGCAGGATGTCGTCGCGCATCAGGATCTGCACGGGCAATGCCGACTCGGCGTCCGGACGCGGAATGTTGGAGCCGATGACGTACAGCTTGGTTAGAGCGCGTACTTCTTCTGACGGCTCCTGTGCGAGCGCTGCTCCGACGACGCCCACGAAGAGCACCGCCGAGCGGCTCATGCTCCTGGCGTGCCTCAATCCGCGTTTGCAACGCATCTGACTCCGGCCCGCAGACGATGCGCAATCATGCTGGGCGCGTGCGCACAGCGCAAATCCCAACCACCGTCGACCAGCCCCGGCAATCGTCGCGCGCAACCCGGGCCCTTCGATCCGCGCGGCCCGTTCTGCCCAGAGTGAGCCTAGCGAATTTTGCACACGCCGTTGATCGAAGTCCGACAAATGGGGCGAATACCGGAGTGATTTTGCTTGGTGGCCGACGGGTTCGGTCAAGCCGCCGGCCGGAGCCGATCGGGGTCTTGGTGGTTCGCTACTCACTGGCGCATTCCCGCATCAAACTCACACCCGAATCTCCAGCGTTCGTCGGATTCGGCCCCTCAAGGCGCTCTTGCGCGTAGACTTGCCGCTCGTTACCAATAAAAGTGGATGACGGGACCGGCGAAGGAGGCAGCCGTGAGCATCACCGGTGATCTGGCCCGTATCGAGCCCGTCAAGGCGCTGATAGCCGAGGACGAGGCCAACCTCTGCGACGAGCTTCGGGAAACGCTCGCAGGGTTGTGGCCCGAGCTCGTGATCTGCGCGGTTGCAGCCGACGGACTTCAGGCGCTCCAGCAACTGGAGCGGCATGCGCCCGACGTATTGTTCCTGGACATCCAGATGCCCGGCACGTCGGGCCTCGAGGTCGCCAAGCATGCGAGCGGCAGGGCCCACGTCGTGTTTGTGACAGCCTACGACAAGTACGCGGTCGCGGCATTCGAGCAGGGTGCGGTCGACTACGTCATGAAGCCTTTCGACCCCGAGCGGCTCGCCGACACCGTCAAGCGCCTCAAGGGGCGCATCGATTCAGCGCCGGCGAACCTCGAAGGCCTGCTCAGAGCCTTGTACGAGAAGATGGGGAGCGGCCGCCAGTACATTCGCTGGATCACGGCGTCGCAGGGGCAGGAGCTCCGGCTGATCACCATCGAGGAGGTCTGCTATTTCCAGGCCGACAACAAATGCACGCAGGTGGTCACCGCCGAAAAGGAATCGTTGATCTACCGTCCGATCAAAGAGCTTTCCGAAGCGCTGGACCCGTCGACGTTCTGGCGAATCCATCGCGGCACGATCGTCAACATCCGGCATATCGCCGGCATATCGCGCGACTACCGCGGCCGGCTCAGCGTGAAGCTCAAGCAGCGCAGCGAAACCCTCCCCGTCAGCGCGCCCTATGCGCACCTCTTCAAGCAGATGTAGCCTTCTGCCTGCATCGGAACTCGCGCCGCGCCCGATACGAAATGGACCTATCGCACCCTCGCCTCGACGACACGGCCGAGGTGGACATCGCCGTCGCATCCGAACCCACGACGCTGATCGCCGTCCGGCGGTTCCTTGGCCGCTGTGTGCAAGGCTTGACCTGGCGCAGAGTCGGCGTGGTCGTGGTCTTCTGCGCAATCTACGGAGCCGTGCTGAGCCACGATCCCAGGAATGGCGGCCCTCCACACTCCGTGGCGACGTATTTGCTGGGGCTTGCCGTGGCATTGACCTCCTTCCTGCCGGTCTTCCTCGTGGTGGCCGTGGCCGCCAACTTCGCGCCGAAACGGCTCACGCCGAGAACAATCGTCCTGGGGCTCGTCGTCGTTGCGGGTACCGTCGTCGGCTTCTACCTCATGACGATAGTGCTCGGAGCGCTGGCCGGATACGACGTCGAGCCGCCGAAGCATGCCCGCTCGCCGCTTGCGCTCCTGGCGATAGGGTGGGTGGGGCTCACCATCATGCTCCTCCAAGAGCGCGATGCCGCCGCTGCGCTTGCGACGTATGAAGCTGCAGAGCATCGGTTGGAGCTGGGCCGGCAGATGTCGGAAGCGCAATTGCAGGTGCTCCAATCGCAGATCGAGCCGCACTTTCTGTTCAACTCGCTGGCGCATGTCCGACGGCTGTATCAGACCGATCCGCGCGCCGGCCGGGCGATGATGCGGCACTTGTCGCGCTACCTGAGTGCGGCTCAGCCGGCGCTGCGTCAAACCAGTATCGGGTTGGGCCACGACCTCGAGCTGGCTGTGGCGTACCTCGGCATCCAGAAGATCAGGATGGGTTCACGTCTCGCGTTCGAGATCGACGTGCCGGATGAGGCACGGGAAGCGCGCGTTCCACCGATGATGATCACGACGTTGGTCGAGAATTCGATCAAGCATGGGCTCTCGCCTCTGCCGGAAGGCGGGATGGTGCGCATCGTCGCGCGCCTAGATGCCTCGGCGCTCACGGTCAGCGTTTCCGACACGGGACAGGGATTTCAGGCGAGCCTGGGTACCGGCGTTGGATTGGCGAATATACGAGCGAGACTCGGCGTGCTGTATGGAGCGTCCGGCGAGCTCTCGCTCCACCAGAATATGCCTCGGGGGGTGATGGCGGCGATCGTCGTGCCGGCACGCTTCGGCGCAGTCGCGGAAGCATGAACAGTGGCGCCTCGATCGGGGACGCGTCGGGCGGCGCCATGGCGCAGGCGGCGTCCTTGGTCGCAGCCGCATGGCGAGCGGTCACCTGGAAACACGTCATCCTGACGTTCCTGCTCAGCCTGGTGTGGAGCGGAATCGAACTGCTCGGAAATTTCGGCCTTGCGCAAACCCATTGGACTCCCGCTTTGAACGGCTTCCTGTCGATGCAACTCAACGGTTTCGCGGTGATGTTCGCTGTCCTGGTTGCGGATCAGGGGTCGCCTCCACCGCTTCGCCGGTGGTGGCCTTATATTGTTGCGGTGGTCCTGGGTGTCGCTGTGGCGACACCTCTGTTCTGGTTCGTCTCCCAACGCCTGTTCACGATTCCCAGTGCTCCACAGTTGGCGGGGATAGCGGAAGGATTCGACAGCATCGTCTTCCGACATGCGACCAGTCGTCTCGTCGTTTGCGGCTTGACGACGTATGTGTACGTTTCTCACCGATTCGCTGCGCAAAGCCTGGCGGCGTTGCGCACCATGCAGCTCGAGCGGGCAGCGGGTGAGAGGCGTGTCCTCGAATCCAGGCTCGCTGCGATGCAAGCCCGCGTGGAGCCGCAGTTTCTTGTCGATACGCTCGCACAGGTGGAGCGACTGTACGACATCGATGCCCAAGCCGCCGATCGTGTCCTCAAAGAGCTCACCGCCTACCTGCGGGCCGCCATTCCGCGGACCGGAGAATCTTCCTCGACCGTGGCCACCGAAATCCGGCTCGCGAATACTTTTCTCAACATCGCAGCCGTGCGTTCGCAGGATCGGCTGGTTGTAAGCGATCTCGGAAGCCCCGTCCAGCACAGTGCCCGCATGCCTCCGATGGTTCTGCTGCCTCTGGTGAAACATGCGCTGACGCATGGCGCCGAGCGTGCGCAAGACGATGAATCTTTCGATATCGATGTCACCGTGCGCAACGAAACACTGTTGCATACGGTCCATGCCCGCGGGGGCGGCTTCGCGCCCGAGGGGGCAAACGATGCCGGGATAGGGCATATTCGCGAGCGGCTGGCAGCGCTCTACGGAGAGCGAGCGCAGTTGACGTTGAAAGAGGCCTCTATTGGCACAGAAGCAGTCATGGAGATTCCGTACGAGCGTGTCGAGCAGAGCGTTCCCGCCTGAGAACAACTGCCAGCCGCGCGAGCAGCGCCTTGTCACGAGAGCGGCGCGGTTCTCTCGCCCATCCTCGCCCAATTATCGACCAACGCCATCGCACGCGCGGCGTCGGGCACGGTTCGGGCGACGAAGGGAGTTTCCCTGCTGCGCTCCCCGTTGAGCTCCGGGTGTTTCGCCACGAGCTTCCGCGCGGTGGCTTCCCAGCGCGCGTCGAAGCTGCCATAGGATCGGTGCACGACGCCCAGGTCGCTCGCGACGGCGAGGCGCAAGCCCGCTTGCGCGGCGCGCAGCGTGAAATCGACGTCGTAGCCATGAAATCCGTCGCAGGTCTCGGCGTCCCATCCGATGGACAGTGCAATCTCGCGTTTCATCGCCAGGAATACTCCGTCGATCAAGCGGATGCCGTGCGCGATAGGCACCCTGCGGCTGTACGCGGTGACGCGGTAGCCGGAGCCGTCCGGATAGATCACCGATCCGTGCAGATGGGGCCAGCCCGCGAACGGCCACGCCGGGGCCGTTGCGCGCGTGGCCCCGGCTATACCGAACACATCGCACTCGCCGAGCCGGCGCAACAGGCGTTCTCCGAAGTCCGCCGCGAGGACCTCGACGTCGTCGTGCGTGAATGCGACGATCTCGCCCGTCGCGCGGGCCATGCCGCGCGTGTAGCCCTCGGCCAGCGACTTCGCGTCCGCGATGCGCACAATCTCGTGCGGCCAGCCGGCGAGCGCCCGACCGTAGCTCGCCGCCATTGCCGCGAATTGCGTGTCGTCGTTGCTGCAGGTGACCACGCTGATCGACCGACGCCCCGATGCCGGCGTCGAGTCACCGTAAGCCTCTGCGGCCGGTGTATCCGGCAGCAGGTTCAGCAACGCCTGGAGTGCCGGCGCCAGCGTCGGATCAGCGTCGAAGGCACGAATGCCAATGGCGACAGCTTCGGCGTCGCGACGGCTCACCTTCGCCGCAGCGGTGAACTCCGGCCATGCGCCCTTGGTTCGCGGCGCCTCACGCAACACCGCCGCGAACCGATCGAACGATCCGGCGTGATCTCCCTTCAGGGCCGCGATCCGCGCGCCCTGCAATGCGTAACGCGGATCGCCGGGGTCGGCGGCGCATGCGCGATCGTTCCAGACCAACGCCTGGTCGAAGCGCGCAGCGTCGATCTCGAGCAGCGCCAGGAGCCCCGCGGCCCTCCCGTCGGACGAGGCACGCCAGATTTCCTCAGCCATGCCGCGCGCGTCAGCCGCGCGACCCGCGCGATACGCGGCAAGCGCAGAAGCGAGCGAAGCTTTGGTCTCCATCACCGGTGATACTAGCGGCCCGACCACGCGCGGTCGAGCGCGGCGGTCAAGACGGTCCGCCGGGTGGTTGGTATGATGGCTCTTCTGCCTGCCGATCTGATCGTTCAACCCGCACGTGTCTGCCGTCTCGCCCCGTCTTCCGCCGCAGGTCCATGTCTTCGTTCGCGACTGGCTCTCGTCGAACCATGTCCTGCTCAAGAGCCGCGACGGCGGCGTGCTGATCGACTCCGGTTACGCGCGCCACGCTCCGTTCACGCTGGCGCTGCTTGAGACCAGGCAGGGGCTCGGCGACGCGCCGCTCGCGCGTCTGGTCAACACCCACTGTCACAGCGATCACATGGGCGGCAACGCCGCCATCAAGACTCGGTACGGCTGCCCGATAACGCTTCCAGTGGGCGAGGCGGCGCTCATCGACGCGTGGGACGAGCGCACGCTGCTCCTCGCGTATACGGATCAGTACGCGCCGCGGTTCGCCTACGACGAGACGATTGCTCCCGGCGAAACGCGAGTCTGGGGCGATCTCGAGTGGCGCGCGCTCGCCGCTCCGGGACACGACATGGGCGCGGTGGTCTTCTACAACGCGGAACACGGCATCCTCGTGTCGGGCGATGCGCTGTGGGCCAACGGCTACGGCTTCGTCATGCCCGGCGAGATCGATCCGCGCGCGCTGCCGGCCACGCGCGCCACGCTCGAGATGCTCTCGCAGCTCGACGTGCGCATCGTCATTCCGGGCCACGGCGAGCCCTTTGTCGAAGTTGGCGCGGCGCTCGAGCGCGCCTTCGCGCGCACCGCGGCGTTCGAAGCCGATTCGCTGCGCGTCGCTCGACACGCGCTGAAAGTGGTGCTGACCTTCGCCCTGCTCGACCGGCGGCGCCTGGCGCTCGCCGACATGCCCTCCTACCTCGAGCGGATCGGCATTTACCGCGACTTCAATGCGCTTTTCTTCAAGCGCTCCGCCGCCAAGCTGGCGGAGTTGCTGATCGGCGAACTGGAGCACGCCGGCGCCGTCAGGCGGGAGGGCGAGTGGCTCGTGCCGGGTTAAGGAACCTACCATGGGGCACGGTTCCCGTCGACGCGGGCCGCGGCCCGTCGCATCCGGCGACAGCCCATCGCGGCAGGGTGGCTCCGCCTGTGCCGCGCTGGCATAATCGCGCGCTTCGCCTCTGTAGCCGGGAGTCCATGATGCCCTCGTTCCTCGCTGACCTGCGCCGCGGCTTCGCCGGCGTGACGCTGCTTTGCTGCGCAGCGCTGGCGCTCGCGCAGGCCGCACCACCCGCCGCGCCGGTCAAGAACGTCACCGATACGTACTTCGGAGCCAGCGTTGCCGACCCTTATCGCTACATGGAGGACATGAAGGCTCCAGAGGTCGTCGACTGGATGAAGGCGCAAGCCGATCACACCCGGGCGACGCTCTCGAAGATTCCGCAGCGCGACGCCGTCCTCGAGGAGGTCACGACCTTCGGCAACGCCGCGGCTTCGCGCGTGACGTCGGTTCAGCTCACCGGCGAAAACGTGTACTACCTCAAGCGCAACGCCGACGAGAACATCCCCAAGCTCTACGTTCGCGACGGCTTCGCCGGCAAGGAGCGCCTGCTGATCGACCCGGACAAGGTGCCCGCGCCGGAGGGCAAGCACAACGCGATCGATTATTTCGCCGCGTCGCCGGATAACAAGTACGTCGCCTATGGCATCTCGATCGGCGGGTCGGAAGAAAGCGTGCTGCACGTGATCGACATGGCGACCGGCAAGGACACCTCGGACGTCATCGACCGCGCCAATTTCGGCTCACCCTCCTGGCTCGCAGACGGGAGGCTCCTCTACAACCGGCTGCAGAAGCTCGCTCCGAACGCGCCCGTGACGGAGAAGTACGTGAACTCGCGTGCCTACGTGCACACGCTCGGCACGAATCCGGACGACGATGTCCCGCTGCTTGGCGCCGGCCTCGCGCCCGCCGTCGCCATGGAGCCGGGCGAGTATCCGATCGTGGCGAATCCGATCGGCTCGAAGTACCTGATCGGGCTGGTGATCAACGGGGTGCAGAACGAGTTCAAGCTCTACGTGTCGTCGGTCGCCTCGATGGCCGGCGACAAGACGCCGTGGGTCAAGGTCGTCGACAACGCCGACGAGGTGACCGCGTTCGACGTCATGGGCGACAGCCTCTATCTGCTCACGCACAAGAACGCATCGCGCTTCAAGGTGATGCGCGCGTCGCTGTCCAAGCCCGACTTCGCGGCGGCAGCGCTCGTCGTGCCGCCGAGCGAAGCGGTCGTGACCGGCATCGCCGCGGCGCACGACGCCCTGTACGTGCGGCGGATGAACGGCGGCGTCAGCGACTTTCTGAAGGTCGGTCATGCACCCGGCGCCAAGCCTGCCCTCATCAAGCTCCCCTATCCGGGCGACGTCGACGGGCTGACGACCGATGCGCGGCGCGCCGGTGCCGTGTTCAACCTCGGCGGGTGGACGCGCTTCGGTGGCTATTTCGCCTACGATGCCAAGTCCGGCAAGGTCACCGACACCGGGATCCAGCCGCAGGGTAAATACGACAATCCGCCGAACCTCGTCTCGACCGAGGTGAAGGTCAAGGCGAAGGATGGAACGCTGGTGCCGTTGTCGATCGTGCACAAGAAGGGTATCAAGCTCGACGGCAGCAATCCGACGATCCTCTACGGGTACGGCGCATACGGCATCTCGACGACGCCGTTCTACCGGCCGACTTTCCTGCCGTGGTTCAACCGCGGCGGCGTGTTCGCGGTCGCGCACGTGCGCGGCGGCGGCGAGTACGGCGAGGATTGGCACAAGGCGGGCTACAAGCTCACCAAGGCGAATACCTGGAACGACGCGATCGCCTGCGCACAATGGCTCGTCGCCCACAAGTACACCTCGTCGCCGAAGCTGGCGATCATGGGCGGCAGCGCCGGCGGCATCTTCGTCGGACGCTCGATCACCGAGCGCCCCGAGCTCTTCGGCGCGGCGATCGACGAGGTGCCGGTGTCGGACTTGCTGCGCGCGGAATTCTCGGCCAACGGTGTCCCGAACATTCCGGAGTTCGGCACGGTTAAGGACGCGGACGGTTTCAAGGGGCTGCTGGAGATGAGCAGCTACCATCAGGTCAAGGACGGCGCGAAATACCCCGCGGTCCTGCTCACGACGGGCATCAACGATCCGCGCGTCGACGCCTGGGAAGCCGGAAAGATGGCGGCTCGGCTGCAAGCGGCGTCCACGAGCGGCAAGCCGGTTCTGCTGCGCATCGATTACGACGCGGGCCATGGCTTCGGCTCGACCAAGAAATCGCAGTACGAAGAACGCGCCGACACCTTCGCGTTCCTGTTCTGGCAGTTCGGCGTGGAGGGATTCCAGCCGCGACCGCAGCCGTAGCCGGGGTAAGCGCGAAGCGCGATCTCCGGGTCGCCACAACAGGATGCCTCGAAGTCCCCGGGTCAAGTCCGGGGTCACCACCGGGCCACGGGAGCGCTGCGCCGCGCAGGATCAGTGCAGCTTCACCCGCGGCTCGGTGCGCCTGCGCAGAAACCGCCCGATGGTATCGAGCGCGACGCCGACGTAGCCCAGGATCGACACCTGATGCAGCTTGTAGAGCGAGTTGTACATCCAGCGCGCGACGAGCCCCTGGATCAGCAGGCTGCCGCCGACGAGCCGGCCCATCAGGCTTCCCACCGCCGAGAGCTCGCCCAGCGATACGAGCGATCCGAAATCCCGGAACCGGAACGCGGGTAACGTGCCTCCGGCAAGTCTCGCCTCAATCGTTTTCACTAGAAATGTCGCCTGCTGGTGCGCGGCCTGCGCGCGCGGCGGAACCAGCGCGCCTTCGTGTCCCGCCTCGGGCCACGGACACGCGGCGCAGTCGCCGAAAGCGAAGACGTCGGGATCGCGCGTCGTCTGCAACGTCGTCGACACCACGAGCTGGTTGCCGCGGCTGGTTTCCAGCCCGTCGAGCCGCGTAAGCCATTGCGGCGCCATGATGCCCGCGGACCACACGATCAGATCCGCTGGATACGTCGCGCCGTTCGCGCTGTGCACCGCGGCGGCGTCGACGCTCGTCACGCGCTCGCCGACGTGCACCGAGATGCCCAGCTTTTCCAGCAGCCCGACCGCCGCCTTCGCCACGTGCTCGGAAAGCTGCGGCAGGATGCGCGGTGCGGCCTCAACGATGGTAAGCCGTATGTCCTTCGCCGGATCGAGGTAGTCGAGGCCGTAGCTCGCATGCGCGCCGGTCGTGTGGCGGATCTCCGCCGCCAGCTCGACGCCGGTCGCCCCCGCGCCGATGATCACGATGTTGACCCCCGTCGACCTGCCCGCGCCGGCTTCCGCATCGGCGCGCACGCAGGCGGCGAGGAGGCGGCGATGAAAGCGCTCGGCGTCGGCGAAGGTGTCGAGCGAGATGGCGTGCATCGCGACGCCCGGAACGCCGAAGTCGTTACTGACGCTGCCCACACAGAACACCAGCGTGTCGTAGCGCACGACGTGACGCGGCAGCATCAACGCGCCGTCGTCGTCGTACACGGCGTCGAGCGTGAGCTCGTGTCGCGCGCGGTCGAGGCCGAAGACGGCACCCTGACGGTAGCGAAAGTGATGCCAGTAGGCGAGCGCCAGATAGTCGACGCCGTGTACGTCGGCATTCATGCGGCCCGCAGCCACCTCGTGCAGCAGCGGCTTCCACAGGTGTGTGGCGTACTGGTCGACCAGTATCACCTCGGCCCTTCCGCGCCGTGCCAGCTTGTCGCCGAGTCGTGCGGCGAGCGGAAGACCTCCGGCGCCGCCGCCGACGATGACGATGCGGTGCGGCGCTCGTTTCGGCACTTGCATCGACGTCAGCCCTCCGGCTCCAAACGCCGATCCTCTGCGATCTGCTTGAGCCTCATCGCCTGCGCCTTGAGCGCGTAGTCGAACAGCGCCAGGCGCTGGTCGAAGAACTCGCCCGTCACGGATGCGGGGTCGGCGGGCGCAAGCTCGAGGAACGCGTCGGCCTCGCCGGCCTCGACACAGATCGTCATCCCGAGCTTGCGCGCGATATGCATCATCCGGGCGTTCTCGGCCAGACAGTGCATGAACAGCCTCGTCACGAATCGATTGCGCACGTGGTCGGCGGCTCGCGCGAGGAGCGCCGTGCCGATCTGACGGCCGCGATGTCCTGGCAATACCGACACGCCGAGCTCCGCCATGTCCTCCGTGAACGCGACGTGCGCCACGCCGGCGAGCGAGAGCACTTCATCGTGCACGGCGAAAACCGCGTCGACGTCGAAGTCGATGCGCGCGACGTAGTCCACGATCGCCGCCGCAGCGATCGCGACCCCGAAGCGCAGCCGCACGTCCTCAGGTCCGAGGCTCAGGAAGTGTCGCTCGAGCTCCGATCGGGAGGTTTCGCTCAGCCGCTGCACATGCGGGAGGTTCGCGCTCATGACGCTATCTGTCAGTCGCCCGCGACGGCGCCTTCGCGCCGCGGATCCGCGCCGCCGATCCAGCCGGTCTTCGTGCGCACGATCGCGTGTACCCCGCTGGTATCGGCGGCGGCGATCATGTCGTGCCGAGTGGAGATCGGCTTCTTCGGAGTCCATCCCAATGGCAACTCGGGTGCCTGATTCTGCACCAGCGCGAGCTGACTCGCGGCGATGAGCAAGAAAACGAAGACTTGGCGGCGTTGCATGCGCGGCTCCGCAAGTGGATTCACGGCCGATTGTACTGCAGCAATGAGCGGTGCTTTGGCGTGCGGTACAATTGTCCGAGATCGACGCTTCCGCAATTACCGATACCGATGCAACTCCGCCACGCCGCCGCCGTCTCCTTCGCCAGGGTCGAACACTACGTCACGCACGAGATTACGCGCGAGACGGCGATCCAGAAGCGGCTGCGCGCGGAGACTGCGCGAATTCCCCAGGGCGGCATGCAGATCGGCGCCGATCAGGGCGCGCTGCTCGCGTTGCTCGTGCATTCGATCGGCGCGAGGATGGCGCTGGAGGTTGGCACCTTCACCGGCTACAGCGCTCTCGTCGTGGCTACAGCGCTGCCTCCCGGCGGCAAGCTCGTATGCTGCGACATCAGCGAGGAATGGACGGGCATCGCGCGTCGTTACTGGCAGGAGGCGGGCGTAGCCGAAAAAATCGAGCTCCGACTCGCGCCCGCGCTGGAGACCCTTTCCGGCCTGGAGCGCGAGCGTGGAGCGGGCTCGTTCGACTTTGCCTTCATCGACGCGGACAAGTCCGCGTACGACGCGTACTACGAAAGCTGCCTCAGGCTGTTGCGCCCCGGCGGGCTGGTCGCGCTCGATAACATGCTGTGGAGCGGAGATGTCGCGAACCCGAAAGTACGCGACGCCGACACCGACGCACTGCGCGCGCTCAACGCCAAGATTCGCGACGACGCGCGCGTCGAATCATGCCTGCTCACCGTGGGCGACGGCGTGATGCTTGCGCGGAAGCGCTAACGCATTGACGATCGGCGCTCCCGGGCATCCCCGGATCAAAGGCCGGGGTCAGCCCGGGCCCCAGGTCCCGTAGCCCGGGGTGAGCGCAAAGCGCGATCCCCGGACGACGCCGCGCTAGCTTGCGACTCGCGCCAACAGTGGCACGATCATCAGCGCGACGATGTTGATGATCTTGATCAGGGGGTTGACCGCCGGCCCTGCAGTATCCTTGTAGGGGTCGCCGACGGTGTCGCCGGTGACTGCGGCCTTGTGCGCATCCGAGCCTTTGCCGCCATAGTGGCCGTCCTCGATGTATTTCTTGGCGTTGTCCCAGGCGCCGCCACCGGTCGTCATCGAGATCGCCACAAAAAGCCCCGTGACGATCGTCCCCATCAG
>Ga0066709_100002439_pt1 | contig 13555 bp, 12 predicted proteins | sample GraSoiAngelo_158_FD_79665 | JGI IMG/M metagenome (GOLD analysis project Ga0066709, IMG submission 79665) | Grasslands soil microbial communities from the Angelo Coastal Reserve, California, USA - 14_1009_16_30cm | ecosystem: Environmental > Terrestrial > Soil > Grasslands | place: USA... | reverse complement strand
GTCCTCGAGCGTGACAACCGCGAATATCGCTGCGTTCACGTGGATCCCGCTGGTCCTGCCCTCGAGACTGGGGCCAAACACGGCGAGCACGCGATCATCGGCGAGGTCCGTTGCCTCGAGGAGCTTGAGGCTGTAGTTCTCCGCAATCTCGAGCAACTCATCCCAGCCCCGTCCCATCTCGACCTGACCACGATAGGTCTCGCTAGAGAAAGCCGGGTTCCACTCCGCTTCGGGGCTCATGTAGCCGAGCGCCTCGCTGGCTTCGGGAGGGATATCGCCTGCTTTCATTTCGCCCCGAAGCGAGCGGGACGTGTCCCACGCTTCGAGCAGTCGTTCGACCGCGTCGAAGAAGCGCTGAACGACCTCCACATTCCCCTGAGACATTGCTCCTCCCAGCGAAGTATCTCGCTTCCGACACCGGGCAAAGACCCTTCGGAGCCGGGTTCTCGCGATGCGCCCGGAGGGATTCGAACCCTCGACTCCCGGATTAAAAGTCCGGAGCTCTGACCCCTGAGCTACAGGCGCAACCTTACGTTAGCGGCCGCCGTAGGTGGACGCTGGCGACTTTAGGTGTCCGGCGAGCTGGCGAGCCGGTTGGTTGTTCAGACGCTCACTGAGAGGCCCGGTAGAGAGATCTGCTAATGCCTGAAGTGCCGGCGGCCGGTGAAGACCATCGCCACGCCGGCTCGGTCGCAGGCCTGCATCACTTCGGCGTCGCGGACCGAGCCACCGGGCTGGATGATCGCCTTGATGCCGGCCTCGATCGCCGCCTCGGGCCCGTCCGCAAACGGGAAAAAGGCGTCCGAGGCGAGCGCCGCCCCATCGAGCTGGGCTTCCTCGCGGCGGGCTTTATCGAGGGCGAGTCGCACGGAGTCGACGCGGCTCATCTGGCCGGCGCCGATCCCGATCGTTCCGAGGTTGTTGGCGATCACGATTGCGTTGGAGCGGACGTGCTTGCAGACCCTCCAGGCAAAAAGCAGGTCTCCCCACTCCTCCTCGGTCGGCTTCTCCTTCGTGACCACGTCCATGGTCGAGCGGTCCTCGAGGTCGCTGTCCCGGTCCTGCACGAGCATCCCGCCGAGCACTCGTCTCATATCGCGCTCGCCGATGTTGCCCTTCCGCTGCTCTGCGTCCTCGATGATGCGGACGTTCGGCTTCGATTGAAGTATCTCCAGCACGCCGTCGCCGTAGCCGGGCGCGAACAAAAGCTCGACGAAGTTCTCGTTGAGCTTCTCTGCAAGGGATAGCTCGACTCGCCCGTTGACCACGACGACTCCGCCGAAGGCACTCTCGGGATCGCTTGCCAGGGCCCGGTCGTAGGCGTCGTCGAGCGATTCACCGACCGCGCAGCCACAGGGATTGTTGTGCTTGATGATCACCGCGGCGGGAAGCTCGAACTCGCGAAGAAGGCGCCTTCCCGAGTCGAGGTCGAGCAAATTGTTGAACGAGAGCTGCTTGCCGTGGAGCTTTGTGGTACGTGCAAGCAAGTGCGTTCGCACGCCCGCTTCCTCGTAATAGGCAGCGCGCTGATGCGGGTTTTCGCCATATGAAAGATCGAGCACCTTCTCGAGCGCCGCGACGAGATGCTGCGGGAATTCCTCTTCGCGCTCGGCGAACCAGCGGGAGATGGATGCGTCATAGCGAGCGGTCACTCCAAACGCCTCGGTGGCAAGAGACTGGCGGGTCTGCGCAGAGATGAGGCCGCTGCGCTCGCGCAGCTCTTCGATCACTGCGTCGTAACTCTCCGGTCTGACCACGGGAGCCACAAACGCATAGTTCTTTGCCGCTGCGCGGATCAGTGTCGGGCCACCGATGTCGATCTGCTCGATCGCCTCTTCCTCGGTCACACCGCGCCTTCCGGCGGTGCGCTCGAAGGGGTACAGGTTCACGCAGATCAGGTCGATCGGCTCGATTCGGTGCTCGGCCAGCGTTTGACGATGCTCGGCCTTCGAGCGAACGGCGAGCAGGCCGGCATAGATCGCGGGATGAAGCGTCTTCACGCGGCCGTCCAGGATCTCCGGGAAGCCCGTGTAGTCCTCGATCGCGCGCGTCTGGATCCCCGCCCGTTCGAGCTCCTGCGCAGTGCCGCCGGTGGAGATGATCTCGACCCCGAGCTCGGACAGCGCGCGGCCGAAGTCAACCAGTCCACGCTTGTCGGAGACGCTCAGCACGGCAAGATCGACCTTGAGATCGTCGACGGGCCGGGCCTCGTCTACCGCCGCCTGAAGCTTTGCTGCCTCATTCATTTGGTCCCTTTCACGGCTGCCGTCTCCTCAATGAGGCTCTCGTCCACCCGCACCAGTCTCGGGTTATCTCGGTCGAACCGGACCGCATTTAAAGCGATGAGCCGGATTGCACGGGGAAGCAGCTTGTGCTCGATCGTGTGGAGCAGGTCGAGGATCTCCTCGCGGCTCCGAGTGTAGGGAAGCTCGACCGCCTCTTGCAAGAGGATCGGGCCGCTATCTACTCCCTCGTCGACGAAGTGGACCGTGACTCCGCCCACCTTGACGCCGTAGGAAAGCTGGTCCTCGATCGGATGGGCGCCGGGAAATGCAGGCAGAAGGGCGGGATGCACGTTGATCACGGCGTTTGGAAAGTTCCTCAGGAACCCCGGCGTGAGGAGCTCCATGAAGCCGGCGAGCACGACTAGCCGGACGCCGTGCCGCTCGAGCCACGCAGCCATCTCGCGGTCTCGCTCTGAGCGATCGGAGTACCGGGAGGACTCGAAGACCGCCGCGTCGATTTCCGCCTGGCGCGCCCGTTCGAGCGCGTGGGCATCTGCCTTGCTGCTCGCAACGGCGACGACTTCCACCCCGTCGCGTCCGTGCGCCTGGTCCAGGATTGCCTGGAGGTTGGTTCCGGAGCCCGATACGAGGACAGCGACGGGGAAGCGAGCGCTCATATGCCGCCGAGCTAAGCCCGCGCGACAGCCAGTTCCTCGAGCGCGTGCTTGCCGTTCGCGGTCTCGGTGCCTTCGAGCGGGTACTCGCCGGTGAAGCAGGCATCGCAGTGCACGTCTCTTGGCGTGCCGATCCCGTCGTAGACGCCCTCCAGCGAGAGGTACGCCAGCGAATCCGCCCCGAGCTCGCGAGCCACATCGTCGACCGCTCTGCCGTGGGCGATCATCTCTTCGCGGGTCGACATGTCGATGCCGTAATGGCACGGATGCCGAATCGGGGGGGCCGAGATCCTGAGATGCACCTCCTTGGCACCGGCGTCCCTCAGCATTCGCACGATCTGCCGGGTCGTATTGCCGCGGACGATCGAATCGTCCACGACCACGAGCCGCTTGCCTTTGACTACGTCCGGCAGCGGGTTGAACTTCATTCGCAGGCCACGGTGGCGGAGCTCCTGACCAGGCTCGATGAAGGTGCGGGCGACGTATCGGTTCTTGATCAGGCCGTCGTCCTGAGGGATGCCCGATGCGCGCGCGAACCCCTTTGCGGCTGCGTTGCCGGAATCGGGGACGGCGATCACGAGATCTGCTTCGACCGGGGACTCCTGCGCCAGGATCTCTCCCATCCTGCCTCGAACCGACTGAAGCGTGCGACCTTCCAGCTTCGAGTCCGGGCGCGAGAAGTAGATGTGCTCGAAGACACAAAGCGCACGCCGCTTGGAGTGAACCGCCTGGCGTGACTCGAGGCCGCGGTCGCTGATCGAGACGAGCTCGCCCGGCTGAATCTCGCGGAGGAGGCCGGCGCCGATGATGTCCAAAGCGGAGCTCTCCGAGGCAACCACGTAGCGGTTGTCCAGCTGACCGAGACAGAGCGGACGAAGGCCTGCCGGGTCGCGGAAGGCGACGATCGCCTCGGTGGTCATCAGGACGGTCGAATAAGCGCCCGAGATGCGCTCCATGACGTCCGCGACGGCATCCTCGATGCGCTCTGCCGGATGCCCCGCGATCAGCGCGGTCATGATCTCGGAATCGGAGGTGGAGCGGAATCTCACACCCTGCTCCACCAGCTCGTTGTAGAGCTCGACGGCATTTATGAGGTTGCCGTTGTGCGCCAGGGCGACCGCGCGGCGATCGCCGCGGTAGACCGGCTGGGAGTTGTCCCACGCGCTGCTTCCGGTGGTGGAGTAGCGGACGTGGCCGATTGCGATGTCTCCCGTGAGGGCCTGGAGGCTCCGCTCGTCGAACACTTGTGAGACGAGGCCGAGATCCCGCTGAGTCGTGATGTGGCTGTTGTCGCAGGTCGCGATGCCTGCGGATTCCTGGCCTCTGTGCTGGAGGGCGTAGAGTGCGAAGGAGGCGAGTCGGGCGACGGCGTGCTCGGGGGCGTAGACGCCGAAGACGCCGGACTCGTCGCGGGGCCCGTCACGCTCGGACAGCGGGGGGGCGACCGCGCTGGTTCTTTCCTCGCCGCGTACGTCCGCAGGTTCGGTTGTTCGAGCGCCGCGACGGGCGCGACCGAGAGCAGCGTGCTTTGGACGCGTGTTCACGGAACCCTTTTGGCGAGCGCCGTTTGAAAGACGCGTCGTGCGTCTTCAATCGACAACTCGATCCTAGCATCGCCCGCGGCGATGCCGATCGTTTGCCCGCCGAGTGAACCAAGCGCTAGAAAGCCAACGCCCGCGGCAGTCTTGCTGAGACTCATGAGGCTCTCCCGCGATCCGCTGACGAGAACGCCACCGGGGCCCTCGCCAAAAAGCGCCGTCTCGGGATCCACCTCGGCGCGCCGGATCAGCGGAGCGAGATCCAGCGAACAGCCGACCGCTCCGAAGATCGCGCTCTCGGCGACGGCACATGCGAGGCCGCCCTCGGAGACGTCGTGAGCGCTGGTCACGGTCCCCGCTCGGACCGCCCCACGCACGAGCTCGAGTGCGCTTCGAACGGCGGCGAGGTCGAACGACGGCAGGCCGGCGGTCAATTCTCCTCTCAGCTTTGCGAGCTCGGACCCTTGCTGCGACGGCGCGAACGGGCCGATCAGGGCGACCATGTCGTCACTGCCCGACCCCGTGGCGAAGCCGCTCTTGCCCGCCTTGGCGGCATCCTCGACCTCGCCGACCATCCCGACCACCGGGGTCGGGTAGATCGGCCCGTCGGGCCCCTCGTTGTAGAGAGAGACATTTCCTCCCACCACGGGCACGCTCAGTGCCCGGCAGGCCGCCGAGAGTCCCTCGACCGCTTTCGACAGCTGCCAGGCCACGTGGGGCTTCTCGGGGTTGCCGAAGTTGAGGCAGTTCGTGAGGCCGAGCGGCTCGGCGCCGGTGCAGGCCAGGTTCGCCGCACATTCGCAAACCGCCTCTGCCGCGCCGATGTAGGGATCGCAGGCCACCCGTCGCCCGTTGCCGTCGATCGAAACGGCGACCGCGCGAGACGTGCCGTGCCCGTCGTAGGTGAGTCGCAACACGGCGGCATCCGCGTGCTCGGGCCGGCACACGGTCCGGCCCTGGACGAGCGAGTCGTACTGCTCGAAGGCCCATCGCCGGCTCGCCACGTTCGCCGCTCCGAGGAGTGTCAGGAACGTCTCCTGAACGCCGCTGCCGGCTGTCAGCGTCGGCGGCGTCGCCGGAAAAAGCGCGAGCGGGTTCTCGGGACGCCTCGCGTCGAGGTCGTAGAGAGGACACTCGTCTACCAGTGCTGCGACGGCAATGTCACCCGCGAGCTCTTCTCCGTCGAAGACCCGCAGGTGGCGGGAATCGGTGACCGACCCGATCGGGGTCGCGCTGGTCTCCCACTTTTCGCAGACCGCCACGATCTCGTCGAGGCGCGATCGCTCAACCACGCAGAGCATCCGCTCCTGCGACTCCGAGATCATGGTCTCGAAGGGCTCCATGCCGGGTTCGCGGAGAGGGACCTTCGAGACGTCGAGGTCGATACCGACTCCTCCCTTCGCAGCCATCTCGCTCGCGCTCGAGGAAAGGCCGCCGGCGCCGAGATCCTGCAGCGCGATCAGCACGCGACGCTCGACGAGCTCCAAGCAGCACTCGATCAGCTTGCTTTCCTCGAGGGGGTCCCCGATCTGGACGCTTGGCCGCTTGGCATGATCCTCGTCGGTCAGCTCCGCGGAAGCAAGCACGGACGCACCGCCGATGCCGTCACGCCCAGTTCGGGCGCCGAGCAGGACGACGAGGTTTCCCTCTCCGCGCGCGGCTGAGCTGAGCAGCTGCTCGACCGGCGCCAGCCCGACGCACATCACGTTCACCAGGCAGTTCTGCTCGTAGGGGCGTTCGAAATAGATCTCGCCTCCGACGGTCGGCACGCCCACGGAGTTGCCGTAGGAGGAGATACCGGCCACCACCCGCTCGAAGAGATATCGCGAGCGTTGTGAGTCCAGCTCGCCGAAGCGCAGCGAATCGAGCACGGCGACGGGGCGCGCGCCGAGCGCGAATACATCCCGCAAGATCCCGCCGACGCCCGTCGCGGCCCCCTGGAAGGGCTCTACCGCAGATGGATGGTTGTGGCTTTCGACCTTGAAGGCGACGGCGAGGCCGGCGCCCGCGTCCACCGCGCCGGCGTTTTCGCCGGGCCCCCTGAGCACCTTCTCCCCACCCGTGGGGAGCGTGCCGAGCAGTTTCTTCGAATGCTTGTAGGCGCAGTGCTCGGACCAAAGCAGCGAGAAGACCGCCAGTTCGAGCGAATTCGGGGCACGGCCGAGCAGCTCCCGGATCCGATCGAACTCTGCGTCGGTGAGGCCGAGCGATCGGGCTTGCTCGACCGAAACAGGTGGAGGAGCGACGTCCGCCGCAGGGGGCGCACCCTTCGCCATCAGCCGACTCCGGCTGTGCACGCCTCGACGAGCGAGTGAAAGATCTTCGCTCCGTCCGTGGAGCCTGTGAAGGAGTCCACGGCGTGCTCGGGATGGGGCATGAGGCCAAATACGTTGCGCCCGGGATTTACGACACCCGCGATGTCGGCGAGCGAGCCGTTGGGATTTCCCCCAGGCGCATAGCGGAGGAGAACCTGCTCGTTGCGCTCGATCTCCTCGAGTATCTCCGGCGGCGCAAAGTAGCACCCCGTCGTGTGCTTGACGGGAACCGAGAGAAGCTCGCCGCGCTCGCACGCCGCGGTGAACGGCGTCCGGTCGTTCTCGACGACGACGTCGACCTGCCGGCAAACGAAGCGAAGAGACCTATTCGGCAGCAGGGCTCCCGGCAGCAGGCCCGCCTCGCAAAGAACCTGGAAGCCGTTGCAGATACCGAGCACCAGGCCGCCCTCGGCGGCGAATCGGGCGACCGCCTCCATCACCGGTGAGAATCGCGCGATCGCTCCCGCCCGGAGGTAGTCGCCGTAGGAAAAACCGCCGGGGACGACCACGACGTCCACACCTTTCAGGTCGCGGTCTCCGTGCCACAGGAACTTGGGTTCGGCGCCCTCGATCAGATCGACCGCGTGGTAGGCGTCCCGTTCGTCACACGAGCCCGGAAAGACGATTACGCCGAATTTCGGCTTCATGCGACTCCTGTCAGGCGCGCGGAAGAGCCCCGCTTACTCGTCGGGCAGCGGCTGGACCTCATAGCTCTCGATCAACGGATTTGCGAGCAGGCGCTCACACATTTCCTCCACCCGGGCCACGATTGCCGGTGTGCCGTCGTCGGCGACCTCGAGCTCGATGAGCCGGCCGACGTGCACGTTCGAGACGCCCTCGTATCCCAGTGCCGGAAGCGCGCGCTCGACGGCCTGCCCTTGAGGGTCGAGTATCCCGTCCCTTGGCCTGACGAGGACGCGAACCTTCACCGCGGGCTCGAGCTCCAGCGCTCGAACGGCTCGCCCACGATTCGCTCGTACGCCTCTATGTACTTCTCGCGCGTGACCTCGACCACGTCTGGCGGAAGCTCGGGAGCCGGCGGCCTGTGATCCCATCCGGACTGGTCGAGCCAGTCGCGCACGTATTGCTTGTCGAACGACGGCTGGGGCCCGCCGGGTTCATACCGGTCGCGAGGCCAGAAGCGCGAGGAGTCCGGGGTCAGAACCTCGTCGGCAACGATGATTTGACCCGCCGCGTCAAGACCGAACTCGAACTTCGTGTCGGCCAGGAGAATTCCGGCCTGCTCCGCGTGCTCGGCCGCAAACCTGTAAAGCGCGACCGAGATGCGGCGTAGCTCCTCCATGGTGCCGCGATCGCCGACGATCTGGACGGCTCGGTCGAAGTCGACGTTCTCGTCGTGCGCGCCCGCCTCCGCCTTCGTGGCCGGCGTGAAGATCGGTTCGGGCAGGGCATCCGATTCGCGCAGACCGGGCGGCAGGTCGATCCCGCAGACCGCGCCGGTCTCCCGGTACTCTCGCCATCCCGATCCGGAGAGGAAGCCCCGCACCACGCATTCCACCGGAAAGATGTCGAGCTTCCGCACGAACATCGCTCGGCCGGAGAGCTCGTCTGGGACCTCGGTGGAGAGAAGATGGTTTGGCACGAGGTGATCCGTGCGCTCGAACCAGAAGGCAGAAAGGCCCGTGAGGACCTTCCCCTTGTCGGGGATCAAGGTGGGCAGGACGACGTCGTAGGCAGAGATGCGATCTGAGGCGACCATCAGAAGACGGTCGCCAAGGTCGTACATCTCTCGCACCTTGCCTCGAGAATGCAGCTCGAGGCCGGACAACGCGGCGGCTAGCTCGGGCGGCACCAGACCGATGCTAACAGCGGCGGTGGGCGAACCCGCCCCAGCCTGGCCGCTAGGTAGTCAGCGCCTGCGCTTCGATCCCGTCCAACCGCTCGAAGACCTGATCCACGTGTCGAAGGAAGCGGCGGTAGTCGAACAGATCGGAAAGCGTGGCCGGGTCGAGGCGCTCCGTCACCGCCGGCTCCCGCTCGAGCAAGGCCTGAAACGAACTGCGGTCGTCCCATGCGCGCTGCGCGCTGCGCTGGACTATCCGATATGCCTCGTCACGGCTCAGCCCGGCTTCCACGAGCGCGGTCAGCACCGTCTGGCTGAAGATCGCCCCGTGCGTCAGCTCGAGGTTCTCGCGCATGCGGTCCTGATCGACGCGCATGCCCTCGATCACGCCGGTCGCAAGGTGTTGCATGTAGTCCAGAAGAATCGTCGAGTCAGGAATGATCACTCGCTCCGCCGAAGAGTGCGAGATGTCCCGCTCGTGCCACAAGGAAACGTTCTCGAAGGCGGCCTGGCAATTCCCCCGCAACACCCGTGCCAGTCCGGCTATGCGCTCGGACCGGATCGGATTGCGCTTGTGAGGCATGGCGCTGGAGCCTTTCTGTCCCTCGCGAAACGGCTCCTCGACCTCTCTCACCTCGGTTCGCTGCAGATGGCGGACCTCGAGGGCAAGTCGCTCGAGCGAAGACCCGGCCAGCGCGAGTGCGGCGACAAGCTGGGCATGGCGGTCGCGCGGCACCACCTGGGTCGCAAGCGCCTCCGGCTCGAGGCCGAGGCGATCGAGTGTCAGGCGCTCGACTTCGGGGTCGAGCGCCGAGTAGGTTCCGACTGCGCCGGATAGCTTTCCGACCTCGATCTTCTCGAAGGCGTCGCGGAGCCGCTCGGTATTGCGATGGCTCTCGAAGGCGAATCCGGCAAGCTTCAGCCCGAAGCTCGTGGGCTCGGCATGCACACCGTGGGTGCGCCCGACGCAAAACGTGTCCTTGAACTCGCGCGCCCGCTTGACGAGCGAGGCGGTAAGGCCCATGGCTCCGTCGACGATCTCGCGGCCTGCCTCACGAAGCTGGACTGCCAGGGCGGTGTCGAGGAGATCCGACGAAGTCAGTCCGTAGTGGATCCACCGCCCCGCCTCACCGACCGACTGCGCGACTACGTCGACGAATGCGGCGACGTCGTGGTCGGTGACGCGCTCGCGCTCCCTGACTGCCTGGAGGTCGAACGAGGCGCGTGACCGGATCTGACCGATGTCGCCCTTTGGAATGACGCCTTGCTCCGCGAGCACCTCGCAAACGGCGAGCTCGACCTCGAGCCAGGCCTCGAGCTTGCGCTGCTCCGACCAGATGCGCCCAAGGTCGGGCCGGGTGTAACGAGAGATCATTTGGGCCGCGCCACCGGATCAGCAGCCCAGAATGCGAGCCGCGAGCACGGCGGCGTTACGAGCCCCGTTGATGGCGACACAGGCGACGGGAACCCCTGGAGGGAGCTGAACCGTCGAGAGCAGGGCATCGAGCCCATCGCCGACGGTGTTCTTCGCCTTGATCGGAACGCCGATCACGGGCAGATCGGTGTTGGCAGCGACGACACCCGGGAGCGCCGCCGACATGCCCGCACCCGCGATGATCACCCGCAGCCCGCGCATCTGGGCATTCCGGGCATATTCCGTGACCGCTTCCGGGTCGCGGTGCGCGGAGATCACCCGTACCTCGAACCGGATCCCCCGCTCACGCAACTCCTCCCCCGCCGGTTGCATCGCCGGCTTGTCGCTCTTCGAGCCCATGATGATTCCGACGAGCGGCGCGTCGACCGCGATCTCCTCGAATGCCTCCTCGACCTCCGGAAGCGGATCCAGCTCCTCGGGCGCCAGCTCGGTTGTGGCGGAGCCTCGCTCAGGCTCGGTTATCTCCACGCGTCTCCTTCAGAAGCGACCGCTAGGTCCATGACACGCGCTATCCACGCGAAACCTCGACCATGCCCATGCATCCGCGCATCGATAGACGAACTTTTCAGGTTGGTCGGTGGCAAGAGCGTACTGCGTAGATCCCAACCGGTTGAAAAATCAGCTTGCTTCCGGGTGCTATCGCTTACTGAAGGTCGTGGAGGACGTCAAGTCGCCAAGACTATGACGCATGGTCTTGAGCGAGCGGGAGTGGCCGCCAATCGATAGAAGGTCAGTTTAAAACGGACTATCGCCGCCATACTGCCATCCCTTCGATGTAGGTCACAGGTTGCCGCTTACGTGGCGACAGTAGCCTCTCCTCGGGAATGTGTCGCCTTTTACGATCGCTATTCGGCTGCCTCGCAGCGTAGCTCCTCAGCCTCATGTTCCGCGTCTTTGATGTTGAGCGCAGCGCGTGCCGCGAGAAGTCTTTGGGCCGCCAGGTTGACCTCTGCGGCCTTGCTCAGTAGTTGGCCCATCGCGTCTGGCGCCACCGGACGATAAACGCCGTCGGCACGCTCGACGAGCCCGGCCTGCTCAAGCTCGTCCAGAAGTTTGGTCAATTGACCGCGTTTGTCGCGGGCCATGCCCAGCGCATTGAGAAGGTCGTTGTGCTTGAGTCCAGGACGTTTGCGAAGCTCACGGATAAGTCGACGGCGAGCCTCATGAGCGAGCGCTTTAAGTAGCGCGTCCATCCGAGGGGATTCGTACGCTTGTTTCCATGTTTGGAAACATGGAAACAAGGAAACTAGCACCGAGCTAACGCTCACTGGGCGAAGGCTTCGCCGAAAATTGGGCATTGTGCGGCTAGCCGTGACAGGGTCAGCGTTAGGCTGTCGCAGCACCGAGCCGGTCTTCGTGTCGATTGCTACTACGCTTGAATGCGAGTCCCGAGCCGATGATGCGTACAGAGCCGCAATCCACTATGGGGCCTTCCGCCGCGACGTAGGAGGACATCTGTGAGTGGCAGCGTTGAAAAGAAGCGTGTGCTTGTAATCGGCAAGGACGCGCGCACTGACGCGATCGCCGAAAAGTGTCTTGCCAGTTCTCCGGAGCCCGAGGTCTACGCGTTGACCGAGTTTCCCATCCCTGGCCTCATCGAGAAGTGCACCAAGGTATTCATGAAACCGCTGACAGATCGACAAGCTCTCATACCCATCGTTCAGGAGGTATGCCCACATCTAGCCATCATCGGCCCAGAAGAGCCGCTTGAGGTGGGCTTTGTCGATGCCTTGAATGATCTAGGCGTTCCTGCGTTCGGGCCGACCAGAAGACTCGCGGCCATTGAGTACAGCAAGTCGTGGACGCGTGAGCTCCTTGACCGTTACGACATTCCAGGAAACCCCGATTATCGGATCTTCACGAGTAAGAAGGGACTCGGGCAGTATCTGGAAAAACTACAGTCGTTCGTCATCAAGCCGGACGGTCTCACCGGAGGTAAGGGCGTTCGGGTATCCGGCGAGCACCTCCACTCGCGTCAGGATGCTCTCAGTTACGCGGAGTCGCTGCTGGCACTGGACGGCAGAGTCCAAGTCGAGGAACGTCTCGACGGTGAGGAGTTCAGTCTGCAGACGATCACCGACGGCAATGTAAAGATCCATTGCCCGCTTGTTCAGGATCACAAGCGCGCCTTTAAGGGCGATGGGGGGCCAAACACGGGCGGGATGGGGTCCTATTCGTGCCCCGATTTTTCACTGCCATTCCTGGAAGCTGATGACCTTAAAAAGGCTCAGAGGATCAACGAGCAAGTGATTGAAGCCCTCTGCCGCGAACTAGGCGAACCTTATCGAGGGGTTCTCTACGGTGGGTTCATGGCCGTCGCCGACGGGATCCGCCTGATTGAGTACAACGCTCGATTCGGAGATCCGGAAGCACTGAACGTACTACCCCTGTTGCAGACAGATTTTGTCGAACTCTGCTGGGCGGTCGCGACGGGCACGTTGAAGCCGATCGCGAGGCCGTTCGATAAAAAGGCGACCGTCTGCAAATACATCGTGCCGCGACAATATCCGCAGGCAGCACCGCGCGACGAAAAGATCGTTGTGCCAAATAAGTACCGCCGCCGTGACGATGTCAAGTGGTACTGGGCGGCGTCTGAGAAACGAAACGGAGACGCCTATTTGACGTCGTCACGTTCCGGTGCATTTGTGGGAATCGCGGAATCGATCGAGGAGGCAGAGCTGATCGCCGAGGCCGCTGCCCAGTCGGTTGAAGGGCTCGTCAGACACCGGGATGACATCGGGCGCAAGGATGTGATCGAGTTGAGAGTTCGGCATATGGAGTCTCTTCGGGGACGGGGTACTCGCTTTCGACGGACGCCCGCAGAAGCTGGCGTGTTCTCTTTGTCGGAGGGCTCCGCCTCAATGCGCCGTTGATCGCCGTTAGCTTTGGGCACCGCCGGATAGAAGCCGCAGTCCATCCGCGCGCCGCCGACGACCCGGCTCATTGGGTGCGCTGGTAAGCGACGTAGCCAGCGATCGCCGCGCCGATCAGCACGAACGCGGCGGTGCTGCTTCGCGCGACGTCGCCGAGGCTCGCGCCGTAGAAGATCGCGTAGGGAACGACGTACGCCCAGACGCTTCCGCCCACCGCGATCCAACCGGTCATGGGCGCTCGGTAACGGCCGCTCGCCCAGAGCACCAGCTCACCCATGCCGATGCCGATCAGCCACCCCAGGATGAGCGCGAAGAACAGGCCGACACCCTGGAGCAGCACGATCCCAAAGCCCATCGCGAGCCCGCCGAGGAAGGCTGCCAGGAACGCACGCGCGGCCCGGCCCGGCTTGAGGGTGACGATGGCGGAGCGGGGCAGCCTGGCGCATTCGGGGCACTTGATCCCGACCGCGCTGTAGACCATGCAGTCGGTGCAGATCGGCCGACCGCAATCCGAGCACGAGATATTCGTCTCCCGCCCGGAATGGCGGTAGCAGGTCGCTTGCTCGAGTTGCACTTCGCCGCTTCGGGAGGCCTCGGCGGCTGAGATAGTCGGATCCTCGATGAGTCACTCCTCCTGGAGGCCGCAACGACCGGCTTGCCGATCGGTGCGACGGCGGAGAAAAATTGAGTC
>Ga0066709_100002437_pt1 | contig 13558 bp, 13 predicted proteins | sample GraSoiAngelo_158_FD_79665 | JGI IMG/M metagenome (GOLD analysis project Ga0066709, IMG submission 79665) | Grasslands soil microbial communities from the Angelo Coastal Reserve, California, USA - 14_1009_16_30cm | ecosystem: Environmental > Terrestrial > Soil > Grasslands | place: USA... | reverse complement strand
GGCCCCCGCTCCTTCACCACCTGCCCGACGGGTCCATCACCTCGGTGATCGGCGGCGTCAAGGTCCGGATCATCACCGCCGCCGTGACCGTCACCTGCGCAGACGGCACCCGCTACGGCGGCGCCTACCGGCTGGCCACCACCCTGCTCGATCACCGCGCCTGGCCCGCCGGGCCACTGATCGCCGTGTATCACGAACGCTGGGAACACGAGATCACCTACCTCGCGCTGCGGCATACCCTGCTCCAAGGCCGGATCCTGCGCTCAGGCGACCCGGCCGGGCTGGAGCAGGAGATGTGGGCCCTGCTCACCCTCTACCAGGCACTGCGGACCGCCATCACCGACGCGATCCAGACCGTCCCCGGCACCGACCCCGACCGGGCCAGCTACCAGATCGCCGTCGAAACCGCCCAGACCCAGGTCACCAACGCCAGTAACATCACCGGAGGCGCCGGCGACCTGGCCGGCGACATCGGCCGCGCCGTCCTGGCCAGCCTGCACCGGCCACGCCGGCCCCGCGTCTGCGCCCGGCGGGTCAAATCCCCGCTCAGCCGCTGGAACAAGCACCCGCCCGGCAAGCCCCGCACCTGCCAGCGGATCACCGAGATCACCACCGAGATCCACGCTGGCCACCCGCCAGCAGCGACACGCCGGCAGAAATGCGTGACAACCACCAGCGGACCTTAACTCCCCGGCATTGAGGCTAGGGGGCGTTCGGGGAGTTCGGCGGGTTCTACGTGCATGATGGCCGACGTGGTCTCCCAGCCGGAGTCTGTGCCGCCGATCGCGTGGATGGCCGCCCGGAGCGTCGCCAGAGCCTTCACCATCGCGGCGGCCGGGTCCACGGCCTCCACCATCATCTGCACATCCACGCAGCCCGTGCCCAGGTCCGCTGCGAAGTCAGGGTCCTCGATGGCGCTGTCGGCAGCCTCCAGCCGCAGCAGTGCTTCCATCAGGGGATCGAGACGAACTCCAAAAGCGGCCGGGTCTGTGGTCACTTCCTGGACCGTCAGGTATTTCACCGGCGTTCCCTCTCGTCCGCCTCAAGGATCGCACGCCGTTCGCGCCTCAGCTAGAGCCAACCTCGTAATTTGCGGTATCCATACCGGCAATCACGGGAATCCGCGTGACTGACGGGCGCGGACAGGGCCCGGCCGGCTGGCCGGGCCCTGTCCTGTCGGCTAACTCAGCGGTTGTCGCCGTCCTGGGGGATGGAGGCGATGGCCCCCTGGGGGACGCGGGTGATGTTCCCGCTCAGCACCCAGGCGCGCTGGCTGGGAGCGAACCTGGGGGAGAGCATCCCGTCGTTGATCTCGCGGGTCACCGCGATCCGGTTGAACGCGGTGGCCGGGAGGAACAGCCGGTCGTTGGACTGGCCGCCATCCGATGTATCCTCCAGGTCGACCTCGATGGCGTCGAGGATGCCGTTTCCGTTCTCGTCGACCCGGGCGACCTCGGCGGCATAACCGTCGAAGATGCGCTGCTTGAGGCTGTGCACGTGGGGCTCGAAGGATGCCAGCCGCAGGTACGCGTCCAGCAGTACCTCGTTCGCCAGGCCGCTGGGGATGAACCGCAGCCTGGTTTCCTTGTGCTTGGGGTTGGGCTTCATCGGGCGATCCGGGTCCTTCAGGCTGGTGTCGAGCAGCCGGTCCGGATCCCGCGGGTTGTTGGGGTTGTCGCCGGCGGCCTGCGGCGTGTTGGTCACCCCGGACGGCCCGGAGCCGGGGACGAGGGAGGATAGGGCGCCGATCTGCCCCTTCTTGAAGGTGCCCGGCAGGCCGCCGGTGAACGGCAGTTCGTAGGTGGGCGGCGTCCAGTCGGTGTACTGGTTGAACTCCCAGTAGGAGTGCAGGTCGCTTTGCTGGGTGGCGTTGTAGGCACCGAGGGACAGTTGCACCGGGACCGTGTTGGACACCTGGTCCGGCCAGTGGTCGCTGGCCGACGGGAAGTGCGGCGCGTTGCCGTCCACGGTGAAGATGGCGCCCGGCATGTTGTTGCCGCTGCCCATCTTGGCCAGCGCCGCGGCGTCGGCGGCGGTGATGGTGCCGAAGGTGGCGTGGCCGTCTGACCGCGGCGCCGCCACATCGGGGACAGTGACGTCGTGGATCAGCCAGCCCTCGTACCATCCGGACTCGTTGTTGATGACGAACAGGCCCGAGATGTCGGTGAACATGTCGATGAACGCGCCGGGGTCGTTCGGGTCGGTGGGCAGCCCCGGCTTGGGCTCGACCACCACGCGGACGGCGCCGAGCGTCGGCAGGTCGTGATTCGGGCCGGTGGCGGTGGGCGCGACCCCGTCGTTGATTCCCTTGATGGTCGTGGTGAAGACGTCCGGCTGGAAGTGTTTGGTGTCGAGCAGGTAGTACTGGAACAAATTGCTCGGCTTGGGCGCCTCGGAGAACGCGGTCATCGGACCGAAGGTGCTTGGCCGGTGGTCCAGGAGGATGAGCCGGTTCTTCAGCGGCGCGGGCAGGTGGCGGATGTCCCCGCGGCACGCGATGCCGCACGGCCGCGCCGCGCCATTGGCGGCGGCGACCATGCTGGTGGCTGTGGCCGTGCCGAGCGCGGCGACGATCGCGCCGGCGGCCAGGGCCGATGTGCGTTTCATGCGATTCCTTCCATACGCGGTGCGCACGCCCGCCGGCCCCGGGCATGCCTGGTCGGGCCGCACGCGCCGGCAAGCGGGCGGCCAGCCGAGGGCGGTCCGCGCCGCTGCAGACGGCGTTTAATGAGGAATCTGCGTATGTGAGTTCCCCGTCGCTCCCCAGCACCCGTTCAAACGGCCGCCGGTATGAGGGGGTTCAAGGAACCGCAAAATTCACAAAACAAAATCCCGCTATTGACGATGCGCCAAGTGTGATTACAATGCCCGCCGCTCGCGGGAAGGCCTCGCCATCCGGCCGCTGGGGTAGCTGGCCGTGCCTTGGGATTTGCGGGCCAGATCGCGCGGGCGATGGCACGATGCAAGGGTGTCATCCGAGATGGCGGTAGCGGGCCAGGACCGCGTGGACGCGACGGCGCGCGCGGTGATCGAGTGCGCGGCCGATGCCATCGTGGCCTTCAGCGCCGAGCGGGCCGTGCTGCTGTGGAACCCGGCCGCCGAGCGGATGTTCGGCTGGCGCGCCGACGAGGTCCTGGGCGGGGAACCGCCGCTGATCCCCGAGGAACTCAAGGCCGAGCACAACGCGGCCCTGGAGCGGGTGCGCTCCGGCGGCCAGATCTCCTACGTCACCCGCCGCTCCCGCAAGGACGGCACGCTGCTCGACCTGCGCATCGACGCCAGCGCGCTGCGGGACCGCTCGGGCGAGGTCATCGGCTGGGTGAACGTGTGCCACCGCACCGGCGAGGACACCGCGGCCAGGCACCACATGGCCGAACGGGCCAGGGTGGTCCGCAAGCTCGGCGACGTGGTCGCGGACATGAACGCCCAGCGCGACCTGGACACCGTGCTCGACCGGATCGCCGCCAGCCTGTGCGACCTGACCGGCGCCGACGCAGGCGGGTTCGTGCTGATCGAGGACGACCGGGTGCGCCTGGTCAGCATGGAGGGCCTCCCGGCCAGGCTCCGTGGCCGCACCTCTGACCTGCCCACCAGCATGGTCGGCCAGCTCATGCAATCCGGGCGCAACGTGATGATGGCGACCGGGGAGTCGGGCGAGTTCGCCGACCTGATCTGGTCCGCGCTGCCCGGGCTGCACACGATCACCCTGGCCCTGTCGCACGTCGGGGGCCGCCCTTACGGCGCCCTGTACGCCCTGTACAGCGGGCGCAAGGTCGGGCACGTCGAACTCGAACTGCTGGAACTGCTGGCCGGGCACGCCGGGGTCGCGCTGACCAACGCGACCGCGTTCGAGGAACTGGTCCGCCAGCGGGCCCACGAGCGCGCGGTGATCGACGCCAGCGCCGATGGCATCGCCGTGCTCGACGACGCCGGGCTGATCCGCCAGTGGAACCCGGCGGCAGCCATGCTCACCGGCATGTCGGCCGAGGAGGTGACCGGAAAGCCGCCGCCCTTCCCGGTGCCCGAGCCCGGCGCACCCAGGGTCACCCACCGGCTGTCCACCGGCCGGTGGCTTGACGTTCTGTGTAATGAATTGAACGAGAAGGACGAGCGGGTCGTGGACTTCCGCGACGTGACCGCCGCCAAGGAACTCGAAGAGGCCAAGGACCTTTTCCTCGCCACCACCAGCCACGAGCTGCGCACCCCGATCACCGTGGTGCAGGGCTTCGCGAGCACGCTGGCCCAGCGCTGGGACAAGCTCACCGATGCCGAGCGCCGCAGCGCGGTGCAGACGATCGCCGAGCGGGCCGGCTCGCTGAGTCACCTCGTGGAGCAACTGCTGCTCGGCGCACGTGCCGGGGCCGACCAGCTCACCGTGCGGAACGGCCCGTTCGACCTGGCGGCGCTGCTGCGCGGGACGGTGGCCGCGTTCTTGTCGCTGTCGGAAAAGCACACGCTGGTCGCCGAGATCCCCGACGACCTGCCCCAGGCGCACGGGGACGCGATGGCCACCGACATCATGGTCGGCCAGTTGCTGGAGAACGCGTTCAAGTACTCACCGAACGGCGGCACGATCACCGTGGCCGCCCGCCCGGCCGCGGACTGGATCGAGGTCACCGTGGACGACGAGGGCATCGGCATCGCCCCCGGCGACCACGAGCGGATCTTCGAGCGGTTCGTCCAGGGCGAGACCGGCGACCGGCGCAGGTTCGGCGGCATCGGCCTGGGCCTGTACATCGTCCGCCAGCTTGCCCGGGCACAGGACGGCGAGGTCGCGGCCGCCTCCCGGCCCGGCGGCGGTACCAGGATGAGCCTCCAGCTAAGGCGCGGTGCCGGCTAGGTCCCCCAGCTCCAGGTGTCGTTGAAGATGTGGTTCAGGATCTGGCCGCCGAACAGGATGACGTTCCCGGTGGCCGCGTCGTAGGCCATCGACGCGCCGTCCAGGGCAGCACTCGGGCATGGTCAGCGGCGTTACTTGGGTTCGCGGACGCGGGGCCCGCCGCCGGTCGCGGTGAGGTACGCGTCGACGATCTCCGGCACGTTCTGCCCGGCCTGGACGATCCGGCCCTTCTCCAGCCAGATGACCTTGTTGCAGGTCTCCTCGATCTCGCCCAGGTTGTGCGCGACCAGGAACACCGTGCCGGCCTGCGCCCGCAACTCGTCGATGCGCCGGTGGCTCTTGATCCGGAACTCGGCGTCGCCGGTGGCCAGCGCCTCGTCCACGAGCAGGATGTCCTGGCTCTTGGCGGAGGCGATGGCGAACCGCAGCCGGGACCCCATGCCGGTGGAGTAGGTCTTCATCGCCAGGTTGATGAAGTCGCCGACGCCGGAGAAGTCCACGATCGACTGGTAGCGCTCCTTGACCGTCTGCGGGCTCATGCCCATGGCCAGGCAGCCGAGGATCACGTTCTTGTCGCCGGTGAGGTTCTCCAGCAGGGCGGCGTTCACCCCGAGCAGCGCCGCGTGCCCGAAGGTGTAGACCATGCCCTGCTCGGCGGGCAGCAGGCCGGCGATCGCGCGCAGCAGGGTGGACTTGCCGGACCCGTTGCGCCCGATCACCCCGACCGCGTGCCCTTGTAGGCGATGAACGACATGCCCCGGATGGCGTGTACCTCGCGGATCGACGGCCGCCGCTGGCGCTTCACCATGCGCAGCAGCGCGGTCGCCGCGGTGCCCTTGTCCGCGCCGGACCCGTACACCCGGTACACCACGTGCAGGTCGTCGACGACCACCATCGGCTCAGCCACGGCCGTACCTCGTCTCGGCCCGCCAGAAGAAGATGAACCCGATGACGACCGCCAGCAGTGCCCATCCGACCGCGTAGCCCCACAGCGCCGTCATGCTCACCACCGGGCGGCAGTAGGAGCTGAAGTAGACGGTTTTCGCCGCATAGATGGCCTTGTCGGCCTGGGTGGGACCGGGGCCCTTGGCGTACAGCGCGCACCTCGCCGCGTTGTAGGCGTGGTACCCGGGCATGCTGATGCGCTGGCCTTCCAGCAGGGAGTTCCTGATCAGCGTGATGTACACCGCCGCGGGGTTGACCTGCAGCAGGTAGATGACGGCCGGATGGTGGGCCAGCTTGGCGCCGTTGAGCAGCCGCAGCGTGGTCTGGATGCTGAAGATGACGCCCGAGGCGTACATCCAGGTGCGGATGATGAACGGCAGCAACTGGCTCACGTCGTCGAAGCCGGACCCCCAGCGGGCCAGGATGAACGCGCACCCGACGTTGAACAGGGTCTGCAGCGCGAGGAGCGGGATGATCAGGAGCCAGTACCAGGTGACCGGCTCGCCATAGGCGAGGATGATCACGAACAGCACGGCGAACGAGAGCAGCAACTGCTGCAGTTCGATGATCACGTAGCCGAGCGGCAGGCAGCCGCGCGGGAACGGCAGCGCCCGGATCAGCGGCAGGTTGTCCCGCATCACCACCGACGAGGTGATGCACGACCGCTGCGTGAAGTTGAACACGAAGACGCCGGTGACCAGGAACGGGATGTAGTCCGGTACGCCCCGGCTGATGCCGAGCAGCACGCCGAAGATCAGGAAGTACACGCCCGCGTTGAGCAGCGGGGTGAGCACCTGCCAGAGCTGGCCAAGCCGCGCCTCGCTGTACATCGCGACGTTGCTCGCGGTGGCGAAGCCGGTGATGAACTGCCGCCGCTGCCACAGCATGCGCAGGTACTTCAGGGCGGGCGGCCGGGCGGAGGCCGGTTCGAGGTTGTGGCGCTTGGCGTAGTCGCTCAGCCGCTCACCAGCCGGGACCGCGTCGCCGGCCAGGTAGACGTGGGTTGGCTCGGCGGCCAGGGCGGTCGCACTCCCGGATGCTGAGCCGGCCGGGCTGCCATTGTCCGGCAGGCCGCCAGGGCCGCTCAGGCTGCCCGGCTTGGTCAGCCCGCCCGGCGCGCTCAGGCGTCCTCGGTTAGTCACAGCGGTGAGCTTATGGTCTGCGAGCGGGTGTGCTTGCCGAATCCGTAGTTGTATGGCGCAACTCTCACGATTCGAAGGTACCACGGGCTGAGTTGTGGGGTACAACTGTTCCTATGGATCCCGTATTGGGCGGCGCGGAGCTTGATCAGCTCCTCGGCGTGCTGCTGCGCATGCTGAGCCCGGGTGCCGTCCCTCCAGGCTCCCGGCCCGCCGGGAACGACCACGCGGCCGGTGCCGTGTCGGCCTCGGAGGCCCGCGCGCTGACCGAACTGCTCGCCGCGCACGGCATCGCCCAGGGCCAGCTAGCGGCCCTGCTCGGCCTGGAAAAGAGCACGGTGAGCAGGCTGGCCGCTGGCCTGGAGAGCAAGGGCTGGATCCGGCGTGGCCGGGACGAGCAGAACCACCGCTACGTCCGGCTCTACCTCACCCCGCAGGGCCGGGCGGTCGCCGACCGGCTGTGGCAGGCGTGGCAGTCCCGGCAGGAGCGCATCCTCGCCGGGCTGACCGCCGAGGAACGGGCCGGCCTGGCCCTGGGCCTGCGCGGCGTGCTACGCGGCCTGGCCGCCGAGGGCCTGCTGACCGCGGCCCTCTAGTCCGGCCGGGCCCCCGCCCGGCGAGAGCCTGACCGCTGGCCTACGGGGTAACGGCGGTGGTGCCCCGCCCGATCGAGCGGCCATTGGCGAACCACGGCGCCCCGCCCGGGCCGGCCCCGGGCTCACTCCTGGGCCAGGCGGAACGATCCACCGAGGCAGGTGCCGCGCAGCCGCAGCAGCGGTTCGCCCGGCCTGCCCTCGCGGTCGGCCATGACCTGGCTGCTCCCGGCCACGAACACCTGGTTGGTCACCCGCCAGCGGGCGGGCACCGTGATCGACACCCGTGCGGCCACGCCCCACACCGTCAGGGTGATCTCCTCCTGGCTGGGGACCGCGGCCCGCAGGTCCAGGTCGAGCCCGCCGAAGACGGCGGTCACGGTGCAGAACCGCCCGATCGGGAACCGCCCGGCCCGCTGCGCGGCGCCGCCGATCACCACGCACCGGTGCTGGTCCACCGCCCGGTACAGCCCACTGCGCCGGACCGGGAGCGCGGGCAGGTCGGCGGTCACCGCGGACACCTGGTCCTGGGTACGGGCGGCGAACAGGGTGTCGAGCCGGGTGTCGTGCTCGGCCAGCGACAGCCGCCCGGCGGCCACGGCCTCGGCCAGCTCGCTGGCGGCGGCGTCCCGGTCGGCGTCGGACGCCAGGATCCCGCCGGTTGGCTCCGTCATCGCAACTCCAGTAGTTCGGCGATCCGGTCCGGCCACTGCGCGTCGCGGGTGGCCTGGCCCGCCAGTGACGCGGCAAGCACCTGGCCCCCGGAGGCGGGGCCCGCGGCCGGGCGGGCCGGGGCGGTGAGGCCGCCGGCGTGGACGGCCGCCGCCTGGAACCCGGCGTCGTCGAGCGCCCTGTTGATCGTGGCGAGCCCTTCGGGGCCGTCCGCACGGTAGACGTACGTGGCCGGGCTCTGCTGGTTGAGCACGTCGTAGGCCACCCGCCCGGCATGGCTGACCAGCACGAACGCCAGCACGGTGGCGTCCTCGCCGGTCACCGTCAGCGCCGAGAGGTCCTCGGTGGCCGGAGTCAGCCTGCCCCGGGTGACGTCGGGCCTGGCCGCCATCGGGCGGTCCTGGCGGGAGTTCATCCCGGCGCCGAGCGCGCGGAACGCCCAGTAGTCGCCGTAGCCGCCGTACCCCTCGAAGGAACCGAACGGGCCGCCGCCGTAGCCGCCGCCGAGAACCCCGGGTCCCATTCGCGGCCCGGACTCCATTGCCCCGGCTGCCATCATCCCCATCAGCCCTGGCTGGAATGCGCCGCCTGGGCTGTCGTGCTCCCCGATGTGCGGTGTGGCAGCGTGGTCCCGCCAGGGAGTCACACCGGCCGCGTCCTGGCGTATCGAAACCAATTGCTTGAAGCCGATGGCAAGCTCAGCCCGGCGTGCCAGCGCCGCGATCGCGTCCCGGCGGGCGGGCAGCGCAGCGACCTGCACCAGGGTCCTGGTGAGCTCGGGGTGGATGCTGTCCAGCGCGCTCGCCGGGGCCGCGACGCCGTCCCTGAGCAGCCCGGCGGCGTCGCGCAGCGCCATCGGGCTCAGGCCGGGCAGCAGCGAGCCGAGGAACGCCGCCGTCCGGCCGCGCGCCTCGCGCAGCCGGTCGTTCAGCAGCGAAACCAGTTCGCCGGTGCGCCGCCCGAGCCGGGACAGCGTCACCGGATCCCGGCCCGCCACCTCGACCCGCACGGCGTAACCGGCCGCCTGGACCGGGCCGGCGAAGGAGAAGCTGATCCGCTCGCTGCCCGTGGCGCCGAGGATAAGCAGGCAGTCGTCGTAGACCCGGATCTCGGCCTGCTCGTCCCCGCTGAACCCGGAGAAGACCGCCGCGTCGCCCACCGCCGAGGTGGCCGCCGCCGCGTCGCCCCGGCCGTCGCGGAGTTCGGCGAGCAACTGGGTGCGCATCACGCCGAGCCGGGACAGGTCGATCACGTTCCCGTCGCCGAGCGTGATGCGCACCGTGAACGGCTCCGGCTCGGTGACCGAGGCGATCTGGCCGAACGGGACTCGCAGCACCCCGCCTGCCGAGGGCGCGAGCACCAGTGCGCCGCCGGCGACGTCAACGTCGGCGCCGCCGTCCTCGCGTTGCTCGCCGGCCGGGGAGAGAAGCCGGTACTGGGCGGCGCTCACGGCCGGCTACCCGGCCGGTGTGCCGCACTCGCCGCAGAACCTGGCACCGCTCAGCGGGGTGCCGCAGTTCCCGCAGAACTTCTTCTCCGACTCCGCCGCGGCCAGCGTGCCGCCGCAGTTCTGGCAGAACGTCCCGCCGCCGCTCTCCTGCCCGCAGGACGGGCACAGGCCGGTGCCCTGGTCGCGGTAGTTGATGTCGCGGGTCCAGTCCTGGGCCTGGATCTTGGTGTTGAGCTGGTCGATCTGCGCCGCGGTCTGCATGCCGGCGATCTCCTGGTCCAGCTTGGGCGCGCAGCTCACGCACAGGCCACGCTCGTCGTTCCAGCAGATCTGCCCGCACACCCACTGCCCGCAGCGGTGGCACTGCTTGAAGTACGGCTTCATCTCGTCGACGGCCTTGGCGAGCGCCCTGTCGCGGGTCGAGCCGCGGGTCCCGTCGCGCATCCACTCGGCATCCCAGCCGATCTGCGCCGCCTTCTCGCCGACGCTGCCGCCGACCAGGTCGCCACCGAGCCGGAGCAGCCGCCCGCCGAACCCGGTGGCCGAGTGCTGGAATGACGAGGTGTACCCGTTACCACAGCGACGGCAGTAGAACTCGAACTGGTAGCCGTCGTTAGTGCTGCGGTCCTGGTAGTTGTCGGTGAAGAAGATCATCCCGGCCACGTGGCCTCCCCGCTGGTCGTGCTGGCACGGGAAAGGTAGCAGCGCGGTTGGCCCGGTTTCAGGCTTTTGCCCGCTTGTAGACCAGGATGGTGTCCTTGCCGTGGACCTTGTACAGGTAGGCGAAGTTGAACCCGGTGCTATGCAGGTACGAGAGCAGGAACTTGCTGACGCTGCCGTTGCGCTTCCACACCACGGCCCAGCCGATGTTCATCCGGGCGGCGTCCGCCTGGGCAGCCGCCAGTTCCCCGGGGGAGAGGAACTCCGAGACCGTGTTCACACGGACCTCGGGACCGGGCAGCGACACCCCGTACGGGTGATCGCACAGGTTCAGCGAGCCCTTCTGCCCGGGTGCCCGGAACGGGCAGGTCTCCGCCACCTCGTGCTCCGCGTGGATCAGTGCGTAGTAGAACGGGTGGCTGTTGATCGCCTTGATGGTTGGCCCCGGCACCCGGGAGGTGTAGGCGATCGACCGCGGGTGGCCATCCTCGGTGGCCATTACCAGCGCCTGGGGGAAGAACGGCACCCCGTCGACCGGGATACCGCCGCGCAGCCCGAACGGCAGGTCGAGCACGATCGAGTTGGTGTGGTCACGCAGGATGCCCCGGTCCACGCCCGGGAAGCTGACCGGGATGCTGCCAACCTTCGGGGTGGTGCCGCTGTAGCCGGATTCCAGGATGGCGGCGGCCGCCATCACGGCGAGCAGGGGCTTGGCGTGGTACCGGCACCACTCGACCGCCGCCCCGGCGAGCAGCGCGGCCGGCAGCAGCCCGAGGATCGCCAGCCGGTCGGCCTCACGGAAGCTGGACAGCCCCGGCAGCCGGACGAACCAGGTGTAGGGCATCAGGTTGGACACCCGCACCCCGTTCCACACCGAGGCCAGCGGCAGGTACTGGTGCTTGCCGATCCACAGCGAGGTGCCGAGGGCGAGCGCCGCGCACCCGATCCACAGCGCGGCGAGCTGCCACGCGGACCGGCGCCGCCAGCTCGCGATCAGGCCGAGCAGCGCGAGCACGGTCAGCGTGGTGCCGAACATCGGCATGCCCTCGTTGTCCCGGCCGTGCACGAACGGGCCGGCCAGGGGGTCGAGCCCGAAGGTGGTCACCCGCGGCGTGGGGGTGAACATCCCGGGCAGCCCGATGCCGTACTGCTTATACGACACCGCCAGCAGCGGCGGGGGGATCGACAGGCCGCCGTGTGAGCCCACGATCTCCTGGAGCATGGCGATAATCTGCGGGCTGGCCAGCACGGTGCCGGTCGCACACGCCAGCAGCACCGGCCACAGCCGCGGCCAGCCGGGGTGCCGCAGCAGCCAGGGCAGCAGCACCAGCGCGACCACGATCGCCGCGAGCACCGCGGACTCCTGGTCGCAGAGCACCGCCGCGCCCATGACCAGCCCGAGGATGATCGCCTGCCGCCGGCCGGGCGTACGGCGCAGCTGCACCGACGCCTCCAGGGCCATCGGCAGGAACATAGCCCCGAGCGCGATGTTCAGGTGGTACCAGTCCTGCTGGGTGAGCATGCAGGACAGGCCGAAGAACACCGCGGCCCCGGCCGCGCCGGTGGCCGAGCGCAGCCACAGCCTGGCTGCCCGGTACGTCGCGTAACAGAGCAGCCCGGGCAGGATCACGGTCCACAGGTTGTAGGAGAACGCCGGGCCGAAGGCCAGCGTGACCGGGGTGAACAGAACGCCGGGCAGCGGCATCATCGTGTGGAACCCGAGCTGGACCCCGACCGGTGCGGCCATCAGCGGGGTGAACCACGGGTTGCCCAGGTGGGTGACCTGGTGCGCGACCCACCAGAAGTCCCAGACATAGCTGGCCGGGTCCCTGGCGGCCGGTATCCGCCCTGCCAGGTTGGCGGCCAGCGGGAGGGTCGCCAGCGCCCCGGCGGCGATGAAGCACAGCAGGATGCCGATGTGCCTGGCCACGGGGCTGCGGAGCACCCCGCGCACCCCGGTGGAGCCGGTCACCGCTTGCCGCGGGTGCGGGACGGCCGCGCGCAGCCAGGACGGGCGGGCCCCGGCCGGGCCGCTGTCCGCCTGCCCGGCCTTGCTGTCCGCCTGCCCTTGGGCCTGTCCCGCCGCCTCAGCAGCCTGCTCACCGGAGTCCAGTGTTCCCGCCGTCGCTGCCGCGGGGTGGCCAGACCGATTGGGGTCGGCCGGTCCCATCACTTCACCTCGTCCAGCATGTCAGCCGGCCAGCGTCCGTGGTGCGGGCGCTGCGCTCATCGAGCCCTGGCATCCCGGCAAATCCCCCCGGCCCGAGGGCGCCACGGCGAACCCATGCTAGCCGCATCGGCGCACCGCACCCGGCAATACGCGACTCTTCATGACTCACTGCATCACGGAAACTCCGTTCCGTATCAATATCTCTATACGATTGCGCTCTGTGATGCTTGAGGGGCAGGTGTACGTTTCCGGGGCGAATGATCGGGGCATGTCCGGCTCAGCAGAACAGTCCGCGGGACGGGCCGCCGGAGGTGAGTACATCGAGCGTCGTCCTGCTCCCGTGGGCACCCTCAAGCGTCGCGACGGCCCGCTGGCAACTCTCCACTGACCTGCGAGAAGCCGGCCTGGTCACCACCGTGATCGGCGATGCGGCACTGGTGCTGAGCGAACTGCTGAGCAACGCCATCCGGCACGCCAGGCCGCTGCCCGGCGCCCTGGTTCAGGTGTCGTGGGCGCTCGGCGACGGGTCACTCACCGTATCCGTGCGCGACGGCGGCGGCCGCACCCGGCCGCACGCCGGCCACCCGCCACCGTCCGCCCTGGGCGGGCGCGGCCTGGCCATTGTGGAGTGCCTCGCCAGCACCTGGGGCGTCCAGGACTCCACCGCCGGGGTGACGGTCTGGGCCATCCTGCCCGCGCCGCCGCGCCGCGCGCCCGGCGCGGTCAACGGCCATGCTCAGTCCGTTGGCGAGACGTAAGCCGCTCAGTCCACCAGCCAGGCGTAACCCGCTGGCAAACCGGTGATACTCCCAGCGACGGGATGTCCGGCCACGGGCCCCGGCACGCAGAGCGGGGGTTTTGCTTGTGGGCCACACGCATGGCGTCGACAGCGAGGTCGGGCGGCTCAGGACGGTGCTGGCCCACCGTCCCGGTGCCGAGTTGCTGCGCATCACCCCCCGCACCAAGGACCGGTTGTGCTACCCGGGACTGTCGCGGCCGATGCCGTTCCTGGAATCGGTGGCCCAGGCGATGGGTGTCGAGGCGCTGACCGTGATCAGTACCGGGGTGGACCCGCCCGCTTCGTCGCAG
>Ga0066709_100002436_pt1 | contig 13563 bp, 12 predicted proteins | sample GraSoiAngelo_158_FD_79665 | JGI IMG/M metagenome (GOLD analysis project Ga0066709, IMG submission 79665) | Grasslands soil microbial communities from the Angelo Coastal Reserve, California, USA - 14_1009_16_30cm | ecosystem: Environmental > Terrestrial > Soil > Grasslands | place: USA... | reverse complement strand
GCTGTTTCGTGGGGAAAGTTTGTTCCGCCGGAAGAAGGCGGGCGCTTTGGTGAGGTCTTCGACGATGCCACCGTGGCGTTGCCCCTGATCGTGGGCGCGGTGCTGGAGCGCATTGGCCACTTCAAACGCGACAAGTAGGCGGGACAGCAGTTCCATCCGGGTAAACAAATGCCTGGGAGGAGTCGGGCGAACCTAAACCGTTCGAATCTCATTGACAGAGGAGGAATCATGGCAAAACGAGTCGTGATTGCGGGGATCCTCGGTGGGCTGACGATGTTTGTCTGGTTGTTTGTGGCTCATGAATTTCTGCCCCTGGGTGAAATGGGCGTGGGCGAAATCTCCAACGAAGCCCCGGTGCTAAGCGCCATGCAGTCGTCGATACCGCAGGCTGGATTTTATATCTACCCCGGCTTCGGCCTCGGGCCAAAGCCAACCTCCGAGCAGCGCAACGCGGCCATGCCTGCGTACATGAAAAAGTACGAACAGTCTCCACACGGAATCTTGATTTACAATCCGCCGTCCGGGCCGTTCAACTTTGGCAAGCTGTTGGCGCGAGAAGGTACCTTGAATCTCTTGGAAGGCTTGCTGGCAGCGTGGCTGCTTTCCTGGGCCGCTGCGGGAAGAGGGTATCTCGCGCGCGTGGGGTTTGTTGTCCTCGTTGGGATTCTTGCATCGATGACCACCAATGTGGAGTACTGGAATTGGTACGAATTCCCCGGCATGTACGTTGCAGGCTACATAACTACGCAGATTTTGGGCTACGCGCTCGTGGGTCTCGTTGCCGCGGCTCTTGTAAAGAGTGAGAGTGCCGCAAGGAGTTGAAGTCATGGCCACAGCGAAGACGCAAGCGCTTTACGACGTGCATCCGGGCGTCTCCACGGTGCAAAAGTGGGTGGCCGAACTGAAAGGCAAAACGGGCCGCTCGCCCGAGGAATGGATTGCGCTTGTGAAGAAAGAAGGGCCCAAGGATGAGAAGTCGCGCCGCGAATGGCTCAAGAAAAAGCACAAGTTGGGCACCAATAGCGCGTGGTGGATCGCGGAGCGCGCTGATGGCAAAGGAGAGGGCGATTCACCGGAGGCGTACCTGAAGACGGCCACGCAATACGTTGAAGAACAATACGCCGGTGCGAAGGAAAAACTGCGGCCAATCTTTGAAGAATTGGTGAGACTGGGGCGGTCGATGGGCAACGACGTGAAGGTCTGTCCCTGCAAGACGATCGTGCCCCTCTATCGCGAGCACGTATTTGCGCAGATCAAGCCCACGACAAATTCACGCGTCGACTTCGGCTTTGCCCTGACGCATCACAAGGGAAAATTACCCAAACGCTTGATTGATACCGGCGGGTTCGCGAAGAAGGACCGCATTACGCACAGGATCGAACTGGCTTCTCCTGCCCAAATCGACGGGGAAGTGAAGAAGTGGCTGAAAACTGCCTACGATCTGGACGCTTGATCCTTTCGGGATGAACCTCAAATACTGAGTGGGTTTGCTCGTACAAAAAGAAAAGGCCGGACCAGCCGGCCTTAGTTCGAACCGCAGCGTGTGCCTCAGTCGTCTTCGCCAATCAAGATGGCGGCGCCCAGAACGGTGGTCCAAAGCCCGCGCTTGTCGCCCACCGCGGACTGCGTAATGTTCATGGTGCGGACGATCTTATTCGAAATGCGGTAAACCTCTTTTTTTTCGTCAAACGACAAATCGGGGTCGAATTCCACGTTCAGCGTGGTTGCCAGCATTTCCGCAGCGAGTTCTTCCGCATACTCGCCAGCCACTTCTTCCGTTTCCCCAAATGAGTGATGCTCTGACAGATAACCGTACATGCTTTTGTCGCTCGGCAGCGCGAGGCCGATACTTGCGGCGATGAGGCGATGGGCTTCCTTCGTGGAATTTTCGCTGATGACGGTGAACGCCACCTGCCCGGGCCTGAGATGCTTTAAGCCCTCGCTGCGGGAAATCAATTTGCAATTGGGCGGGAAGATGGAGGAGACGCGGACGATGTTACAGGCGGCAATGCCCGCATTGCGCAGGGCCAGCTCGAAGCTGGAGAGCCTTTCTCGATGTTTCCCGACACCTTTCGTGAGGAAGATCTTCTTCGCGACGAACGCCATGGTGCCGGTTTTTCGGGCCTCCCTGCCTGGATTGAGAGCAAAAAATTCTGGGGCAACGCAAAAGTAGCAAGAAGGTTTTCGAGTGTCAATTTATTTCGAGGGGTTTCTTTCGAACGACCGACCGAATTATGAACGGGGTTAACAAACACTTCGCCTGCGAATCATTCCCCGGCGGCGCGGTGCACGAACTTTCCCAGCGGCTTGCAAAGAGCCAGCAGATTCCCGACGTGTTCGGCGGTAAAGTCTGGGCCCGCGCCAGTCAGCGTTCTGCTTTTGCGGCTGATCTGGATGACGCCGATGACTTTGCCGCCGAAGAGGATCGGGGCGCTAATAATCTTTTGAATTAGTTCTGAAGCCTCTCCGCTGAGTTTTATGTTTTCAAAAACCACAGCATGCCGTGCGGCGCTGAAGTTATTGTCAATTTCCGGGCGGCTTTCCCGTACGGTTTTGGCCGCAAGGGCGGAATTGCTGGAAAGGGGGATGAAACCCACGTTCTTGAACGCCTCCGGCACCAGAAAATGCAGGTGTTTCCATCGGGTGGACACGGCCAGGATGGCTACTTCTTCGGTTCGGACGCCAATGATCTTTGCGATTTTCTCGGCTATGACCGGGAGAGAGGGTTGCGCAGTGCCTCCATCTTCGGTGTCGAGCGCGCGCGCAATGCGCTCCAGTTCCGACACAAGGCTGAGAGTTGTGCTCATGGCGATTCCTTGGAATTCTGGGAGTGCAACCAGGAGGGGCTTTGACCCGGTGGATCCCGTCAGACGACGACCCTATTTTCTCGCGGTTCCGGGCGCGTTCTCAAGGAAAATGCAGGCGCAGTGTTCGTCGAAAAACCGTCCCACGGGACAGGTTGAGTTGCATCGATGGATGCATCTACCTATACTGGTTTCGCCGCGATTCTCATCGCTCCTCCGGTTCCTCAACGGTGAACCGGCACGGAAACCCGCGGCGGAGAGGGAATGTCTGCCACGGCAAGCCAGCCTGACGCAAGTTATCTTCTCAGAAAACTTCATTCCTTTACCGGCGTACTTCCCGTTGGTGCATTTTTGGCGGAACACTTCTGGTCGAACAGCGCGGCGCTCGTAAATGCCGCGAAGTACGACGAAGTTTCGCGGGATCTGCAAACGATTCCGTTCCGCCCGCTCGTGGAATGGGGCGTCATCTTTCTGCCCATGCTGTTTCACGCAGTCTACGGCGTGTATATCTGGGTGCGGGGGAAGTCCAACGTCTCCGCCTATCCCTGGGTGGGGAATTGGCTGTACGTGGCGCAACGTTACACCGGGCTGATCGCCTTTGCCTACATCGGCTGGCATCTATACACCGAGCGCTGGCTGACGCATGGCCATTCGACGTACGCGACGGTGGAGACTGATTTACGGAATCCGTGGTACTTGACGTTCTTCGTTGTCGGGATTCTCGCCTCTTCGTTTCATCTCGGCGTGGGAATTTGGAATTTTCTCTGCAAATGGGGATTGGCCGCCACCGCCAAAGCGCAGCAGGCCGCTGGCCGCTTGGGAGTCGTGATTGGAGTGGCGTTCAGCGTCGTAGGGATCCTCATCGTGCTTAGCTTCCGCTTGAACTGGCATCCCTTCTCTTCCTATTACCTACCTAAATGAGACAGCCAAAGATCATCGTCGTAGGTGGAGGTCTGGCCGGACTGATGGCCACGATTCGCGCGGCGGAGTCGGGAATTCCCGTTGAGCTTTTTTCCATTGTGCCGGTTAAGCGCTCGCATTCGGTTTGCGCGCAGGGCGGCATCAACGCAGCGAAAAACCAGAAGGGCGAAGGCGACACCACCGACAAGCACTTCGACGACACCATTTACGGCGGCGATTTCCTGGCCAATCAGCCGTTGGTGAAGCGCATGTGCGAAGCGGCGCCCGGCATCATCGATCTGCTCGACCGCATGGGCGTCATGTTCAATCGCACGCCGGAAGGACTGTTGGATTACCGGCGGTTCGGCGGCACCCTGTATCACCGCACAGCTTTTGCGGGCGCGACCACGGGGCAGCAACTGTTATACGCCCTCGATGAGCAGGTGCGACGCCACGAAGCCGAAGGCAGAGTCAAAAAGTTTGAAGGCTGGACGTTCCTTTCCGCGGTGATTGACGGCGGTGGCGTGGGCCGCGGCGTCTGCGCCATGGATTTGCGCACCATGGAAGTGAAAACGTTCCCCGCTGATGCCGCCATTTTTGCCACCGGCGGAATCGGCGCGATCTTCGGGCGCTCTACGAATTCGGTTGTCTGCACAGGCTCCGCGCAGTCGGCTCTGTTTCAACAGGGCGTGGACTACGCCAACGGTGAATTTATCCAGGTGCATCCGACGGCTATTCCCGGCGAAGACAAACTTCGCCTGATGAGCGAATCCGCGCGCGGAGAAGGCGGACGCGTTTGGGTGCCGCGCAATCCCGCCGAAAAACGCCGGCCCAAGGACATCCCCCAGTCGGACCGCTTCTACTTCTTGGAAGAGTGGTATCCCAAGTATGGCAACCTCGTTCCGCGTGACATCGCTACGCGCGCGATTCACCGGATCGTATATCAGGAGAAACTCGGAGTGGACGGTCAGGCCGCCGTGTATCTGGACGTCACGGAAATTCCGCGCGAGACGCTGAACCGCAAGCTCGAAGGCATCCTCGAAATCTACGAAAAATTCCTTGGCGTCGACCCGCGCGAAGAACCCATGAAAGTTTTTCCTGGGATGCATTACACCATGGGAGGCATTTGGGTAAACGGCGAGGACCAGGCTACCGCCGTCCCGGGAATTTATGCAGCGGGTGAATGCGAGTATCAGTATCACGGCGCGAATCGCCTGGGTGCGAACTCGCTCGTCTCGTGCATTTTTGGTGGCGGACTCGCCGGCTCAGCGGCCGTGAAGTATGCGAAGAGCTTAGAAAAAGGTGCAGAGGCTGCACCAGCCTCGGTGTTCGAAGCAGAGCGGAAGCGTCAGGAAGAAAAGAATCGGAAACTGCTTACTCAGGACGGTTCGGAGAATCCCATCACCATCTGGCGCGAACTGGGCGACTTAATGACCGAGCACGTTACCGTGACGCGCGTCAACAAGAACCTGCAAGCGGCGGATGCGAAGATTCTCGCGTTGCAGGAGCGCTACAAGAAGATCAATTTGAGCGACCGCACAAAGTGGTCGAACCAGACGCTGAACTTCGCGCTGGAACTGGAGAACATGCTGATCCTGGCCCGCGTGATTACGCTGGGGGCGCTGGCGCGCAACGAATCGCGCGGCGCTCATTACAAGCCGGAGTTTCCGAACCGCGACGATGCCAACTGGCTTAAGACCACGCGCGCCAAATGGGTGAATAACGACATTCAGCTTAGCTATGAACCGGTGGACATTTCCTTGATCAAGCCGCGGGTGAGGCGGTACGACGCCGCGAAATGATGGTACACGTCCCCCTAGAGGCCGGTGCAATTGTTCTCTGAGGTGTTATGGCGGAAACGAAGAGAGTCATCGTCAAAGTAAAGCGGCAAGCAGGCCCGAAGGAGCCGTCGCGCTGGGAGGAATTCTCCCTGAACTGGCGTCCTTCGATGAATGTCATCATTTGTCTGCGCGACATTGCGGAAAATCCCGTCACGCGCGATGGCAAGAAGACCACGCCCATCACCTACGATTCGAATTGCCTGGAAGAAATTTGCGGCTCCTGCGCCATGCTCATCAATGGAAAGGCCCGCATGGCCTGCTCCGCGCTCGTGGATCAGCTCGACCAGCCCATCCGGATCGAACCGCTAACAAAGTTTCCGCTCGTGCGCGATCTTGCTGTCGACCGGCAGTTTATGTTTGAAAGCCTCAAGCGCGTGAAAGCCTGGATCCCCATTGATGGCACCTACCACCTCGGCGAGGGCCCGCGCGTGTCTCCCGAAGTTCAGGAAAAAGGGTATCCGCTTTCGAATTGCATCACTTGCGGTAACTGCCTTGAAGTCTGTCCACAAGTGAACGAGCACAATCAATTCGTGGGTGCCGCTATCATCAGCCAAGTGCGTCTCTTCAACATGCACCCCACGGGCGCGATGAATAAGAGCGAGCGCCTGCAAGCGCTGATGGGCCCCGGCGGCGTTCAGGAATGCGCCAATGCGCAAAACTGCGTTCACGCTTGCCCCAAGGGCATTCCGCTTACAGAATCCATCGCGGAAGTGAATCGCGACGCGTGGAAACAGGCGCTGCTCGGCTGGCTTCTGGGGTAAACTCTCTCCGCATTCCGTGTTCTGGGGGAACTCGATGCGCCGCATCCTTACAATTCTGTGTGTCAGCACTTGCTTGGTGGCAGGAATCTTCTTGTCGCGCGGAGCGTCGGCAGACGACATCGCCGAGCGCGCGAAGAAGCTACACTTCTCTTCGATCGTACTCGACACCCACGACGACACCACGCAGCGCTTTTTCTCCAAGGACTACGATCTCGGCAAGCGCAATCCCGACGGCCACGTGGACATTCCGCGCATGCGCGAAGGCGGCATGAATGCGATTTTCTTTTCTATTTGGATCGACGGGCGAATCATGGGTCCGCCCGCGGTCCAGAAAGCGCTCGACCAGATTGATGCCGTTCACGAAAATGTCGCCAGGTATTCGAAGGACTTGGCCTTCTGCCGCACCGCAGAAGAGGTACTCCGGGCCCACGCACAGGGAAAGATAGCAGCGCTTATCGGCGTCGAGGGCGGCCACATGATTGGCAATGACATTCGCATCCTCCGCATGTTCGGCGACCTGGGCGTGCGCTACATGACGCTTTCGCATTTCTATAACGACGAATGGGCGGACTCCTCGACTGACAAGCCCGTCCACAACGGCCTCACTGATTTCGGCAAGGATATTGTTCGTGAAATGAACCGTCAGGGAATCATGGTGGACATTTCCCACGTCAGCGACAAAACGTTCTATGACGCGCTGGAAGTGAGCAAAGCGCCTCTCATGGCCTCGCATTCCTCCTGCCGCGCGCTCTGCAATCATCCCCGGGATGTGTCCGACGACATGATCAAGGCCTTGGCTGCCAAAGGTGGTGTCATTCAAATTAACTACGAGCGCAGCTTTATCGACCAGGCCTACAAAGACGCCTCCGACAAGTTGTCCGGAGGAGTGGTCGCGCAGTTCGACGCCATCACGAAAACTTGCGGCGACGATCAGGAATGCGTCACGCGGAAGATGACGGACGCACAAAAGCAATTGACTGCGGAAGGCAAACTTCCGCACGTGAGCTGGGAAAAGATCATCGAGCACATTGACCACGTCGTGAAACTGGTCGGGCCGGATCACGTTGGCCTTGGCTCCGATTTCGATGGCGCGACCATGCCTGACGGCATGGAAGATTGCTCGAAACTCCCGAAAATCACTGAAGCCCTGATGCGCAAGGGCTACAAGGACGACGACATTCGCAAAATCCTCGGCGGCAATTTGCTGCGCGTAATGGAACAAACGGAAAAGGTCAGCAGGGAAATGCAAGCGCGGTAACAGCCTTTTGATGTTTCATGGAGAAATGAGAATTGAGATGCTCGGAATCCTCCTTAGGTCCACACTCTGCGTTTCGACCGCTTTGCTGGTGGCGGCTGCCGTGAACTCCGACGATATTTCTACACGCGCCCGGAAACTACACTGTTCATCCATCGTTGTGGATACCCACGACGACACGACCCAACGCTTCCTTGACGCAAAATTCGACATCGGCGCGCGCCATGCCGACGGCAGCATCGATGTTCCGCGCATGCGCGCAGGCGGTTTGGGCGCAATTTTCTTTTCCGTTTGGATTCCCAGCAAAGTCACAGGCCCGGACGCGGTTAATCGGGCACTTACACAGATAGAGGCCGTTCGCGGGCAAGTGCGCGCGCACCCGAAAGACCTTGCCCTGGCGACCACCGCCGCGGAAGTTCGCACTGCGCACAAACAGGGCAAGATCGCGGCGCTTATGGGCGTCGAGGGCGGCCACATGATCAACTCCGACCTCGACGTGCTGCGCAAATTCGCCGGGCTTGGTGTTCGCTACGTGACGCTAACGCACAGCGGCAACTGCGAATGGGCGGATTCTTCCACTGACAAGCCCGTTCACAATGGTCTTGCCGATTTCGGCAAAGAGGTCGTCCGCGAAATGAACCGCCTCGGTGTGATTGTGGACATTTCCCACGTCAGTGACAAAACTTTCTACGACGCTCTCGAAATCAGCAAAGCTCCGATGATCGCATCGCACTCCTCATGCCGCGCCCTTTGCGACGCCCGCCGCAACATGACTGACCAGATGATGAAGGACCTTGCCGCGAAGGGGGGCGTGGTGCAGATCAATTATCATTCGGGGTTCCTAAGCCAGGAATTCCTGAATGCGGAAGTGGCGAATCCGGAGATCAACAAGGCCATGGCTGCAGAAGTTCAGAAGCGGTGCGGAGACGACGAAGCCTGCCAGTTGATTGAAGGCGACCGCCTCACGCGCCAATACGTAGAGCAGGGAAAGTTGCCGCGCGTGGACTGGACGAAAATCATCGAACATATTGATCATGCCGTGAAAGTAGCGGGGGTAGACCACGTGGGCCTGGGCTCCGATTTCGACGGTGCCAATATGCCTTACGGCATGGAAGACGCTACCAAGCTTCCCAAAATCACCGATGCGCTTTTGAAAAAAGGCTATTCCGAAGGTGACGTAAAGAAGATTCTCGGCGAAAATACATTGCGCGTCATGGCTGAAGTGGAGGGCGTCAGCCGGGAACTGTCCAGGCAACCACGTAAATAGGATTTGCTTCAACCCCGTTGACTCCAGAGGAGAAGGAACGACGATGCGAAAATTAGCGGCAGTAATTCTTGTTGGTTTGTTTTATCTGACGATGCAAACGTGGGCGCAGACTTCCACGCAGGCTCCCGCAAAGCCGAAGCCAACGGCGCCCACCGCTGGCAAGCCTGCGGCGGCGGCAGCCACCTATGATCGAACTTTGCTTCGTCCCACGATGCTCAAAGAAACAGCTCCGGAAACGTTCCAGGTCAGATTCGAGACCACCCGCGGCGATTTCGTCATGACCGTCACCCGCTCCTGGGCGCCCATTGGAGTGGATCGCTTCTACAACCTCGTCAAGCATCATTTCTACGACAACATGGTGGTGTTCCGCGCCGTTCCGGGTTTCGTGGTGCAATTTGGTATCAGTTCCTACCCGGCCGTGTCTGCCGCCTGGAGCAAGGCCGATATAAAGGACGACCCCGTGACGCAGAGCAACAAGCGCGGGTTTGTGACCTACGCCAAAACGCCGGCGCCCAACTCGCGCTCCACGCAGATCTTCATCAGCCTCCGGGACAACTCTTTTCTGGATACTCAGGGATTCGCGCCTTTTGGCGTGGTCGACGCGGCTGGCATGAAAGTCGTAGAGATGCTCTACGACCAGTATGGGGACCAGCCCACCAACGAGCAGGATCAGATCTCGAAGGCCGGAAAAGCCTATCTCGACAGCAAGTACCCTAAGCTGGATGTCATTAAGCAAGCCACGGTGGTCGGCCCCGCGGCAGCGGCCACAGCTGCTCCCCCCAAGCCTGCGGCCCCCAAGGCCACGGCTCCTCCGGCCCAAAAGCCGCAATAAATGATGCTCGGCATTGATTACTTTTTTGAATCTCATGCATCTAATCTTTTTGAGGTGGTCTCTTTGACAAGAGCACCCCTCAGAAAGTATCCTGCTGCTTCATGATGAACTGCGGCCAGATGATGTGTTGTCCCTGTGCGTGCAACGCTGCGTGTTGCATGTCACCCATCTCTGGCCAGAGGAGTTTCCGGACTTAGCCTAGCTTAATCATCAAGTTCCGAAGCCCACTCGCCAGAAAAGCTGGTAAGTGGGCTTTTTTGTTTTTAGTGACGATCTTTCGCGAGGAATGGATTTGGGGGCCACGGTTTATGACTGTCGCAACAACAAATGAAATCGAAGAAAGGCACAGCCGCGAAGCCATTGAAGCGGAGATCGCGCATTTTGAAGAGCGCGCGCAGCAGCTTCGCAGCGGCACCATCACCGAAGAACAGTTCCGCCCGTTCCGCTTGAAGCACGGCACCTACGGTCAGCGCCAGCCGGGCTTCCAGATGTTGCGCGTAAAAGTCGCCGCGGGCGTGCTGAAGCCCTCGCACCTTCGCGTCTTGGCGCGGATTGCCGACGAATACTCCACGGGCCGCGGTCATCTCACCACTCGCGAAAACGTCCAGTTTCATTTCGTCAAACTCGAGAATGTTCCCGCTGCCATGCGTTTGCTCGCGGACTCCGGGCTGACCACGCGCGAAGCGTGCGGCAATACGGTGCGCAACGTGACCGCCTGCCCGGTCGCGGGCATTTGCCCCGGCGAGGCGTTTGACGTCACTCCGTACGCTTTGGGCGTTTCTCGTTACCTCCTGCGCCATCCGGATTTTCATGATTTGCCTCGCAAATTCAAAATCGCTTTCTCCGGATGCGCCGACGATGGAGGTTGCGCGGTTGCTGGCATCCACGATGTTGGTCTGATCGCACAGGTTCGCGGTTCGAACGGCACCGCCCACCGCGGCTTCAAAGTTCTTGTCGGCGGCGGGCTAGGAAGCCTGCCGACCGAAGCTGCCGTTCTCGTGGATTTCTTGCCAGAAGAGGAATTACTGCCGACGATTGAGGCCGTTCTCCGCGTCTTCAGCGAAACCGGCAACCGCAAGAACAAGTTCAAAGCGCGCCTGAAATTCGTGCTGCGCGAAAAGGGCATCGACGAGCTCCGCCGCCTGGTCTTCGAGAAACGCAAAACCTCGCAAGCGCCTGCCGAAGTCTTCACCGCGCCTTCTCCGATCCAGCCGGCGCTCGTCAACATTTCTCCTGCTCCTTTGACCCTCGCTTTGGACAATGGCGCATCGGATTCCGAATACGACAGCTGGGCTGAACACAACCTGATGCCGCAGCGCCAGACGGGCTACGGCGCCATCTGGATCAAGCTCCCCGCTGGAACGTTTCACAGCCGTCAGATGCGCGGCCTCGCCAACCTTCTCGAAAGTCAAGATCTCACGGGCGTGCGCATCGCCGTCAATCAGGACCTGGTGATTCCGTGGGTGCCGTTCGACCGCGTGCGCGCCATCTACAATGAACTTCGCGCCCTCGACTTGGCTATTCCCGGCGCTCGCACCATTTCTGATGTCACCGGCTGCCCGGGAGCCACCACGTGTAACCTTGGCATCACGCGTTCGCTCACGTTGGCTGACGAACTCTCGCGCGCCCTGGAAGGCTACGACGATCCCGAAATCCAGAAGCTCCGCATCAAGATCAGCGGCTGCCCAAATTCCTGCGGCCACCATCACATTGCGGATATCGGCTTTTACGGGAACATGCGGAAGATTGAAGACCAGCAGGCGCCCTACTATCAACTGCTCCTCGGAGGCAAAGTGAGTGCCGATGGCGTGCACTTTGGCCGTCAAATCATGGCTGTTCCTGCGCGCCCCATTCCTGCAATCATCCGCGAGCTCCTGGCCTTTTATCAGCGAGAGCGTCAGAGCGGCGAATCGTTCTCCTCTTGGGTGGGGCGTACGCCCGACAAAGCGATTGTCGAGCGGCTTCATCCGCTGACGGAAGTCACGAACTCTACCGAAGACATTTTTCTCGATTGGGGCGATACCGAGACTTTTTCTCTTAAACTGGGCCGCGGCGAGTGCGCCGCCTAAAGGAGCACATCGATGAGTGCAGCACCAAATTCGAACGCAAACGCTGTAAAGGCTGGCCAACGCTGGAAGTTATCGCTCGACTCTTGGGCCGTCGTTGTTGCGCTTCTGGCGGCGCTGCTGGTTCGTGCGGGAATCTTCAAACACATTCCGTGGTGAGAAATCCGCTCACGAGGAGATGACAGATGGCTGATGTGCTTACGGTTCCCGAGGTCCAACCGGTGCAGCCTGCTTTCCGCTATTTGCGCGTGATACCGGGAGTGCTGCTGCTCTTTGCCATCGGCTACGCGGGAAAATTGCTCGAACAAAATGTCGGCGGGTACGCCAAATCGCACCACTGGACGTTTCCCAACATCGAATACGTTTTGTGGGCCATCGTCCTTGGCCTCCTCATTTCCAATACAGCGGGCGTCCCGGAGATTTTTCGTAGCGGCGTCGCCACCTACGAGTTCTGGCTCAAGGCCGGCATCGTGCTTCTGGGCTCGCGGTTTCTACTCGGCGACATTCTCAAGCTCGGTGGCGTCAGCCTCGTGCTCGTGGCCATCGAAATCACCGGCTCCATCGCCTTCATGACCTTCCTGGGCCGCGCTTTCAAACTCAAACCCAAGCTGACGTCGCTTCTCGCCGTGGGTTCCGCGGTTTGCGGCGTGAGCGCCATCATCGCTACGAAAGGCGCTATCGAAGCCGACGACGAGGAATCTTCTTTCTCCATCGCCGCGATCCTTGCGCTCGGCGCTTTCGCGCTCTTCACGTTTCCTGTGATTGGCCACTTCCTCCATCTCAGCGACAAGGCCTATGGCCTCTGGGCCGGCCTCGGTGTGGACAATACCGCGGAAGCCACCGCCGCTGGCGCGCTCTACTCTGACGCCGCAGGCAAGCTTGCCGTCCTCGTCAAGTCCACGCGCAACGCCATGATCGGTTTCGTCGTTCTTGCCTACGCCATCTACTGGGCAAGCAAGGGAAAAGCTCAGGTGGTAGGGAACAAGCCCGCATTTCTCTGGCAGAAATTCCCCAAGTTCGTGCTGGGTTTCCTGCTCATCTCCGTGCTCGCCACTTATGGCTTTTTCAGCAAGGATCAAGTCGGCGCGCTGGCCAATCTTTCCCGTTGGGCGTTCCTCTTGACTTTTGCAGGCGTTGGTCTCCGCACGAATTTTCAGGAAATGCGCAAGCAAGGGCTTCGGCCTTTCGCGGTGGGCGCGATCGGCGAGGTGGTCATCGCAGGGTTTACACTCGGTTTGGTTTACGGCGCAGGCAAAATCTTCGGCTGGTAGTTGGATTCAACGCAAGCAAATTGGCGATGAAGTGATCCTGTGGTGCAGCTGGTTTCGTTCTGACGCCGTGCGCTATTCGCTTTTCCGCTGTTGCACGCCCTTCACCGCCCCGAGGATGAGGTTGTAGGCCGCCTGCCGCGAAATGCCAGTCTTGTCGTGATCGTCGTAAGGCATAGCTGCTACTCCGAACGCGCCCACCTTTTCGTACTTGAACATTTCCGTTAACGCCGCCGCTAGCTCCGCGCTCGTGGGCCCGTTCGGCACCGGAAGAGCCACGCCTGGCACTTCACGCGGATCAAGCCCGTCCATGTCCACGTGAACGTAAATCACGTCGGTAAGATCAGAGAGCCGCTTCATCTCACGGTGCAGGTTCGCCGAACGCGTACGCACATCCTCAAGCGTGAGTTGCTGAATCTCCGAGCGGTCCAACAGTTCTTGTTCAAGTGGGTCGGTATCGCGCACGCAAACTTCGACGATATGCCGCGTCGGCAGCGCCGGTCCCAGCCCAGCTTTCATGCGCATCCGGGTAAGGCATTGGCCCGCCGCGATGGCCACCGGCATTCCGC